>Ga0207686_10000255_pt1 | contig 40717 bp, 56 predicted proteins | sample KBSM24metaG_FD_184396 | JGI IMG/M metagenome (GOLD analysis project Ga0207686, IMG submission 184396) | Miscanthus rhizosphere microbial communities from Kellogg Biological Station, Michigan, USA - KBS M2-4 metaG (SPAdes) (version 2) | ecosystem: Host-associated > Plants > Roots > Rhizosphere >...
GACGGAACGAATTTCGTTGCTTCAACCCCGACCTATCCCAATGCTTCCGCATCTACTGGGAAAATATTAATCAGCGATGGAACAAACTTCATTTCGTCTACTCCAACCTATCCAAACGCTGCTTCTACTGCGCTTAAGCATATCAAAAGCGATGGAACGAACTTTGTGACTACAACAGTTACATATCCAGACGCTTCCGTTACCGCCGGAAAAGTTATTGTTTCTGACGGAACAAACTATATCGCATCTACACCAACATTTCCTAATGCCAGCGCAACTAGCGGAAAGATTATCAAGTCCGATGGTACGAATTGGGTAGCATCTACTGAGACTTATGCAGCGCCTGGTACTAGTGGAAATATATTGACGTCCGATGGCACGAATTGGACATCCGCGGAATCTGTTGGAAATCCATATTTCATTCAAACGCTAGCCGGAAATCCTGCGGATGCAACCACGTATTTCCTACAACAATCTCTAAGTACTATAACGAATACTGCTTCAGGAAATGCTAATACAAGATATTACATAACTAGGGCTGGAACGATTAAAAAAGTGTATGGGGTTGTAACCTGTACCGTAGGTTCTAGTAATGCAACGACAATCGCACTTAGATTAAATAATACGACCGATACCAACGTTACAACATCATTAAATTTAAGCGCGTCTCCTGCAACTTTCAACAATACGGCTTTAAGCATTACTGTAGCCGCAGGGGACTATATTGAATTTAAATTGATTTGTCCTACATGGAACCCTACAAACCCAACCAACGTACAAATTAGCATGACGGCATTAGTACAATAAGGATAAATATGACTTCAAATATGTCAAATGCTCCAGTCAATAACGCTCTTTACACGACTGCTAATGGTACAACGCAATCTGATGTTTTCTTTACTTTTTTCGCCGATAGAGACCCAACCACCAATGATATTAATTTTCCTGTAAATAAACGATGGATTAATACGACTAGCGGTGAAGAGTGGATATTGACAGGATATGTTGGAAATTCTGGAATAAATACAGCTACGTGGCTTCAGATTTCTCAGGGATCTGCACAGGACATTATTTCTCTTTCAGATAATGACGGGAATCTAGCTTATCCATCTTTAGATACAGATGTTCCACCAAATAACATACAGATTGCTGGTGAAATCGGAGAGAAGAATGGAACGCCTTTCAGCACAACCACAGCTGGAACAAATAGCATTACAATTAATCCAATGGCAACAGCTAGGTTAATTGTTGATCAGAATGCAGGAAATGGGACAAATACTACGATCATGGGAGCAATGGCCCTTGCAAGATCTGGAGATACTATCTTCATTTTGCCGGGGACCTATACTGAAAACGTGGATATGCTTTCAGGTGTTGCCCTTGCTGCATATTCTAGTGATGGGATTAATGGAAATGTAGTGATCTTGGGTAGGGTGCGATTAGCAGGAAATGGAACATGTTCTTTTGCGGGTCTCCAATTAAAGACCAATGGCAATTACGCGATTGAATTGACTGGAAACGCTACGATGAATTTTGTAGATTGCAATATCGTTGCAAACGATTTCACTGCAATTCATGTAAACAATGCAGTGGGTCAAATAAACCTTGATCAATGTATTGGTGGTAATGCTGGAAATAATCCATTTTTCGCTGTCGATCTAGGAGTTTTAGAAGTCTCTGATTCTTTCATAGGCAACAGTTCTAGTTCAGCAACGGCGATTTGTACATGTGCCGGAACATTCAATTGCTTCACAACTCATTTCGATTATTCAGTCACTACGAGTGGAACGGGATCCGTTAACTATTACTTCTCTCGGTTCCATACTGCAGGATTCAATGGAGTTGGCTTAACTCTTGTAGGAACTGGCGGCGCTACGATAGAAGAATGTGTATTCCAAACGGGATCAGGAGTAGCGGTTACAGTGGGAGCAGGCTGCAACTGCAACTTCCAAAATAATGTTGTTGATAGTACGGCAGCAAATGCGATTACGGGTGCTGGTGCCATCAATTATGCCAATAATTCCTTTGTTAATAATTCTAACATTGCGACGACAACTCAATCTCCAAATACATTGAGATATGGTTATGCTAGAAGCACTCTTCAACCATCTTTTCTATATACAGCCGATAGTCAAATTAATGTCACAGGCAATGGAGTTACAGCGGTTGTTTCCTTTGCACATATGGTGTTTGATCAAGGAAACCCAGGCGGGTTTGTTTTCAATGGAACTGATTTTTCGGCGCCAGTTGATGGAAATTATCTTTTTAACGTGTGCATCACAGTTAGCAATTTGACTGTAGCTAATACAAGAATTATGGTCGATTTAGTAGCAGCGAGCGGAAGATATCAAATTTCAAATATTAATGCGGGCGTAGTATTTGAGACAAATACGGGTGACAAAAGATTGACTGTTACCGGATCTGTGATTGTTCCCATGACAAATGGAGGCACCACGGTTCATGTAGCAGTTACAGTATTTGGAGGCGCTCAAGATATCAGTGTATTTAATGAGATATTTGGTGCTTTAAATACTTTCATTTCGGGACATCTCGTTTCCTAATGTAAATCCGCTTTACTTCACATCATCATCAATGTAATTGATCAGACCCTCATAAGCCTCGTGTGCACCTAATGCTCTATAGAAATTAGACATATGTTGAGTCTCAATCATCACTCTTTCGCAGTTTCTCATTCCTAATACACAATATTCTCTTATGTCATCTTCCGCTGCAGCAAAGCAAATCATTGGCATCAAAAGCATTAAATATTTCATATAGGTAACCGTCCTTTGCAGATATTAAGTTTAAGTATCATATGCTCATGAGCAAGTTCTTGGTATTGCTTCTTACAGATCGAAAGTTCCATGAATAAAGCCTTACGAACTTTAGACCATTCATTACGAATATCTTCCAGCTCATTTTTTTCATTTGAAAGCTCAGGAAATAGTTCTAACTGTTTCATAATTAATCCTTGGGTTGTGTAAAAGATTGAATACAATCCCAGAATTTTATTTCCTCTTCAAGCATTTTTTCTTCGAATTCTCTATCTCGCATTACCTCTAGTAGAATGCCAGTCTCTCCATCATAGGCATAGTAGTAGGCGGATGAGCCATCTGCTACCATTAATTGGTGGGCAATTTGGCACAAGTAATAGGGTGGTATTACCCCATTTATAGCCATTTCGCATGCTTTCTTACCGCATTTAATCTCCAATACCACTTGACGATCTTCGCTAATTCCATCAAAGGAAGCAGAAAGAAACTCATGTATGGAATGAACTCCAATCATTGGCTCTAGGATAATTCCTGTATGCTTAGTGAACTCTTGCCTTGCAATAGGTTCCATTCGCGTTCCTTCGGCCATTCTAGCGAGTTCTTTATCGGTAAAAGCCTTTTCCCAGCCTAGGGTCTTTTCTTGCCACAGCTGCTTTCTTTTCTTGAAAGGGTTCAAGTTCATTATCACTGAGCTGTCTGTAGCTCCCAAATGGCATTGGCGAAACGCTAACCATTCCGCAGAACCTTGAATCATCCCCCCTATAATCTTCATCATCGTGTTCCCAAAAATAAGTTTTAAACATTTTCCTTTCTCCGTTTCTCTACTAACTCAATATTTTTATTAATCCCAGTTAGAATCTGGGAATACATATCCACAGGAATCTGGGCATATGTTGGATATCCTAGATCTAACAAGTGCTTACTTAATTTAGAAACATACCCATCATCACATTTATTTATAAGATCAGAGATAGTTCTAACCTGATCGGGTGAAATGCATGTTGCTTGGTGGGTAACAGGTTCTTTAGGAGTTTCTACCGCTTTAGTTTTATTGACATTATTCTTAGGCATAGACTCTTGGCCATCGTCATCATCTTGAACACATCCAACTAAAGCCGCTAATGCGTAGCGCCTAGCATAAGTAAGACCTGAACCTTGACCCTGGCTTGTGTTATTGGCATTGATCACAGGAATGGTGGACTTAATCCACTGGCCTGAAGCATGCATAAGCATAGAGATAAGAATAGGCTTACCATCTGCTATGTCAACAATCTGAGTAACTGATAGTCCGTGCTTACTAAGAGGTTCACGGATAGCATCCCAAACAGCACTTAGGTCCGCGTAGCGCGATTTAAAGTGTGGGTTGAGTGAATCCTTGGATGCAAAGGACATTTCGCCCTGGCACAAAGCCAGAGCCTTAGCAATTTCATTTATATTTTCAGAGTGACTCATATTGGGCCTCTTGTTGTTCTTTGTGCCATTGATATTTAAAATCGTCAAAATCCTGGAAAATAGCGGCCCTTTCGAGCCGTGTCATCTTTTCTAGTAAGTCATCGCGCATGTCATCCATGTAAGTGTATAACATGGAGTCTTCAGCTGTTTGTTCGTATGGGTTCATGCAACACCTCCGACTAGTTGTGATCTAATGCTTTTCAAATCATCTGCAATCTTAAGTGATTCCCAGCTGAGATATTCTAGTTGTCTGCCAAGTTCGTGGCCGAATCTTGTTTCATTGTCGGCCATAATGCTTAGTGTGTTGCTAAGTCTATAGCCTGTTTCTATAAGTTGTTCTAGGTCTGTCATATTGTCTCCTTGTGTTTGAGTATCTCTGCTGCTCAAGCTGCTAGGCTTGGTGACCTAGTCGACAGCGAGCTTGCTTTGATGACTTTATCTTATCACAAGACAACATTCAATACAACACAAAAGTTATCAGTTGCATATAAATGATTGATGATATAAAGTAAGATCATTCAATAAAGGAGGAGATATGACGCTAAGAGAATATTTGTTTAAGAATCGCCTAACAGCCACAGAAATGTCGGAGAAGTTAGGGGTGAGTAGAAACTATTTAACCCTGATAAAAAATGGTCGTGTGCGACCTGGGTTTGAGCTTGCAACTAAGATTGAGTTATTAACGGGTGGAGAAGTATCAATGAAGGAGCTAAGACCATGAACGAAAATGATCCACATATTAAGGCAAAGATTTTAAGAGAAGCTGGTATGCGAAGGGATAAAAGACTTCGTGTGGCTTTGACGCAAGATGAATACGCAAAATTATTGAATATGGCATTCCAGGAAGACCTAACTATGGCGGATATTATTCGAAAGAAAGTGTTTAAGGACGTGTGAGATGCGCTAATATTATAGATTTTTCTGGAAAGATATCTGTTTCTGGAATAATGTGGCTCATTCAAACAAAAGGCCCCGTTGTTGCGGGGCCTCTCAAGGCTTAAGCCTCAATATAACGTGGACTGTAGTTAGCCAAATGTTATATCAAGCCTTGAGTTTAAATCAACATATACTCAAGTACTTGTATGTCCGATTCTATTTCAGATACTTACAATAAGATTCCTTATCAATTTTGCGCCATTCCATATGAATTTTTTCGAAAAGAATTCATTGAAGATCCCCCTATGATGACTTTGATTTTCTTTATTTTTAAGCGTATTCGTTTTACTCCTCATTCAATCAGGATAAAAAGCAACGGATGGCATGAGGTATCACTTCAATGTTTTGAATTCATTTTTGGTCGGCATGCCTGCTCCCAGGAAACCGGATTAACAGAGCGACAAATACGCACTCGCCTCGAGAGACTTATTGTTCTAGGATATCTGACAAGGCAAACGACCAGCAGTTCGACCAGCAGTTCGACCAGCAGTTGTTCACAACTTTCGACCAGCAGTTTTTCAGTCTACAGATTAGCCACAGAGGCTTTTGGTAAAAAAAACGTCCAGCAGTTTAAGGGGGTCAACGACCAGCAGTTCGACCAGCAGTTCGACCACAAACAAGATGTTCTAGAAAATCAAGATATTTCTGTTTTTAAAAAAGAAACAAACAAAGAAAAAGATGTTCATAAGTTTGACACCCCCCTACCCCCTGAAGGGGGAGTTGTTGTTCCATTGTCTTTGTTTCAAGGAGAGAAAAAAAAAGAACAAGCTTCTCATGAAGATATTCTGATTATAGAAGCTGTGCTTGATGACACTCTAGGAATAACGAATGCGAGCACCAAAACTTTGCGTATCTGGATTGAAAAATATTCTAAAGAGAGATTGATTGATTCAATTCTACTTCTCAAAAGAAAGCCAACTAAAGTAGAAAATAAAATGGGATGGCTAAACAATTGCCTAAAAAACAATTGGGATATTGCTGATAAAAATAAAACGGCAAACAGAGAATTTTTCATGAATTTTAAGAATGAAAATGGTTTATCTTCTCTAAAAATTTACGGGACTATGGCTAAAGATAAATCTAATGACTTTGAATTTGATTTTACAAGAAACCCTGCTGATTTGCAGGATTATGCAAGGAGAAAATATGGAACGATTTGAAATTAACACGATGAGAATATTTAGAGATATTTGTGACGGAAAAAAATTATCTCTGGGAGCTATAGGAGTATTGGCTTACATGTTATTTAATTCTTCAGAATATGAAGGTTTCAATATCGATGAAGTTGAAGCGCACTCCAATAACACAAGAGAGGAATGCTTGCGATTTATTGAAGAATTGAAATTACATGAATACATCATTGAAGAAAAATAGTTTTTAGGGGACAGGCAACGCTTGTGTTTGCTTGGCGTTTTCAATATTTACTTGCACGAGTGAAAGTTTTACGCCTAACCCTTTTTATTTAGGGGACAGGTGCCAATGTGGCGCTTGGGGGTTTTGGGTTTATTCCCCCTAACCCTTTTGTTGCAAGGAAGGCCTGTTATAAGAAGAATTAGAGCTATTGGAGGATGTGAATGCAAATAGGGAATATGGAATACATGGTTATGTTATTAGAAATGTTTTTAGAAAATTTGAGGAAAAATGATAGAGATTCAAAAGTTTGAGCTAATCAATAAGAACGCATTGATCGCTAAGTTCAATTGTAAAATGCTGAAGTGGGGTGGTTTGGTTATTCGCGAATGCACTTATTTTGAATCAGGTGCAAAGAAATGGATTAACTTGCCATCAAGACAATATGAGGTTGAAGGCAAGAAGAAGTTCTTCCCGTTCCTGGCTTATGAGGATAGAACCATCAATGACAAGTTTCAAGAGACGATCTTGAATGCTGTGACTGCTTACATGGAGAAGAATTGTGTAGCTCGTGAGCCTGAGAAGAGCTATGTGGATGAAGAAGTGCCATTTTAAATAAAAAACCCCCGCTAACACAACGGGGGAAACTGCAAACAAACGTTTCAAGGAGTTCATAAATATGAACAACTAAGATGTAAATTAATTTGGAATTTGGGTCAAGAAGAAAGGCCGGATATGCGAGCCGGCCTCTCCCAAGGAAATATGAAAAAGCGATTATGAGGACAATTTTATTTTATTATATTACCACATTCTGGTAAAGGTGTTTCATGAAAATTTTACGACATAAATACCACGCTGTTAGCACTAAGAAGGATGGTAAAAACTTCGATTCCAAAATGGAAGGAAGATACTATGAGCAACTCAAATTAAGACAGCTGGCTGGCGAAGTGATATTTTTTTTAAGGCAAGTTCCTTTCGATCTTCCAGGCATGAAATATGTAGCCGACTTCCAGGTGTTTCTGTCGGATGGAACGGTGGAATTTATTGACGTGAAGGGGATGGATACTCCCATGAGCAAAGCTAAAAGAAAGGCGGTAGAAGAGATCTACCCCGTGACCATAAAGATAGTAACTAAGGTTTAGCATGATCAGCAAAGATGATAAAATATCAATTGATTTGATTGAAACTAAGTGGACGGATTTTTCTTATTGCCGTCGCAAGAAAGAATTTGAGTATACTGACAATCATCCCTGTTGGTTATCGATGATTGAAAGAGAGGACATGTTGACCACGTTGCTAAGGATTTTAAACAAGTACCAAAAAAAGCGAACAAAAACCACTTATGAATACGAAATCGATTAAATTGACAGACGAACAGATCATTGACTTAATATTTGAGCGTCAAATTGTTATTGACAATATCGCTATATCTTCTAAACATAGTCTTTTGACCATCTTATCACGACTAGACGCGGAGTTAAGCAATGGAAAGATCTTTGGAAGTGAAGATTCAGTTTTTTGCAGGTCAGATAACATCGAGGATAATAGAGCTCGAGGCCGGATTGCTTATAGGACAAAACATACTCGAAGAAAGAAAGCTTATGGCCCAATCTGAAATACTGCAAGAAATGTTAGATCGCTATGAAGATATTTTTGCAAACGTGCTTCATGAAGATTGAGTTAAAAAGAATATTTTGATACTCTTAATCTAATGCACAAATGGCCCTAAACATAATTATGAGTGGGTTTTATGGATTGTACTTATGTGTTTATTTTTTTTGGTGGGTTTATGGTGGGGCTACTTGCCTCTTACCTCAGGAACTCATACAGCAATCGTGCAAGATGAAGATTAAATTCTAAATTTAAGGAAAGTTTATGAAGAAGTTAATTACGTTAGGAATGCTATTTTTTATGCCTGTTTTATCAGCTGGGCAATATGTTGGTGTGAATTTGGGTATGAACAATGGAGTTCTTACTAACCAATCGCATAATGATAAAGTTGGATTTAAGCTCGGTGGAAATTATGGCTGGAAGTTTGATTCCAATTTCCGTGCTGAAGCTGAAATCAACTATAGAGAAAACCACCAGAAAGCTGATAAATCTTCAGAAAACGGAGCGGTAGCAAAGAAATCAACTGAAAAGTATAGCCTAACTTACATGGCTAATGTTCTATATGACGTACAAAACCTACAAACTTACGGTATCGTTCCTTATTTCGGTGTAGGTATTGGTTATGCTCAGAATACAGAGAAATCAAAAGTAAAAGGCGTTGCTGCTACAAAACAAGACAAGGTAAGAGATAACCGCTTAGCTTATCAAGGAATTGTAGGAGTGAAGATGCCAATCAATGAAACTCTAAGCGTTGGTGCAGAATATCACTATCATGCTGGTAAAGCGCATACAAAAGATCATAGCTTAGCAATGACAGTAGTTAGAAGTTTCTAAAAAAGCGGTAGCGCGGGACTACGCGCAAGCCCCTAAAAAGGCATCCCGCATTTAATTTATGATGGAAGATTACTTGCCAGAATTTCAAGAGGATTACATGGACAAGAAAATTAAGAAGCTCCAAACAGCAACAGGCAAATTAGTGAAGCAAGAAGCTAGTCTTCTCAAAGAAGATAAAAAGCATGATAAAGTGATAGATAAGGCTAAAGCTAAGATGAAAGGTAAATGCTAATGAATGGGGAGACGGTAAGTCTCATATTCCTATGCCTGGTTGTGATTATCGCTACCTCATTTGTGGTTTGTACATTCATTGATATACTCAAAGGAAATCTCAAATGAAAGAAACAGCTAGCGAAATCACTGTCACTATCAAAGACGACGAAAGAACTTACAAATCAAAACATTTGATCTATACCACATACACCATAAGCGAAGATGACCCACTCATAAAAGAGCTAATAGCTAAGGCCCTGCAAGAATTTAATGGAGAGCCAACGGATGTTAGAATACGTATCAACCTAACTATTCTTTAGTATCTGAGCTATCAAGAGCATTGCAGCATTAAGATCGCATTGAGTCACAAATCCATATTGTACATGACGAGGTAAGTCATCAAACCCTTTATTCATCTCATCAAGCATATCAATGAGTTCCTTTCTACTTGGTTTCCCTTCATTGATTGGTTTGTCTTCTTCATAGTGCTTATCAACTTCTCTATCTTCTTGCTTTACTACTGGCTTGTCTACAATGCTACCGCATAACTCACACTTATGCTTGTTTTTCTCAAGATATTTGGCTATTTCAAGTTGATTGCTCATCATTTATCCTTGTAAAGTAAATATTTGACTCACTCGTAAAAATAAGGTTTTCCCATCGCAAAAACATAAAGTTTATCTTGTTTGATGAAAAAAATCACGTCATGACGTAAAGTGATTATATACATAGTTTTATGTTTAAAAAGAGAATGAATATGTCTAGGCCAGAACTTCCTATTGATTGGGACAAAGTAGATTATATGCTTAAATGCGGATGTACTGGAACTGAATTAGCAGCAGTTTTTAGTATTCATCCTAATACTTTTTATAGGCGTGTAGAAGAAAAGTATAATGTCAGTTTTAGTGAATATTCACAGCAAAGGCGAATGGTTGGTGATTATAACTTAAGGCAGAAGCAATATGAAAAGGCCATGGGACTCACAGAAACTGGTGATAACACATTGCTAATCTGGCTCGGAAAGAATCGACTTGGCCAACGCAATGAAGACAAAATGACGATTGTTACACAAGAACAGCAAGCAACACTCGATAAGACCATGGACATGGTAGACTATCTCCAATCTAAGAAAGAGCAAGACTCTGAAGAATGAAAGAACCTCTTTCGCCAAAACAGCTCGAATTCATAATCAATTCAAAAGCTAAATGGAATTTGGCACATGGGTCGGTTAGAACTGGAAAGACTGTCGGAACAACTTTCGCATTTATGCACAAGGTTGACAGATGTCCAGATTCGAAGATCTATATTGTTGGCCACACTTTCGATACAGCCTATAGAAACGTCGTTAGATTGCTCATGGAATCAAGCGAGCTTGCAATCTTTAGGCCATTCTGTTCCTGGAGTGGTAAGAAGCTATTATACAAAGATAAAGTCATTAGTGTGCTTGGCGCGAAGGACGAGGGCGCGATCGGTAATTTTCAAGGGCTAACAATGTCCCTTTGTTATTGCGATGAGATGACACTATATCCTGAGTCTATAGTTGATATGATCGATACGCGTTTATCTGAGCCTTGGTCACAAGGATTCGCTGCCATGAACCCTTCCCATCCGAATCATAAGATTAAGAAGTGGATTGATATGGCGGAAGAGGGTAACAAAGACTACTATGCATTGCATTACACGCTTGAAGATAATCCTTACTTGGAACAATCTTACAAAGATCGCTTGAAGAACTCACTTAGTGGGATATTCTACAAGAGAAACTATCTTGGTTTATGGTGTTTAGCAGAGGGGAGTATCTTTGATTTCTTTGATCCGAAGTTTCATGTTGTGCCTAAGCCTCCGCGTGCTGCTGAATATTGGATCGCTGCTATTGACTATGGCGCAGTCAATCCATTTGCTTGCTTGCTCATTGGCGTCTCAACTGGACGATATACGCAATCAGGGAAAATGATGTGGGTAGAGAAAGAGTATTATTGGGATCCGGTGAAGAAGGAGAGGCAACAGACCAATAGTGAGTTTGCGAACGATGTGCAAACCTTTTTGCAAGACTATGACGTTAAACAGATTTACATAGACCCGTCAGCAGCAGCATTCAAGACAGAATTGCGTAGGCGTGGTTTGCACCCTGTGGATGCCAACAATGAAGTTCTCGATGGCATAACTATGATGACAACCGAAATGAAGCGTGGAACGCTCGTAGTTTGTTCAGAATGCACCAATACCATTCGAGAGATAGAAAGCTATGTGTGGGACAATAAAGCTGCAGAGAAAGGCTGGGATGAGCCATTAAAGAAGAATGATCACGCAATCGATGCTCTACGCTATGCAATAGCCACCCACAAGGTTAACGTATATGAGCCATACAAAGACCCTAGGCAGAATGAAAAGTGGTCTATGCAAGGAATAAACACGTTTGAAGCCAATCGAGACCCTAGGCGGGGGAATCAACGCTCTTTTTAGGCCTTTCTGGTCTATCTTTGCAATAATAACATAAAGGGTCGCTGCAAGCTTTTTCCATCCATTCATTGCATTTTTTGCAATAATAGCAGTCATACCGTTCATTATAATCTAGTGGCCAGCCACAATCACACGTGCTCATGGATATTTTCTCTTAACCATTCATAGATTTTATGCTTTAAGTCTGATTTTAGCTTTGAGGTTACCAAGTCTTTTTCTCCAAAGAAAGTTAAGTGAACAAAGCGTATGGAATTCATATAAATATCCCTATCGATGCCCTTTTGATTTATCGTTATGAAGTAGCCATGCTTGGACACTTTCAATGCTTTTATTCTACATTTCTCAACTTCACTAGAGGTGACAGGTCCTTCAAGTCTTAAGATAATTCTCTTAATCTTTTCGAGGTTGATATCGTCATCAAGAAATGATTTAATTTCTTCAGTAATATCAAGTTTTTTCTCTTTTTTACGTAGAGGACCTATGGCCTTTCCATTGATTTCGCTATCGACATTAACTTTCTTTTTCTTTGTTTTGTTTTTATCTTTTTTCATAGCAAAGGACTCTTAACTTAACGGAACGAAACCAAACAAATCATAACGTATCATAACCAAACCAAACGTAACAAAACGTAACACAACTTAACTTAACTTAAATAAACCCACCCTAACTTAACCAAACTGACAGGAACTTAACTGAATTAAATCTCTTTTAACTTGTCCCTAATACTGTACAGAATGCTTTGCAACTTATTATTCTCGTGTAGATGCTTCTTCATTTCGGGATAATCTAAATTTTCCATTTTCGTATTTATCATGCATTTTTGAGCGCGTCTAAGTCTTTTGAATGAGTTCACGACAATTCGGTTAACCTGAATCGATATTTCATCAGCATCGTATATTTTAAGATCGCCTGGGTTTTGATTTTCATTTGTGCACATGTAGCCTTCTTCTTCTAGGTACATTTTCATAGCTAAGAAAGGCGTAAGGAAATCCCAACCGTCATCTAACTTTGCGCGGAATAAGGTTTCAAGAACGTTTCTAGGTATTACAACGCCATAATCCAAGTAGTTGTTTTCTTGCAGCCAATTAAATACTTTTATTTTTTCTTCTAATTTCATATCTCTCCTTAAAAACTTATCGAAACGGAACACAACGCAACACAACTCATCTTAACAAAACCCAACATAACACAACTCAGCGGAACGAAATGCAACTAAACCTATCGCACCGGAACGTATCAAAACTTAAATTTCTTTCATTTCTTCAAGTGTAAATCTTCCACATATTCCAGTGGCTAACTGTGGTCTAAGTTCACCTATGCCGTACTCAAAGCCAGCTCTTTCGATGATTCTTTTCAGTTCTTCTTCGCTTAATATTTCTGTATTCAACATGATGTTGAACTTGACTTCCCATGTTGGGAATATTGGTCTAGTTCTCATTGTTTTACTTCTCTGGACGTTGACGGCTTCAGTGAATACGTAAGTTTGTTCACCTTTCTTATTTGTGACAGCCCAAAGCTTTTCAGGTGTCATTTTCTGATATCCAATCAAAGGAGTGCCTGGAATGCAGTCAACGATTACCGCTTTCATTTGCAGGCCTTTCTTTTCTTTACGTGCACTTGCTCGTAAGCATCCGATAATCATTTTTGAGCTTAGGTATACGCCTATGTCTTCATCATAGTACAAGCTTGCTGTCCATTCTATTTTGGCCATAGCCATATAATGTTCATCTTGCTTGGTTTTGATTGAAGTAAGTTCCTTCATACGCTTCTTGAGCGGGTGTAGGGGATTGGCTAATGTATCACAATTCATAACGAATGGTGAAAGTGACTTCAAATGGATACTGTAATTTTTTAATTCCTGCATATTTCCTCATAAAATTAAACTTAACTTAACTAACCACAACTTAACAGGACGCAGCTGAACGAAACGTACCGGAAAATAACGGAACGAAACTCATCTCAACGCAACATATCTGAAATTATGTGTGCCCTAAACGTATATCATTCTGATGAGATTCTGTGAATCACTTTCTTGTGCTATTAATTTCTTTGTTGTATCGTCTTTAATTTAAGTCACATATGATAAAGGCCAATTCATGACCTTCTTTTTTCCGCCTTGGAATAATGCGCTTGAGCCTTCACAAGGCAATGTGCGTCAATGGTTAGATAATCTTTATAGCAAATTTCAGCCCATCGAGCAATCACGCTGGAATCAGTCGAACATCGACACGATGTTTTACGCTGGCGCTCAAGACTATGTGAACCGATATTTTAATTTCACTCCTAGGGGCGGCTCTCAGTTCTATTTCAACGTATCTCAACAGCCAATTAACATGGTGACGGGATATGAGAGACAGCATAGAAAGAACTTTTCCTACGTTCCGACTGAGGGCGCCGATGCTAAAACTACCGACCAATACACTAAATTAATAACCACCGTTGCGAATAAAGGCGATATACACGAGCAAAAGAGCAAAGCTAAGGAATTAGCAGCGGTTGCTGGTATGTGTCTCATGCAACCTTACCTTGATTATACTAGTGAAGATCAGGCTCAAGGGGAATTGAAGGTTAAAATATGGGAATACAACTCATTCTTAGTCGACCCTTATTTTAGATCACCCGACATGTCCGATGCTCAATTTGTTTGGTGTCAAGAGTATATATCCAAACGAGAAGCTGAAGACAGATTCCCCGACAAAGTTAGTCAAATCCAACCCATGGCGGGCACGCCGCAAAGATATGGTAGCTTTTATTTTTTGCCAGAAAACTACAACATGGCTAGAAACGACCTCATGGTCTTATCTTATGTGTGGTATAAATGGAAAGGTAAGAAGAAACGACTATATAGCCGCAAGCGGAACCAGTTTTTTGATTTCGCTCAAGGAATGGAAAACTTAGAGCAAGTGCTTTATAACATACCCGATCTAGAGCTTGTAACTGTTGATGTCCCTATCTGGAAATTAGCTGTTGTTTTAAACGATCAGCTCATGTTTCAAGGGGAGAATCCACTAGGTTTTAATGGTTGTCCATTTATTCCATACTTTTGGAACTATGAGCCTCATATCAATCATTATGACCTACGCGTAAGATCCCTCATGCGCACCATGCGTGATAGCCAATTCCTATTTAACCATAAGGTAAGAACTAACAACGATATTACTGAAGCTACAATCAATTCTGGATGGAAGAGAAAGATTGGAGCGGTCGCCAACGAGGATAACCTAAAGAAAACAGGCCAAGGCTGGGATGTCATTGTCAATGATGGCTATGAAATGACTGATGTTGAGAAGATTATCCCTTCCGGCGTTCCAGAAAGCGATCTTGCATTAGCTGAGCAATTATCTAGCCTAATCTTTAAAACAAGTGGCATAGACCTAGAAAACTGGTCTGGCCAGCAAGACAAACAAACATCTAGCCTTACAGCTCTCATTAAGCAAGCTGCAAACTTGATGGTTCTACAAAAGTACTTCGATCAATGGGACTATTCAGACAAGCTTTTAGGCGATAGATTGCTACAAATTGCCCTCAATAACTGGAATGCTCCTAAGGTTGAACTATACATAGGCGAAGAACCTACTCCTTTCTTCCATAGCAAGATCTTTAGTAAATATCAAGTGGTTGTCGAAGAAGCTGATCTAACACCAACTCAGCAGAATTTACAAGCTCAACAAATGCTTGATATTAATCAGATGTTTGGTCGTGAAGTGTTCCCAGCTTCCATGATTATTCCTAAGCTAAATATCACTGGGAAAGGCGAGATCATTCCGTTCCTACAACAACAAGAGCAGCAGCAAGCAGCGGTTCAAGCGGAAGCGACAAATCTTCAGCATACCGTCGAAGAAATGAAGCTCAAGGAATTGATGGCTAAGATTCATAATCAGCTTTCACAAGCTCGTGAGAGAGATTCTAGAAGCGAGTCCAATGTGGGCTTATTCGAAGAAAGAATGAGCATGATCAGTAAGAACCATGCTTTAGCTTCTAAAGAGAAAATGGCGGCATTGGCGCAACTATTAGAGACTATTCAGAAATTCGGAGAAGTAGAGACATTCCTTCAATCCAACAATCTCGAGTCGATTAAGATGGATGAAGAAGATCAAGAGAAAGAACAGAGACAAGCAGTTGAAAGGCAAGAAGCTTCTAAGCGATTTATTGAGCAGATTATGGGAAGCCAGCCAAGTCAACAAAACTCTGGCCAAAATCAGATGAGCATGGTATAAACAAAGTTCAACCTAAATAGGTAAAATAGAGGTAGTTATGGCAGGCGGACAAAGAATTGATGATCATTCCTTTTGGGCAGGTTCCAAGGGAAAAGATTCAGTATTTCCTGATGGACCACACAAGACAAAAGACTATTCTTCAGCTGAAGGATCAGGCCACGTAGCTTATTATGAAGATACCACTGAGGCTATCAAGAAAGTCCAGATGGATTCTAATAAGAAAGTGAAGAGCCATCCAATGAAGACGAGTCATTTTCATTAATATATTGTAGATCATGTCGAGGGTATTCTCGTTATGGTCTACATATCATTTGAGGTCACATGAAGAGCACCAAGACTGTACAGTCGTATAAAAATACAGCTGCAGAGAAGAATCGATCTACCCTTAAGAATACTAAGGATGGCTTCGAAGATCCCGCACGTATTAAATTCCAAAATAAAGAATGTCAGCCAGAAGATGGTGTTAAATCTCCATGGGACTTTCGGTGCCCTCAATATGATCAACGCTCATCCAACTTCATCAATGCTGGCACACATTATGGTGTAGGCATTAATCAGCCGATTGGTCACGAAGGCAATCCTAAATCTGAAGTGCCTGCCTTACCTAGAACTAGAAGAAACACACTTCAAGATGATGATCTAGGATGAAAATCCCCAAGACTAAGCACAAACAAGCCCATACTGACAATGTTAAGATGGGCATGGGTGATTATTATGGAACGGGTCTTAATGCTAAGATTGGCAAGATTCGTGATGTCACAGGCTATAATGAGATTTCTAAAGCAAAACTTAAGAAGCCTCCAAAGTCTCTAGCTTAAATAGCTTTCTATTCATTCTCTTAAACTGAATCAATTCCTCTAGAATTCGCTTACATTTCTCTTCAGGCAAATCCTCAGGGTCTTTAAACTCTAGATTCTTTCGGTTATTAAGATATTGATCAATGCACCAATTGACTATCTCATGCTCTACAACGTTTCCTTCTTTGTATTGACCCCAGAACTCAGTTGCGGGAATAATCCATATGGTCTCAAGTATATCTGTATGGGAATGCGCTCTGAAAAGATAGGAGTTAGTTTCCGCCTTTGGTTTTTCTAACCTCGGTTGCCAGTATAATACTTTGTCAACGCCATTGTCAGCAGTACGAGCATGACCAAAAATATATACATAGGGGCTCCTATCTTGATAGAAAAGAGAATCAAAGTTCTTTTTTAGACAATCTTCAGCGCCTTGATTAACATTAGCCTCTTGGTCTTTCTTAAAATGTAATAGCCTGTCATGTGCTTCAAGTATATTAACTTTCATGTAACCTCCTACTGCTAAATACATTATATAATTTATTTCAAGAAAAAAAGCGATAGACAAATGGAAATATTAAGAATAGATTTCAGGAGACCCTAATCCATAGGAGGGTGTGTATGTGTAAAGATAATAATAGTGAATATCATAGGGATTGCCCTTGCTGCTGTGAGCAAGGACCTCAAGGTGTCCCAGGTCTACAAGGGCCTCAAGGTGTTCAAGGTGTGCCTGGTGTTCAAGGGATTCCTGGTCAAACGGGTGCTCAAGGCCCACAAGGTACTCAAGGTCCTAAAGGCGATCCAGGAAAAGACTGCGATTGTTCTGAAGGCGTTCTTCCATATGCTAACGTATATGCATCTATTGCTCAGGTAGTACAGGCATTCAACGTGCCCGCACTATCCGACCAAGTTCTCTTTGATAAGCAAAATGCTGTGTCAGCAGGCGATTTTGACTTAACAATGATGAACGCAAATGGAGATATTAAGTTCCTCAAGCATGGTATCTACCATGTTCAATGGCAGCTGCAAGCTCGTATTTTGCCTCCAGTACCAAGCCCAGTACCATCCTGGTCATTTGGTTTCTGGTTGAACGGTATCTTGGTTCCAGGTTCTATTTATTCTGGATTTACCCAAGCACCAGGCGATGATGCATGTCACTCTACAGGTGATATTATCATCGAAGTTCAAGCAAATGATGTACTAAGATTAAGAAATACCAGCGTTTCTGCTGTAAATCTTAATCCAAGTGTGACAGGTAGCGTATTTCCTATCACGATCGCTTCTGTGAATATTGAGGGTTTAAAGTCTCTCCCATAATAGTAATATAATAGGTTTTCCGGCACCTCTAAGCCGGGTTACTCTTCATCGCCTCTAGCAAGATAATAGATCTCTCTTAATTTTTCACCTTTCCATCTAAACCAGTCATGAAGATCGCATAGTTTCTCTTCGTCTTTGTAGACTTCAAGGAATTTTTCTAATGTATGTTTTGAATTCCAAATCTCATAAGGGCATTCATCATCATCTAAGATCGCTTCCATCATTACAAATATTCTTCCCAGGTCTTCAAGGCGTTCTCGCTTCATTTCTTCCCCTGGGGCGTTCCAAGCACATTCTTAAACAATTTAGCTCGATATGCTTCAACCATAGCTTTCTCTTTTTCTTTAGCAAGCCTCTCATCATATTCTATTTGAGCTTGAATGATATCTTCATCGTCTTCTTTCATTTCCCTTGGAGGCCTATCATAACATTCACACCATTCAGCGTCCTGCTCACCTACTAATGTATTAAAGTTAAGATGAGGGGAACGAGGTATGGGAGCGTGAAAGGTTTGAGGTGTGCGAAGGTCGTTGTTTGGTGCGCTCATTTATAACCCTCTATAACTTGCTATAAGTTTGTGTCTAAACATGATCAACTCTAAATTTCTTGCATCTCCTGCATCCCCTGATCACTTTTCCTGAATATCCATTAAAAACATGTGAAATTATCATCCATCTATGACCAAAGACAAAGCATTTAATCCATGGAATCATCTAAATGCATGCCTCGTTTCTTTCCAAGCCATCGTCTATAATTTCTAGTCCGGCAATCACACCAAAACTTACCTTCAAAATGACCTTGATCTGAATTAGGTTTTTTCTTTGAGTAATCTCTTTTCGATAACTGTTTTGATCGCACGCCTAAGTTCCTTTAGTGGGATCGTTCCCTTAAGTTTGGCAGATCTTATCTTTCTCATGTCTATCGCTCCAAAAGGGGTATCAACGTCTGATAACTATGCTTCTGTTAACTCCAAGACTAAATTCCCATAAACCTATTATTTTAATTAGACACTTCATTCAACTTTGTCTAAGTTTTCATAATTTGTAAACGCTTTGACAGATTTTACCCCATTTTTTCACGATTCTGATTCGCTTTCATCACAAATCATAACCGCTTTCCAAAAACCATCAACAAAAGACGCACCTACTTCTTCATCATTTATGTAAAGATCTAGAATCCCATGACTGATGTCATAATAATCCGCCATAACATAATAATCTGAAGTCAACGTGATCACTTTATAACGGTTCATTTAATCCTCGCCCATTTCTTCTTCACAAGGTTTCCAAAACACGACCCTCAGATCATAGTCAAGAGATTCGTCGCAATCATAACTCTCACGATCGTTGTAGTCATGGAATGAGCATTTCCTAAGTTTCTGAAATCCGATTAGCATCCCTTTATATCGGAATCCATCGCCTGTCATGAAATAGATATCTTTGTATCTAGGGGGTTCTTCTTCCCAAATATCTATCCAACCCTCAGGTTTATCTATCATTTAATCCTAGCCCATTTCTTTCGATTAATCCCTTGCTCATCCCTTAACTTATTGATCTCTTTGCAAATCTCCACGCAAGCATCGTACGTTTGCTTAGTCCTGCGCATGATCAATAATGGACTTATCTTTGGGAATATTTTTAAGCTTTCATGCAACTCTTGGATGGTCATTCTTTGCACCAAATCAAAACTTTAATAGGTATACCATTATCCGTTATCCAAATCTTGCGCTCATAATTGTAAAGCACCTTACAAACTGATCTTCCAGTCCATCCAGTGACATATATACCAGATTCTGGTTTATGAAACTTAGCATCGCTCCAACCAGGTAATACATGCGTTGTCGGCGATGGTGTGGGCGCTCCTCCAGCACTTGGAGTGCCATACATTTCTCCTGGATGGAAAGCGCTTATTTCTTTAATTGGTGGACTGCTCATTTAAATCTATCCTTTGCTACTATTACAACCTTTCCTCTGGTAACATATTCAATAGATACCACTTCGTATCCTTGCTTTCTAAGATTTCGTACAAAAGCACGCTTTTCCCATGCGAGTATGTAGAATGTCGTGTAGTTAATGTTCAATTTTTAATCTCTCTAAATACCTTTTAATCGCATTGGATACAGTACTGGGACCAATACCAAATCTTTCACCGATCTCTTTTAAAGTCCTTCCTTCTTGTCTCAACTTATGGAATATTTTACAATGCTCATCCGTTAATCGCCTAACACATGCGCCACGCCTACCCATAATTTCACTGCTTTTAAAACAAATACTTGCTCTAATCTAAGTCTTTTAGTTTAATAAACTTACATCCAACCGCAGGCCAGCGTTAAGGGCTAAAGGATATAGTATGTCAATACCTCAAGATAATCAAGTTCAACAAAATACTCCACAACAAGTTAGCGACAAAGAACTTAACTTCAGAGCATTGCAACAAAAATATGAAAAGCAACTAGCTGAGGAGAGAACAGCACGCTTAGAGGCTGAAAGGCAAATACAGGAGCGTTCTAAGTCCCAAAACGATGATGATGACGGAGATGAACCTTATGTCGATCATAAAAGGCTTAACAAAAAACTTCAAAAGTTTGGTGAGCAAACTAAGCAAGAAACTCAATCTGAAATCAAGCAAGCCGTCTCCCAAGCGCTCTACGAAGAAAGAAAGCAAAACTGGCTCAAAAATAACCAAGACTTCTACGATGTGATGCAGCATGCCCAAAAGTTCGCTGAAAAAGATCCAGAACTTGCAGAAACCATTTTGGAAATGCCAGACACATTTGAAAGGCAGAAATTGGTCTATAAAAATATTAAAGCCATGGGCATACACAAGCCGCAGACTCCAGAACCTAGCATTCAGCAGAAGATTGATGCAAATAGAAGAAGTCCATATTACCAGCCTTCGGGCGTTGGAACGGCTCCATATGCATCACAAGGAGACTTTAGTCCTTCTGGGCAAAAGCAGGCTTATGATAAATTACAGGAATTGAAACGTAACTTAAGGATATGATATGCCACTTATTAAAGGTGAAGCAGCCAAGACAAAAAAAGGGTTCTCAACTAATGTTAAAAGAGAAATGGAAGCTGGAAAGCCGCAAAAGCAAGCAGTAGCGATTGCCTATTCCGAAGCTGGTGAAAAAAAGAAAAAAAAAGGTAAATAATCATGAAGATCAAGAAGAAAGAAGAAAAGAAAGAAGTTAAGATGCCTGCTAAAGGAAAGATGGCTGATTCTGAAAAAGAAGCTCATCTCAATAAGAAGAAGAAGTAAATCTGGCTTTACATAAATATAACCCATTTTATATAAGTGGGTTATATTAGCGTAGGAGAGTTCGCTACTCCAATCGCGTTAGATAGTTTCGCAACTATCATCAAGAAGTGATCGGGAATCCGCGTAGTTAGGCTCGCATGCCGACCATCATTTCATACTAACCTCAATTCAGAGGTTCTCAATGTCGATTACGACAACAGGGAATCTTGGCCCTATGATTTTGCAGTCGCTCGCGCCTGCGATGCTTTATGTGCCAACTCCCACAATGAACTACATTACAGTCTGCGATAAAGTAAGTATGCCGACACATGGCGGAACTACTTGCAGATTCATGCGCCCACGCGCATTACAACCACCAACTATCCAGTTGGGAAATTCCGGTATTGATCCCCCAGCACAAGTTCCACAACGTGACATCATAGATGCACAGATGGCATTTTTTGGTACTGGTTGTATCATTAACGAACAAGTTATTTTGCAAGACCAAGAAGGCGTTTTGGCATGGGTGTCTGAGCGTTTAGCAGTAGCTATGCGCCAAGCAGAAGATTTAATCCTGCGCGATTACATCGTATCTGCAGCATCTACCATTAATGCTGGTGGTGGTTCCAACGCAGACAACCCAACTAACCTCGGTGTTTCCGATTTTAGCTTGGTTGCAACTACTTTGGATACTAACAATGCTTATAAGTTCATGTCTGGTATTGAAGGCATGGATCGTTTTGGAACAGGCCCAGTGCGTTCAGCATATTTTATGTTGTCCTCAACTGAACTCCAATCCGATTTTGATGGTTTAACTGGTTCTGGTTTCCTTTCCCAGTGGAACTATCCTACCAATGCATCAGCGCTTCCTGCTGAATATGGATCTGTTTATAACATCCGTATTTTGACTAGCTCTGAGGCTCCTGTTGCTCGTGGTGTTTCTGCTAACGGCCAAGACGTGTATTATAATACCGTCGTTGGTAAGCAAGCAGTAACTCACATCAATCAGGATGGATATTCCATGAATTTGATTTATCGTGACCCATACTACAGTGGTATGTTGGCCCAAAATGCTACTCTTGCTGTTAAGTTTGCGCAAGCGCAAGCGATTACACAGGATACAGCTATCAGAAACCTGCTGAGCACGCGTTTAGCGTCTCTAGTGATATAAGGAGGTTTTTATGGCTGAATATTCTAGATTAGCAAGTGGACAAACAGTCGCTCGTGGTGTTGATGGACAAGCAGCTGGTCAAACAGCGGTCGTTATTCCATTTCTTCCTGACTTTATCGAGATCTATAACCGTACACGTGCAGTTGCAGGTGCAGGCGTTACTAGAGCTTGGTGGGTTAAAGATATGGGACAAGGCTCTGCGTTTTTGGATACTTTTGGAACAGGTGAACAATTCATTGCTCCAGTTGGTGGAACAAGTTCTGGTGCTTTAGTTAGCGGAACTGGTTTTTCAACTATCCAAGCTGGTTTGTCTCTTCAATATGGTCCAACATTTTTGCTCGGTGGTGCTGGGGGTATTGCTAAAACTTCAGCAACTCAGTTGACAGTTACCACAACAGCTAACCATAATTTGACAACTGGTGATTGGGTTACTTTCCAAAACCTATATCAAACATCAACAACTGGTATGCAGCAAATTGCTGGTATTCCTTTCTTAGTAACTGTGACTGGTGCTACCACCTTCACAATCTCTTGGGTTGGAAACAGTTCCAATTTGACAGCCATCACAACTGGTGGTTTGAATGGTTTGGCATCTTTCAAGAAGATTCTATATCCCGTGCTTTATGCTCCGCATGTAGCGTATCCTTGGAAGATTGATATTGGTACTACTACCACAATTCATACAACTGCTCCACACAACTACGTTGTTGGTCAGCAAGTTGGTTTCAGAATTCCAGCTCCTTATGGAATGACGAATTTGAATGAATTGCCAAATACCACATTGCCAGGGTTCCCAATTTACTATTATGTAACAGCTGTTACTGATAGTACGACCTTTGTAATTAATGTTGACAGCACTCTATTTACACCATTTACCGTAAACAATACATTCTTGAGCTTCCCAGGCCTGAAGTTTGCAGAAGTTGTAGCGGCAGGTGATGTAAATACAGGTGGATGGCCTTATAATGGCGGAGATCTCTACCCATCTCCAAGGTTCTTCAATGGCTTTACTTCCAGCACGACAGTTGGAGTATCTACCATCAATGGACCAGCTATTTACGGTGCTTTCTCCAATGCGACCTTTATGGGCTTTATCATTGGTTCTGGTGTCGGCGGAACTACTGGTGATGTCATTTACTGGCGCGCTTATATGCACGACATTAATTACCCCTGATTAAGGTTGTAATTTTTAGTTGATTATTGCATCGTGGAAGAGGACGCAAGTTCTCTTCCATTAGGTGTTTATGTCATACCCACCCTTAATCACTGGGCCAATTCCTCCTTATGCAAACATACCCATTCGTCCAGACTATTTTAAACCGCGTTTCTTCTTTATTTCTGGTATTGCACTTGGCGTTACAACTGTAATTACAACGACTGTAGACCATGATTACGTGATAGGGCAGCTCGTAAGACTAATCATCCCTCAATGGAGCGGCACAAGAGAGTTAAATGAGCAGGAAGCCTATGTGATTGATATCCCAGCTTCAAACCAAGTTACCTTAGACTTCGATTCTAATGGATTTACAGCATTTACCTCTTCGTCACAACCAACTCAACCTCAGATTCTTGGTATAGGGGATATATCTTTTGGAAATATCAACGCTTCTGGTAATTTGAATACAAGCATATCAGTACCAGGTGCTTACATAAATATTTCACCCCAATAGGTATATCATGGTAGAAAAAGCAAAACCAAAAGTTCAAGAATCCGAAATGGATAAATTAGAAAAGCAATTTGATGCTTTTGATTCGCAAGTCAAAGAATTAACTCAAGATCGCATGAATCAAGCACCAAAATTGGAAATGGAGCCTCAAACAAGGCTTTCTTCTTCAGAAATTGAGAAATCCAAGGAAATTAGACTTAAACCTTCAAGATCTATCGGATCTGGTCAAAAGTTTAACGAGAAATTCAGAGAAGCTTGGAACTACGACAAAGAATATGTCCAATTCATTGCAGAAAACAATGAAGCCAAAGGCGACATGATTGAGATATGGACTCGCCCTTATGGCGGACTTCCGGCAGAATTTTGGCAAGTACCAGTTGGTAAACCTATATGGGGTCCAAGACACCTTGCAGAGCAAATTAAGAAATGTTCTTACCATCGTTTGACGATGCAGCAATCTGTGACAAATTCAGATGGTGTCGGTCAATATTTTGGTAATTTAGCTGTTGATACAACTGTACAAAGGCTAGATGCAAGACCTGTATCTTCAAGAAAATCCGTTTTTATGGGGGCGGCTAATTTCTAATGAATCTATTAAAAGATATCATCACCTATGTCCGGCGCATAATAAAGAGCCCTTCCAATGCTGTCATAACTGATTCTTTGATCATAGACTATATCAATCGCTTTTGGTTGATGGATGTGGATGCGCGCATCCAAGTCTTTGATCTTAAAACTAAATATCAGTTTCTAACGACACCTGGGGTCGATAGATATAATATGCCTCTATATGATACTCAGACAGAAGTTTTACAGCAAACAGAGACTCAAATCGTTTTGGCAACAGAGCCATTTGCAGACGGAACGGCTCTCTATTTTGAAGACTTATTAGCTCAGTTTAAACAGACTAATCCAGATCTTACCTTAAAACCTGGTACTATTAGTGTTTACATTGATAAGGGAACGGCTAATCAGACAGTCTATGTAGATGATGGTGTAGGTAATATAACATTGCTTTCAGGAACTTACACGATAAGTTCTGGGACAATTGATTATAATTCTGGCGATTTAATTCTTAATTTTACTGTAAATCCAGCAGCAGGTGTTCCTGTTCAGGCATCTTTTGTCTATATCAGTACACAATTCGGTGAATCTGTTGCAATGTTCCCAGTTTATCAAGGATTCTTGGGACCAGCCTACATCAATGGTTATGAAATCAATTTTGAGACTCAAAAGCAATATTTTAAGAATAATTGGGGTGGATATTCTCAATCTCCCATACAAGTGGGAACAGGTAACGGAACCACAGGCCCTTACACACTTACTATTCCTATTGTTTCTCCAGTTCCAAATCCTCCGAATTTTCCAATATCTTCAGCTCTTATGCGAGGTCATGTTGACATCACAGGTATTATTGCGACTGGAAATAATATTGACCCTCCCTTAGTCACTAGCACGTCGAATTATATTACGACAATTCCAACAACAAGTGTTAACTCGCAGGTTTTCTTTACGTCCCAAGCGGCTGATGGCACTAATATCATCATCCAAGATAGCGGTGAATTCTTAGATGGCAATGCCAATTATGGACTGCTTATGGAGCCAGGAAAGGCTCCTTATGGCAATAGAGAATTAGTCAATGGTCCATTGCCAAATTACAGTACGACTCAGAATACGATTAATTATTTCACTGGGGTTGCTACCAATGTTTACTTTCCACAAGCAATTCCAGCGGGAATGCCTATTAATGCTCAATGTAGCTATTATCAGCTTGGAAGACCATTATCCGTTCTTTATTACAATAATGTTCTACAATTCAGAGCACCCCCAAATACCCAATATGTCGTAGATGTCACAGCTTATTTAACACCAGCTGCATTCTTCAATACAGAAGCTGCCATTCCTTTTGCTTACATGGCAGAATATTTAGCTAGAGGAGCAGCTAGGAAGATATTATCAGACGTAGGAGATGTAGAACAGTTTCAGTTTTATGAGCCATTATTTCAAGAGCAAGAAAGCTTAGTACATATCAGAAGCCAAAGACAATGGACAGCCACTCGTAGCCACACCATCTGGTCTGTAGGAAATACAAATGGATATACTAACAATTATAATTCACTAGGATTGTAGCATGCCAACAAATTTCAATTATAATAGAGATATCCCTTTTGCCACGAATGATCCGGCTGTTGATCAACCGGATATGCAGACCAATACCAACTCAATCGACACGCTAATCAACGTGGATCACTTATCTTTCAATACTGCTACCGGTAATCAATCAGATGGCTATCATAAAGTTATCCATCAGGTTCCTTTTTCCACTACGACTTCCAATCCCCCAAAAAACAATCCACCGACTCTACCAGCTCCAGTTTCAGGAGTTGGTGAAATAATTTCTGTTCAAATGAATCCTACAACAGGTGTTGGTGGAAATGCTGATGAAGTGTTGTTTTATCAGAGTGGAGGAGGCAGATATTTACAACTTACGAACGTTCTTGTGGGAGCTGGTAATCAGGCATTAGCTGCTACAAGCGGCTATACTGTTCTTCCTGGAGGAATTGTAATGCAATGGGCACAATTAACCGCTCCCGTTGGTACTGTAAATTTTCCTACTCCATTTCCTAACATTTGTTTGAATGTGCAATTAACATTATTTACCGTTGCTGGACCTGGACTCGGATTTTATCGCGCTGACACGCTTGGTAAAACTTCATTTGAATTTCATAGTTCAGGATTTTCTGGAAGTGTATTTCAGTATTTAGCTATAGGTTTCTAATGGCAAAACTAGCTGTTGGGCCTATCAATAAAGGCCTAAAGACAGACCGCACGGCCTTCAATATCGATAACGATAGCTTTCCTATGCTTGTTAACGCCTATCAATGGCGTGGAAGAATCAAGAGAAAGAGGGGAACAACGCTACTCGGAAGACTTCAACGATATATTGGTACAACTGATGTAACAGGTGGACAAGTCATTACAATTCGTCCAGCTCCTATCGCATCCGGTATTGCTACATTCGTTGTAGGAACTCAAGTTTTCGTAGATCCAGGAGGAGCAAGCCCTGTTGCACTTCTAACTAACGGTCCAGGAACAGCAACTCTAGATAGAGCAACTGGTATATTGACCATTGCTGCCTCTATTCCTCTAACTCCTGTGATATATTTTCCAAGACTTCCTGTCATGGGAATTGAAGAGTTTAATATCAATGCTAACAATATTCCTGGAACAATAGCTTTTGATACCATCTATGCTTATAATATTAGTGGCACCTTTCCGTATCCCATCATAGATATAAGTTTTTACAAGAATCCACCTAGTGGAACTCCAGCAAGTTATGTTCAAAAAGGTGGAGGAACTCCATTTTTAACACCTCTTTGGTGGAATGGAGCCAATTACCAGCAATTTTGGACTGTAAATTATCAAGGTGCTTTGTGGGCGACTAATGGAGTAACCGTTCCTTTTGCTCCTGGGAGTATTACTTCTATAGGAATGCAATTTGCTCCTGCTGCAGACATCACATATGTAGGAAATACAGCTACTACTCTTACAGTAACAATACTTAATACGCCCTTGGTAGAAGGAGATTTTGTATTTGCGAATGAATGGAATGTAGGATCAGGATTAAATTTTCAAACCGGATATGTGACAACTGCCGTTCCAAATACTCCGGCTCCTGCTAATAAAACTATAACTATAACGTTTCCTTTTGCAACATTAACTGTAGCCCCAAATACCCCTGGAATACTTCAATATTTAACTAACCGATCAGATACTACTAAAGACTGTATTCGTTGGTATGATGGACAATCCACTAACTCAATAATTCCGCCCACTGTGGTTCCTGGAAATGGCTGGGTGAATTTCATGCCGCCATTGTCTCAATTTGCTTTTTCGGTGGCTGAACTTCCTCAAAAAATCTATTATCTTGTAGGAGCAAAGCTCATATTCCCATTCAAGGATAGATTGCTATTTTTGGGTCCTGTTGTTCAAGCTTCTACAGGATCTCCAATTTATCTACGAGATACAGTTATCTATAGTCAGAATGGAACTCCATATTACACAGCTTCTTATACAGATAATCCTGGTATTGCTGGGGAAGATACACCAACATCTGTCTTGAATGTTTTCACTCCAATTCTCGTTCCAGCTAATCAGACAGCAACACCAGCGGCCTGGTTTGAAGATCAAGTTGGCTTTGGTGGATTTATTTCCGCAGGTGTTGCGGATGCAATCACCTCTGTTTCTTCCAATGAAGATGTATTGATCGTTGGATTTACAGGCATTCAAACAAGACTCGTGGCCTCTGGAGAAGATATTACTCCATTTAATTTCTATCTGATTAACTCCGAGTTGGGAACTGGAAGTACATTCTCAGCGATAAATCTAGATGAGGGAGTTATAAGCCGAGGAGCTAGAGGATATGTTATTACAAGGCAAGTTGGAACTCAGAGAATCGATTTAGAAATACCCGATGAAGTATTTGAGATCAGCCTTATAAGTAACGGAGCTGAAAGGATGACCGCTCAAAGGGATTTTGAGAATGAATGGATTTATTTCACCTATCGAGGAAATGAAAATAGCGCATCAAAATACATTTATCCAACCGAGACTCTTCAATATAATTACCGAGATAATAGTTACGCCATTTTTAAAGAAGCTTATACAACATATGGTCCTTTCAAAAGACAGACAGGGTTTACTTGGGCTACCATTCCATATCGCACGTGGAACAGTTGGCGCACACCTTGGAATGCTGGGAATTCTAATGTTCTTCAGGTGGATATTTTAGCAGGAAATCAACAGGGATTTATATTGTTTAGGGATGAAGGGACTAATGAAGGCGATTCTCTTTATATTCAAAACATAGTTGGTAGCATCGCAACTTCTCCAGATCACTGCCTAAATGAAAATGATTATATTGTAATCAATGGAGTATTAGGAACATTGGGATTGCAGGTGAATGGACAAATATTCTCTGTTGCAAATGTTACTAAAGATACTTTCAGACTCAATCCTAATATCGTTGGTGGAACCTATACGGGTGGCGGAACAATTAAGAGAATGTATCAACCATTTATTCAGACCAAGCAGTTTCCTCAAAGCTGGGCTATGGGAAGAAAGACTCGGATCGGTCCTCAACAATATCTATTGAGCAAAACGGAAGGCGGACAGATCACAGTACAGATTTTCCTTAGCCAAAACTCTGCAAATAGTTTTAACGACGGAAATATTGTACCAGCTCCTGGAAGCGTAAATAATTCATTGGTCTATAGCCAGATAGTCTACACTTGTCCTGAAAGCACTAATATGGGACTTACCCCATTTAATACTAATCTTCTTCAGTTAAGTTCGCCTGGAACTAATTCAGGGTCAATAAATAATCAAGAGCAAATCTGGCATCGTATGAACACCGCTTTGCTTGGTGATACTGTTCAACTTGGATTTACTATGAATGACCAGCAAATGAGAGACCCAGACTTTAGCAATCAGTTTGCAGAGATTGAAATTCACGGTTTCATCATGGAAGTGTCAAGTGCGGGATTAATTGCGTGATAAATGTTATCAATCAAACATCCTTTTTAAGAACTTCTAGGAATTTTCCAGCTGATCTAAAACTTTTGTCAATTGAAGCAGATAGAAGTTACATCGACATCGCACGCAGTGTTAATACCAGAGTTATTGGATTGTTTACTTTAAATCGATCCACAGCTACGGGCGAGAATTGGTTTATCACTCAGGCAAGAAGGCAACAGGGACTAAGAGAAGTTTATAGATTTGAAGAGGCAGATTTCACAGGAGGGGTGGCAACAATTGCGCATGGGATACAATTCTTAAGCCTTACAAACTTCGTGAGGATTTGGGGAACTTTCTTCGATGCAGGTGCGATTACTGGGACTCCTGCCTGGTATCCATTGCCTTATGTTGATACAGTACTGATTACTAATCAGATTAGTGTATGGGTTGATGCTACCAATATTGTCATAACGAAGGGGACTACATGTCCTTTTACCATTGAAAATGGGTTGGTAGTTTTGGAATGGTTGGCAAACCCTTGATATGATATAAGTGAATAAAAAGGAGTATGTTATGGCTTTTATGGGCGGCAAAGCTAACGATTTTGCTTCGGCACTTGCTGGTGGCAGTAGCAATCCATCAAGAACTGGTGGGATGGGCAGCAGGCGAGGCAATATGGGTGGCGATATAATTCCAGAGGGTTATGATGTCGGCCAATTACAGAATTTCGATAAAAGACAAATGGGTCTCTATAAGAGTCTTTTCCCTCACCTAGGACCTGATAGCTATCTTTCTAGACTTGCTGGTGGAGACCAAAACTTATTCAACGAAATTGAATCTCCAGCCCTTCAGCAATTCCAAGGCACTCTTGGTGGAATCGCTTCTAAGTTTAGTGGACAAGGTATGGGATCTCGCAGAAGCAGTGGTTTTCAGAATACAACGACCGCTGCGGCATCTAACTTCGCACAGCAATTACAATCTCAAAGACAAGGTTTACAGCGTCAAGCAATCAATGATCTTATGGGATTGAGCAATACTCTGCTTAACCAAAGACCTGTCGAAAGAGATTTATTCCAAAGACCTCAGGAAGGACCTTCTCGATTTGATAGTTTCCTAGGAGGCGCTTTACCAATTGCAGGTATGGCAGCTGGAGGATTTTTTGGTGGATTGCCAGGAGCTAAGATAGGGTTGAGTGCAGGATCAGCAGCTAGTCAAGGATTTTTCGGTCAGGGGTAATTATGGCAATAACAGTACATTCAGCGGGTCCTAGAAAAGTATCTACAGGCGAGAGATTTGCTAGAGCAGTTGGTCCTGGATTGCAAGCGGGTATGAGTAAGTATGAGGAATTGCAGAAGCAGGAACAAGCTAATCAACAAAGAACTGCTACAGGCTCTTATCTTGAATCGCTTGGTTTTAAAGGAGCTTCGCAATGGCCAGCTGATTTCCAGAAAAAGGCACTAGAGGAATTTGGAGCCGCTGATCGAGAAAGGATTAAAGGGGCATATGCATCCGAAAAACAAAAAACAGCTAATCAATTATCTCCTGAAGAATTAAAACAGGAAGAAGATAACTATAATCAAGTGTCTTCTGTTTTTGGAGAAAAGTTTGCAAATCTATGGAAGGCTTCACCTGTTGGAGGAAGAACTGAATTATTAAGACACGGTATTGATGCATTGTCTAGAGGGCATGATATTAATGAGTTGCTGAGCGGAGTGAATCCAACCGCTAAAAATGAAACTGACTTAATTGGTGAAGTTCCACAATTGCAGAATGGGAAAGTTCCTAAAGATTTTAAATGGCCAGATTTTGTAAAACGACCTGAAGGATATACTGCTAAAGAATGGAATGAAGAGAAGAAAAATTGGAGAAAAGAGAATTCAGATATTTTTACAGAAAATAAGAAAAAATTAAAAAATAATGACACAGATGCGAGAGATGTAAAAAAATTAGGAATTCTTAATAAATCGGGAAAACTTCCAAAGGGATTAGGCAGAATATTAATAGATCCTGAAACAGGTGAAATCCGTCCATTAGCCCAGCTTGCAGAATTAGCAACTCCAGAAACTCAAGAATATGTAAAAATATTTTCTAGGTTCCAAAATAGAGCAAAAGATACCTTTGGTTCACGCGTAACTAATTTTGACCTACAATCTTATATGAAACAATTTCCAGGATTACTAAATACAGAAGAAGGGCGCGAAAGAATTCTTGAAATGATGGATATAAATTTACAGATGGACCAACTGTATGATAATGCATTAGATCAAGTCTATAAAAAGTATGGACTTAATGGCGTGCCTCAAGAAAAAGCCGATGAATTAGCCAAAGCAATGATCAGAGATGAAACTGAAAAATTAGAGAAAAGATATTTAGGAATAGAAGAAAAAATACCTGAATTATCTCAACAAGGTAATCTGACAGGAAAAATGGTAGATGTGATAGGCCCTGATGGTCAGGCTTATGAAATTGATGAAGGTGAAATTGAATTACTTCCACCAGGATTTAGACTGTAATGTCACCATTAACTTTAAGACCTAAACAAAATACAAATGAGCAAAGAAATCAACAGGCTCAATCTCAACCGATGACTTTGCGTCCTAAACAGAGGAAAGAACAGCTACCACAACAGCAAGAACAAGTTAAACCTGAACCAGAAGAAGAGAATATTTTCTTAAAATCATTGAAAGATATTCCAAAAAACTTGGCAGGTCAGATTGGTTTGGGTCTACTTCAAGGTCAAACAGCTCCTTTAGATTTACTGAAAACTTTCATGATGGGAGAGGCTTTAACAGGTCTTGAAGAAGCACAAGAAGCCTCTGAAAGAATGGGTGTACCATTCGATATGGAATCGGAAAAACAAAAAATTTTCCAATCACTGGAAGCAATTCCAACTCAAACATTGGCTGAAAAACTCCTTGAAGAACATACAGGTGTTTCAACAGCTCCTCAGACAGGATTTCAAAAAGGCGCTAGAACTGTCGCAGAATTTGCAGGAATGACTCCAAAAGCTGAGAAAGCAGTTCCTAAAGCATTTTCTGCTGAAACAAAAGCCTTGAAAGAAACAGCTGAGGAGTTCGGACTTAAACAATTTGCAGGAATGGAAGCGGAAAAAGCACCAAGCGTTACGCCAGTTGTTTCTCCTAAAAAAGAGAAATCTTTAAGAACTGAACTTTCAGAAACCACGAAAAAAGCTGTCAGCGATGTTATAGATCAAAAAATACCCATAAAAAAAATGCGTGAAAAAGGAATTGATCTCAAAGAGGCTTATACAGAAGCCTACGAACAAGCTTCAAATACAGCTAAAAAAATGAGTAAAAAAGAAATCAATGTAGATCCTTTGATAAAATTTCTTGTTGATGAAAAAAGTAAAATAAAAGCATCTGCGCCTTCGTTATCTAGTACGGACAAGACAGTTCTATCAGAAATAAATACGCAGCTTAAACAATTTAGCAAGAGTATTAAGGGTTCTCAAGCTTTTGGACCTGAAGGTGAAATTATAAATATCCCAGGAAAAAAGATTCAGAAGACAGCTACAGCGGAACAATTATTAGATCAATATAAAAACTTTAATCAAGAAGTGGAAGGAATTTATAGAAAAACGCAATTCACAGGTTCTGAAAATGCTGTTAAAAAATTGTATTCTGAAGCTAATGATAAGATCATTTCATCCATTGAAAAGGTTAACCCAGAATTAGCTAATGAGTTAAAATTTGCAAACCGAGTTTATCATGAAACTTCGAAATTAAATCAGGTTGAAGATATCTTAAAAAAGTCATTTGTTGATGGATATAACCCAACTAAATTGACAAGAACTTTAGGAAATCGTAGAGAAAGAGCTTTTCTGGAGAGAAATTTAGGAAAAGATTCCGTAAAAGATTTAGAAAGAATTGCGAAATATGGTCATGAAGCAGAAAAACGCGTTTTTGATCAGCTCAAGAATCCTAAAACGATGAAAGACTATATTGAGAATATTACACCAGGTCAATTAGCTTTGTTGGTTGGATTTAAATCACATGTAGGTATTGCTTTACCTATATCTAAAGCATTGATTAACAGAGCACAAGGACTTCTTTTTACCAGGGAGCCAACCAAACATGCTTTTGTAAACTTCTTAAAAGAAGCTGCACAATTAGGAAAAAGTCCAGCTCCTCTTTTCTATGCTTCAAAGAAATTGGAAAAAGCTATCAAAGATGAATACGGTTCTGAAGAAGAATTCCTATCCGATGTCAAAAAATAAAGTATCAGATATTATCTTTTATCAGGCGCACAACACCTACAAGAAAATATATAATTCCGAACGGAAGCCCAAGTAAAACTAATCCAAGCCATATAGAAATCATTTCTTATTCCTCTCTTCTAAAGAGATTAATCTAGAATGAAAATCTCTAGACTCCTGGTAAATCAAAGCGATAGTTGTATCCATTCTTGTATTAGCAGCGTCTATTCTACTATTGGCTGAAAGCCATAAAGTTAGCATTAGTGCTATAAGAGCAACGTTAACTCCTATAATTGCCAACGTATCAGAATGATTCTTAAATAAATTGTTCACATTGTCTCCTTACTCATATTCACCTACCTTCCCTTTTTAGCATTTTTCATCTTCTTCAGGTTGTCTTCCTGTATTGTAACAAATTGCTCAATAAGTTGAGCCGTCTGCTTTGGCATGGATAAATCCATCTCTATGCATAAGATCTTGAATTTCGTATGCAATTCTTTCGGAATCTGTACTCTTAGTTCTTTGCTTTCCATGTACCCATTATTCCACAATTCCTATTTAAAATCAATAACATGACTGCGTTTTAATATAGACTTTACCTAAGTCTAAGTGTGTTAGTAATTTACAAAAATACCTCTCTTTTTTTAATTCGTAATTGTTTAAAGTAGAATTTCATGTAAGTTTAACAACAGCAGGTATTTATGTCCTTTCCTCCAGGATCAAACAATTATTGTGTAGCTTTCGGTTCTAGCCCAGAGAATGTCGAGGTGCCAATCATTAGCTCTGTTGCACCAGATGTAACATCAGTTAACTGGCCCATAGGAAAAAGATGGATTGTAACAGGTGTTGGTGAATACACGCTTGTTGGCTTAACAAGCGCTGGCGGAACTCTCACAGCAAATTGGGTTTTAGAAGGTGTAGTTGGAGGTGCTCTAAATACATTGACAGGTGGAAGTGGAGGTCCTCTTTCTCCTACTGCTAATAACATCAATATCCTAGGAACTGGTTCACAGATCACCTCAACAGGTGCTGGTAGTACAATCACTCTTTCTATCCCATCGGCATTTGTAGCTCCAGGTTCTATCGCATCCACCACATCGATCACTTCTGGTACAACCTTAGCTGTTGGTACTAACGCAACCGTTGGTGGAACACTTGGAGTAACTGGAACCACAACACTTGCAGCGGTTGGAGCAACTAATGGAACATTCAGTGGAACCCTTGGCGTTACCGGTACAACTACACTTGGAGCATTAAACCAAGTTGGTGTGACTAACATTAACACATCAGGGGCCGCTACTACGACAATAGGAACTGGTGGTACAGGAATTGTTGCAATAGGTAACGCTACAGGAAACGTAGCGGTGACAGGAAGACTAACAGCATCAAACGGTCTTACAGCTACTGCTGGTGGACTTGCCGCAACTGGAACGACTACAATAAATACTTCAGGTGCCGCAGCTACAACGATTGGTACTGGTGGAACTGGAACTGTTGCAATAGGTAACGCAACTGGTAATACAGCAGTTACTGGGTCATTGACAACCTCAACAACATTGACTGCAACATTAGGTGCAATTACTGCCGCTAATGGTAACTTAGTTCTTGGAACTGCAGGAAATAAAGTAGTCATTGCCACCGGTGCGAATGCATCTGTAGGAACTTCTGCTGCAATGTCTGGAACGCCTGGTGCCGTAACAGTTGCAACGACTGCTTCATCTGCTACTGCTAAAATATTCTATTCAAGAGCAACAACTGGTGGAACTCCAGGACATGTAAGCATCACAGCTCAAGATGGAACTGGATTTACATTGACATCAACTGGCAATGAGACAAGCACCTTTAACTGGTGGATTATTAACGCGTAATAAGGGCTTAAAATGGCTTATACACAAAGAATTGCGTGGGAAACATTACGCTCAATAAATTCCGCAACATTCGTTGGAAGTTATTTAGCAGTCGGTGGACCTCTTCTATTTCCTTCTTATATCCTAAAGATGGTTAATGATTCCAACGTTGGTGTGACTATTTCAATAGATGGCGCAACCGATATTGATGTTTGCCCAGCTGGTTCATTCTGGCTTTACGATGAAGGAAAAGTTGGACAATCTAGTTCTGCACCTGCCATGCCGGCCGGTACTCAGATCTATGTTAAGGGAGCTGTTGGAGCTGGCTTAGTTTATCTTGTAAGCCAATATGTAATCACAAACTAAGGTTCAAGATGTCACAAGCTGGAAGTTTTGTACAAAACGGTGCAGGCCCAATTCCTCCACAAGTCCCAACAACTTTTGTTACAGATGTAAATTCGCCTGCAATTCCTGTATTGAATATTCTGAATGTTTTTGGAGGTCAAAGTTCCGATAACACTGATTCAGGTATTCAAACTGATGGTTCTTCTGGTGGAGATGTACTTACTATCCAGAATACCAATAGATTGACAGGAACAGTAACTACAGCTAATGCAACACCAACAACCATTATAACATTTCCTTTAGGGGCAACTCCAGGAACTTTTTATGTATGGGGTAATGTTCAGGCATTCGATGGTGCAACACCAGCTGGCGGTGCCTTTTCTTATTCCGGCGGTTATCGCACTGATGGGGCAGCTGCAGTAGAACTTGGCAAAGAATTTCACGACGATTTTAAGAGTGTAACCTTCACAAATGCGGATATCAACCTCGATGTAAGCGGTAATGATGTGATATTGCAAGTTGAGGGAGTTGCTGCAACGTCAATTAACTGGAATGCAATAATGGAATATAGGCAGGTAAACTAATGGCTGGAAATTCAAGCATTCAGAACGATCAGACAGTCACTTTCACTGATAATATGTCATTTGACGGGACGGACCGAGGCGGAGCAATGGTTTCCGATGGTCAGCTATGGATTGGCTCAACGTCATCTAATAGACCTAACAACGGCGGCCATGTAAGACTTGGTACACTATCTTCTACTGATGGTTCCATCAATATAGTTAATGGTCCAGGTTCGATTGATTTGAGTGCGTTATCAAATACTTTATGCCCAAATGAAAACATCTTTCTAATCGACGATTTTTTTCCTCAGAATGGAACGGATCCTTCTGCCCCTGGTCAATTAATGTGGGATATTCTTGGGGGTTCAACCTCTAATGTTTCTACAAATCCAAACCATCCTGGTATCGTTGCAATTCCATCGGTTTCTGCATCAGATTCGGGAATAATGTTGTCGAGATCTTCTAACAATGGGCCTTTTATTACGATCGGTGGAGGAGAAATAACAGTCAATTTCACTTCCGATTTAGTAGCTTTATCGACAGTTGGTAATAGATATACTGCATATATTGGGTTCGGAGATGATACATTTAGCGCTAACCCAGCCAATGGAATATTTTTCTCCTATACTGATAATGTCAATTCAGGTAATTGGGTAATTAATTGTCGAGCAGCTGGAGTTACAACAGCGGTTAATACGACTGTTGCAGCAACGACAGGTTTTCACACCTATGGAATAATCATAAATTCTGATGCGACTAGCGTTTCCTTTTATATTGATGGAACAGTAGTTGGAACTGCAATTACTACAAATATCCCAACACTTCCAATATCTCCAGAGTTTGGTTTAACCTGGACATCTGGCAATACCCCACAGATGCAAATTGATCTATTCTGGTTTTTTCAGACTTTGAATAATCCAAGACCTGGTGGATGTATTACTACACCAAGAGTAATTATTCCAACATTTTCGCCAAACGCGATTTTGCAAGAATTCGATGATTTCATAGCATTTTCTAATAATACTGGTGGTTATAATAGTTCTCTTTCTTGGAATGGTTTAGGTCCTACCATAGTTCCAAGAGACGGAACAGCTGACCATCCTGGTATGATTCGTATACCATCAAGAGCAAGCGCAGGATCAACTGGTATTGTTTCAAACGAAATTGGTGATAATACTCTTGAGCCTATAGTTCCAGGCGGCGGTGTTTTAAGCGTTTCTTGGGTCGCCAGAATAAACACATTATCAGTGGGTGGAAATACCTATAGACAAAATATAGGACTTGCGGACGCGTTAACTCTATATAATTTCACAGACACATTTGTTAATGCGATTTTCTTCAGTTATACCGATACGGTTAATTCAGGTAATTGGGTAATTAATTGTACAGCTGCTAGTGTTACTACCAGTGTCAATACTTCGGTTGCAGCAGATACGAATTTTCATACATTTACAGTAACAGTTAATGCAGGTGCTACAAGCGTTAGTTTTTACATCGATAATGTCCTTGTAGGCAGTGCAATTACGACAACTATACCTACTGTGGCGCTCCTTCCTTTCATAAATCAAGTTAGAACAGCAGGTACGACTTCAACGGTAGATATCGATCTCTTCTGGATCACAATAAACCTAACCAATCCAAGACCTGGACCCGCACCAATTACTGGAAGCAATGGCACATTAATACAGGCTTATCGCGCAACTGCTATTAGCACGACGGTCACATCAGCTGATGCAATCATTGGCGTTACTGATACTTCAGCTGCACGCACTATTACAATGCCTGCTTCGCCAGCTTTTATTGGTCAGACTTGGATAATTAAAGATGAGAGTGCTGGCGCATCAGTCAATAGCATTACAGTAGATGGTAATGGTCATAATATTGTTGGCGGAACTTCGGCTGCAACCTATGACATCACAACCAATGGTGGCTCGATAAGTTTATATTGGAATGGAACAACCTTTCAAATAGTTTAGGTAGACATGGCATTTAATCAGGGCGCAGCATCAGGTAATTTGGTTTTGATACAAGAGCAGACGGCTAGCAATAGTGCTAATCTAGAATTTAAGACAGGAATTACAGGATATGATCAATATGTTTTAATGTTCTACGGTGTCTTAGGATCGGCCGCTAATGATCAGTTAATTATAAATTTCTCCACGGATGGTGGCGTTAGCTACGATACAGGAGCTAACTATGCATACACTGGATATGTTAATGGTACAAGCTTAGCACTGACCCAACAAGTTAATGGGGGGGCAACTTTCGGAGAATTGCTTTCACTTATTGGAATTGGAACAGCAGCGACACAATCAAGTGGACAGGCAAATTTTTATAATTTAGGTTCATCAGTATTTCATAAGCAATTTTTTTGCAATAGTGTCGGATTTTCAGATGCCTACGGTTATATAAATGCCAATCTTGCAACTAATTATGTAAACACAGCAATCGTAAACGCTTTCAGGATTTCCCTTAATAGCGGTGGAAATATCGTCACAGGCACGTTCAAACTCTATGGAGTGGCAAACTAATGACACCAGATCAATATAAAGACAAATTTCTCTTCATAGACAAAACTATAGAGACATTGAAGAATGATGCAGCTGCCTGCGCCAATTTCATTAAAACTGCTGAAGGCGAATTCTTAAAGATTAGCAGCATCTACGAGGGTTTGAGCAAAAACGATGCACTCTTAAAAACCTATGCGGAATGTTCCAAGAAAGAAAGCGATTCTAAGCAGACTTCGATTAATAATCTTCAGTCCGTAGCATCCGAAATCAATAGAAATCTCGATCTGATTAGATCTAAGATTTCTGAACATGCAGAAAGAGATGATGTCCTAAATGCTTTGATCGAATATTCAAAGAAGCAAATCACTGAAGTATGCTCTCAGCTTCTACATCACGAAAGAAATTTTCAAGATCTAAAAGATGAACTATCCAAGGCAAAAGCTGATATTTCTACTTTAACAAGCCAGTCTAATTCAAATTATAGAGAATGCAAAGATCTAATAGGTGCGAGTCGTAAAGCTATTGATAATTGCCAAGAGATGATATCAAAGATTGCCTCTAGCAATGATGAACATATTGTGAAAACGGCAGCTTCTCTTGTAGACATTGGAAATGCAGTCACGGGCAACAAAAACCATGTAGCATCCCAATTGAAAAATCTGGAAGAAAAGATTCAAAAGATTGCTCAATCCAATTCTAGTGAAAGTCAAAGCTCAAACGATCTTTCTGCAATCATGGATTCTATAGCAGAATTTAAAAGAGCGATGGAAGTTTCAAGACTGGATGTGCAGAACTCAACTATCCGTAGCTCTAATACAGCAACACAAGTTCAGATCCTAGAAAAAAAGATTGAGAACATTTATTTGCTTCTCAAGAAATTCGAGATTAATCAGTGAGTCAAGCTGGATCATTAGGTGGAGGGGGCTCAAGCAGTTCTCTTACATTTACAACCGATTCTGGCGTTGCAACGCCTGCTGCAAGTAATGTAAATGTTCTTGGTGGAACCGGCATTACAACTAGTGCTGTTGGCGATACCATTACCATTGACTCAACAGTTACTCCAGTACCAACAGGTGCGACAGGAACCGTTCTTCAAGGCGCAGGAATTGGTGTCACTCCTGTTTATTCAACAGCCACTTATCCATCCACTGCTACTGGTACCGGCACACTTCTTAGAGCTGATGGCACTAACTGGACTGTAACAACTAGCACCTATCCAGCAACTAATGCTGTAAACACATTATTATATGCTTCTGCTACTAATGTTATGAGCGCACTAGCGACAGGAAATAATGGCGTTCTTATTACTTCAGCATTGGGGGTTCCTTCAATATTAGCTGCTGGAACAACTGGTCAGGTGTTAACAGCTACGACGGGATCTCCTCCAACTTGGGCACCTCCCGCAACTAGTGGTACAGTGACGAGCGTAACTGGAACTGCTAACCAAGTGGCTGTTGCAAATGGAACAACTACTCCAGTTATTTCTCTAGTCGGACCATATACTCCTTCGACATATACTGCTCATGGAGTTCTTATTGGCGAAGGTACAAGTTCTATTGCTGCATTAGCTGCTGGAAGTGCAGGCCAAGTTCTGCAATCAGGCGGTGCAGCAGCTGATCCTGCATATTCTACAGCCACTTATCCAAGCACTGCAGGAACTAGCGGAAAAGTATTGATTTCGAA
>Ga0207686_10000257_pt1 | contig 40231 bp, 34 predicted proteins | sample KBSM24metaG_FD_184396 | JGI IMG/M metagenome (GOLD analysis project Ga0207686, IMG submission 184396) | Miscanthus rhizosphere microbial communities from Kellogg Biological Station, Michigan, USA - KBS M2-4 metaG (SPAdes) (version 2) | ecosystem: Host-associated > Plants > Roots > Rhizosphere >...
TCGTTCAGCCACCCGTTCCAGATTTACCGACTGCCGAACAGAGCGCACCTTAATTTTAACGCTTGTTGCCTTGTACCAATCTATTGATTCGTGCTTCACCCAGACTTTTGCAAGAGGCTCTATAGCTTGTCGTGGCGCCTCGACAAACTAAAGTTTATCGGACAATTTCAGCGAAACTGACCCACTACGCCGAGGTCTAAGGCGTGGCTTTCTTGTGCGTCAGGATGTTGCACGCGTCAGAGGCGCCAGTCGGATCGATGGCCACGCTGCCCTCATCAATGTGCTGGATGATGCCATCCTTATCGATCACAAACGTGGCGCGATTACCATAGCCACCTTCTTCATTGAAGATGCCATAGTCTTTGACCACCGTGCGTTTGAAATCGCTGAGTAAGGGAAAGGTGATGCCGTTCTGTTTGCCGAATTCTCTATTGGCGGGAACGCTGTCTACGCTAAGGCCAAAAATCTGAGTGTCCGTAGTTTCGAATTTGGCGATATCAGCCTGATACGCCTTCATTTCCTTCGTTCAACCACCGGTGAAGGCCAGCACGTAAAATGCCAGCACAACGTTCTTCTTGCCTTTGAAATCGCTCAGCTTGTAGCGCACGCCGCGGCCATCCGCGCCAACGATGGTGCTGGGCAGAGTGAAATCCGGCGCGGCCTGTCCGACCTTCAGGTTCGTGTGCGGAACGACCGGCGTGGCTTTCGGTTGCGCTGGTGTCTGGGCCGGGGTTTGAGTCGACGCGGGCGCCGTCGGCGGCGGCATCGATTGCCCCGACGCGATTGACGCCGCGGCCAGTAAGAAAATAATGCAGAGGCCTTTCTTCATTAGTTAACTCCTTTGTTCATTCTGAATCCGGAGCGGACGGTTAACCGCGCACCGCGACTTCTTTGACGATTGGTGATTCGAAGCAGCGAGAGTTTATCGCGGCTGATGATTTCTGACAATCTGCGCTTCGCGATCGGTTTAGCTTGGTTTGTTTTCTTCTCTCTGTGCCTCAGTGGATCTCAGTGCCTCTGTGGTGAGTCCTGTCGCAGACGATATTTACCACAGAGGCACAGAGATCCACTGAGACACAGAGGGAGATGCGAATAGGCACCTCCGTCTGAATCTCCCCTCAATGAAAGGCCGGTTTCTTTATCAGCCCGCCTTCTACATCAGACAGCGCGTTGGTCGTGATGAATGCGTTTGGGTCAATGTCTTTCACGGCAGTCTTGATCGTGCCGATTTCCAGTCGCGTGACAACGCAGTAGAGGATTGCCTGATCGTCGGTGCCGGGGCCGGTGCTGCCCATGCCCCCGTGCCCTCGCAAAACCGTCACTCCGCGATTCAACTCATTGATGATCGCATCCTTGATCTCTTCGCTTTTCGCCGAGACGATCGTAATCGCCGTGTACTGCTCAATTCCATGAAGCAAAAAGTCTATCGTTTTCGAAGCCGCCGCGTAGGTCAAAATCGAATACAAAGCTGAGTCAACCCCGAGAAAGAAAGCCGCGGTCAGAAAAATGATGATGTTCAGGATCAGGATGACGTCGCCGACCTTCAGCAGGTTGTTGCTTTTGCTGACGAGCAGGGCGGCGATTTCCGTGCCATCCAGGACTGCGCCGCCGCGGATTGCCAACCCGATGCCGGCGCCGATAAAGACCCCTCCGAACACGGCTGTCAAAAGTTTGTCAGGAGTTACATCGGGGAATTTGACGAAGGCGAGACAGAGAGAGAGACCTGCGATTGCCAGCGCGCTCTTGAGCGCAAACACCCGGCCGATGGCACGATAGCCGACCGCGATGAAAGGAAGATTGATAACCAGGATCAGAACGGAAAGCGGCAAGTGGAGCAGGTCCGAAAGCAACATCGAAATTCCGGTCACGCCGCCATCGATAAAACGGCTGGACAAAAGAAATCCCTTTAGCCCAAAGGCGGCTGAAGCAATTCCCGCCAGCACCAGGCCGACACTAATCAGGCTTCGGACAAACCGTTTCATTCAGGAAGGATACTGGAGTCAGTACCGGGAGCGTTAGCGCCCGCGCGGTACGCACGCCTCTGGCGTGCCTGGGTTGACACTAGCCGTTCTTAAACGGCACGCCAGAGGCGTGCGTACCGAAGCCTCAAGAATTCCTCAAGGGGGCTTAGCAATAATCCGAGCATCGCCCGGAACGACTCGGGGAGAGCGTCAGATTTTATCCGGCGAAGGCATTGATTATGAGGATCGCAGAACACTTTATTCACGACAAAATCGCCATTCCGATGTCGGGACCCAGAACATCGCGGCCGCGTCTGCTAAAGCTGCTGAATGAAAATCTGGTGACGACCAACGCTACGGTAGTCAATGGCCGCGCCGGGACCGGCAAGACGGCGCTGGCCGCCGAATTCGCGCGACATGCCAGCCGGGCGGTGGCCTGGTACAAAGTCGATGCCGCCGACAACGACCTGCGCCTGTTTTGCGAGTACCTGGTGACCGCGGTCAGATTGCAACGGCCCACGCTGGGGTCGGAACAATTGCTGGAACTGAGCCGAGCGGTGGAAACGGTGAGCGCCGAATTGCTGGCTGATGCGCTGGTGTTCCAGTTGGGCGAAACCAAAGGCGAGCCGCTGCTGATCGTCATCGAGGATTTGCACCTGGTTTACGACGCCGAGTGGGTGGTGCCTTTCTTTCGGCGCTGGTTACCGCTGTTGCCGCCGGATGTGCACGTCCTGATTACCTGCCGCAGCTTGCCGCCCACGCCGCTCTGGCGTTTGCGTTCAAAACAAATGCTGCGAGTCGTGGAAGAGAGTGAGTTGGCTTTCACTCTTGAGGAAGCCGTCGCGTTATTTAAGACCTACGGATTGAGTGACGAGCACGCCCGCGTGGCCTGGACTCACACCAATGGCAAGGCAGCCATGATTTCTGATTTTGCGTCTACGCCGGGCAAAGCCGGCCGGGCCCTGGCGGACAATTTCCTGTTGTTTCGGCGGGCCAGCTTTTCGGCGCTTTCGCAAGCACCGGATTTTCAGACTTAGAAGTAGACAGGTGGTTCTCACCCCGACCTCTCCTCCGCAAACACGTCGGAGGAGAGGGACTTTTTCCCAGACGTGTGAGCTGGTCAATGCCTGAACCGAACCATTCTCCGCATCCGATCATCAGCGCCGCGAACAGCGCGGCAATCCTGAAGGGTTTTCCGGTCTGTAGAAGTATGACTTTGAGCTATGCTAACCTCCGCACGCTCCTGGAAGACTCTCTACCGGAACCTTCGATGCCCAGGCAGAAACGGCCGCTCGCTTCGGAAATCGCACCGGCAGGCCCGGCGACTGCCGGAACGTCCTTCTTTCTGCGCACCAAGCTGTTACCGCCCAGACCAGCACCTGAGATTCTGGGGCGGCCGCGTCTGCTCGAACGTTTGACGGCAAATCTGACCTTGCCGGTAACGTTGGTTACGGCGAACGCGGGTTCAGGCAAGACGACTCTGGTCGCCGATTTTCTGCGCCAGCAGGATCGGCCTTACGTCTGGTATCAACTCGATCATACAGATGCGGATCCGGCCGCCTTCCTCGGTTATCTCGCGTATGGCATCCAGCAACGCGTGCCCGACTTTGGCGAGATGACGCTGGCTTATCTACAACAGGCCCAGGCGCTCGCACAGCAGCCGGAGCGCGCGGCCGACGTCCTCCTGAACGAAATACTCGAAGGCCTTGAGCAGCAGCTCATCCTGGTGCTCGACGACTATCACCATCTCGGCGCTGAGACGCCGGTGCATGCGATTCTGGACCGTCTGATCGCGTACCTGCCCGATGTTATTCACATCGTGATCATCTCGCGCGAAATTCCACCCCTGACTTTGGCGCGGTTGCGTTCACAGGATTCACTTTCGTTCATCGATCGCGGGGACCTGCTTTTCACTGATAATGAAACCCAGGAATTATTGCGAAAAGTCTTCGGCCTGTCCCTGACTCCTGAGCAGTTGCGCGAGTACGGCGAGCGCACTCACGGCTGGATCACGGCGTTGCAACTGGTCCGGCAGGTGGCGCAGCGACAGGTCGCCTCGGCCGCGCCCGAGAAGGGTTTGGATCCGCTGGCCGTCTTGCATCAATCCGAACGGGACATCTTTGAATATTTTGCTGAAGAGGTGTTCGCCGCTGAGGCTCGTGATGTCCAGCAATTTCTGATGCGCGTAGCGCTGCTCGATCGCATTGAGCTGGAAACCTGTGCGCGGCTCTTTCCCGAAGCTCGATCGTCAGTAGTCCTGCCGGCACTTGTGCGCGGCAATGTTTTCATGACGATCGCCAGCGATCGAACCGGTGAGGAGTACCGGCTTCATCCATTGTTCCAGAGCTTTCTGCGGCGCCGTCTGCGCGCTGAAGTTGGTTTGAACGGGCTGACTTCGGAGCACGGGCGCCTGGCCAACTACTTTTTGGATATGCAGGCCTGGGACCAGGCTGCCCAGCACATGCTGGAAGCGGAAGACTTCGATCGCGCCGCTGAGATTATCGCGCAACACGGTGATAGCTGGATTGCCTCAGGAAAACTCGCATCACTCTCGATGCTGGCTGAAAGGCTTCCGGCCGCCGCCCTGGAAGCACACCCGCGAGCCCTTGCCTATCGCGCCGAAGTCGCTCGCCTGCGGGGAGACTTCGAGTCGGCGCTCAGTCTGTTTCGCCGCGCGACTGCCGGTTTGCGTGAGAAGGGCGATCAGGAAGGTGAGGCCGAGGCGCTGCATTCGATGGCCACGATTGCCCGCCGTCACGGCGATTATGACGCCGCGTTCCAGTACCTGGATCGCGCGGTGGAACTTACCCCAGCGAATTCGATCATTCGCACCAAATGTTCAAACACGCGCGGGAACTGCTTTGTTACCAAGGGTGAATGGGCCGCAGCCGAGCGCGAATTTCGGTTCGCGCTGCAATCTGCCGAAGAGCAACACGACGAGCACCATGTTCGACTGGTAACGCACAATCTCGGTTTGCCGGCGATGATGCGAGGTGATTTTGGCGAGGCCCTGCGCTGGTTGGGTCGCATGTTGCGCGGCGACGCCGATTTACCGCCGATTCCCCAGGAGGCTACGGCTCACCTCAACATTGCTCGATGTCATCTCTATCGTGGCGAGCTGGAAAAGAGCGAGCAGCACCTCGATTTAGCGCTCGCCGGCTGTCAACTTTTCAAAATGGTCGGCCAGCTGGGCGAGACGTTTGAGGCTTACGGCAATTTGTATCGCGAACGGGGTGATTTGGCGCGCGCCGCGGAATCCTACGAAAGAGCGATTCGATCTTATGACGAAGCGGGAATCGATCTCGCTCAAGTCGAGCTGATCGAAGAGCGCGCTTTGATGAGCTTGCGCTCAGGAGACAAGTCGCGCGCTTTGTCGCAAATTGATCGGTTGCTGGAACGTCGGCCCGCCGACAAAAATCCGATCGGTCATTTCACGGCGCACGTGACCCGCGGCCGAATTCTCCTGGCGCTGGGTGACTATGAATCTGCGCGCGGCGAATTTGGTCCTGCCCTGGAGTACTTCCGTCCACACGGACTCTATTACTACGAGGCGCAGTGTTGTGTCGGACTGGCGCAATGCGATTTCGAAGCATCAAGCGAGCCACGGATGCTCGAACACCTGCGGCGCGTGCTCGATTTAGCGGCGCGCTATGACTACGAATACTGGCTGCAACAGGAAATGGCTGCGCACGCATCGATGTTTCTTTCCGAAGGTGCTCAGGACTTGCTCCCGGCGGATTTGCGTGGACAAGCGCCGGCAGTCGCGCCCGCACCGGCAGTGGTCACCGAAACAACTGCATCGTCAACGGCCAAGCCGCCCATAGTAGATCTAACTATCAACATGCTGGGATCCGTGGAGATCTTCCGCGATTGGGCGCGTCCGTTCGCTGCCGATGCATGGACGACGCGGCGCGCACGAGAGATTCTTTGCTTTATCGCCTCGCGTCCGCATCGTCGCGCGCCCAAGGACACAATTGTCGATACTTTTTGGCGCGACATCGATCTGAAGGTAATCGAAAAAAACTTTCATCCGACGATGTCGCACATTCGGAAGGCGCTCAACAGCAATCAACCGTTGAAGCAGAATTTTCTCGGTTACCGTGATGGTGAATACCAGCTCAACTCGGAATTTTCTTACCAGATCGACATAGAGGAATTCGACCGTTTGATTTCCGACGGCGAGACCGCCCGGCGTGAGCGCGATTTCGATCGTTGCATACAGTTCTATGAGCGAGCTGTGGCGCTCTATCGCGGCGAGTTTATGCAAGGCAGCTACGACGCCTGGGTCGAAGAGCAGCGTTCGTATTATCGCGAGCAGTATTTGCGCATGCTGGAGTCTTTGGCGGCCGTGGCTGAGAAAAAGCAGGAGTTTGTGCAGGCGATGGCCTTAGCACAGAAGATTCTGCGTGATGACCCATTCCGCGAAGACATTCATTGCCTGATTATGCGGGCCCAGGCTCAACTGGGGAATCGCGTGGCCGTGAAAGAGCAATACGAAACTTTGCGAGGCCTTTTGCAAACGGAATTAGGTGTTGAGCCGGCAGCGCCAACGCAGAAGGCTTATCGCCAGTTGGTAGGAATTGGAGATTAGCGGGCTAACTCTTTGTTTTTCAATAAGAAAAACGCAAGGCGACCGCAACACTGGGCTGATAGCCGGCGGCTAGAATTCGCTCTGTCATCTCAGTTTTCTTTTGAATTTCCGACTCGCCTGATTTGTTGAACAAGCCACTGTCTTGACCCGACTGTGGCGATGGCTTGTGATAGATGATTCGTCGACTTTACAAGACAATTCGAGGACCGATCGCGCTGGGACTGGTGTTCCTGCTCAGCTCAGTGCCGGCGTTTGCCGGATTATCGATCATCGGCGCTAACGGAATTACCGTAAGCGGCGCCGATGGCATTCTCTACACGGGCACCAACGGCATTACCGTCAGCGGTGCTGACGGTGTCCTCGCTTTTCGGCCGAACGGCATAACCGTGAGCGGCGCCGATGGCATAACCGCATCCGGCGCGGACGGTATCACGGTCAGCGGCGCCGACGGGATAACCGCCTCAGGTGCTGATTCGACGACGATTGCGCGCGCGGACGGCATTACCGTAAGCGGCGCCGACGGAATTACGGTCAGCGGAGCCGATGGCAACACCTATCGCGCGGATTCGGTGGTGATCCGTAATCCCACGGGCATCACGGTCAGCGGGGCCGACAGCCTGATCGCAACCGGCACCAACGGTATCACGGCCAGCGGCGCAGACTCTCGGGCGATCGGCCAGGCAGATGGAATTACCGTGAGCGGCGCAGACGGCATCACGGTCAGCGGCGCGGATGCCATTACAGCGACGGGTCTGGACGGAACAATTTTCTCGATCACTCCGGCCGGAATCACAATCTCCGGCGCCGACGGCATCACCGTAAGCGGAGCGGACGGCATCACGGTCAGCGGGGCCGACAGCTTCGTTGACACCGGCGTCAATGCTCTGATCGCCGCCTTGAATGCCACAACTGGTCAGGCAGGCATACGGAGCGTCGATCCGGAATTGGCCGTGCTGCTCAATCGTTTGACCGATGACAGCAACGTCGCCGCGGTGATTGTCTATCACCAAATGCCCACCGACGCGGACATCGCCCAACTACAGAGCCTTGGGGTGCTCGGTGGCACGCGGTATCGCATGTTGCCGATGATCTCAGTGACGACCACAAAGGGACGGCTGGTTGCCATCTCTCATCTGGCGTCAGTTCGCTCGATTTACGGCAATCGGACTTTTCAATGGAATCTCGATACCGCCGCACGAACAATTACGACCGTTGAACCAATTAAGCGAAACTCGGATCTGACCAGCGCGAACAGCGGACTACCGGTTAGCGGGCGAGGAGTAACTGTAGCGGTGCTGGACACCGGAGTGGATGGAACGCACGCCGATTTGTCCGGACGCGTGGTGCAAAATCTCAAACTTGCTGACACCCAGAGCCTCGGCGTCGGATTCAACTACCCGTTGGCGGTGACAAATCTTGCCAATACAGATCTGGTTTATGGTCACGGAACATTTGTCGCCGGGGTGATTGCCGGTAATGGTCAGCAATCAAGCGGCAAGTACGCAGGCGTAGCACCGGGCGCGAACATCCTCGGCCTGAGCGCCGGCGACGCGAGTCTGCTGTTCATTCTCTCTGGTTTTGACTATCTGCTGGCGAACGCAGCGAGCTTCAACGTGCGCGTGGTCAATTGCAGCTTCTCAGCGAATACAGTATTCGACGTCAACGATCCGGTGAACATTGCGACGAAGATGTTGACTGACAATGGCGTCAACGTTGTTTTCTCAGCCGGCAACACCGGGCCGGGCGCTGATTCGCTCAATCCTTATTCGATCGCGCCGTGGGTGATCAGCACGGGCGCCACAGACAATCGCGGCACGCTGGCGAATTTTTCATCGCGCGGCGATTTTGGGAGCCCGCTCTTCCGACCCACTTTGGTTGCCCCAGGGGTAGACACAGTGAGCTTGCGACCGTCAACTCTGGCGTCCGTAACAACCGTAGATGGCCTGGTGCCAAATGAATCGGCGTTAAGCGCCGGCGAACTTCCTTATTACACAACCGGCAGCGGCACCAGCTATTCCGCGCCGCAGGTCGCCGGCGTTATCGCCCTGATGCTGGAAGCGAATCCAAACCTGACGCCGGCTCAAATTCGGGATATTCTCCAGCGGACCGCGACGCCTTTGCCTCCCTATTACATGTACGAGGTGGGCGCGGGCATGCTTAACGCCCAGGCCGCCGTTCTGGAAGCAGCGTTTCCGCAAAGGCACTTTGGGGCGTGGCGCGGCACCGCTTACCAGCGCCAGGTAGAATTTACGACCAGTGCCCCGCAATCTTTTACCGGTTCAGTCACACCGGGGATATCGAGTGATACGTCGCTTAACATCCCGGCAGATACACTGCTGGCGTCGGTTGAAGTGGCCTGGGGAGACACGCAAAGCCCGGCGAACCTGAATCTGTCGATGATCGATCCTCAAGGTTCGAACCTGGTGACCAGGAACTTAACTAATTTCTCAGGATTAACCGGCCGCCGCCAGCGCGCTATTTTGCAGTCACCGAGCGCCGGCAATTGGAAGGCGAGAATTCAAAGCCTCCTGCCGGTTTCCGTCCCGGCAAGCAGCGTCACAAATCTTTTGGGAACAACTCTGACGCAGAGTGGATCGCAGAGTTACCAAGGTGTTTTGCGGCTCACCAAAGCACACTACGCCACGCTGTCGGATGCCGTTGGGCTTGATCCCGCGTCGCTGGCCAGTATTTATCAGAGTTTTCGCCTGCTCACGATGTCCCCGGTTGGGCCTCGCTTCCGGCCGTCGTTTGCGGTCACTCGGGGTAATTTCGCGGCGGCCCTTGTGCAGGGTGCGCGAGTCCCGCAGTACCTGCCCGCGCAATCCCGTTACACTGACATTCGTGACAGAGCGACGATGTTGTTTGTAGAAAGCGCCCAGGCTTCGCCCACGGGTTCGTTGTTCCCGGGCATTAGCGGGGGCGGCGCGTTTCAACCGGATGCAACCGTTGATCGCCTGACGGCAGTAGTTGCTCTGGTGCGGGCGGCCGGCCTGCGTCAACAGGCCGAGTCGGGTTCGTATACGTTGACCTATCTTGACGCGGCTTCAATTCCAGCGTCGTTGCGCGGTTATGTTGCCGTGGCGGTTCAGAATGGGTTGATCAAAGACAGTGGCGTGAACTTTTATCCGCAGGGAACCTTCACCAGGGTCGATTTGGCGCGCGCAATGTCGCGCATCGCGGCAATTTCGACCGCTCCATAGAGATCTCTACGCTTTCTCCAAACGACCGTAATAGACTTCCGTTTCATATTCGAAGTCTACCTGACCATCTTCCTGGTTCGCGTCAAAGACCGCCCGCAAGTCACGTAACATTGCTTCGTAGCCGGGATGATCCGGTTCAGGCGCGTAAGATGAAGACAGCAGGCGTCCTTCGAGGCCTTCGTAATCAAAGCGCTGCCTGAACGAGAATCTCGCGCACTTGCAACTGCCCGGCGCGTAAAACGTTTCCACGTCAACGCCGACCACTTCGCGCTGCACCTCGGAATAATCGGTACCGTACTTTGCCACCAGGGCCTGATAGGCAGTCATCATTTGACTTGATTCCATCCGGTAGCCATTCCAGGCCAGCACGACCCATCCAGCGGGTTTCAGGATTCGGTGGAACTCAGGATGCGCCTTGCTTCGATCAAACCAGTGAAAGGCCTGGCCAGCCACCACAAAATCAACTGAGTGCCCGGGCAGGGTGGTGCTTTCCGCAGTTCCGTCGACACTTTTGAAATTCGGATAGCCGGCCAGAGTTTGCTCGCCTGCTTTACGCATTTCAGCGTTTGGTTCAACGCCAAAGATCGTATTGCCGTTCTTCAGGAAGATTTCCGCGAACAATCCGGTACCCGACCCCAGGTCGGCGATTGCGCTCTCGCTGGTTAAGCCGCATTCCGATTTCAACAGAGGAATTATTTCCGCTGGATAACCAGGACGGTATTTTCGGTAGTTCTCGACTCGATTCGAAAACCGCACGGTTGGATTGAGCACGATGACGATTATACCGGAGGACGCGGCTCGAGGCTTGCAGTTTGTGTTAGCGGGGTCAGCCGCGGAGCGGCGGTAGATCTCTAGCCCATGGCGTAAGCCGTGGGACGAGCGTCGACAGGAACAAGACAGCCCCGGAGGGGTGAAACATCAACCTCATTATTTTCAACGTGCCGCCGCTCCGCGGCTGACTGTTGATTATGGCTTCTTACCCACGGCTCACGCCCGTGGGCTACAGATCTTCCGCCGCTCCGCGGCTAAGTCTGATCAACTCCTGGCTAACGTGGCGGCGCGATACTGCCGGAAGCTGCCGGCTGTGCCTTGTAATACCTCGTCAGAATTCGAAAGCCCAGGAGCACCGCGAGCACGAAAGCGAATGTTACCGGCAGCCGCACGTCCGATTTGACCAGCATGTAGTAATGCAACACGCCAAAGACTCCGGAAACATAGACGATGCGATGAAGCAATGCCCAGCGTTTCCCTCCGAGTCGCTTCACCATCTTGTCGGTTGAGGTAATCGCCAGGGGCAACATCAACAGAAATGCCGTCATGCCGACTGCGATGAAGGGGCGCTTAAAAACGTCCGCCGGAATTGTGGTCAGGTGAAAGAAGCGATCGAAGGCGACATACGTTAAAAAGTGCAGCGAGCCATAAAAGAACGCGAACAGGCCCAACATCCGGCGAAAGCGGACCAGCCAATTCAAGCCAGTAGTCCGCCGCAGCGGCGTAACTGCCAGCGAAATAACCAGAAACACGAGGGCCAGCATTCCAGTCGTGCGCGTGACGAACTCAAGGGGATTCGCGCCGGCTCGCTTCCGGTAAAGATCCCAAAGCATGAGCGCCAGCGGCACGAGGCCGTTTACCAGGAGCACGAACTTGGCGAATCGAGTGTCTTTCATTTTGGAGTGCGGCGACTTGTCGCCGCTTTGATCACCTTTCTGCCGTTCTCACCCCAGGATCCAAAGCGCCGACAAGTCGGCGCACTCCAAAGTCAGAAATTAACTTTCAAATCCATTCCCTGATACAGACTCGCAACCTGCTCGCCGTAGCCATTGAACAAAAGCGTCGGCCGGGATCCAAATTCGCCGATCCGGTGCTCCATCTTCTGACTCCAGCGCGGATGGTTGACGCCCGGATTCACGTTTGAATAAAAACCATATTCATTCGGCGATTCGATGTTCCAGGTAGTCGGCGGTTGATCCGCGACCAGAGTAATCTTCACGATCGACTTGATGCCTTTGAACCCGTACTTCCACGGCACTACCAGTCGAATCGGTGCGCCGTCCTGCGGCGGCATCGTTTGCCCATACAATCCGGTCGCCAGGATGGTCAAAGGATGCATGGCCTCGTCCAGTCTCAAGCCCTCAACATACGGCCATTCGAGCACCCGCGTGCTTTGGTTGGGCATGCGCTTAGGGTCAAACAGCGTCTGAAAAGCTACGTACCTGGCGGTTGAAAGTGGGTCTACCTGTTTCAGCAAGTCAGCTAAAGGAAAGCCCACCCAGGGAATAACCATCGACCAGCCTTCAACGCAGCGATGCCGGTAGACGCGTTCTTCCGGTGGCGAGAGCTTTAGGAGTTCATCGATGTCAAAGGTTTTTGGTTTGTTGACCAGGCCCCCGACTTCGACTGTCCAGGGACGGGTCACGAAGCCTTTGGCAGCCGAAGCGACCGATCCCTTTACTGTCGAAAACTCATAAAAGTTGTTGTAGTTGGTAATGTCCTCGAAGGAAGTAACTGCTTCGTTTACCTTGAACCCGGTGCGCACGGCCTCATCGGCAGGTGGTTTCACCAGGCCGGCAATTTTCGGTTGCTCCACGACCGCCGTGGGTGGAGGATTCAGCTTGCGGTAAAGGAATCCGGTTGCGGTCACCGAACCAGCCAGAACGGCGCCACGGATGAAGAGGCGCCGGTTCAGATAAGTTTTCTGATCAGTAATCTCGCTGGGCTTAATCTCGTCTGGCTTCTTGATAAGCATTTAATTGTAACTCGCGAGTTACGCTTCCCTCATATCGACATTACGTCAGGACGCGTTAAGTCGGATTTAGGTTGCCGTTCATAATTCGCTTGAACCCAAAGCTTTCAAATATTAGTATCGCCGCGCTTTCTTCGTCGTTCAAGTTAACCGTCTGAAATCAATTGCATGAGTAAATCGCACGAAGTACCCGATGGTCATCGCGCGGCCCTCCTGGCCGGATTCCTCGGATGGACGTTTGTGGCCTTCGATTTTTTTCTGGTGGTTGTGACCCTTACCGCGATCGCCAAAGAGTTTCATCGTCCAGACAAGGATATTGCGCTCTCAATCGCCCTCACGCTGGGCTTTCGCCCCGTGGGTGCGCTCATTTTCGGCTTGATTTCCGATCGCTATGGCAGAAGGCCACCCCTCATGTTTGTGCTGGTGTTTTATTCGATCATCGAGGTGCTTTCAGGTTTAGCTCCCAACTACGCCACCTTCATGGTGCTGCGCTCATTGTTTGGAATCGGAATGGGCGCCCAATGGGGCGCAGGTGCTTCGTTGGCGATGGAAAAAGTACCACCTCGCTCGCGCGGCGTTTTGTCTGGGTTGCTCCAGGAGGGATACGCCGTTGGCTACCTTCTCGCCGCGATTTGTTCGTTAATCGTGCTTCCTCGCTGGGGTTGGCGGCCACTCTTCTTCATCGGCGGGCTTCCTGCACTATTGGCTCTCTTTGTGAGATTTCGCGTAAAGGAGTCGGAGGTTTGGAAACGCAATCGGCACGAGAGTTGGGGTCAATTGGTACGCGCAATCGCTTCGCACTGGAAACTCTTTCTGTTCCTGCTGATTATGCTGACCATGATGAACTTCGTCTCGCACGGCACGCAGGATATGTACCCGACGTTTTTGGAGCGGTATTGGGGTTTCGGTCCAACTCAGCGTTTGACGGTAACCGCGATTTCCATGATCGGGGCGATTACTGGAGGAATCTTGTTTGGGCTCCTGTCTGATCGGATTGGTCGTCGTCGTTCGATGATCATCGCCCTGGTATGCGCCATCGCAGCGGTTCCGCTGTGGGCTTTTGCTCCATCATTGACGCTATTGATCGTGGGAGCGTTTCTCATGCAGTTTATGGTTCAGGGCGCTTGGGGCATCATACCGGCACACCTTACAGAATTGTCGCCTGATTCCGTTCGTGGCTTTCTTCCCGGATTTGCATACCAGTGTGGGGTTTTACTGGCCGGATCGGTCGCCTACATCGAAGCTTTATTCGCAGAGAGGATGAGTTATGCGACGGCAATGTCATTTACCGCGGTCACAGTGTTTGCCGGCGCGGCCCTCGTCATTGCGCTTGGCCGCGAGAAGCGCGGCATCCATTTCGGTGAAGTCAGCGACTGAAACACGACTCGAAATGATCAACTGCAAAGCAAAAAGTCTTGCAGTAACCGCTTAAGTCAGATTGAATCAACATGGCTGGTTATTCAGGCACGCCACTCGTGAAGAAACTCGGGATCAAGTCGGGACTCAACATTGCGTTTGTGAATCCGCCGGCTGATTTCGTTCCCGGGCTAGATTTGCCTGCCGAGACAGATGTCTGCTCAGCAAGTTCGCGCCAGCCACTGGATTTTGTTTTGCTGTTCGTTAAGAGCAGGCAGGAGTTGGCGGCAAAGTTCTCACCAACTGCGGCAAGGCTAAAACCCGACGGCATGCTTTGGGTCTCCTGGCCAAAGAAAGCATCAGGCGTGAAGACAGATCTTACCGATAACGTCGTGCGTGAACTTGGATTGTCAGAGGGTCTGGTGGACGTCAAGGTTTGCGCCGTAGACGAAGTCTGGTCGGGGCTCAAGTTTGTGTTTCGTTTGAAGGATCGCCCGCGGCTACGCGCGCTCTGAATCCCGCTTTCGTCCAATTCAGCTTCCACAGAATCTGTTGAAAAGCTGTGGATAAAACCGACAATCCGCAGGCAAGTCGCTCTAAGTGCTGGACTTCTCCTGATCTCCACAGTCCTGTGGGATTCACAAGCTGAGGAGTCTATGGGCTTTGTGTCAAAGTCTGGGAGCCGACTCTCATTAACACCGGGCTTCAGCCCGGTGATAACCAGCGAGAGCATTAATGAACCGTTTTAACGGTTTACTTTTAAATCAGGACGCTGCGGCCTTGAATGGAACGAGTTGCGTTGCGATCCACAGTGAGAAACCGTTGAAACGGTTTTTGATTCCCAGCATGGTTTGATCACCGGGCTAAAGCCCGGTGTTAATGAGATGAAAAAACTCTCAGGTTCTCAAGCTAAGCCCAGGCAAACAATGACGAGCGGTTCCCGACAACTTCCTCGTGACTTCCATCGTTCAGCTACCTCCGAAGTTCCGCTGCCAAAAAGAAGATCAAGCTGGCAAAAATTTAGTCCTTCGTGATCGCGATCACCATCCGCGTCTCATTTGCGCGCGGATTTTTGTCTGCGGTTTGAACTTCATGGTGATCAGAGTGATGTTGGCGGCGTTGATCGAATCAACTAATAGTTGGACCAGAATCGTGGGCCTATCAGGTTTTGCGACAAACTTTTGGCGAACGCTTTATGCCGCAGTCTAAAGGGAGCATTTTTATTGATCAATCTTGCGTCTGCAATTTCAGATCGTCGCGGCGAAACGATTTTTTCTAAACGTGATCGAGTTTGGAACTGTGCGTGTAATCGCTCTCTCTACAGATGTTGCGAAGGCAGATTTTTTCTTTGCATTAATTTCTGATGTCGAAATGATCACATTCGAGTATTGGACCAGCACGCAGCGCGAAACAAGTTGCAAAATAATCCACGATAAATATAATGCCGATCCCTTGTTTGTTTGAGAGGTAAGCGCAGTGACCAGTTGACGAATGGCAGAATGAAGTCTGGCGGCTAATCGGTTTTCCACTCACGTAAGATCTCGTCAGCAGATTCCAGCGACCAGCCTCGAGCGCGTCTGAGGTTTTAGCAGGCGTTGACAGTTAAGGGCATCGCCGCGCAAGCGAGTTGATAGCCGGCATTCGATGGCGGAAATTTTCCGGCCCCCACACCGGAGTACATCGCCAACATCTTAGTCATACAGGGGTCTAACGTACCGAGGGTTAGCGGCTTGGCGTAGCAGCCGCAGAGGCTTTTTGTTCTCAAAATTCATATTTCATAAATCAGTACCTGGAGACGAACGTGACGTTATTAGCCGAAGTTAGCGAGATTGAATTAAAAAAATGTCCGCGTTGTGAAGAGTCCTTACCGCTGTCAGAATTTGGAGTTTGTCGAGCGCGTAAAGATGGCCTCAATCTTTACTGCAAACGCTGCATTCGGCAAAAAATTGCCCTCAGCCGCCAGGCCTTGCGCGAGTACAAGAAGGCCAGAGTCAAACATGGCACTTCGTCGACGGATCGCCCGCGCCTGACAATCAATTCGAAATCGGTTTTTTCTTCGCGGCGGATCGCGCGCATGCTGCGCAAGCTTTCCCCCGCTGATCGCGTACGCGAAGCCATTCGCTGTGGCGCGCACACCCAGAAAGAAATAGCCCAGGTGACGAAGCTTCCCAAAGACGAGGTGTGCGACGCCCTGGCAAACCTGCTGCTCTGGACCCGCGAAATCCGGACGCAAATTGTGCGACATCAGCGAATGTATTTTGTGAATGAGGCTTTGGAGGAATTGGCCAAGTCGCAGGCGGCAGTCAAGCGAAAACGCAGTCTCAATCCCTCGTTTAGCTCGGTCGGAGAGCTGATGCCTGGACGCAAACCATTCGCTAAAGGAAAGAAACGGACGGCGAAAGGCGCGGCCAAGGCGAAAAGCGCTTGAGTTCAGCCGGAGCGTGAGTGAAACGGGCGGCGTTAGTCCTTAAACGCTGCCAGAACCTCTTCCGCATGATCCTCAGGTTTAACCTTAGGAAAAATTTTCTTAATCTTTCCTTTCTCGTCAATCAGAAAGGTCATGCGGTGGTTTCCCATGTAGGTTCGGCCCATGAATTTTTTCTCGCCGTAAGTTCCAAACGATTCAGAGAGTTTGCGCTCGATATCGGCGAGCAACCGAAATGGTAAATCGTACTTTTTGACAAACTTTTGGTGAGACTTTTCGCTATCAAGCGAGACGCCGAAAACTTCGATACCACGTCTTTTGAATTTGGCGAACGAGTCGCGGAATGAACAGGCTTCTTTCGTGCAACCTGGGGTGTCGTCTTTGGGATAGAAATACAGGACGAATTTTTTGCCGCGTAGATCTTTAAGACGTACCGGCTTGCCCTCTCCATCGGTGACCGAAAAGTCCGGCGCCTTGTCTCCCTCTTTTAGTTTTGCCATGTTTATGGTGATCCACTTCTTGGAATGAACGAGCAAGAGCATTTTAGCGCAAGAACGAGTTGCGTGTCAGAAGCCCACGCGTAAGCAAGGGCTTACGGTTGGGCTTCTGACACCAGGAATTGACGCACCGATGACTAAAAACAAAACCACAAAGAAGACCGCGGTGAAAAAGGCTCCCGCGAAAGCAGGCGCAAAGACTTCAGGCCTTTGGATGGTCAAGCAGGAACCCGAAACTTATTCGTGGGATGATTTCGTGCGCGATGGGAAAACTGATTGGACCGGAGTGCGCAACTTTCAGGCACGAAACAACCTCCGGAACATGAAGGTTGGCGACCGCGTGCTGTTTTATCACTCCGGAACCGGCAAGTGCGTCGTGGGTGTCGCTGAAGTTGCGAAAGCTGCATATCCTGATCCGACTGCGAACGATCCGCAGTGGGTCGCCGTGGATTTGAAACCGGTAAAGCCTTTGAAGGCCGAAGTGCCTCTCGCGGCAATCCGGTACAATCCGAAACTGAGCAATCTGCCATTGATTCGGCAATCGCAACTGTCAGTCATGCCGCTGACTAAAGACGAGTTTGATGTGATTGTGAAGATGGGAACGGGTAAGGGTCAGAACCGGGAGCGGTAGCGACCGGGTTCGTGGCTGGTATGCCTGGCTTTTTCCGAAGATCGACCCGGTCGCTACCGCTCCCGGTTCTGACTCTTTTTCAGGCCCGTCGGATAAACTTTGCGGCCAGCCAGCCTACCGGAATCAGAATCACCAGGTGAACCCAGTCGTATCCGCCCGTCGTTACGCCGCCATAGTGATTACTGATCATTAGCAAGACAACCGGCACGACCATGAAGGTGTTCTGCTTGGAACGGAGCTTGGCCTGGGCAGCGAGCTTCTGATCCGGCTGCTGACCGGTCTTGATCGCTGCGATCATTTTTCGCTGCGCCGGCAAGATGCGCATCCACACGTTGGCAGCCATGATGGTCCCGAACATTGCTCCCATGTGAATATAGATCGCTCGGCCGCTGAGAACCCGGCTCAGGCCAAAGGCGGTGACGACGATCAACGCGTAAGCAATCGCCGCGAACAGCCACTCGTGCCGTCCCAAAGGCGAAATCATCAGCAGGTCATAGATCAACCAGCCAAATACCAGCACGCCGATCCCGACTCCGATGGCTGCGCCGATGCTGATTTCTGAGACATCACGATCGACCAGAGCTCCGCCGCCAAGGTAATAGACGATGATGAGCAGGGCAAAACCGCTCAACCAGGTGGTACCGGCTTCCCACTTGAACCAGTGCAGTTTGCGCGAAAGCTCGTCCGGAATTTTGCGTTTCTCGACCAGGTAGAAACCGCCACTGTGCACCATCCAAATCTGCGCGGTCTTTCCGGTATTGGCCAGGGCTTTCTCTTCTTCGGTCATGCGCGCATCGAGCCAGGTGAAGTAAAACGTGGTTCCGACCCACATGATGCCCGCAAACACGTGCACCCAGCGCGCGATGAAATTGAGCCATTCGCTAACGGTTGGATTGATCATATTTGGAGTGCGGCGACTTGTCGCCGCTTTATCCCCCAGTTTTCATGAAAGCGCTGACAAGTCAGCGCACTCCAAATTAACTGCCGCGATACGTTGAATACCCGAACGGACTAAGTAAGAGCGGCACGTGATAGTGCTGCGTCGCGTCGGCCAGACGGAAAACAATGGTCACCTGCGGATAAAAGCTTTCGCTTTGATGTTGCGCAAAGTATTTTCCGGTATCGAAGATGAGTCGATACACGCCGGGCGCAATCGTTACCTCAGCCGAAACCAGCTCAGAAATCCGGCCGTCCGCGTTCGTGTTGCCTTTGCCTACCAGTTCCCAACCACCGGCTGCTTCAATTTCCAGCATCACGGGAACGCCTTGCGCCGGCCGTCCGCGCGAAGTGTCGAGCACATGGGTCGTGATTCCGCTCATTGATTAAGCAGTTTCTCCAATCTCAGGCGCGTAATCTTACTCTGTTCTGCGGCCGCGGCGCGTAATTCAGTTTCAGCGTCGTTGCCGATTCGTTCATTGATGATTGCCAGCATCTCTTCAGAGGCTTTGCCGCTGGCGCAGACGATAAAGATAAAACCAAACCGCTCTTCGTACTCCCGATTTCTTTCCGCCAGTTCACTAATCGTACTGGCCGCAGCCTGCGCGACGCCCGACTGTTCCTGCGCCGACCACTTTTGCGCTTCAGCTGATTGAGCTGTAGCCGCTTTTTTTTCGCCGATCTTCGGATGGGCGCGAAAAGCCTCCAGCCAATCGGCTTCGTTCAAAGACCACCAAACTCTATCGGCTTCCGCCAGAACATCGGCCAGGGTCGCGAACGGTCGCGCTTGAGTCATCGCGTGCGCCCAATGCGTTGAACCGCAGCATTTTAAGAACTCGGCCTCAGCATCGTTTGCCGACAGCTGGTTCAGTCGATTAACCGATTGATTCATTTAATCATTGATTCATTGATCCAATGAACAAATGAGTCAATGAACAAATGGTTCAATCATTCAATCGTCCCAAAAACTCGCAGCCGGCTGACCCCGCCGTCCGGAAAAATGTTGAAGCGCACGTGCGAAACGCTGCCGGCATCCATCATTTCATCAAAGAAATGACGAGTGTGCGCCTGCAATTTCGTGCGCGCGAGCACGGGCCTCCAGACAAATTCCGGATCCTGCAAACCTTCAATCGTCATGCCGGCCGCATTACAAGCCTCGAGCGAACAGCTCTCCGGGAAATTTCCTTTGAACCAGGAAGTATCGATTTCGAGCCGGCGAATATTGCCGGGCCGCCCCAGTTTGATGATGGTCCAATCGTGACCGGGCCCGCGCCGGCGCTTGGTTTCCCAGCCGTCGCTCATATTTATCGCTCGCCCCGGCATGATCAAATTGTGACGATGCCCAAAGAACATGTCGCTACAGGAAAGCACCACGCCGCCACTCTCGACCGCAGCCAGATCTATCTCGCCACCAATTTGCTGGAGGCGATTCCAATCCGGAATAACTTCGCCAAACACACGCAGACGGGCCACACCACCGTCGGGGTAAATTTTGAAACGGAGGTGCGTGCAGCGCTTGTCGCTGTTAATAGCAAATGGATTCTGCGAATCTCCGTTCAGGTTCGATTGCGGCAGGATTTCGGTCCACTCGACTGAGTCACTGGTTAGTTGCTCGGTTGTAGGCAAGCCATCAATGGCGCAGGCCTCCAGTGAGCACTGTTCGGGATAATTGCCTTTGAAGTGGCTGGTGTCGACCACCACGCCACGAATTATTCCGGTCAAGCCGAGCCGGACAATGCACCAGTCAAATCCGGGTGAGCGACGGCGCCGCGACTCCCAGCCGTCCATCCATTTTCCCAGGTCGGTGTATTTGCCTTCGATGAAAACCGGAGAAGAAGGCTTTAGCAGGTTTTCCTTCGGCGCAAAGAAATCGTCGTTGGCGAACAGAACCGCACCGCCCAAACGTTCGGAAGCGAGATCGATTAGTTCAGTGAAATCCATGAGAAGAGTTAGCCACAAAAAGGCACAAAAAGCACAAAAGAAACGGCTTAGGTGTTCTTGTTCAAAATATACTTCTTAATTTGCAGTTTGGGACCGCCGAAATTGATCAGAAGTCCGTACTCAATTCGCGAGGCGCGAAGATAGCCCAGGAGTTGAGCCACATGTTCATCAACCAGCCCTCGACATGCTTTTACTTCAACGACGAGCGTGCTTTCGACAAACAGGTCAGCTGAGAAATGACCCAACAGCGTCCCATCCTCGTCACAAACGTCAAGCGGGTGCTGTTGAATCGCGTGAATCCCGATTTTCGCGAGTCGGTGCGCCAGCGCATTCTCGTACACCTTCTCCAGATGGCCGCTTCGCAAAAACTTATGAATATCAAAACTGGTCTGCCGAATTACATCGCAGAGTCTATTTACCTCCGCAGCATCGTCGATTTGCTGAGTTTCAGGATGAACTAGTTTTTCTACCAACGGACTCTGTAGCTCGACGTCTCTCATTTCATTTTGTGCTCTTTGTGCCTTTTTGTGGCCAAATCTCTTCTCTCAAGAATTGGTCGTCCAAGAGGACCCGAAACAAATTCGCCGTCATCATAAACCATCCGCCCACGAAGGAAAGTCTTTTCTACGGCGCCGCGAAGCACCTCGCCTGCGTAGGGGGTCAGCTTATGACGGTGATGAATCATTGACGGTTCGACCGTGAATTCGCGCTCAGGATTCCAAATTACGATGTCGGCATCAGCACCCGGTTTTAAAGAGCCCTTCAAGTGTTTGAGACCGACCTGGCGGGCCGGCCCGGTGCAAAGCCACTCCGTCAATTGTTCAGTAGTAAAGGCCCGCGCGCTGGCCTCTGTCCAAATTATCGGCAGGCGCAGCTGCAAAGAAGAAATTCCGCCCCAGGCTTTCATGAAATCACCCTGCTCACGCAACTTCATCTCCGGCGGGCATGGTGAATGATCCGAAACAATCATGTCGATCGTCCCGTCGCGCAGCGCCTCCCAAAGTTCTTCCTGGTTCTGACGCTCGCGAACCGGCGGACAACACTTGAATTCAGTGGCGCCGTCGGGGATGTCTTCAGCAGCGAAATAGAGATAGTGCGGACAAGTCTCAACCGTAAGAGGCAAGCCGAATTTCCTTGCGGTTCGCAGAGCCGGAAGCGCATCAGCTGACGAATGATGAACCACATGAACACGGCAGCCGGTCTCGCGGCTCAGACGAACGATCAGGTTAACGGCTTCGTTTTCCGCTTCGCGAGGCCGCGACCGCAGAAAAGTCTCATATGAGCTGGAACTTTCACCATCAGCCGCATTGCAGCAAGCGGCCTCAACCGGGCCGGGAACTTCCGCGTGCACGATGAGCATTGCTCCGAGGCGCGCGAGCTCCGGCATCGCTTCACGCAGGTCGCTCTCGGCAACGTTCGGAAATTCATCAACCCCGGAGTGAATTAGAAAACACTTGAAGCCGACGACGCCGGCGTTCCAAAGCTTTGATAACTCGCCGGTGTTACCCGGCACGACGCCGCCCCAGAATCCACAATCGACATGAAGCTTGCCGTGCGTGGCTGCCAACTTTGATTCGAAACCTTCGAGGGTGGTGGTGGCGGGAATCGAATTCAAAGGCATATCGACAATCGTCGTGACGCCACCCGCCGCTGCGGCCCGCGTGGCGGTTTCAAATCCCTCCCAGTCTGTGCGGCCTGGTTCGTTGACGTGTACATGAGTGTCCACCAGGCCCGGCATGACGACAGATTCAGGCGCCGCTTCGATCAACTCAGCCCCGGCGGGAACATCTTCGAAAATCGAAATCGAGGAGATATAGCCGCGGGTTATATGCACGGAAGCCGGGCCGACTGAATGCTCAGTGACAACCCGGCGTCCGCGAATGACGAGTTCCGTCTCGTGCATGGATTAGGCCCAGCTGGCCGGCGGTGGCGGAGGCGATGCAAAGGTCTGCTGTGACTCTGGAAACACGCGACGGTAGGCGACGGCTTGCGAGGCAAAAGCTATCGGCAGGTAAAGATAAGCGCCCACGAAACAAAGGAAAATACCCAGGAAGCTCAGCAGGGCATTCAACACCAGCAAACCCAGCATGCCGCCAAAATTTGCTTTGCCGGCTTTAATGCTTAGTTTGACCGCATCGAGTCCGGACAGCTTTCGATCGGCGACCAGCGGATAGGCAAACATGAAAAAAATCTCAACGCCGATGCTGACCACCATCACCACGATGACGAAAATCATTTCGATACTGTAGAACGAAATCAGGAACCGCGACATCTCGTCCGGAGACGCTTGACCGCGGGGCATCGTCGCCATCATCGTCGCGAACATTATGAAATAAAACGGCAGCACGATAATTAGAATCGGGACAACCTTGATCGCCGTCACGATTAGACCCGGGACAAACTGGTCGAAACCCTTGAACAGCAGGCCGAATTCAAAGGGCCGGCGTCCCTGCTTTTCGAACAAGCATAAGAATAAGCCCACCATCATCGGGCCCAGCAAAACGATGGGCACCGCGCCGCCCAGCAACATCGCGACAATGGTGAGACCAAAAAAGAGCCAGTACTGATCCTTGATCAGGGCCCAGCCTTCCTTGATGCATTCGACGGGTTTGATTACACCTACGCGAAAGTCGGTTTGTTCAGGGGTCATCATTCATCCTCCATCTTGTGCATGACGTTTACCACGGCTGCGGAACAGTGCGCAATACCATTGAGTGAAGATTTTGGAGTGCGGCGACTCGTCGCCGCTTTGGCCGCACGCTAGTGCTTTTGTCCTAACAAAGCGGCGACTAGTCGCCGCACTCCAAATTATCGCGATCACCGAGAAGGATTGGCGGGCACGGCAATCGTGGCGGTTCCTTTTAGCCACCCGGTATCGGTGATGAGTGGCTTCAGGAGTTTTCCGATTGCGTCTGCGTACATCGCCGCGCCTTTTCGGTTTGGATGCCCAACGGCTGCCAGACGGCAACGTAAAAGGCGATCTTCCCGGTTGGCCTTCTCTTCGGGAGTCTCTTGCTCAGGCTTCTTGAGTAGGACCTTGCACAAATCGCTGCGCTGGCTTTGCCGCTCGTCATTTGTGTGCAAACTCACTTTTCCCAACGTGAGCAGCACCAGGATCTTTCTCAATGTAGATGCGTCAAATCCCCACAAGCGCGATCTGTTTGCGGCGAATGAATGCTCGGGCCGGAAAGCAGCGTCAGCAAACATAACTCGCTGGTGCGAGCCCCGGGCCTTCAACTCGGAATCTATCTTCCGGGCGGCGTTGGCCAACATTTGATCTGAGGTTTGATACCACTCGCGGTTAATCGCAATCAGCCTCGCGCGCAGTCCTTTGTCGTTCAGCCTGGCCTCGCCGGCGGCGGGCGTGTAGAAGCGCTTGGCCAGTGCCCTCATAAAAAGGTCGTTGGCTGTGAATTCTGTGATGATCGGGTAATAACCGAAGATCACCACATGGGCAGAAGGAAAGGCGAGCGTGATCCTGGTCAGCAAAGCCTCGACTGGCGGGCCACACTTCGCCTGAGCCAGTTCGCGAATGTTGTCGGGAGTGTTGGCGGCATTGAGCAATCGTCGCGAATCCACATCGTTGATGCAGCCGTTGACCAGAACCAGATCGACTTGTGACGGGTCGGCCAGAGATCGGAGCGCATTCTCGATTTGATCATTGATCGTTGGATCGGCCCGGCTAATCTCGCCGTCCAGGGTGTAGTTCGTTCGCGGATCAACCCCGGGCGCAGTCAACGCTCCGATCACGGCCCCGGAATGTGCTTCAACCTGGACGCGAACGGGTCGGCCGCTGTTCAACTCCAGCCATTTCTTGACCAGGAACCAGGCCTTGTGTTCATCCTTCAGCCCCTGGCCCCAGGAAATCGAGTCGCCGAGGACCAGGATGTTAACTGCGGATTCAGAATTGACGGGCGCAGTCGCGGGCGGCGTCTGTCCGTAGGATGTAAGCGAAAGCAGGATGAGCGCCGCGAGGGCGGCGAGCCTGGAAAGCTTCGCTGAGGGAGCGATAACTCTCATGTGGTGAAGATGAATTGTAACTCAGGGTCGGGTCGGCGACTAATCGCAGGGATTGTGGCAAGGGCGTCCCGCCCGTGAACCACGTTCACGACTCAGCCTTCAATTTCAGGAGAAAATCCTGAAGCAGGTTCAGCGAAACACGCAGCCGGTAGTTCTTCGTCGACCGCACATCATCAATCGGAGCGATTTCAGCAGCCAGGATTTGCAGAACATCTGCGATCGCTTCATTTGTCAGCCGTTTATTTTCGAGCGCCTGCTCAGTTCGATGACAGCGAATAGGAATCGGCGCGACACTGCCGAGCGCTATCCTTACTCTTGCGATTCGATTCTCAAACGCTCGAGCTGTGCCCGCGAAGCACACTTTGGAAATGGCCTGGGCCTTGCGCGTGCCGACCTTGCGATAGTAATGGCGCAACGGTTCAGTGGTGCGCGGCAAACGAATCGCACGGAGCAATTCGTCGGGCGCAATGTCCATCTGCTTATAACCGGTATGAAATCTGGAATATGGAATCGTCCGTTCGCCCTGCTTTGAGATGAACTCAAGCTCCGCCTCATAAGCCAGAAGGGCCGGCGGCGAGTCAGCCGCCGGCGACGCGTTAACGATGTTGCCACCCAGGGTGCCGCGATTCTGAATCGCAATGCCGCCGGTTTCCTTCGCGGCCTGGCAAAGCATGGGAAACTCAGCGCGCAGGACCGGGTGCTCCTGGACTTCGGTATAAGTTGTCAGCGCGCCCAGCGTTACGAAATCATCTCTGACTTCGATGCCGCGCAGCTCTTTGAGGTTCCAGATGTTGACGTAGTTCTGATGCGGCAGCTTTCCAGCTTCGAGCAGGACCATGAGGTCAGTGCCGCCGGCGAATGGTTTCCACGTTCCATTGTCTCGCGCCAGAGCATCGAGCGCTTCGCCCAGCGATGCCGGGGAGATCAATTGGTAAGAAGGAACGTAGGCTCTCATCGATTTGTTTTTCCGCAGATTACACAGATTATGGTAGTCATTGTCCTGGCTTTCATCTGTGAAATCTCCGTAATCTGGGGATTACTCCCGACACGCTCGCACTACCGAGTCAAAAATCTTCATATACCCGGTGCAGCGACAGAGATTTCCCGCCAGTCCGTTGCGAATCTCGGCTTCGTCAGGATGCGGATTCTTTTCCAGCAAATTAACCGCGGCCAAAACCATGCCGGGCGTACAGATACCGCACTGCGCGCCGCCGCATTCGATGAAGGCTTGCTGGACGTCATGCAGTTGATCTGCCGAGAGCGCGACGCCTTCGATTGTTTTGATGGATGCGCCGTCGACTTGCGCCACCGGGACCAGACAGCTGTTTACGATCTGACCGTCAATCATGACGCTGCACGCGCCGCACTCGCCCTCGCCGCAACCTTCTTTGGTTCCGGTGAGATGAAGTTGTTCGCGCAGCACGTCGAGCAGCCGCTCCATCGGATAGGCTTCGAGCGTTCGCGCCTCGTCGTTGATGTCACAGCCTATCCTTATTTTGTCAGTCATCGATCGTCTTACCAGTGGTTAGCTACAGCACGAGAGTGAAATTTCAAAAGTGCGGTCAGGGTACCTGCGAAAAACCCAAAACCTTGTGCCGCTGTCCGCGGCAATTCGATTCAGCGCCTGGCGCAAAGTCACGCCGCTCAAATCAAAAGACAACTTCTCGTCCTTGATTTGCTCTGAGGGAGCATGCGGCGGCCGAATCTTCAAATTCATCGATGAGGCCAGCGCCTGCACCTCAGGAAGACTCAGCAAACGATTAATCGCCATGATGCGGTTCACGTCCTTAACCTGAAAACTTTGGATCGGAGTATCCAGTAGACTGGAACCTCCGTGAACCGGAAAAATTTCGATACTTCCATCATTCTCGCGCCAGCGATATTTTGGTTCAGCCTTGACGATGCCGTCGATTATCTGTAGGAAGTTGACATCCCGCAGGTCAATCGTGATTGGAGATATGGGTTTGTCCGGATCAACTTCCAACCCTATGGTGGTCTTATTATCGGCAGCGATGCTGGCCAAAATCGCCGTCATGTCAACAGAGTTCATCTGAACCATTCTCAACGGCTCCGACCTGGTTGGTTGTTGTTGACCAGGGCTGAGAGGTGTCCAGACGCACGCGAGCGCTAGAATTCCAGTGAGCGCTTTTATCCCAGGATGCATGGAAACCTCCTAGCTCTCTGCCAAAATTTCTTCCGGCATTAGCGGAATATGATTGAAGCTTTTGCCCGTCGCATTCTCGATCGCATTCAGGATCGCCGGCGCCGGTCCATCCATTGGTAACTCGCCAATGCCTTTCGCTCCTGCCGGCCCAAACGCATACGGGTTCTCTTCAAAGCAAACGCGAATCGGCGGTATGTCGGCAGAGGTTGGTATGATGTAGTTGGTCATTTGACCGTTCGCCATGCGGCCATTCTGCCAGACGACATTTTCGTAAAGAGTCATGCCGATGGCCTGGGCGACGCCACCTTCAATTTGTCCCGCGGCCAGCACCGGATTGATTACCCGTCCGACTTCCTGCACGGCCACAAAGTCATCAACGTGGGCCTCGTAAGTTAAAGGATCGTACGAGACTTCTGCTACGTAGACGGCCCAGGCGAATGCGCCGTAGGCGTCACCCTGATATTTCTCATCGTCCCAATGAACGTTAGGCGGCGGTTGATACTGGCTGAAACTTTTCAACGGACCGTGTTTGGCAATGTAATCGCCACACGCTGTTTGAAACTCCGTCTGCGTGAATTGATCCTTTAATAAGCCGCTGCCTACCAAAGTCTGTTTCAATCCCAGGACAGCGGATTCGACCAGCTTGCCGACAATCATGCAGGTGCGAGAGGCGACCGTTGGTCCACTGTTCGGAACTTGTGCCGTGTCCGGCTGAATTACTTCGACTAAATCGTAATCAAGCCCTAACGTCTCGGCCGCAATCTGCGCAAAGATTGTGTTTGTGCCTTGCCCGATTTCAGTGCTGGCGGCCAGAATCTGGATTCGTCCTTCCGCGGTCGCTTCGGCGCCGACAACCGATTGCAGAAAAACTTCACCTGACCCGGTGAAGCCCGCGCCGTGCATAAACGAAGCGAACCCAATGCCTTTCCTGATTCGTGACGCTGGGAGCGCGGACGTCCCCGTCCGCATTCTTTTGTCCACAGAGCGGACGAGGACGTCCGCGCTCCCAGCATCAGCATTCTCTTTCGCGAACCGCTCGCGCTTGGCGTGATAATCGGTCAAAGCAAACGCCCGATCCAGCAACCCATTCAGATCCACCTTCTCACGGATAACTTGACTCGTCGCGGTGGTTTCGCCTTCCTTGATAAAATTTCGTCGCCGAAATTCTTCAGGAGTTAAGCCGAGCGCGGCCGCTACTTTGTCCATGTGCCGCTCGAGCGCGAAGATGCTCTGCGGCGCCCCAAATCCTCTGAAAGCCCCGTGTGGCGGCACGTTCGTAGCGACCGCAGTGCTCTTGATACGCACGTTCGGACAGAAGTAAGGCCCGGCGGCGTGAATCGTCCCGCGCGAAAGCACCACCGGCGAGAGGGTGCAGTACGCGCCCCCATCGATCACAAAATCAATCTCCATCGCCAGCAGTTTCCCGTCTTTCGTCACCGCAGTTTTGTGACGGGTGTGCGAAGGATGTCGTTTGGTTGTCGCCACCATGTCTTCCGCGCGGTCATAGATCATCTTCACCGGCTTGCCCGATTTCCAGGCCAGGAGCGCCGCATGACCGGCAATCAGCGAAGGATATTCTTCCTTGCCGCCGAAACCGCCGCCGGTTTCAGTCTGAATCACGCGAATCTTTTCTGCCGGGAGGCCGAATAATTTGATGAGCGCCTTGTGCACGTAGTAAGGGCACTGCATCGATCCCCAGACGGTTACACCGTCGTCAGGGTTCGATATAGCAATAGCCCCGTTGTTCTCGATGTAAAGTTGTTCCTGCGCGCCGGTTTCGTATTCACCCTCAATGATGAAGTCCGCCTGGGACCAGGCATCGTCGATGTTCCCCTTGTCGACCAGAAAGTTTTTGAAGACGTTTGTTTCGCCCCAAATAATTTCCTTCTGCGCCAGCGAATCTTTGAGAGAAAAGATCGCCGGCATCTCTTCGTATTCAATGCGCACGTGGCGTCGCGCTTCTTCCAGTAAATATTTGTCTTGATGAGCAAGGAGGACAATCGGTTCTTCCGGGTGATTGACAATTTCGTTGGCCAGATAAGGCTGATCGTTAAGGATCAAAGCGACATAGTTTTCGCCCGGGATATCTTTGGCGGTAACGATCGTGAATTCGGCCCAGGGAATGCTGTCGGTACCGCGTGAGGTAGCGGGCGGTTGATCGTAGGAAATACTTTTGATGCGACCACGCGCCACCGAGCTGCGCACAGTCACGCCGTGCAGCATGCCTTCGAAACGCAAATCGTCGACGTACAGCGCCTGGCCGGTAACTTTCTTGCGGCCTTCCTTGCGCGGAATTGATTTGCCGATTAGGTGTTTTGTTTTCACGATCTGTGTTCTGAATTGCCGATACCAGTCTTCCCTAGCTTGTTGACGGCTACTGCGAAGGGCCGCATGTTTAGAAGATACACTCTACTTAGTTCTATCGATTACGTTCCCCCTTCACCCCGGCCATTTGTTTCTTGTATTGGGTCTTAGACCGGGCGCCCCTTTCAATCATAAATTTGAAATTGTCATTTTGTGGAATAGACTTGCCATCGCAAACTATTGATAGGTTTTTGAAGTTGTCAAAAACGACGCCTTGAAGCCTGACAGCACCTTGGAGTTTTAGGGCGCAACTCTGATATCCCTGAACTACGCCTCCTGCGATTGACGACTCGATTAACGAGAGGTGCATTAAATCGGCACCCTCGATCTCGATTTCGTTGATACTTGTATCTTCAAGTGCTATTTGGAGCTCTTTCGGGGATCGCGCCTTGAGATGAACTAAATTGCACGATCGAAATCTCAAATCCAAATACACTTGTGAAATCATTTCAACTGAGTACGGCTCGCTCTCCGATACTGTAGTTATTATTGCTTCGTCGGAGTTGCACCTTATTCCCACTCCGGGAAGAAATCTTGTCATACCCACTACTGGAACATTTGCGAGAGCACTTGCTTGAATAGTGTTAGTTGCTAGAGTTCTATCATGCTCTACCTCAGAGCCTATTTCATTTCTCACGAAGGATTCCCAGTCCATCAATTGAGTCAAAAACGCTAAAACTTCATAATCGAACGCATGACGTGTCAAAGCATTGAGCAACTCACTCCTATCGAGAGATGCCAGGTAACTAGCAAGAAAATACTCCAGAAACGAGTTGTGAGAGAATTCAAGTGTTCCATCTTTTCGCGAGTCGAGGAAACTACAAATGGCGAGCTCTTTGCCAAAAGCCCGAATTAACTCGTCAGTAACTTGAAACTCATCGGCGTGTTTTCGAATATTCTCTTCAACAAACGAAGCTTCAATCTGCAAAGCATTGCTTCGGTACATATCCCAGGCCAGGTCCTGAACGAACTCACGCTTGAGGTCTCGGCCAACTTCAATGGAGATGGATTCTATATTTGATCTCCAGCCATCACGAGACAACCAGCGAGAGGTATATCGATCGTACAAATCCGCATGGCCTTTGATCGCGCCGGACCTCAACGGTTCCAAGGATTCCAAAATCAATCTTAACGTGATGGGTCTCTTGGCGAGATCCGTCAGATCATGAATGCTCTGCATTGTCGCAAGTGCTTCATCGATCCGGACAATACCGAAATGAGCCATCGCCTCTCGGATCTGTGGTTCCTTGAAGTACTTCAGGTAGGCAATCAAGTAACTCGCGATCGGATAGTTTGGATTTTGAAGATCGGGAAATAGCCTGGCAACTCTTTCAAGTGAGTGAACAATCGCGGTTTTAGGTGGAAAGACTCCGGGCCGGGAGGTGATCAGAATTTTGTTCTTGGAGTACGCTATTCGTGTTATTTGCTTCAGCGCTTCGAAAATCTCCGACCATCGCAGTGTGTAGGTTATCTCGTCCAAGCCATCAAAGATGAATATGAACAGACCTTTTTTTGCCAGATAGTCAAGTAGCTCGAAAGAGTTGTAATTGAGTCCAAACTGCTCCTGTAGGCAAACCCGGAAGAGAGACGCCAAGTTGTAACCTTGATTCGCAACATCCCTCAAACGAATAAAGAGTGGTATGCGCCCGCTGAATGAGGTCGGGTTCGCTGAATAGCGGTGAAGAATCTCTTCGCAACAGGTTGTCTTCCCCTGACCGTAATCGCCAAGCAACAGTAACAAGGGCCGACCTGCATCTCCCAACCATTCGTTGAGTAGCCGCGTGAAGGTTGACTTTGAGGCGTAGTTCTTGCCGATTGCTGTGACTGTTTCCAGGTCAGGATCAACATAACCGGTTACGGATCTCGTTAGACTCAATTGGAGTTGCGAAAGGTATCCGGGGATATCAATTAGCTTCGCCAATAACTCCTGAGGATGAAGAATATTGCACGCACCGTCGAGATGAGCATCTTTTATTATTAGCCAGGCATTATCAGGAATGCGATAGTTCGTAATAAGCCATCCCAGCTCCGCCGTGCCCGAAGCTCGCGCCAGAGATAGACGGTTACAAAATTCAGTCACATATTCTAGCGGCAGTGAGGCGTTACGTTTTGTGGCCTTACACTCAATGATCACTCTAGCGGAGAGTAAGGAATTACTTGCCGTACACCAGACGTCTGTTTGTCTGCCTTGCACCTTTGCATTTGCTCTTATGGTGAAGCCGCCCAACCGGAGAACGTCGGCTACAAACTGTTCAAAATGCTGCCAGAAGAAGACCGCAGGCTCAGAATTTGTTCTCTTCATAGCTGGAACAGTTTTGTAAAAATCGATAGCTTTCTAAGCTAATCTGAAAACTCGAAGTGGCTTTTCAACACCCGACAGCTCTCCGGATAGTAATCATCCAGCGTTCCATACAATGCGCTGATGATCTTCAAAGGCTGCAAACGCGAAATCGGATCGTCCTTGTCGGTGAAGCTTAATCCACCAGTCCCCGCTTTGAAATCAAGATTCGTCAGCTTTGAAGTCGAGGTCATGAAGTGAGCGACATCGCAATCTGTGCCGTCGCTGTTCGGGATTTCCTTGTAAAGAATAATCGGCAGGAAGTCGAGCGTTGTGATCTTCTCGCCACCGACTGTGGCGCTGGCGCGCATCACTTCGCGGCCATTGCGCACCACCCGGGCCGTGAACTTGCCCTCGCCGTGATCCTTGATGCCGGTGTCACCAAAGACCGCCGGCCAACCCTGGCCTTCACGATAAGCCGCGAGACTCGCGTCGGTGCTGGTGTAAAGATACGGCACAAACTGTCCCTGGTAATCACCGTAGCGCACGGGAATGCAGGGCATCGTGAAAGTGTGCGGGCCGATACCGGTCACCTCCGGGCACAAAAAGAAACACATCGCCACCACGTTGCCGGGCAACGGTTCGAGCTCGCGCGGCAACACCTCACGAATGGCGGCTTCGTCCGCCTCATACACAATCATGAGCACCACGTCGCCGGTGTATTGATAAGGAGGAAAGCCGTAGAGGGGCTTGAGAAATGGTTGGCCTTTCGGCTTGTTCCGTGTGAGTTCGATGTCGCCGCCGCGATAGGTTGGAGTCGTTTCACTCATAGCTCTTCAAACGGTTCGTCCGCGAGGTATCAAGTAACCGTCTGCCGGGGCCAAGAAACTATCACGGGCATGACGCCGATCACAATTGAGTTGGCCAGAGTCCACTAGTTGTTTTGCGATGGCTGAGCCGGCCCAGCGGGTGGTCGGCTAATTTGTAGGGGCGTCCCTCCGTGGGCGCCCGCTTTATTGCCTGCTCGAGAAGGGCGGGCGCCCACAGAGGGCCGCCCCTACAATTTGGCCACTACCGCCACGCAGGTTGGATCGATCTCGATTCATTCGTATGATGAGGTAAGAATCAAACCGCTTCCGAGGTTGCCTATGCTCAAGTCTCTGCTGATCGTCATCGTGCTGAGTTCCTTCGGTCTCAGCCTGGCGCAAACTCCATCTCGTCACGGATCAATTATGACACCGCCACCGGGGTATTGGCCGCTCGAAAAGAGCCAGCCAATCGTAGAAAAAACGCAAGAGATTCGTCTGGCGCCGGATCTTTCACAACTGAGCGCGGGTGAACGCGCGGCCGTCGGAAAGCTCCTGGAAGTCGGCAAGATTTTTCAGGACCTCTATGAAGATCAGCGACACAAACAGGCCCTGGTTGCCCGTAACAATTTGCGAAATCTCAACAAGGTTTTTGTCTCGCCGGCCCCGGTCGATATGTACCTGTTCACGCTGTATCGTCTTAACCAGGGACCGATAGCAACCACCCTCGAAAACAAACGCGAACCGTTCCTGCCGGTCGACCCGGTCGTGCCGGGAAAGAACATGTATCCGTGGGGCGTGACCAAGGAAGAGTTGGAGGCCGCATTCGCGCGCGGCACTGCCAACCGCGAAGAAGTTCTGGATCAGCGAAGTGTGGCGCGGCGCGTCACGTCGGAAAATCTTCGGGAAGACATGGCCAGGCTAATGAAGTACCCGGTTCTTGATACGCTTCATCCCGGACTGAAGGACCGTCTGAGTCAGCTCGTTCTGGCATTGATGCGACGTGGTTCGCGTATGCGAGTCGAGCGGATTGACTTCTATGCCGTGCCGTATTCGGTTGCCTATGCCGACGAATTAATCAAAGCGCATCGGCTCCTCAACGAAGCCGCCGATGCTTTACAGAAGGACGATGAAGAGTTCGCGAAGTATCTTCGTAATCGCGCCCGCGATCTCTTGTCCGATGATTACGAATCAGGCGACGCTGCCTGGGTCACGGGGCATTTCAAAAACCTTAACGCGCAGATTGGTTCATACGAAACCTATGACGACGAGCTCTACGGGGTGAAGACTTTCTTTGCCTTCAGTTTGTTGCTGACCCGCCAACAGGAAACTACCGCGCTGCGGCAGGCGATGAAAGGCTTGCAGGCGCTCGAGGACTCTTTGCCTTACAGCCGTCACAAGAAAGTTCGCGAAGACATTCCCGTCGGCGTCTATGACGTAGTGGCTGATTTTGGCCAGGCCCGCGGCGGAAACACGGCCACCATTCTGCCGAACGAGACTTACCTGGCGCGTCGCTACGGGCGCACAATTCTTTTGCGCGCCAACATTATGCGCGACCAGAATATTTTTGGCGCTGCTTCAGGTACGCTGGCCGCCGCCCTGGGCGAGGAAGGCGCCAGGGCGCTGACTCCGGACGGCAATTTCTATCGCACGCTCTGGCATGAAGTTGGTCACTATCTCGGAGTCGATCAAACCAAAGACGGCCGCGATCTCGATCAGGCTTTGCAGAATGACGCAGACGCCCTGGAAGAGATGAAAGCTGATCTGGTCTCGCTCTTCGTGGCTGAAGCGCTGCACAAGCAGGGCTATTACACCGACGCGCAACTGCGCAGCGTTTACGCCGGCGGGATTCTGCGCGTGCTGCAAAACAACAAGCCGCGTCGCGATCAGCCTTACAACACAATGCAGTTGATGCAGTGGAATTTCTTTCTCGAGAACGGCCTGCTCACTTTCGAGAACGGCCAGCTGCGCATCCATTACGATAAATATCACGACGTGGTCGGCAAGCTTTTAAAGATCGTCCTCGACACTCAATACGAAGGTGACAAAGCGGCTGCGGATCGATTCATCGATCAGTACACGACCTGGCGCGAGGATTTGCACGGCGTGATTGCGAAGAACATTCGCGACTCGCAGCGCTATCGCTTTCGTTTATTCAAGTATGCGGCGCTGGGCGAGTAGAAACCCTTTCCACAGATTACACAGATTAACCGGGGTCAGTACCGGGAGCGATAGCGACCGGGTTTCCGTTCGAGACTTGATCCAGCTTTGAAGACGACCCGGTCGCTATCGCTCCCGGTACTGACTCCAGTAATCTGTGTAATCGGCGAAATCTGTGGATAAATGAAACGTGATCCGCGCACAATTCTGAATACGCTGAGTAATTGCCTCAAACTGCGATGTCCCGTGTGTGGTCGCGCGTCGATTGTCGAGCGGCCTTTCAACCTCAAGCACATCTGCTCAGCCTGCGGCGTGATCTTTAAGCGGGAAGAGGGATTTTTTGTGGGCGCGATTATGGCGAATGTAGTGGCGACCGAAGTATTTATTTTGCTCGTCTACTTCGCCTGTGTGCTGTTCACGAATTTGAGCGACGGCGCCATGCTCACAATCCTCTTTGTGATTGGCGTCAGCTTTCCTTTGGCCTTCTATCACCACGCGTGGGCACTGTGGCTCGGGATGGACCATTTGATTGAAGGCTTGTCGCGCACACCGAGCCGTCCGTGAGGAATTTTGGAGTGCGCCGGCAGAGCGCAGCGGCGACGGCGCTTTGGATGGGTTCGTGTCAGAAGCCCGCGCGTCAGCAAGGGCAGCCTTGACTAACGGGGCCCTCCCTCACGGTCGGGCTTCTGACACGCGTCTACCGAACGATGATCCAAAGCGCCGTCGCCGCTTCGCTCTGCCGGCGCACTCCAAAATGGCCGCGTCGATTATGCTGCTTCGGTGTAAGGCGCAAGCGCGGCGCGCAACTCATCAGGGATGGGAATTGGTTTGAGATCTTCGCGATTTGTCGAAACCAGCACAAAATGCGCAGTTGCCATCAGCTTCTCTTCGATTTCACCGGCTTCAGTTTTGCGGCGCACTTCAAAATTCAAACGCAAAGAAGTGCGGCCGACTTTGCCGACGTACACGCTGACATGGAGCAGGTCATCCATTTGCGCTGCGCGATGAAAATCGCATTCCAGGTGAACCCGTGGCAGCCAGATGTCGAGCTCATCAAACACCTTGCCATAAGGCATGCCCACGGCCCGGAATAATTCCGTCTCGGCAATTTCAAAGAAGCGAATGTACGAGCCGTAGAAAATAATCCGCGCCGCGTCGACGTCGCCCCAGCGGACACGCTCTTCGATGATGAAGCGTTGTGATTGACTCATTGGTTCATTGAGATGAGGTCAGTACCGGGAGCGATAGCGACCGGGTTTCCGCCACCTTTCTTCCCGAGCTTAGCAGAGACCCGGTCGCTATCGCTCCCGGTACTGACTTCAAGTTGTGCGTAAGAAGTCTAACATCGCGTCATTAAATACGTGTGGCTGCTCCATGTTCATCAGATGGCCGGCATCGTCGATTACTAACAACTGTGATTCTTTGATGCCGCGCTCAATGAACTCAGCATCCGCGGGCGTCCGTACCCCATCCTCGCGACCTGCGATGATTAGCGTAGGGACCTTGATGTTCGCCAGGTCACTTGAGTAATCGCGTCGCGCGGCCATCCCGCGTTGAGCGGCCGCCGCGCCGCCGGGATCGGTTTGCAAAACCATTTCGGTTACTCGCGCGACGACGTCTGGTTTGTCTCTCACCGTCGCTGCGGCCAAAAGGGTTTTCGAAATAGATTCCACGGCGAAGCCCATGCCCTCATGCAAAACCCTCTGGGCTTGTGCTTCGCGCGAGGCCTTTTCAGTTTCGTCGGGCCCTGACGCTCGAGGGCCACACAAGACCAAGGCCTTCACCCTTGACGGAAAGATTTGAATCAATTCAAACGCGACGTAGCAACCCATCGACAAACCACAAATGGCCGCACTGTCGATTTTCAATTCATCCATGAGCGCGGCCACATCACGAGCCATGGCTTCCATGGTTGCCAGTGGCACAGACTTTAGTCTGTGATCTGATGAGCTTGAAGATTCACAGGCTGAAGTCTGTGCCACATTTTCGCCCAGGCCGCGCAGGTCGGGCGCGATGACTCGATAGCCATGGCCGGAGAGAAATTCAGTCTGTTCGCGCCACATCGAGCGATTGAAAGGGAAGCCGTGGAGAAAAACGATCGCTGGCCCGTTCCCGAAGTTGTAATGGGGCATTCTCATTTCGATCCTTGCACCGATATCAGCGTCACCCGGTCGCTCCCGGTTCTGACTATCATTCGGGCCCTTCCTCATCCATCGAGAGTCCGGCGAACTTGCCGGCGCCGTTCCTGACCACCAGGACCAATAGCGACGTGGCGTCGTATCTCAGCCGGTAGCGAAAAAGTTGGTACTCGTCCTTCTGTTGCTGCTCGACAAGTTCAATCGAGCGCAGCGGACCGAGCAACTTGAAATATTGCGGATCGGAGCTCAATGACCCTTCATGATCGCCCAGAGCTCCGGCGTAAACAGCTTTTGATCCCAAAGGTCCCGTTTGGCTGTTCGAAAAGCTTTCTGACCACGCCAGTCAATTGCGGATCACGATCCGGAATTGGATGATAGGCGAGATCGGGAAGGTAGAATTCCGCGACCTTCGTCGTGATGCCCCAGGAATTGATGCCCGGAGTCGACTTGCCCCAACTGCCCAGATTGGTCAAAACGATTACCGTGAGCCCGTCATTGATGAAGCGAGTAATCTCGGTGCCGGTGATGCCACCGTGTCCTACGATGGCGTGACCGCGTCGCTCGTCGAGTTCCCACCCGAAGCCGTAAGGATGGCCCTTGCCGTTGTTGAGCTTCACCGGCGTCCACATCAGCTTCAGGCTGGATTGCTTGAGTATCTTCTCGGACCTGAGGGCCGCGTCCCATTTCGCCAGGTCCAGGACCGTCGACATGATTCCGTAGTGAGATGGCAGCTCCACCTGAATATCGCGGCGAATGTTCACGACATTGTTGTTCAAGATCGTGTAGCCCCGCGCGCGATTCTTGATCACCTTCAGCTGGTTCAACACCGAAGAATTGGTCATGCCGGCCGGTTGGAAGATCCGTTCCGCCAGAAAGTTCGCATATCTCTGCCGACTCACGTTTTCGATAATCATGCCGAGGAGAAAGTAGCCCTCATCGCTGTAATCCCATCTTTCTCCAGGCGCAAAGCCAAGAGGATCTTTTCGCGCGGCGGCGTACATCTCCGCAGTCGAAACGTTAAGCGTCCAAACGAGACTCTGGAAGTTCTTGTCCAGGGTCGGAAGTCCCGACGTGTGCGTCAGCAGGTGGCGCACCGTAATGTTCTTCCATGAGTCCGGAGTCTTTTCAAGATACTTACTAATCTTTTCGTCCAGACCCACCTTGCCCTCTTCGACCAGCAACATGATTCCGGTGGCGGTGAATGATTTGGTGATAGAGGCGAGCTCGAACACAGTCTCCGGGGTGACCGGGGTCTCTGTTTCGAGGTTTGCGACGCCATAGCCTTGCGCCTTGATGACTTTGCCTTCCTTAACTACCGCCAGCGCTAAACCCGGGATGCGGCTTTTTTTCATCGCCTGACGGATGTAGTCGTCGACCTGATCCGCGCGAGCGATTGAGATGAAGGAGAGGATGAGTAGAGTTATAAAAGCGTAGCGCGTTCTCATCGCAGTGAATCCAGGGCTCTTTGCCTCAGGAGTCGTTCAAAGGCTTTTTTATTCACACCTGGCTTCAGCCAGGTGACCATATTACGCGCAAGAAAGGGAAACCGTTTAAACGGTTTCACGGCTGCTCGCGATTCCTGCACCTGGCTAAAGCCAGGTGTGAATGAGAAATGCGCGCGCTGATCCTCGGAGTCTGGTTTTCAGGCAGGGCTTCTCAAAACACAATGTTTCCAGAAACCCATTGAACTACTCGGTCAGGCCGCACTCGCGTTTTCAGCCAATGCCCTTTGGCGTGCGAAATGATCCACGATTTCAGTTGCCGTCTTGGGGCCAACAAACGGCGCGAGTTCCTCAACCGACGCGACCGAGATTTTCTGTATCGATCCGAAGTGGCGCAGCAAGCGCGTCTTTCGCTTGTCTCCCACGCCGGGAATCGCGGACAGCTCGGAAGTGAAGTCGCGCAGCTCGCGCCGCTTGCGATGGTAAGTAACCGCGTAGCGATGTGTCTCGTCACGAATCATCTGGATCAGGCGCAGCATGAGGGAGTGCGAATCGAGATAGAGAGGCGCATCTTCGCGGCCTTTGACCAAAAGATAGGCGACCTGATTGTGATGCAGCGGCGGCTTGACCACGCCAATCATCGGCACCGCTTCGAGATCGAGCTCGCGCATGGCTTCAGCCGCGGCGCTCAATTGCGATTTGCCGCCATCGATCATAATCAGATCCGGTAAGGCTTTTTCTTCGTCGCGCACGCGTCGATAACGTCGCAGCACCGCTTCGTGCATCGAGGCGAAATCATTCGCGCCTTCGACCCAGCGTATCTTGAATTTGCGATACTCGTTGCGATTCATCTTCCCGTTTTCACAGACAACCATGCCCGCAACATTTTCGGACCCCTGAATGTGCGACACGTCGAACGATTCGATCCGCGCCGGAAATCGTGGCAGTTCGAGCGTCTCCTGCATCTCTTCCAGTACGCGCTTCATGTCGGGTTTGAGCACGCGAAAGCGCTGTTCGAAGGCGAGCTTGGCATTCTTCTCAACCAGATCGATCATGTCGCGCTTCTCGCCGCGCTGTGGCGCCAGGATGTGGACCCGGCGGCCTTTGCGTTCGGTCAGAACTTTCTCAAGCAGGTCGCGATCAGCGAAATCGATGGGCACATGGATCTCGCGTGGCATGAATGAAGGTGGGCGCGCGTCGGGCCGGTGGAGGTCGATGCCGGTTGTGGCACGCGCATCTTGCGCGTGACTGTCCACGGGCGAGACGCCCGTGCCACTCGCGCTGCTGTAATACTGCGAGAGCACCTCACTCAAGAACTCCGCCGGATTAAAATCAGTCTCGGATAATTCTTCCCAGAAGAATTCGCGCCGGCCAACGATGTCACCTTCGCGCATGGTGAAGAGTTGCAGCGCGAGCCGTTTGCCTTCGCGATAGTAACCAAAGATGTCGACGTCGCTCTCACTGGTCGTGGCCATCTTTTGCTGCTCGGAGAGTTTGATGACCGTTTTGCGCAAATCGCGATACTTTGCCGCCAGCTCATAACGCATCCCTTCCGAAGCGTGCAACATCCGCTCTTCAAGTTTGCTCGAGAGCTCAGTGTTGCGACCTTCAAGCAGCATGCGCACGTCTCGCACGGCCTCCTGATAATCTTCCGGCGTGCACAGTCCCTTGACGCACGGGCCGAGACAGCGTTTGATGTGATACTCCAGACAAGGGCGCGGCGCTTTGCCGTCAATTTCAATATCGCAGGTGCGCAGCTGAAAAGTTCGATTGATCAGATCGATTGTGCGCCGGGCCATCGACGCCGGCAGGAATGGACCAAAGTAGAGCGCTCCGTCGTTTTGAATCCGGCGAGTGATCACGCACTTCGGGAAAGGCTCGTTGACGGTAAGTTTCAAATGCGGATAAGACTTGTCGTCCTTTAGTTTGTAGTTGAAGTAGGGCTGATGTTTCTTGACCAGTGAGGCTTCGAGGATGAAGGCTTCGACCTCGTTGTCGGTAACGATGAATTCAACGTCGGCGATTTGGCGGACCAGCTCTTCGGTCTTGATGCCATAACTGAAATCGCCCGTGCGGCCGGCCTGGAAGTATGAGCGCACGCGATTGCGCAGGTTCTTGGCCTTGCCGATATAGATGATTTTTCCCGCGGCGTCTTTGTGCAGATAGACGCCGGGTGAGCGCGGGATCTCTTTGAGTTTTTCGTCGAGCGTCATCGTCAGCTTTTATCTTATCGCTTTTGCGTAGATCGGGTTAAATGGGTAACTCGAGTCATGCTAGACTGACGGTAATGAGTGCGTTATTAGAAAAGACTGGAACGGCAGAAGGCGACGACGAATGGGTACGTCGAGCCCGCCAGCTTTATGACCAGAAGCTTCGCGTTGCTTTGCCTCAAAAGTTCTGTCTCATTCACACCGGGCTTTAGCCCGGTGGTCGACGCTTGCTGAAGTCCTAAGAAACCGTTCTATGAAAGGGGTTGTCAAACCGATACCTCACCCTACGCGGCCGCTGCTGTGATAAGCAGCCCGCTTCGTGGGGTCACGGCAGCAACGTTCGCTCCAAAGCAGTGATTAGCAAAAGG
>Ga0207686_10000259_pt1 | contig 39936 bp, 68 predicted proteins | sample KBSM24metaG_FD_184396 | JGI IMG/M metagenome (GOLD analysis project Ga0207686, IMG submission 184396) | Miscanthus rhizosphere microbial communities from Kellogg Biological Station, Michigan, USA - KBS M2-4 metaG (SPAdes) (version 2) | ecosystem: Host-associated > Plants > Roots > Rhizosphere >...
GACAGGCCAAACCGCCGGTTGCCGCCGCCGCCGCGTTGGGAAGCGCTGTCAGCCCACCGCGCACACCGTCCTGGTTATCGTTGGCCGTCAGCTCGATCTCAAGCGGCAAGGGCGCCATGTTCGTCGCCCCTTTGAGGTGCAGGCCGACGAAGCGGCCGGAAGCGAGAGCGGCGTCGGGGATGTCCAGCCGATACCAGCCCGGCATGTTCGTCGCGTCAATCTCTTTGAACCCGCCCGAGGAGTAAGCGCTCGTGACCGCCGCGAGTGTCGCCAGCGTCACGGAGACCGCTGCCGCGCGCGGCAGGGCGTAGTAGCAGGTGAGCCCGGCGCTGTTGAAGACGAGGCCGGTGAGGCCAGCCCCGGTCGCGGAGGAGGAGTCCTGGATGAAGATATTCACCGTCTGGGAGGTCGAGCCGACCTTGACCGATAGTTTAGCCACGCATTCCTCCCTGCATTCCGGGGTGAACCTTCACACCGCTGCTCTCGATGGCCGGGAACACTTCACCCCGCTTGAAATGCGCGAAGTCGCCCGTATCCATATCAGGCACCACCGCCGTGTCGAAAAACGCTTTGCCGCCGCCCGCGGCACTTCGGGAGACCAGCCGCAGCGTCACAAACCCTTTCGCCGTGGGCGTGAACGGCCCCACCGTCAGCGTCTCCCACGTGTCCGCCGCCGCCGTCATCGTCACCGTGGAGGCGCTGACGCCGATCTCGCCATTCGCCTGAAGGATCACCTGCGGCTTGTTCGTCGCGGCATGGGTCGTATCATAACGGGCGCGGATCGTGAACGTCGTCGCTACAGCGCTGACCGGCACCAGCAGGTCGTGGTCGCCCGGCCCGGTGATCGAGAGGCCGATGCTCCCCGCGTCGGTGGTGCCGGTCTCTTTGGCGGCGGTGTCGTGCAATTCATAGGCGCCGATGCCGTTGCTGGTTGAAGCACCGCCCGCCGGTCGGGGACGACCGAGGATATCGGTGGTGGGCGGCGTCACCGTGCCGCTGTTGCCAAAGCCGAGCATGGGCGAACCGGCGCGGGGCTGAAACGCCGGGCGGGTCAGGAAACCGTTCAGGACCGAGTAGCCCCAGTCGAGCGCGGGCGCGCGGGCGAAGGTCGCGATGGAGTTGGCGCCGGCCGTCACGTTGGTGCGCACCGTGTTGGCCTGGATCACGTTGTAATCCTCAACCAGGCAGCCAGAAGTCGTCACGACCATGCCGGTGGAGCAGTTCGAAAAGAAGCAGTTATAAACCCGGCACGGGATCGTGGTCGAATAGTTCGCCGAGGAGATCACGATGCCGTTGGCGCTCCCGTAAAACGTGTTGTTCAGGAAGACGACGCCACCGGCAAACCCCGCCCCGGCGCCGCCCGCGAGGCCCAGCAGGATGTATCCGGTCCCCATGTAGATGCAATTCTTGATGACGATGTTCAGATCGTAATCGGCGCTGTGCTGCGCCGCCGTCAGGCGCATGGCCGTGCCGTTATTGGGCATGAGGATGCAGCTATCGAACTGCCAGTTCATCGTCACGCCGGCGCCGTTGGAGATGCTAAAGAGATCACCGCCGTTGATGGCCGGGACAAAGACACAGCGGCGGAAGGTGATATCGGTCGAGGTGGCGCCCGTCGCGGCCACGCATGTCACCGAGGTATTGCCGCCCTGGATCAAAAACCCCTCATAGGTCATGAAGTCCTTGGCGTTGAGATTGAGAGTAGACGCCGCGGCAGGGATGGTGCTGTCGTTGGTCGTGTAGGCGGTCCAGATCACCGGCCCGGCATCGCCCGTCTGCGCCCCATCCACGTCGGCCACGAACTTTAGCTCTGAGGTGGCGCTGGTCATGTTGGCGACCACGGTCTCCCGGTAGGTGCCGGCGCCGACGTAGACCGTATCCCCGCCCGTCGGGCCTGCCGCCGCATTGTGCGCCTTCTGGATCGTGAGCCAGGCAGCACCCGCCGAGGTGCCGGCGTTGGAGTCATTTCCCCCCTTCCGAATATAGTAGGTCGCCATCTAAAAATCGCTCACGCTGCCGTCATCCAGGCCGGCCTTCATGTGAATGATCCGCCGCACGAGGCCGCGCAGGAGGCTCTTGCGCTGCTGGGCGGTCAGGGTCGAGAGCACGCCGGGGAAGACGAGCGCGTTGGCGCCGGTGAAGTCGAAGAGCGTCTGCTGCGTCTGGCTGTCCTTCACCTGGACATTGATCTGAAAGCGCGGCACGGTCGCCGTCACGTCGGGCAGGTCGGTGATCGAGAAGTTCTGGAAGTCGGGCATTTAGGGGCTCCCGATGACGTCCTGAACGTGCAAGAGCGCCGCCTGCACATCCGAGACGAGCTGCTGCAAAGCGATCTGCGCCGTGTTCTGTACCGTCACCTTCTGATCGAGGGCGGTCACCGCGGCCTGCAAGGAGTCAACGCTGGTTTGCAGCGCCTGCACCAGGCGAATGACGGTGGTAGGCTCCGGCATCACATGCCTGCCTTCATGTAGATCAGCCGATTGGCGACCATCGCCACGATCTCGTCCTGCTGTGCGAGGGTAAGCGTTGAAAACACCGCCGGGAACTTGATCGAGTTGTCGCCCGTGAAGTCGGCCAGCACCGTGCTGCCTTCTTGAATCTTCCCGTGGATGTCATAGACCGGCGTGTTGATGTTGGCGGCATCCCCTCGGGTGGTGCCATACTCCTGAAGGTCGGGCAAAATCGGCCTCCTTTTTGGTAAAAATGCCTGGCGGTAGCAGGATTATGAGAATCCTATATCGAACTCTCTATCATGACGAATCGCAAGATAAAAAACCCCATTGATCGGTTCTGGTCTCGCGTACACCGGACGGATGACGGTTGCTGGACATGGACCGGAGCACGGACCGGATCTGGTTATGGCTTGTTTACAATCAGGTATGCGCAGATACTTGCCCATCGTTTTGCATACCTGTGCCTCGTGGGTGGTATACCAGACGGATATCACCTGCATCATACGTGTGGCAATACCATCTGCTGCAATCCGAGCCATCTGAGGGCATTACTCCCCCGTATCCATGTCCTCTCAGGAAACACGATCACTCACCACAATAAGATCGCAACGCACTGCAAGCATGGACATCCGTTCGACACAAGCAATACCTACTGGACCCCTAATGGCCGTCGCAACTGTCGAAAATGTCGCAGGCGGATAGGAACTGCCTACAAAGCGCAAAAGTTCAAGCGTCCGTAGGTCCGGCATCGGTCTATCCTCTCACAAACGCGGGCACAAGAAGCCCGATGATCACCAGCAGCAGACTGACCTGAACCAGCGGGAAGTTCACCTGCGGCACAAATGAGATCACCAGCAGAATCAGGGCGATGATATACAGCACGACACTTACGCTCATTTCGTCATCCTCTTCTTGTGAAGCATCAACTGGATGGTGTTGGCGATCCCCCGCAGCGCGTGCAATTCATCCCTGATCTCGTCGTCAATCGCCTGTTGCTTCTTCTCCAGCACCGAGACCCGCAGATTCAAGCACTCCAGGATGCGCAGCCACTGCTCATCGGACAGCTTCACTTCCATTCCACTGCGCACACCGCCGATTGACTCCTCCAACGCTGCCCATGCCCGGTTCTGCTGCTCGATATCGCCACCGCGCAGACGGCGCAACAACTCCACAAAACGGATCGGCCCGCCTGCATCAGTGGCCGTTTCCATTCCCATTCGTCCACCCTTCGTCGTAAGTCAGCGACCGCGCCACGGCCGGAGGGCGGTTGTTTCCAGGCCCCCGGCCATTCCCCGGCTGCCGGTTGTTCGGCACGTTCTGCGGGCCTCCAATCGGCACGGGCGGCGCTTCCTCGGGCGGGTCGGGATCAAACTCCGGCAGCTTCGCCATCAGGTTCGCCTCATCGAGGTCCGCCAGATCCGGCCGGCACCGCTTCACCCACTCGATCGGCGTCAGCATCCCTTGCTTGCGGAGCTTCAGGTCGTTCTCCCACGCCGCAGCTCTCGCCGTCTCTTCCTGCTCGTCGGCCTGCGCGTCTTGCAGCCGGTCCATCAGGTTCGCGCCGTCCCAGGTCAGCTTGAAATCGGTCGGCTTCCCCGCGAGTTGCTGCCGCAGCGTGATGAGCCGCGTGAGAGGAGGATTGAGCACCGCCTGGTAGCGGTCCACCATCTCGGCCAGGAGGCCCGACTGCACCGACGACATCCGCTCGGTGGTAGACCACGGCAGCCCGAAGATGAGCGGTGGCAGCCCGGTCTTGGCCACGATCTGTTCGCACATGCTCTGCGCGGACTGGGTGAAGTTCAGCTCCTCGCCCGCGGCGCCGATCACCTCGACCTTGACCGTGCCGCCGCTGAAGAAGTCTTTGGTCTTGCCGTCTTTTCGGGCCGCAATCGCATCCTGAAACGCCGTGCGGTTCGACGCCACCAGCCGCCCCATGATCGCGCCGTTCGGATCGTTCAAGCCTTCCGGCGGCTCGACGTTGACGTGATAGCTCGGATCACCAAAGCGCGTGTACAGCCCCTGTTGACTGCGCACCATAGCGATGTAGCACTCGGCAACGATCGAGAGGCCCCAGAGGAGCGACGTGCCGTTCGGGTCGTCGCCTCGCACCCGGTTGACCGCGTTGAGTACTTTCCACGGCGGAAACACCAGCGGCTGAATGCGCCCGAGCTGCACCGTCTCCATCGTCACGCCGTCGCCACCGGGCTTGAAGGCGATCGTGCCGGGGTGCAATTGCGTCAGGCTGTAGATATCGTCGCGGCGGTTGGTTAAGGTGATCTCCGCGTGCGCGCGGCCGTAGGTCAGGAGGTTGCCGATGTAGGCTTCCATGAACGGGCCGATGCCCACCTGCACGCGATTGACGATCAGCCGGTTCTGAAGCCAGTCGTCAATATCGGCCTTGACGTCCTCCTCGGCCTCGACGCACGGACAGCCGATCGCCTCGATGGAGTGAACAATCGCCGCGTCAATCAGCGGCACGGCTTCCTGAAGACGCTCGTAAAGCGGGAAATTGGCGGTGACCGGGACGTGGTAGTAGGGGGAGAGTTCGTTTAGCCCGCCCAGGTTCCAGCTTTCACGGCCCAGAACGGGACCGGGAGAAGCGGTGGGGGAGCTGTCACGCGCAGCCTGCGGGACGACGGCGCGCGTGACAAAGAGCGAGAGAAACCGATCCAGCGGCCTTTTCGGCGCAGCAGTTGCCATTTCGACGGCATATTACCACACCGAGAGTTTTTTGGGGGGGTTGCCCTATCTAGTAGCTCACATAGAAACGAATGACCGTCACATTCTCCGGGATATCGGCGACGGTGAGTTCATAACCGTTGGCTGACTCGCCGTGCCAATCTCGCAGCCGTGGTTCCAGATCGACGGTAATTCCGGCCGGATCAGGCTCCACTCCGTCGAAGAAGTCGGCCACCTCCTGAGGCGGATCAATGCCTGCCGCCTCGCAAGCATCCCAGACGGCCTTCATCTTTCGCCACTCATCATCCGGCGGGCGGAAGCCTTCCACAACCAGCGACACCGACATCAACGAACCTCCGTCAGCGAACCGCGCTTCTCGTACACGTACTCGGCCAGCCTCTCGAAACTGTCATTCAGGAAACGGGACAGAACACCGCTGGCAGCCGCGCATCTGCCCTCGTAATCAACGACATGGCAGGAGAAGTCGCCGATACGTGCGACATAGACGCGCTCCCGGTGCCAGATCATCGCTCCTCTCCACCGCCGGGCGGAACTACCGCCAGCGGCCGGTTGCACTCATCCACCAGCCCCGTAAACTCCACCTGGTCCGTGGTCATCGCCAGCAGCTTATCCCGCAGCCATTCGACGAGGCGGGCCTCGTGTTCACGGCTGGTCGTCGAGATCACGAACCGGGCCAGGACTGTTTTCATCTTCTCTCCTCCCCACCGCCGGGCGCTGCGGCAGGCTCGGCGGTTCGCTCCAATCCAGGGCCAACCGTCATTAACTGATCGTGGCAAGGGCAGCGGCAGACGGTCCCGATGCAAAACTCCATGTCGTCATCAGCAAAGCAATCGAGGCAGTAAGCACCTGGCCAGCCCGACCAGCGGTGCTCTCCGCCAGAGACACGGCAAGGCTTTACCATCGCCACAGCACACGTCTCAATGTGCGCTCGTTCCTCTCCACTCTCGCTCTCTACCAGCACCCGCGCTAGACGGATGACTTCCTCGCGGGCACAGACCTCGGCCCTGGCGCGTTCCTCATCGGTGATCGTCTGCCGGAAGTCCTGCCGAACGGGCTTGTGGCACACTCTCTCCCAATGGGTGATCGCGTCACCTAAAAGTCGGATCGCATGTCTCTGATCGTCCTCACTCATCGCTAGTTCCTCACAAGTTCCGATAACGTTTGGTTATGTTGTCGATCTAGCGTTTTGGGCTAGCCCGTTGGCAGGGCACTCCGCCCGCTCCTTGAAGCACGTCATCCTTGTATTCCGGGTGCTCGGTCAGCACCTCGCAGTCGCAAAGGAAGCCGCCGCGCTCCGTCCGATAACTGCACTTCGGGTGATGCTTCTCGAACTCGGTAGCGCGGGCAATCTCCCAGGCCCGTGGGAAGTCAACGCTCATTCCGCCTCCAGCGCCTTCAGGGTTCCCGGTATCCGATCAGACAGCCATTCCTTGGCCTCACTCGTTGATCGCAATAGATCCCTTGACATAATGTTCTCAATTCGGTATAGTATATCAGGAGGAGATCAATGCAGACCCCACGCCCGCGCATCATCAAACGCAGTGACTTCTGGCGACTGACGACACGAGGGCAGCGCTTCTTTGTCTACCTTGAGTGCGGCCATATGGAGCAGGTCACCCGCTCCCAAGCGGCCTGCGGGAAGTGCTACTGCTTTGATTGCTTCTATGGCAAACCGCTTCACTTCGATCCCAAGGAGATCCGCTAGATGGCGCGGAAGGCACAGCCTATTCAATATTGCCGAGCGCAGGTCGTTCAGAACGACACGCCCAGTTCCTACTACACCCAAAGCACCGTGGCCCACTTGATAGCCAATCCTTCGGGCTGGACGCTCTGCGGGCGCTGGTGGAAAAAGTGGCTCACCAAGCCCAGAGAGAGCATTGGCGGAGCCTGCCTCTGCGCGAGCTGTGATCGGATCGCCAGAAGCAAGGGATTGTTGATTGACTAGGATGCCGACAATGACCACAATGGCTGACGAGCTTCTCTCCACAGTCGAAGCCGCCGCCCGCCTTGGTATCACGCCGAGGCGGGTTGTTGCGCTCGTCACCGCTGGTAAGCTGCGGGCTACTCGCGTCGGCCGCTCGTGGGTTATCAAAGCATCAGACCTCGCCGCTGTTCAGGATAGACCGCAGGGCTGGCCGAAGGGTCGGCCCCGCAAGCCGGGTTAGGTGTGCGTCACCTGTCGTTTCAGGCTAGTCCTCCGCTTGCTTGATATGTAACCAGTCTACTTCCGATAATGGGCAATATCCGCTCCGCTACTTATGCCACTTCTCTCGAAGACGCACGTAGCTTATTCGTTCGTACTCGCGCTGCGGCTTACTCTCCAGTAGCAGAGAGGTCGCCCCGCCCCATAGCACCGTGCCGACTTCGGGAACGTAGGTCGGGTCGAGGACTAGCAACCTCGGCTGACCCGGAGGCTCATAGTATCCCCCGGCGGTCTGCATCCCGCATAGCTCTATCCAGAGCCCTTCTTCCGTCTCGGTACACTTCTCGACGTAGGCGGCGATGGACATAGTTCTCTCCTTTTGGTACGCTAGTTCTCCACAAGTTCCGATAATAGGGCACTACGTCCGCTCTCTATAGTCCTACGTCACCCGTCGAGGTCTAGTGTGGTCTGAAGACCACGATTGCGGATGGAAAGGGCGCGCCGTTGTCGGCGTTGCCAAACTTCAGCCTCCCACGCAGGAACCGTATCTCCGCCGCCTCCATCACGTAGTCGTGCCACCACGCCGTATCTGTTCGTGCGGGCACAAGGCACACAACGAGCGCACCAGCCTGGGCGGACTCCCACGCCTTGTGAACCCACAGCCCAATCGTCTCCCCATAGGGAGGGTTCATCCAGCAGGTTCCGCTCCATGGTTGCTTCAATCCGTCCTCGTCTGCCGTGAAGAACTGCTGACATTTCGCGTTCTCTGGGATGGCGCATACATCTAGGCTGAAACCGAACTCGCGGTCTAGTTCGTCGAACAGCCACTGTGGCGTTTCCCAGAGATCGGTTGCACTGCTGAACTGCGCTGCTAGTGCCTTGCTCGTCAGCATCTAGTTCTATGCTCCTATTCAAGATCCGATAATGGGCATTCTGTTAGGCACCTGCTTTATGTGTCACCCGTCTGTTCCGATCCGCAATCCAACCCGCCAGGAACCGAGAATGGGCGCAGTAGAAGCAGACCAGCACCTCGCCGACCTTCCACACATCCTTGCGGCAGTGACCGCATTCGTGGCAAGGCCGCGGCGTCAGTAAGCGATACCAGATCGGCCGAGTTGTCACCCCCGCCCCTCCTCTCCCGCGCTCTCATCGGCCCTCTGCCAGTAGAGCTTCACCACCCTGTCAGCCGCTTTCTTCGCATCCTTGAGTTTCCAGCCAATACTCACCCAACAACCCGCCCCAATATGCCAACCGTGCTCCGTCCCGGCTTTGTGGCTAGCCCAATCGCGTTCCTGGGAGTGCTTCACAAGGCTGATCACTTCCTCGGCCAGTCGGATCGTTTCCGCTGCCAGGTCCGCTTCACTCACCGCCCCTCCTCCCCCGCGCTCCCGATCAGCTTGTGGGTTGCCACAAAGGCCATGACGTGAACCCGCCAGGTGCAGCGCTCGCAGGTGCAGCGCGGCTCCTTAATCGGCTTGTTGCAGTGGACCTCCCAGCCGTTCTTGTGCCAGGTCATCAGCTCCACGCCTCCCGCGCCTCGCCTGCCTCGGCAAACGGCAGATAGCGCGGGCCTGCCACACAAAACGCCAACGCCAGCGCGTCAGCCCTATCCGGGCTGTTCCAATCACCGCTCGATCCCAGGCGCTTGCGCATCTCGTCTTTGCTCTCCAGTTTGAGCTGACCGCGTGACGTGTGGCTAAACTTCAACTGCGTCAACTGATCCAGCAAGATCGAGTCCTCTTCGGGCAGGCTGATGTCTCCATCGCGAAATCGTTCGGCCAGGCCGTGGAATATCTCCGAGCGCAACAGGTAGAAGCTCTCCGTATCCCAGGCGCTCTCTCCCACGTTTACCGGCACGACTGGCAGGTTCATCTCCATCAGCCGGTCGGTCACGCCGCCGCCCATCCCTACATCATCCACCTTGATCGCGGTGGTGCCGTAACGCTTGTGCATGGCGACGATGCGCCCGGTAGATGCCATCAGGTCATAGCCGTGCCAGTGCTCCATCGCCACCACCACCGAGCCACGGCGCACGTAGGCGACCGATTCATCGCGGCCGCGGCGGGCAATGTCCACGCCCATCTCACACGGCTCGCCCTCCTCCAGATCGCGTCGCATCGCTGCCTCCACCCAGTTGATGCTGATCAAGCTGTCGTCTCCCTGCGGCGGGAAGTCACCCAGCACGCGGACCTGATAGACCGGGCTATCCTTCCCGTGTTTCTTGAGCATCCCTTCTTTCCACTCGGGGATGAGGATGTGCGGTGGCACGTCGAAGGCGGAGATATGAAACCGCTGCTCAGGCTCCCACTTGCGTTGGCTCTCATAGAAATAGCCCGCTGCTTCGTTCGGGTTGCCGATCAGAAACATCTTGGCCCCGGGCTCGGTCATACCGCCTTCCATGGCGGTAAAGATCCACGGCTCGAGCCCCGACGCCTCGTCACCGACAAACAGCACGCCGGCCGGGCTGTGTGGCCCCTGGAAGTTCACCTCCTTGTCGGTGGCAATGCCCAGTGCGTACCAGTTGGTCTCGATCTCCAGTAGTTGAGTGAGGCAGCGCCCGGGGAGTGTGACTTTGGCGGAGGTGAAGGCGTCGCGCATTCGACGCCAGAGGAGGTTCTTTACCTGGTTGGCGGTGGGAGCTGTGGTGACAACGATAGAGCCCGGGCGGGTGTAGAGAAACCAGAGGACCACCCACGCCGCGCAGAGGGTCTTGCCGGCACCGTTGCAGGAACGCACCGTGACCTGCGTCTCCCGAGCGACGGCTTCCATGATCTGGATCTGCCGCTCCCACGGTTCGGCGCCGAGGATCTCGCGCACGAAGCCGACGGGGTTGTCGCGGTAGCGGGTGAAGTCATTCGCTAGATTCTGCGAGGGCGAGGCGATCCCCCGGCGATTCATCTCCGCCAGCACACGCTCTCTCAAGTTCGAGGAGCTGTTCGACGGTGAGCTTTCGGAGGTCGAGTTCATCAGATCGCCGCCAGTCGTTCTTTGTGCGTGGGTTTCGTTCCAACCACCAAGCCGCGGCCGTCCAGATACCATCCGCAGCAGCACCGCGGATCACCTTGACGCACTCCATCTCGGCTTCCGCCTCTTTCGCCGCCACGGCGTCAGAAAACGTCTGATCGTCACGCATCCAGCGATAGAGCGTATCGGCAGTCACGCCAACAGCCAGGCAAGCGGCGCGTCGAGTGTTCCCCACCTTCAATGCGGCGAGGATCGCCTTCTTTCTGGCTGGTTGGTTAGCTGCCACTGCTTACCTTTAGATCAAACTTCTGCATACAGGCGGGGCAGAGGATGCCTTGGTTAACGTCGTAACCCTTACCGAAAACGCCAGTGGCGATATAGGTTCCGATGGGCTCGACGCCTTCGCGCACCTTGTTCCATTCACCGCACACCGTGCAGCAATACAAGACCGGCTTCTCGATCACGCGCTTGCTCCTTGCCTCTCGCCTTCCAGCCCTGCGAAGCGAGACGCATCACCCTCCAGGTGAAAGTATACTACCCCACGTACTTGATACTACTCTCATGATACGGTTTCCTTCTCCTCCTCGTCAACGGTTGGTTGCTTCTTCTTCTCCAGCCGTTCGACACGCTTCTCCAGCTTCTCTATTTTCTTGTCCGACGCTGTCTGATCTCGCATGCATTCGTCCAGCGCCGTCCAGAGCCGTTCATTCTCGCGGGCCAGCCGCTGCAATTCGCCCAGCACCCACGTCAGATCAGCCATTCGCTTCCTCCACGATCACCAGCAGGTTCCACAATCACCAGGAGTTCGGGGAAGTCACGCCACTCTTTGGCGATCTCCTGTTTGACCTGTCCGCAGAGCACGAAGTCCGTCGTGTCATCGGGCACCATCCCCGCGTCCACGAAGCCATCGATGCAGGCTTTCATGGCCAGGCTAGACCTGGCGTTGTCGGCATCCACTCGTCTACCTCTCCGAACGATGAAGCTGACCTGTACACGTCCGTGGAAGGCGATAGCGCCGCTGTTCAGGTAGAGGAGCCGCGCCTTCTCTCGCCACTTCTTGACGAGGCGCATCTTCTTGCCGGGGTTGCGGGTGCTGGCGTTCGGACCCAGCTCGTTGCTGTCGCCCGCGATGGTGATCTCCAGACGCCCACTCACTTCTTCTTCTCCTCTTCCTCCCGTCGCCGCTCTGCCTCCAATTGCTCGGCCGTCCAGCGGGTGGCTGTCTTCCATCCGCCGTCGCTCTTGTTCCAGCAGATCCAGCACAGCGCGTTCTCTATCGATGAGCGCAGCGGCCTGCCGCATTTTTTACACTGGATCACCGCCGTTTTTCGGTGGGGATCCATCACCAGAGGTCCCTTCTGCCTTCCTTGCCCATCCGCACGCGGGCGTCGTGCTGCCGATTGCCGCATACCTCCACGCAGCGCAGGAAACAGTTCAGAGCCAATCGCCAATGCTGCTCCTCTTGCTCCGCCAAAAGGTGCAATTCTTCCGCGGCTGCGATTTCATCGAGCGCCTCATCAATCGCCATGCCGATCATCTCCAGCGCCCGGCTCACAGCAACAATCCGAGTTGGGAATTTCGGCGTCGACATATGCGAAGGTACTCTTCCGATAGCTCAATGCCGATACTCTTGCGGCCGAGTTTCGTTGCCACGCGCATGACAGTCCCGCTGCCCGCGAACGGATCAAGAACCGTGCATGGTTGGCCTGCCGTCGTTCCGCACTTGCACGAGGCTTGCCAGCCGGTGGTTCGAGTGGCGTATCGCCCCGACGGCATATCAGGAGTCCCAAACGTCGTGCTCTTGCTCATCGGGTCGCTGCCCTTGGTGACCTTATAAGATCCGCCCGTTCGAGTAAACTCCCCCTTCTCCACCACCCGCACCCACGGCGCGCCACACTCGGCACAGCAGCCCCATTCACTCGTCCCCGCCTGAATGAGCGGTGCCACCAGCTTCTCCGGAAACGAGGCGAAGTGCGCATCGGCCAACGCCTGCGGGTTCACGTCCAGCGCCAGCGGCTCGTCCCCGGAGAGCAGCAGGCCACCGCGCTCCCGCAGGTGCGTAAGGTGCGCGAGTTCGGCGCGGGTCGCTTCGATCGCCAGGTCCAGGCTGTCGAAGTAGAAGTCGGAGTTGCGGAGATTACGGCCGTTGGGATTGTATTGACGCTCTCCTTTGAGTGCTGGCGCACGAACGCCTTCGGGCTTATCCTTCCATGCTTCAAAGTTTTTATGGTTCATCCTGGCTCCGCCCAGACCCAGCCCCGGATGCACCGACTCCGCTTCCAGCGTCCCGACCACCGTCCGCGCATCCCCCTGCAACAACTGCACACCCGTGTCCTCGTCCATCATCTCCCTCTCTTGCGGTTCTCATACTCCTGCATTTCCATCGAGCGGCAATCCTTGCAAACGTGGCGGGTGTAATGCTTCGGGATCTTGCTCCCGCACTGACAGCGGCGCTTCCCTCGTGCCGCCAGGCGCTGCACGTAGGCCCGCTGACAGGCCGTGCAGCGCTTCAGGGTCCTACCCCTGGGCAATTCCTCGCGGCAATCCGCGCAGCGCCTCACACGGGCTCTCAACCACGCCTGACGGCAGGGAGAACAGTAACCCCACTCCTGACCCAATGGCACCTGGCAGCCAGAGCAGCGATACGCCATTGTCAGATCGCCAGCGCGAAGCTCTCCACCAACCCGCGCGCTCCTTCTGTCAGCCCGTCCACCCCCGTCACCAGTCCCGCCACCGCCAGGAGCGCCATCTCCACGTTTCGCGCGAACAGCGGGCATGATCCCGGCGGTGCCTCGGTCCAGGCTTTGGCCATCATCTCCGCGGCCCAGCAATCGTTTCCCGGCCGGCACCGGCCTTTCTCCAGATGCTCAGCCAGAAGGATGCGCCGGCAGTGACGACAACGCGCCAGGTTGAACTCGGACAGCTCGTTCATTCGTCTTTCGGCCCCGGTGAGAACAGCACGGCGATCAGGACCAGGGACGCCAGAAGCCCCACGAGCAGCAGGATCACGTCCCAGTCGAGCTCAGGCATCACTGAAATCGAATAGCGGCGGCTGAACCTTCGCCCGCTCCTTCTCCCGGTTCAGCCGCCGGTTGTGCTGGTGCTGCTCCTGATCGTATGCCAGGTGGCAGCGTTGGCAGAGTGCCGCGAGATTCGTCAGCCGGCAGTCCTCGATCGGCGGGTGTAAGTGTGCCGTCGTCAGCACCACACGACTGCCGGTGATCGGATGCGGCTCGTAGTTTCTCGCGCCGCAGAACTCGCAGCAATGGCCGGCCCGCTCCAGCACCGCCCTTCGGCGGGCCGGCCAATCTTTCGGATACCTCCCCGCGTTCTCTTTGCGGATAGGCATCGAAGTCACTTCTGCGAACGGCGCTGCACGTCTATCCATCTCTCCGACAGATTCTGGAAACGCGCCGCGTGGTCTCTGATGCCGACGATGTATCGTGAGGCCGCTGCTATCTGATCGTCTAACTGCTTCCGACGCATCGCCATATGCTCCTGAAGGTCAGTTTGCCGAGCATCTGCGGCAACGATCACAATGCCGTCATCCGCATCGAGCGGCAGAACCGCCTGTGCCCAAAACTCTGGGAATCCTTCGTCGTCCTCCGGTAGCGCGTGGCGGACAACATTATCCCGCCGAGCTTCACTGGCGATCCGATCGTAATCCACCATCCAGTCCGTCGATTCGCACCACGCCCGCCATTCCCTGTGGAATTCCGTTCCGATCTTTTCGCAGGTCTTTAGCGTCTCCGGGTCGTGGTACTTTTCTCGGAGGTCATCCAGCTTCTTGTCAATTGCCGCCCGCTGCCATTTCTTCAGTCTCATCCTGTTCCTCCCGTAATTCCAGATAGCGGCGAAGGACTCTCGCCGCTCGGTCGATGCGCACCACACTGAAATCGTCAACCGGCGTCGTCGCCGTCTCTTCAGCCAAAAGCCACTCCCGCGCCGCATCCTCAATCGGCACTCCCATCGGATCGAGCAGATTAAGGATCGAACTCAGCCTCCGACTGGCGCTCACGGTTCGGTCCTGCCGTTCCCGTGTTCGCTTCGCCAGAGTAGCTTGGGCCTCGGCCAATGTGCTCTTTCCAGAACTCACCTCCTCCGCCAGATCAGGCGCTGCGGCACGCAGACTGCGAAACTGCGCTCCCTCGCTCGCGTCGTCTTGCTTGGCCGATTGAGCCTTCCGAAGCGCAACGCTCATCGGCGTCCGCCCTTCGATCACAGCCTCGACCAGACCTGGCTGCCATTCCATAACCAGGCATGCCTCTGTTATTCGTTCCCTCGGCACGTTTGCCTCAGAAGCTAGCTCGGCGTGCTCCATGTACAACTTGTACCTGTCCGCATCCCAGGTATCGGCCACTGCAATCATTGCCCGCTGTCCGGAGGTCGTATTCCGGCGCTGCGCGTTGCTGCTAAAGATGTAAGCGCGCGCCTCCGCCGCTGGGATTGTCTTGAACTGCGGCACTATCTCGGCGATCTGACAAGCCATCAGCCGGTTACGACCATCAATGAGCCGCCCGTTCTCGTCCAGAACGATTGGCTCCCGTAATCCGTGAGCCGCAATGTCAGCGGAAAGTGCCCGCAGTTCCTCTTTCTCCAGCATCGGCCAGCGATCCGCCAGTGGATGGATCTCACCGGTGAACTCTCCCAACGGCTGCCATGTCACCGCGTGAGTGATCATGTCCTCCGGCACCGCACCCTCCACGTCCGCGATACTCAACTGCCTCTCGTCAGTGACCATTTGCGTCTCCTCTCTGACCAAAAGTGTCAACAGCGTGAACAGCGTGAACAGATGCCTAGAACCGTGAACAGCGCGTGAACAGGCGTGAACAGCAAGTCTCTAAAAAATAAGGCTAGGTAACAGTGTAAACAGGCACTAAGGTGCTGTTCACGGCCTGTTCACGGCCTGTTCACGCATTCAGGCACCTGTTCACGCTGTTCACGCTGTTTACTCAATCGCTCCGTAGATACCGGGAGCGAGTAGTTGGACCTCGCCAGCCGCCGCCATCTTCATCAGCAGCCGGCGAACCGTGTTGCGGTTCTTTTCGAGCTGCTCAGCGATCTCCTTTGGTGTCATCCCTTTCGGGTGCTGCCTCAGGAGTTCGATGATCTCCTTGCGTTCGAGACTGCGGCGATACTCATCAGCCTCACCCAGTTCCGACCACATCCCCGTCGTGCTGTCCCACGACAGCGCCACTTCCCGCTCCTCGATATCCCGCCCGGTGATATGCAGAATGGCGTCGGTCTTCCCTCTCACCCGCTGCATGACCATCGTGGCGTCCGCTGCCGCCGTGAGGCCCATCGTGCCACTCACGGCGTCGAACGGGTCCTCCGCCTTCATCTTCCGAACGTGGTGCAGCACCAGGAATGCGACCTCATACCGGTCGGCCAGATTCTTCAACAGCCCCATGAAGTCGTAGTCTTCGTCGTAGGCATTGCCGTTTCTCATTCGCGGCGGTCGGATCTTCTTCAGCGTGTCAATGACGACGAGACGCGCCGTCGGGTGATCGGTCAGCCAGGCCTCCAGCCAATCCAAGCCGCCCTCGGTGAGCGTCGGCCACTCGGTGTAAATGTGCAACCGCTCCGGCGCCGGCTCTCCTTGCAGCAGCTTGATCAGCCGCTCTTGAAGCCGGCGCGGTGTGTCCTCCAGCGCCAGATACAGCGCGTCGCCCTGTTCCAGCGCAATCGAGCCGAAGGCATACCCCTTCATCGCCACCGCCAACGCCAGGTCGAACGCGAGCCAGGACTTGCCCAACTTCTGCCCCCCGGCGAGAATGTTCAGCCCCTCCGAGATGTAGCCGGGCACCGCCCACTTCGTCGCCTTGATCACCATGCCGACGAGTTCCGCTGCGGTGAACCCGCGCGCCCTCGCCGGAAGGTCCGGCGTCGTCAATTCTTCGGCGTTGCCGCCCGAGGCCAGCCAATCGGAAACGTCTCCCTTCGGCGGCAGCCCCGGTAACTGCTTGACCTGCGCCTTCAGCCCGGCGCGCTTCAAACTGTGCAGCACCTCGTCGGCGTGCTTCAGTCCCGGCTCGTCGTTGTCCGGCAGGATAATGAACGAGCGCGACGGCAGCCGCGCCAGCAGCCAGTCGGTGAACTCCTGCCGCCACTTCCCCGCGCCCATCGGGTTCGTCGTCGCCGGTAGGTGGTGGCGCCACAGGTTGTCCGCGTCCTTCTCGCCCTCGACAATAAACACCGGCGCGTGCGGCGGCGCCCGCAGGAGATCCGGCAGCCGATAGAGACACCGGCGCTCGATCTTTCCCTTCTCCCCGCCCGGCAGCCGCTGCCAGAACCGCTTGTCCGCCGTCTTCACCACCTCGAACAGCGGCTCTCCCTGCTCGTCGTCGTATCGGTAAACCGTCTCCGCCGGGTGCTCACCGTTCGCGGAGACCGGCGCCAGGTCCCGCAGCGAGAGCCCGACGGCAGCGAGGATATCGGCGGTCTGACAGCCGGCCAGACAGTGAATAACAATCCCGCCCTTTTCGCCGATCGAGATTCCCAAGGACGGCCGGTGGTCGTCGTGGCAGGGGCAGAGCATGTCATAGCCCTTCGCCGTCTGCCGCGCTCCCTGAAACCGGGAGACGATCTCCTCCAGTGTCATGGCTGCCTCTTGGCGAGGCGCTTCTCACAGCGAGGGCAGCACTTCCCGACGATCGCCAGCGTGTCTTCGATCAAGGCCGGGCTCTCGATCGGCCTTTCGCACCAGCGGCAGACCGGCAAATACAGTGGGTTCGCTTCCTGTTTTTGTTTCGGCTTTGCGGCTGTCATCGTTGCCAGTCCTGGGGTTGGGAAGAAACCCGGCGGCGGAACTGAACCGCCGGGCCAATGAGAGGTTCATCATGCACTGATGATCGCAGCCGGTTAGCTGCTCTGATCCGCTGTGAAGCGGAAGTCTATGCGGCCACCAGCTCGCCGCTCGGGACGTTCGCCTGCTCGACGCCCATACGGTTGCGACCGCACTGGTGGCAGAGCTTGGAACCCCAACGGCTGGTGGATAGCTGCACGATCGTCTCGACGGAGACCGGCCCCTTCTTGGTCTCAACGCCCTCGATCTTCACGCCGCAGCCATCGCACCAGTACTCTACCGCCGGATCAGCGGCACTCCCCGCCACCACCGTCCCCGCCTTCGGGCCGCTATCGCCGGTCGGCTGGCCCATAGGTGCGGAACTGCCTCGCGCTCGGGACTGTTCACGGGCAGCAGACGCGTTGCTTCGCTGGCCTTGTTCGCGAACACCGTTGTCAAGCGTGCCATTCCGCGACTGCGCCTTCTCATCATCAGGCAGCTCCTCCCACATCGTCTGTCCCACGTTGATCGCGTCCCGCAGCGCCCGGCCTTTCGCTCGCGTTGAAGCCATCCGCAGCGCGGCGGTGGCGATCATCGCCGAACAGTTCGCAGGCGAGGCGTCGCCCAGGTCCTCGAACACACGACCGTCCTCGAACTCCGCTCGTGCCGCCACGATCGCCATATGGCCGTTCTCCGCAGAAGGCACCTGGATGGGGCGCGTCGTGATCGATTTCAGCCCCGCCTTCGTCGCCGCGTCGAGAACTCCCGGCCACGTCGGATAATCTTTGCCTTTCAAGCTCACGATGAATTTCGGATCTATCGCCATTGCCTTGCCTCCCTTGGTTGCCCGACGCTCGTTCCTAATGGTAAAATAGGGGTGAGCGTGGGGCTCTTTGTGGTGGACCGGGCGGGGTTTGGCGACCCCGCCCGGTCAGCGTACCGGACTGGTATCCTCGTCTCTCGCCTCTGCCGAAGCCAGGCTTCTCCTCATTCCTCGCAGCCGCTGAAGGTGCCCGTGCAAGGACATCGCCTCCGAGAACGACCAGCAGTCGTGATCCAGGTCACGCTCCAGGCTTTCAATCGCAGCGTCCAGGGCCTGGATCTCACGTAGCTGATGCATCGCTTCTCGGCTGACTACTTTCATTAGGCGAAAACTGCCTTCAGCTCGTCGTCGGTCATCTGCCGCTTGGCACGCTCGATCGTCAGCGGGCTCACCTCGGCCAACTGCTTTTGGGCTGTTAAGACCACTCGCAGTGCTTCGGCGTGCTTGCAGATCCTACGCCGGTGCTGGTGATCAGGGCAACTGCACTCACCCGTATCGGCGTTGACGGTGTGCCAGCCCGACGAACCTTTCACCCACCAGTCATGCGCCCGGTGAAGCATCGGGACACATGTCCCCTCCGGCGCTTCGGGAAGCGCGCAGTGATCAGCCGTTGCCGCAGCCATCTTGCCCCTCGCTGACACGTTGGTCTAGAGAAGCCGCCGCCTGCGCCCGACAATCCCTCCAGCGCATGGCCAGCTCAACGAAAATGATTGCTGCCTGAGCGGTGAGCCGATCCAGCGTTTCGGGAGCGAGCCCTCCTGCCTTTGGTTTCGATATTGCCTTACTGGCTACCGGCATGGCTCGGCCTCTGTCTCGGGAAACCAGATATGGCGGACGACCACGCCTCCCAGGGGCTTCATGTAGTTGCGGATTGTCTGAACCGTAACTCCAAGATCCTCGGCGACCTGCTCCGGCGTCTTGTGCTCGGCAGCCGCACGCCGGAGCAGGTCTTCTATCGTCTCATTGCGCTCGTGTTTTACTACTCGGGCCACGGTCAAAGGGGGCATCTTCCCACCTCCTCTTGGTCTGGTCGGGTCGGTATCCCGTTGGGGAACTTATCCCAACGAGGATAGTATACCTTTCGGGATATCCATTGTCAACGGCCTAATTATTTGCCAAGAAGGAAGAAACCGGGACGAGTTAGAACTAGCCCTCCGGCGAGGAAAGAAGTATGCCTGAAGAACTAGATCCGGTTAGCCCGTTTGGGCGCTTGCTGGCTGCCGCGATGAGCGAAGCAGGCGTCAAGCAGCCGCAGTTAGCGAAGCTGACGGGCATCCGACAGAACCAGATCAGCCGTTGGAAGAAGGGAGAGCGAAAACCGGACCTCAAGGAGAGGATCGCGCTCGCGCGGGCGCTTGGGAAGCCGGAGGACTATTTCCTTCCGCCGGAGTTGGAGGATGACATCGAAGCAGCGGCAGAGGCGATTAGGGCGAGAAAGGCTGTCGGCGGTACGAACCCATTCGTGACCGCCGAGCAAGAGGCAAACGCTAGGCTTCTCGATCGAGTGGTGGACCAGCAATCTCACTTGCTGTTTGGTCGTCCGTTTGAAAATCTGTCCCAGACTGAACGAGATCAGTTATGGCAGCAGTTGAAACGCGCAGAAGACGCCCGACGGGCGCCAGGGTAAGACGGGGATCAAGTTCGGCAACCAGCCGGACGATTTTGAGCCATGCGGCCCGGTGGTCGTTCATTCGAATACCTCTTCACACGAAAGCAATCGTTCATTGGTTGTAGTTTCCCCCGTTACTTCTTACCCTACCTGCTTGCTCGTTTGAGCAACTTTCTCTCCAACTTGCGATGGACCCCAAAACGCTGTATCTGTACTCCCGAAAGTCACGTGCCCTCGGCGATCCTGACGACCCCGCGCTCCTCGATGCGCACAAGGAAGCCCTGCTGGCGCTGGCACGAAGACGCAACACCGAAGTTCCTGCCCCAAACATTCGCCTGGAGATAGGCTCCGGCGAGACGATCAGCGAGCGCCCGACCTTCCAGCAACTCTTGAAGGAATGGGAGGCCCTTCCTCCCGACACCGGCGGCGCCGTGCTCGTCACCATGATTGATCGCCTCTCAAGGGGCGACCACGCCGACCAGGGACGCATTCAGCGGGCGCTGTCCCGCGCCGATATCCACGTCTGGACGCCGGGCAGAATCTATGACCTGCGCGACGTCAACGAAGGCTTCTTCTTCGACGTGGAGGCATTGTTCGCGCGGCGCGAGCTGTCTCTGTTCAAACAGCGAATGCTCCTCGCGCGCGAGAAGCTCACCCGCGACGGCCGCAGTCCGAACCTCGTGGCGCCATTCCCCTACACGGTGGACCGCCTGGCGAAGCAATGGGTGCCGCACCCCGACCGCTTCGCCATCGCCCAGCACTGGTGCCGGGAGGTGGAGCGCGACAGCCTCCAGGTGATCGCCCAGCGTTGGAGCGTGCCGTATCACGTCGTCTGGTGGACCTTGCGTAACCCTGCCATTGCCGGCTGGCCGTGCAAACGGAGCCACATGACCGCCGACCGGAAGCGGTGGCGGGAGAGCGACCCTGGCAACTGGGAATGGCCGGAGCGCCAGGGCAGCTATCCGCCCGTCGTCTCGCTCGAGGAATGGCGCCGCATCCAGGCGATCATTGATCGGCGCCGCATTGAACGAAGCAAGCGCGGCGGCAGAGAGAACGGCTGGTGCCGCGAGGTCTTGCGCTTCGTCGGTCACGAGGACCGGACTCCACGCCTCTCGGTGCAGAACGCCGGAAACGCCCGCGGCCCCACCCGCGATCGCCTCGCCACCTATGAGATTGTCACCCCCACCGGCCACCGTCTCTACATTGCCCGCGCCCAGGTCCACGCCGCTGCCCTCGACGCGCTACAAGCCCTTTTCAGGCGCCCGGAGAAGATCCGCAGGCTGGCAGACGAGTACACCGCCGCGCGCGTTCTGGAGGCGTCACAGCCGCCTCAGGAGGCCGACCGCGCCGAGACAGAGAAGAAGCTGGCAATGGTCCGTAGGAAGCTGGTGCGAATCGAGGATGAGCTGCTTGGGAGCGATGACTCGGAACGCTTGCTGGCGCTTTCCACCCTGCGTGACCTGCTGACGGCTCAGGCCCAAGCACTGAGCCGTCAGCTTCAGGCCAAGCCCGACCTTCTCCCTGCCAGCCACGCCATGGATCAACTGCTGCCAATGCTCGAGGAGTTCGCCCCGCACCTTGGCGATATGCTCGAGGTGCTGGTGGACGAAGGCGACGGCGAGAAGCTCTACATCCTCACCACGGCGCTCTTGTCGCGGATCTGGGTGGACGTCGTAAAGCTGGGCGAGAAGGCGCGGTACAGGCGGGAGGTGGTGGCTGTGGAGGCAAGGTGGTGACATGTATAAATAGGGAAGCCCCGTCCTATTTATACATGTCGCAATGTATGTACAGTACAACTCAGCCCAAGTGATACCTCGCGCTCAGCGTAGTCGTCAGGTATGTCCTTGATAGCCTCTCGCAGTTCGCCAACCGTGATCTTTCTCTCTTCAGCCATGCTCCATCTCCTTATCCACGGCTCTCTCCAACCTCCATGACTTCTCGACCAGCGACCTGGCCGTTTCCGAATAGGCGCCGACCGCCGGTCCATTCGCCCATTCGTGATACCATTCGATCGCCAAGAGCCGCGCCTCGGCCCGCTCCCGATAGAGCCTGACGATAGCCTTGCCGACTGGCTCCGGCAGCGTGGCGACCGACTGCCAGCGGATCGTGATGTATTCGACCGGCTTCGCCAGTTCGGCAGGGTCAATCGGCCATTGGGCCGGCGGCTTCTGATACTGATAGCTGACCCTCTCTTTGCCGTCATACTGCGCCAATTGCCGGACCTCGCCCTGCTCGCTGATGAACAGCGTGGCGATCAGCTCCTCATCGGTCATGGCTTGACCCATCCGCTGCTACTCCCGCTGTCGCTGTCCGCTTCGGAGATGATGCCGAAGACCGCCTCCGCCACGCCAGTAGCGGTCGCCGGCTCCGGTTCCAGCAGCCAGGGATAGACCTGCTTCTCCTTCTCGGTATCCCATATGCCTACTTCCTCTAGCCCGTAGAGATACTCCCGCGCCAGGCCGCGGGCCTCCTCCAGATCGTTCTTCAGTTTCTCTTCTCGCTCGTCGCCCAGCCGGTTGGTTTCGGCGTGCGTCTCGGAGAGTTGCTCCCAGAGCAGCTCGGTCTTCTCTGCGAGAGCCCGCAGGCGCCTGACCTCGGCGACCAACGCCCCGACGTCGGCAACGTAGGCTTCTCCCGGCACGTCCTTCCAGTCAAGCTCGCGTCTACCTTCCAGGTATCGCTCGATCTCCGCCAGGCGCTCCTCGGTTAGCTCCATCACTCCTCCTTCGGTGGTCGGTGTCCCCAGACTGTCCATTCCTCCAGGTCCTTTCGTCGGATCAAGATGATACCGCCCCGCTTCTCTGACTTCAGCCTGCCTGTCCTCGCCGCCACGTAGAGCGACTTGACGTGAACGCCCTTCTCTTCTGCCGCTTCCCTCGCGGTGAGCAGATCGTTCGGTCTCTTCATTCGCTGCCCTCCTCTTTCATAGTAGGGCAACCACAGAAAATAGTCAACGCTTATTTTTAGATTACAGGAGTCTTATGCCTTGACAATAGGGAACGCTATCGGTATACTGGAGACAGTAGACGAAGCGACGAGAGGAGAGACGATAATGAGAGACGCACTCAAGATCGCAGCACAGTCGGCCGAGGAGCGAGGCTGGCAGGCGCGCAGAGACAATCGCGGGAAGGACGAGTGCCCGTGCTACTCGCCCACTTTGAGGCTGGCGTGGTTAGCCGGTTGGAACCGCGCTAACCTGAGCATGTTTTGATGAGAAAACCTTTTCGCTACATACCCGCCGGCACCCGCCTGGTGTCGGCCAGGCCTGCCCTGGACTGGGACCGGTATCTCGCCGAGGCCAAGGAGGCACGCGAGAAACGAGAGGCGGCTCTTGCTGAAGCGGCGAAGCATCACCAGCCCGACGTTGCAGGAGAAGGATCTTGATTTCGATAGCCCGCTCCATCGGTCAGCAGGTCGAGGTCGCCTATGACCTGCTGACCGACCGGGTGCTTTTAATCGTGCCCTCGACGCGCTTCACGATCTGGCTGACGGACGCGGAGAGTGAGCTGCTGGCCGACAATGTGATTGTCGCGGCGAGAGAGCTGCGGCGACGACGAGAGGAGAGTGCATGAAGGTCAGGGAGCCAACGCTGCGCCTGTCGCGAGCGCAACGAGCCACCATCAAACAGCGCCAGAGGGTTGGCCGGTTTGAGCGGCGTCTCGGCACTCGTCAAAAGCAATTGTTTGAGCTGCGCCGTCAGTATGAAGCCGAGCAGTTACGGATCAAAGCGCTCCGCGACCGGTTCACCGAGCGCCGTAAGCAGGTGAACGCGGAGCGCTCCGAATGGCGCAAGGAGCGCGAGCTGCTGGATGCACTCCGAAACGCCGTCAAGAATGAGGCGTTCCCACTCAAGGTCAGGACGTGGGACGAGGCAGAGCCGAAGCCGGATGAGCAGGGAGTACGGCAGATGGTGGTGCGCGTCAAATACACCTTCTCCCAGCATCCCCGCTCGTGGATCGTCCTCCACGCGGACATAGAATCGATCGAGTGAATGCCGCGCGGCTGACAGAACTAGGGAGTCTGGATATGCCCATGCGCGCCTCCCCAGACGACCTGCCCCGGTGGCCGGGTGCGCTCGTCGAGCAGCACCAGGTTGTGCTGCTCGGCGTCACGCTCCAGATGCTCCCAATAGCCGGGAGGAAACTTCTTTCCGTTCGACAGGACTCGCACCGAGAAGTCCAGCGCCTCGCCGATGTAGTGCTTGGAGCCGACGTTGTGCTTGCCGCCCCTGGCGGAGGTCACCTTCAGGCCGTTCCTGGTGGTGAATGCGATCAGGCGCGGATCTACCCCCTTCAGGCTGATCCTGCTCAAAGCTTCTTGATGGGAATGGGGCCGATCTGAAACCGCTGCCCCAAGAGTCGCACGGTGAAGGCCGGCACCGAGGTCAGCCCGCTCTGGATCGCCGCGAGGATCTCCATCAGCTTCGGCAAGAGCGCGAGAACCGCGCCTCCCGATACGCCCTGCCCTCGCTCCGCGCCCTGGGCTTCGTCGAGGATGATGTCTTGCGTGTCCATGGTGTCTCCTTGTAGTATTGCGTCAATATAGCGGCTGGTGATCTCCTCCGAGGACAGCCGCGCCAGATCCGTCATCGCTCCGTCCGCTTGCTGTAGATCAGCACCCCAAAGAGCACTCGGTTCTGTCGCCACCCCTCGATCAGAAACTCCGGGGGCCTCCCTTCGAAGTTCCACCCCGGCACCGGTCGCCCCGTCTGCACGTCGGCCAAAAAAGCCCCCTGGCTCCAATCGGGGACGCTCTCCTGATCATCCCACCAGCAGGGATCGGCCGGATAGAGCGCCACCCCGCGAAACTCCGACCAGATGTCAGGTTCGATGAACTGTCCGCGGGGGATCTCGCTGTCGTCCCTGTTCCCGCGCCGGTGCGTCCAGGCTGTAAATCTAAAGCTGCGTAGTTTCGCGGTCACGGCTTCTCGGTCGGCGGCTTGATGCCCATACTCTCAGTGATAGGCGGATAGGTCGTGACAACGGCAGGGGTGTCGGTGATAGTGACCGGTGGATTGACGTTCAGCCGCATCTGATCCCGGCCTTCTGCCAGCGATGCCTTCCGCGTCTCCGCGACCAGCTCATCCATTCGAGAATTGATCGCCAGGTGGATTTCTTTGATCTTGTCCAGCACCTTGATCGTGGCGGCGGCGATGGCGGCAAACACGGTTGCCAGCGCTCCGAGAAAGGTCGTCCATTCCGCCGCCGTCCAGTGCATCATCTTATGCCTCCGGTGCCCGGTCAGGCGGCAGTTGTCGGAGCTGGCGACGCAGCTGTCGAAGCTCCTGAGCCTGCGCCTCTTTTTCCTCCAGAGCTTCCATGTAGCGGTTCTCCAGGTCAGTCAGGTCGTTTTTCAGACCCTTGATGTCTTCTCGCAAGTGGCGGCGGTCATTGTCGGCCGCCTCGATCTCCTTGCGATGATGCTCCAGCTCGCGCTCCAGGTAGGCGATCCCGATTTGAGGGAACTTGTAACGCCAGAAGATCGCGGAACCGGCCACGGCCAGCGCGATGATGCCGGGCACCCCACCCACGATCCGATACAGCTCCTCCACATTATCTCCCTCATGGATCGTCTCCATTGAACCCTTGCCGACGCTCGCACAAGCGCACTCGGGCGAGGGTGGTCTCTAGATCCCGCCGCACGTCCGATATCTCTCGACGAATGAACTCACTCCCCAGGTTCGGTATCTTCTCGACCAACTGATGCAACTCCATCCGCAAGAGGTGCAGCTTATACCAGATGATCGCTGCCAGAAGGAGAACCAGGAACAGGCTCCACAGCGCGTTTGGCCAACTGAACCCGGTGATGATCGGCATGGAAACTTCCCCTTATGGCACCGCCTCGGTGTCAGATCCCTCGTGACTCCCCTGAACCGCCTTCACGGTCACCTGCTGGCCGCTCGTAGCGCCCGAGATCCGCCCGCGCACCAGCGACCCGTTGACCATGCACCTGACCGGCAGCATCCCGTGCGCACCGGTCCAGGTGAGATCAGCGAGCGCGGTATCGGGTCCGCTCACCGTCACGTCGCAGAAGACCGAGGCGCCCGACCGGTAGATATGCAGCACCACCGCCAGATCGCCGGGGCTCGGCGGATTGGGCGGCGTGTTGCCCGAGCTGATCGTCAGGTTCGGCCCCGTCGCTTCCGCCGCCTCGACGCGCACCACAACCGGCGCGGTGGCTTCCGTCACCGGCGCGGACACCAGCAGCGTCGTATCCGTGCGCTCGGAGACCGAGAGCGATTGCCCCCGCCACGACACGAAAAGGTTGCCGCCGCTGCCGAAGCCCTGCCCCAGGATCGTGAACGCCTGGCCCGGCTTGACCGGGTTCGAGCTATAGCCGGTCACCGCGAGCGTCCCCGGTGCGGGCGGCGTCACGTCGTCATAGACCTGCACCGCACTGATGCCCAGGTTGCCGGTGAAGCCGCCCCCGGAGGCGGTGAGATCCACTCCCTGCTTCAGTGTGTCCAATCCAGAGCCCCTCGCCAGAGCGGTCACCACATACCGTTTCGAGACGGGCGTCGGCGGATGAGGAGGGTCGGGCGGATTGGGTGCCAGGTCGTCGTCTATCGCGTCGAGGATTGTGTTCGCGAACACATAAGAGTTCTGGTACGCGCTCTGCGTCAGAAACGAGATCGGCACCCAGCCGAAGCCGTTCTGCCCCCAACCGCTGCCCCAGGAATTCTTAATGAGGAAGGCGTCGGGTCGGTAGCCGACAATCATCACCTCGTGGTAGGAGTTCGGCACAATGCTGCCGCCGCTCTCCCAGCCGAAGTTGGAGGGCAGCAACAGCGCCAGCCCGCAGATATGACCGGAGGCAATGGCGGCTTTGATCGTCGCCTCCCAGTTCTGCGGAGAATCTTTCGGAGCGAAGGCGTAGGAGCCGATCTTGTACTTCTTCGAGGAATTGGCGAGCTTCGTGCCTTGGTCCTGGGCGATCCGCAGCATGTCGCCGGTGTATCTGCCCTCATTGGCAGGTCCCGTCGCCAAGTGCATCGCCATCGCGTCAAAGATCAGCGTCTCGCCGTGGCGCTCGATATGCTCGTTGCCTGTCTGCTGTCCGGAGATGGCGTGCCACACGCAGGAGGGAGAGGCTCCTTGGTTGTAAGAATACTGCATGTGCTGGGTGAGCGTTTCATCCCTATCCGGGTATCCGGCCGCTAATTTGGCCTGCACATCAGCCATGCGGCTCATCAGATAATTTTTGGGGTCCTCGGGCTTCCACAGCATCCCGGTCCCGAAACGCCCGTCGTGCAGGTACTCCCGAACGTCACTCGCCGGCATTTGCCTCTCCTTGCTTTGCGGGTCCCCACAGAACGGACAGCCACCGTGTCAGCTCGCCGATCGCCCCTTCCAGACGCAGCGCGTCGTTCGCCTCGCTCTGGGCCTGTTCTAACGCCTTCTGACGCGCCGAAAGTCGCTCCTGATACATTCGCGTCAGTTCCTCGATCCGCGCGCTGATAGAGGCTTCTGCGGGCTCTGTCGTCTCGATCATCCTAGCCTGTCATCCGCGTTCGCCACTCGGAACACTCTCCACCAGATTTCTCCCGTGTGCACCGTCGCCGCTGTCACCGTCTCATTGCCGCCGGGCAGGCTCCTCGCGGCATAGAACTTCTCCGTGAAGTCGGCCCGGTCTTGCACGAACAGCCCAGACGTCGAGAGAGTGTAGGCGTCCACGTTCAAGTCAGTGCGAGGAATGTGCAGCACCGCCACCGTGTCGTGCGCCGTGGACCAGGCCGCGGCCGTCGAGGTCTTCTGCGTCCCCAGGGCCGTCTCGTTGTCATTGGCGAACGAGGTCAGCACCGTATCGCCGACCATCAGCCGGTCAAACTCCGTCTGCTGGAGGATGTGCCCGGTGCTGTTCACGCGGGAGTGTGTGCCCACGTGCATCATCCCGGCATAACCCGACTTGATCGCCCCCGCATTCTTCCACGCCAGCCTGTACCGGCAGCTCATCTGCGCTTGCCGATCCGCCCGCGCGACGTAGCTGGTGCGCTTTGCCCCCACCACCGTCGCGCCCGTATCCGGGTGCGTCAGCGTGGTAGACAGCTCGCTCTTGATCTCCCGGCCGCTGACGTAGGCACCGGAAGAAGGCGCGCTCACCGAGCCGTCCACCAGGAACTGCTGCGCGACCAGCGTCTCGTTGCCGTGGTTGTTGCCGAGAAACTGGAAGTTCGCGGGCGAGGCAGCGGGCGCGTACTCCGAGACGATATCCATGGCCGAGAAGTTGGTGCCGGTGCGCAGGTTCGTGACGTCTCGCGTGTAGCCCATCGAGGCGTTGCTGTCGGTCACCAGCGTGCCCGACGTCGCCGCCGCAAACGCCGACACGTAGACGCGGGTTGCCGAGGAGGCGCTTCTCTTGGTTCCCTGCACCCTGACGACCACCGTGTGCGCCGTGTCCGTCAGTCCCTCGGCCAGCACAACGTGCTCGTCCTCATACAACAGAACGGCATAGGTCTCCAGGTATCGCTTGCCGATATCACCCGAGCTGAACCACCCGGCGGTCACCTCGGTCTGCGTCACCAGCGGCAGCCGGTTGGCGGCGGTGAAATCACCGTCTATGCTCACCGTGGCAAACCCGGCGTTGGTCGTCATCATACAGCGCAGGATGAGCGTATGCCCGGTAACCGTGGCCGTCATCGTGTCGCCGGCTGTCGAGGATTGCAGATTGGTTCCGTTGTAGGCCGCGGTGTTCGCCGAAGCCGCCCACGTCCCGACCTTAGTCACGCTCACGTCATTCGAGGGCAGGTTGACGACCGGCACGCCTTCTTTCAGCCGCCCGAAGTAGCGCGCGCCGCCCGCCGTGCTGATATACGCCTGGAACGAATAGACAGCGAACCGCTCATCCTGAAACGGGATATAAATCTCATACTCGTTGGCGCGCTGCCCGGTCGTGGCGAAGTTGCGCCAGAGGTAGCAGGTATCCGAGAGGCACGCGGGCGGGCTTTCGGTCAGCAGGCGGCGGCGCGGCGTGCCCGCATAGGTGACGGCGTTGTCGGCGGTGGTCTGCGCCGCATCGGCGTCGGCCTGCGCGGCGTCTGCCGCGGCCTGGGCTGCCGCCGCATCGTCCCCGGCTGCGTCAGCGGTCGCCTGTGCCGTGGCGATCGCCGCCGTGCTGCTGGTCTCCAGGTTGCTGATGGCGGTGTTGAGCAGCAGGTCGTTCGCATAAGCGTAGGAGAGCACGGTCGGACCGGGCGCCGGGTAGTTGTGCGTTGGGGCTGTCAGGCTCGCCCCAGTCCCTGGCGCTGGCGTTGCCGGCGGCGGTTCGGTGTTCGGTGTTCGGTGTTCGGTGTTCGCCAACTGCTGGCGCTGGTCGTTCAGGCTGGAACGGCGGCGGAATTGTGTCAGCGACTGCATCACTTCACGAATACCTTCTCTGCGATCGTGTGTCGCTCTTCGTCAATGAGACAGTGATAGCCCGACCACGAAGTCGCCCAGAGCCGTCCCTGCGCGTCCCGTTTCCAGACAACCCACCTATCCTCGCCCAACTGACCGGGAGGCAACGCTTTCGGGTAATCGTCCGGATAATCGTCCGACCTAACGCTTCTCATCTCACAAATGCTCGGATGTGCTTGGAAGAACGCCCCCATACGGGCACGGTCACGGGCGTAGGGGCGGCCAAACCCCCATCTCTCGCCGGAGCGAGTATCCTTGTCGCCATGCCAGGTTTACCGCCTTCCCTCCCCGCAAGGGGCATCCGAACGCTGATAAATGTAACAGTTGGGCGCCCAACTGTTACATTTAAACCTTACAGGACCAGTACACGACATAGGTCGCGACCACCGCATTCGGTGTGCCCACGCGCTTCGCCTGGACGGTCACAATGCTTGCCTGGGTGATGCTGACGGTCGTTCCTGCCAGCACCTTGGTTTCCGTTCCAGCGCCACCATTGAGCGTTGCAGCGAGCGCTGAAGCCACGCCGTTCACGTACACGGTTACTGTCAAGTTATTCCCAGCGGCGCCGATGTCAGACGGTAGCAAGATCGAAAGCCACTCCAGCGTTCCGCCGTCAGGGATCTGCACGCCGTGGTTCGTGCTGCCTGGCGTCCAGACATTGGGCTGCTCGACATCCGAGGTTGTCAGCGCCGAGATATCGGCTGTTCCCCACACGCCCAGTGTCGCGATCGAGGAGGCTTTGCTCCACGCCAGGTTTGTGCCGCCGTGGTTGTAACGCGGAACCCAGGTGTCTTCGCCTGATCCCGGCTGCGTGATGGCGCGGCCCCGGATCTTGGTGACCGTGTTCGCCGAGGCCGTGCCGGTCACGTCGCCGCCCAGAGTTACCGCAGGGGTATAGCTCATGTCAGTACACCAAGCCCATATTACAATACCACCAGTTTTGCGCTATCATAAGATATGACACCAAAAGATCGCTTTCTCGCGAAGACTACCGTCACCGATAATGGCTGCTGGGAATGGAATGGAGCCAGGCATCCCGAAGGCTATGGAAACTTCGGAATGGACGGCAAGACATGGCGCACTAACAGGGCTGCCTATCATTTGTTTGTTGCCCCCATCCCTGAAGGTATGCACGTTCATCATCGCTGCAATCAGCCTTCCTGCGTCAATCCCGCCCATCTGGAATTGATGAGCCAAGAAGACCACCTCAGAACCCGAGGCTGCAAGAATGCCCTGAAAACTCATTGCCCACAAGGGCACCCGTACTCCCCAGAGAACACCTATCATTGGCCTAGCTCACCCGGTCCAAGTCGCCAGTGTCGAATCTGCACCCGTGAACGAAACCGGGCCTTAGCTAATAGATAAACCAGTTCGTGCCATTACTCATGATCGAATAACTCTGATATTGAGTGCCGATCACAATGGTTGTGGCGCCGTCGAGCGTTTCACTGCCCGCCCCGTCGAGCGTCACCGTATTCGCCGTGGCGTCCGTTTTCTTCACGATATAGGACTTCCCGCCAATGCCCACAGCCGTCGGAAGAGTGATTGTAATATTGCCGGAGGTCGCATCGCACCAGATCGCATAGTCAGTCGAGGTCGCCGTGTAGTTGGCGGTCTTCGTGGTCTGTGCGGCCAATGCGCCGCCCGCGGGCAGCGCGGAGGAAGGCAGCGTGCCGTACACCTGGAAACCGTCGCCGGCCGTCGCGTTCCAATCGCCGAGGTCAATCGAGCCCATTGAGCCGGGGTCGCCCGGCACCATCGCCTCGCCGCGCACGAACGCCTGCCGGCCACTGCTACGCAGCACGTTGACGCTGGAAACGGAGGAGGCGCCGGTTGTGGCCGTGCCCAGCTTGACCGAGTTCGCTGGCGCGGTCCCGGTGGTATTGCTGGTGCCGGTGCCGTTCTGAAGCAGATACAGATGGTTAAGAGTGCTCGCGGCGAGGCTGGTAATGGTCCAGGTGGAGGCTTTGGAGACGTGGCCCGAGATCAGTGCCGTCCCGGCGGTGACGTTCACGGCCAGGCCGCTGCCGGCGCTGGGTACAAGTCCGGTGATGATGTAGGGTGACAGATCGCCAAAGCTCGCCTCGATCAGCGTCCAGTTCTGATTGAGCGGCGTAACATCGATGATATCGCCGTTGACCGGCTGATTTAGCAGCATGTCAGATCCATGAAGCGCCCCTGTCCTGTGACTTGAGCTGAGTCCAATCGCCCGAGATCGAGTCTATCCAGCCCACCACCAGCTCGCCGGCTGAAGTGAACTCCGCGGCGACTGTTTGAAGTCCCACATTCGCCTCGACCGTGATCGCGCTTAAGTCCCAGAATGTCTTGCCGAAATCGCCGCTGCGCTTCAGCACGAGCGATTGCGCCGAGTCAATGTAGAAATAGAAGGAAGTGCCGCTACTCGTGTCCACCAGGTGCCTCGGGTTCGTGCCCGAAATCATCAGATCCACCGGCGTGCTCCAACTGACCCCCATGTCCTGCGAGAACGATTGTTTGACGACCGTCCCATCATACCACGTTAGCCAAAGCCTGTCGTTATACCAGTTGATATTGGGCGTCTCGTTGGCAGACAGCGCGTTGTCGTATGCATCGGTGACAGTGCTCGAATGGAAATTGTCGTAAGTGGTTCGGAGCCTGATCTTTGAGGTATCGGCGGGCAGCACATAGGTGGCCCACAGCGGCCCATGTTCGACGGCGTGTGTCAGGTCGCGGAACTCCTGCCCGGTGCCGCCGTTCGAGAGAATGCGGGTGTGCTGCGTGAAAGTCGAGAGCCCGACGCCCGTGCCCGCGTCATCGGTGGTGGTCCAGCTCGTCTTCATCCGATACCTGGTGGCTTCTTGCGCGTCATCGGTCAGCATCGGCCCGAAGTGCCCCTCGTGATAGAAAGGGGGCGCGCGTACCGACGAGATCCATTGCACGTCGGTCGGATACCACAAACCGGGATCGGCCGAGGACATGTCCACCGTGAGCGTCGGCGTGCCGTTCGTCTCATTGATCGCGTCATAGAACCGGACGGTATCGGCCACGTCGAAGTTAACGACACCCGGATCGCCGGGTCTCCAGAGCACATGCCCATGCCCCGAGAAATAGAGGCCATTGCTATTCTGCTCGTCGAAGTCCGTCACTCCCAAGACACCGCCCGTGTAGTGCAATGAGGCCACCATCGTTCCCAGCGGACAGATGAAACGGATCACGCCCGCGGCTTCGTCCTTCTCGATGGACATTGTGCCACCGCCGGTGATCGAGACGCCGTTGCTGCCGGGGGTATCCTGAATGTTCAGGAGCGTTTGAACTCCTGCCACGTCAATCGTCACCGACTCCCACGTGTCCGGGTTGGCGAATGACGCGTTTGCGATCAGGTCGCTGAACCAGTAGGCGGTAAACTCCGCCCGGTATTCTGCCACGCCTTGAAAGAGCTGCGCTCGGATCGCCCAACCCTTCGCCACCGCGATCGAAGGGTCCACAAAGGCACCGCCGGGCGGGACGTTGGTCGTCATCAGCCAGATCCGCACGAACGGAAACTGGCTGGCATCCTTGACGATCGTCACCGTGTCCCAGGACACCGACGCTTTGTAGACGTCCAACTAGCTGGCCCAGTAGACGTCGCCGGCACCGTAGATCGAAATGCCGTAGATCCCGACGACGGTCGTCTCTCCGGTGCCGGAATTGTAGCCAGTGCCGACCTCCGGGGCGTTGGTGACGTGCAGCGACGCGCCGTAGGGGCTGATCGGCTGAATGCCCTGCTGCTCGAGCTCGTTATTCAACTGCCCCATCATCGCATCGAATGAGCGCTCGATCGTATCGAGTAGGCTTTGCTTGAACTGGTCAATCGGTCCTGGCATCCGGCCTCCTCACATCGGCACGCCGCCCGTTGGCAGGCCATACCCCGCCTCAATGTATTCGCCCTGGTAAGAGGCATAGTGCCGGCTACTGCGCCGCAGATCGGCGTTGAAGCCGACACAGATGTAATTGCCATAGTTGCCGAGCGTGAACACCTGCCCGACCTTCAGCGACGGCACGAAGTCCGCCTGGAACTCGACGTTGATCCGGCGTCGCCTTGTCTGATCCCAGATTTTGCGCGCCACCCAGTTCAACTGTGAGCAGGACAGCGCACCGCCGATCACCACCACCTCGCGCTTGAAGCGGCCTAGATAGTTCACCACGTTCTTATTGCGGACACTTGCCCAGTCCGTCCAAAGGCTGGACGCCTGCGGCGCGCCGTCCACGGCGCTGCCCGAGATCACCAGGATGACGTTCGCCTCCGGCTCGATCGTGTGAAAGGTCACCGGGTCGCGGAACTTCGGCGTGGCCTGGGTAGACTTCTCGTGGAAGGTCACGGTCGGCGTCGTGTAATAGTTGCGGGGCAGGTAGAAAAAGGTGCCATCGAGGCGAAAACCCCAGTACCAGCCGCTGAAGTGCGTCGCGATCCTGGTGATGAAATCTTTGGCCGTCTCCTTGAACTTGGGCTGCCAGCAGGGTGTGACTTCCTTGGAGGCCAGCGCAATACTCTTCTCCAGGCTGCTGCCGCCCAGCGGCTGGTTGTAGATGCCATCGGGCGTGCCCGGCGTATACGGCGGAAAGTCGGGCGAGACGACTTCGACGCCGCCCTGCTCGCAGATGAACTTCACGACGTCGATGTGTCCGTAGCCGGTATAGTCCCGCTTGTCTCGCAGCCAGGTATCGGACAAGAGCTTCATCTTGTCGAGGCCCTTCATCACCACTCGTCGTGGCCGGGTGGTGGCGCTCGGGCCGTGCAGCGGCGTCACTTCGTTGGGCTCGCTGATGGCGACGAAGAGCGTGCCGTCAACCGTATCGTCCAGCTTCAGCGGCATCCCCGAATGGTAGTACTTGGAGGAGAGCGCGTAGGGCGTTGGGTCAATGACGTCGGCGGTGAGCCGGCCTTCTCCAGGGTTCAAGCCGGCGGTGATCTTGACATTGGTCATCGCCACGCCGGGGCTGTTCTCGCCAACCGTTACCTCGGTGGCGGTGGAGCTGCCGAACACGCGCGCTGCATCTATGGAGTAGCCATAGAAAAACGGTGTCCAGCGCAGGTTGGTGGACGCGTGCATGTGGATCTTCACGCCGTAGGAGCGGCTCTGGTCGGTCGAGTTCGTCACCTCGTCCGGACAATCATTGCCCGAGTTCTTCGGAATGACATAGCCCGGCGGCTGGTGAACCGTCGCCGAGAGCGTCGTCCCATGGTCGCTGTCGCCTTCGATGGTAACGGCCGGCGTGATGCCGGGCGTGTAATCGAGCTTATAGACCGGCGCCTGCACGATGGGTGAGTTCGCCGTGTAGTAGACCTGTTGAATCTGGAACCGTCCCGGCGTGCGGGTCAACACCCGAAAGCCGATCGTGTCGCTTCGGGTGATGTCCCAGTCGGTATTGTCCGGTAGCCGCCTCTGCCGACCGCGTACCTTCAGGATCGCCGAATGAGCGTTCGAGGACAGGAGAACCTCATTGCGACGGAACGGCAGCCAGAGCAGGTTGCGCTCCACCGGCCCGCCGCCAGGCGGTCCCTGATACGGAATGTAGCCGCCCGAGTGAGGCTTGGGCTTGTCGGACATGTCCCACATGGGATGCGTTAGCACTTTCTTCCACGAGGTTCGGTTGCCGTCCTGAGACGTGTCCTCCCAGACCTGCATCAGCACGCCCTTGACCAGAATGGCATACTGGGCGACGTAGAACCAGTACATCCCGGCATAGCCGGCGCGGCTGTCGTCTCTGAACCAGCGGAAGAAGAGCGCCTCATTGGGCTCGGTGCGAAACGCCGTGTAGGCAATGACCCGGCTGTTATTGATCCCGCCGACCGCGACCGGTGCGGGCAGGGAGCTGGCCGGCGGCATCGTCGGCGAGGGAATATACATCTCCGGCGGCTGCACGTTCACGAGCGCCATCCCGGCGGTGCTGTCGCCCATGTCCACGCCGGAGAGTGTCGGCCCGGCACCGGGCATCGGGTTCGGCGCCGTGGGAAAAGCGGCCGAAGGACCGACCGGGTTGTGATAGATCCAGGGATTGTCGGGGTTGCCAAACGCCGGCTGCTCTTTGATCGCGCCGCTGGAGATGTCGGTGGCGTTGACGACCATCTGCTCGAGGCGGATGATGGCGGGACCTGCCTGGGGCGTGTCGAGGAAGTCTTCCCGTAGCTGCATGGGGCGCAGCATCAGCGTCGCCGTCAGCGGATCGGTCCACAGCCCCTGATGGCTTTCCATGTCCTCCGGCTGCCCGTACTCCGACAGGTCCCGACCACTGACGAACTGATGCGTGCCCGGTTCCACGAGCTGCCGCAGCCGGTAGTCTACTGTCAGGGTCAAGGCCATCGAAAGTTCCTACTTGACACTCTGCCCCTGCTTCTGTAAAGCAGGGGCAGGAGATCATCATCATGAAAGACTGGATTTTGGCTGTCCTCGGAACCACGCTCGCCGTTCTGGTCGTCACCTGTGCCATCGGTTATGGCGCCCGCCGGCCGGCGCCCCAGTACGGTTCTACCTACGTCGGCGAAGGCTTTGGTGGCCCGATGTCGCCGCGGCCCGAGCAGCAGCGCTTGGCGGCGCTGGCCGACCAGGTCGCCTATCACGAGCGCTGCTTCATGGCCCAGAATCTCCTGCCCGGTCAGCGCCTTGAAGACCAGCCCCTGCGCTCGCTCTGGATCGCCAACAATGCCCACTTCAGCGTCGAGGAGCGCGGGCGGCTGCTTGTCGAGCTGGATCAAGCCATGACGATGCGCCGGGCCGAGCCGCTGATCGAGCGCGTCATGAGCGGCCGTTAGGCGCGCAGCCCGAGCGCCAGATCCCGCCAGTTGCCCGCGGCGTTGGCGACGGTGCCCGGCCCGCCCAGCACCTGCTGGATCAGCGCCTCGTTCAGTTTGCTCGTGTTCTTCTCGATCTTGGAGAGCGTGTCTTCGGTGGCAAGCTTGCTCTTGCCGTTGCCGATGTTCGCGGCCTGATCGGCTCGATTGGGTAACAGCCCGAGGCCAAGCCCAGCAATGCCACCGATTAGCGCGCCCATGGGTCCGCCCAGAATGAACCCCGCCAGCGCTCCCACGGCGGTGGTGAATAGAACGACGTTATTGGCGAAGAAACCGATCACCGAGGAGAGGATGTTGACGACCGGGACGACGATGTTGGCCAATTTGCTTCCTATAGCCTCCAGCAGACTGCCAAACGATTCTTTCAAGACGCCGAACGCGCCGGCCACCGTGTTGCGGTTGGCTTCTCCGGCGCCGCCGAACAGGTCGTTCAGCTTTTTCTGGACCGCTGCCAGGTCTTTGGCCCGGTCCCCGGTCGCCTTGAACTCGATCCCCATGTTTTTCAGGATGCGAGTGTTACCGATCAGGGCATGGCCCACCGCCGTACCGGCCTCCTTCATACTGATGCCGGTGCCGACGCTGAAGTCAGCGATCGTCTTAGTGAGGCCCTCCACGTCTTTGTCGCTCGCGCCAAACCGCTTGAGAAGACCCACCGTCTCGGTGATCTCGCCGCTGGCGACTCCGGTGGCCTGCGCGAGCTGTGAGGAGAACTGCTGCACCTGCTGAATGTTCAGGCTGCTTCCGAGATTCCTCAGTGCGACACTCGTTCGGAAAGCACCCTGCTCGGCCTCGGCAAATGCGCGTGTGCCCTGTATTCCCAGAAAAGCTAATGCGCCGCCCACGCCCGCTTTTCCCACACCACTTCGCAGTAAGGCAGCTACATTGCGAAACTTATTCGGATCGGCCGGCCCGATTTGCCCGCCCTCGACGCCAAAACCCTTCTTCTGCGCCTTGCCGAGCTTCTCGACCGCTTTTTCTGCCGTGTGGAGACCGTGCGCGTATTCGTTCGCGCCGGTGAGCTTGAGGATGGTGATAAGCTGATCGGTGACGGTCGCCACTAGTGCCTCTGCTGTCTCTCGATCTCGGCGCGCACGTTCTCGGAGTGCACTTCCCAGGCGATCATGTTGCGCCAGACGGTGGTGATCGGCAGGTTCAGCTCTTCAGGGCAGCGGCGGAGTTCCCCGACACAGAAAGCGACGAGGGCGAGGGCATTCCGCCCCCGCTCGGAACGATAAAATCCCGCACCTCGCCGATCTCTTCTTCGGTCAGGCCCGACACCCGCTGCGCCGCCTGGTTGATCTTGCCCAGCTCCTCGGCGCGCAGGGCGAGGATATACTTGATATCCTCCATCGTCGGCGGGTTGCTCCAGCACGGCTTTGCGTCCGGCTCATCGCCCTGATAGCAGGTCAGGATGCACGTCCAGAGCGCGTCCTCGAGCGCGTCCGATCCGCCGCCCAGCTTTTCGGGCCGCTGCGCCTTCTGAATGAGGGTCGTCGTCTCCTGCGTGCGCATCTCCCAGACACAGACATCACCGTCGTCCAAGCTAACCCATTCCTTCCGCCGCTCCTTCTGTCGCTCATCGGCCGGCCGCGGCTTCCACGCCCGTCTCTCGCTCATTCGTCCTCACTCGATATGCGTCGGCGAACCGCTGCCGGTGATCTCGATCTCCTGCTCGGCCATGGTCATCGGCACGCTGATGTTGCCGCGCGTGATGTAGCCCTGCCCCTGAAAGATGATGTTGGCCAGGCCCTGCACCGTGCCCGAGCCCGGTGGCGTTGCGGTGTTGTAGCCGGTGAAATAGGTCAGCACCGGGTCGCGATAGTCGCCGGCACTGCCCTGCGCGAAGGCGACCATGTAGCTTAAAACGCCGGTGATAGCGACGTAGCCCTTCGCGCGGGCGCGCCAGGACTGCTTCAGCGGCACGTTCACTTCCCAGAAGTCACCATGCGCGGTCACGTCCGCCATCTCGCTCTCGATCGTGACCTCCCACTCGGTGCAGCTCACGAGCTGGGTATAGACGGCGATGCCGGTATTGAAGGAGCAAGTCGCAAACTGCCCGACGATCCGGTCCACAACGGTAACGGCCACGGGTGCCTCCTAGACCACAACCGGCCCGTTGGCCGTGCCATCAACGGTCAGCTCCAACTCTTCGCTGGCCTTGTCATGAGGAGCGGCAAAGCTGCCGCGGCTGACGTATCCCTGCCCGGTCATATAAGCCTTGGTGGTATCGCCCGTGGTCGGGTTGGTCAGGTTCAGATACAGTTCAAACTGGATCGGCAGGCCGGCCGACGTGCTCACCAGCTCCGTCAGCGTGGCGAACGTGGTGACATATCGCTTGACGTTAACCGTTGCTTTTACCGCACCGGGACGGATCCGCTGAAAGGTCTCGCCCTTCGCGGTGCACTCATACATGTCCTGGCTGGAGTCATACGTCCAGTCGAAGACGTCCGCAATCTTGCCCACGCCGACGATGAAGAAGGCGCCGTTTTTACCCGTCTGCCTGGCCATCGTTCTCCTCGGCCTTCTTCGCTGCCGCCCTGCGGGCGCGGACCTTCACGTTCGGCGTTCGCTCGCAGACCTCGGCTTGATCGGCAGTTACCGGCGTCCACTCGGTGTGGTTCAGTATCAGATCACCGTGAATCAGCGGCCTGTCCGTGACCTCGACGTCCAGCTTTGCTTCGTGCGGCTTCGTGGCTGCCACTATCCGCCCCCCGCCTTCAGAATGTCCACCATCGTGGAGTGATACAGCTCCCGCAGCAGCCCCTCGCCAAACGCCACCTTGAGATCGTCATGCCAGTGCGAGACACGCGCCGGATTGATATTCCGATGGCCCGGCTTTCCGGCTTCGTGCCGTGGCAGTGCGTAGGACGCCGTGTTCACGATCGCGACCGTGTACGGATCGAGGATGTCAAACTTCTCGCTCCGGCGCAGATGCCCGGTGCGCCGCCACGCCTTGTCTTTGCCGACCGGCGTGAACTTCTTCCCGCGCGCGGCCGCGGACGCCTGGCGTTTCTTACCACTGGCGGAGAGGTCTTCGGGCACCGCGTAGATTTCCTCGGTCATCTTCTGCTTGTCGAACGCCAGGGCGGAGACGCCGACGCCGCGCGTCGTCTGCGTGAACTCGCGGGCGACGAGCTGCTCCCGCTTCTTCATCTTGCGGGCCACCTGATCCGCCGTCATAGTCCCACCGCCGGCACTTCGGGAATGGAGTAACCTCTCGCCTCATCCAGATACTGCCGCACGTCGTCGGGATTGCTCTGCGTCAGGCTATCGTCCACATCGGTGGAGACGATAAACACCGGCAGCGCCACCGCCGTCGTCGGCTCGTCCAGCACGAAGTAATCGGAAAGGAACTCCAGCGCCCGGTTGCGGTAGAACTCCTCCAGCCCGGTGAGATACGCCGTGCTGTCCTCGCTGTCAATCGGCGCGTGCGTGCCGTACACCTTGCGCGCCGCCAACTGGCCGATCACATCGGCGAGCGTCAAGAAGCACTCGCCCATCGCCAGGTTCGCGATCACCAGGTCATCGGTGCTGTCATAGTAGGCCGGCGCCTTGTTCTGGATGTGCAGGTCGTTGACGCCGATCCAGCGATTGACGAGCTTGACGAGATCAGCCGCCGAGAACTCCTCGCCGAAGAGGAACGGCTCCAAGGCGCCCATCTCGATCACGTAATTGGCGGTGGTGAGCGGTGGCATCAGAGGTCTTCGATCTTCTCTTCTTTCCAGCCCTTATGAAGCACCGGGTAGCCGGCCACATCGAGCGTCCAGCGCCCGTCTTTGTCGAAGAAGTCGCCCTCGGTCTGAAGCCGCTCCACGAGTTTCGCGGCATCCTTCAGCGGCAGCCCCGTGCGGCGGCTCGCCTCGATGTTGAACGCCTGCACGTTCAATTCGGCCTGCTGATCGTTCAGAGTCGCGGCACGCCGGCTCTCGGCCGTCTGCGCCTCGACCTGCGCTCTTTTCTGCTCATCGGCTTTCGGCGCTTTGTCTTCCGTTGCCATATCTCTCTCCTAGCCTGTCACCAGGTAGTTGATGATCAGAGTGCCCTCGGTTAGCGTGTTCGCCAGCGTGCCCGCACCCGTGATACGCAGCGCGAGCACATCCTGCGCCGCCACGGCCACGCCCGCCGCATTGGCCAGCGTGAGCGACCGCGTGGTGTACGCGGTGATCGCCGAGCCGGTGGTTGTCTTGGTCGTGTTGGCGTCGGTGGCCGCGATGACGTCGCTGTCCGCCGTGGTCTTGTTGATCAGGCGGAAGGTAACGA
>Ga0207686_10000263_pt1 | contig 39514 bp, 30 predicted proteins | sample KBSM24metaG_FD_184396 | JGI IMG/M metagenome (GOLD analysis project Ga0207686, IMG submission 184396) | Miscanthus rhizosphere microbial communities from Kellogg Biological Station, Michigan, USA - KBS M2-4 metaG (SPAdes) (version 2) | ecosystem: Host-associated > Plants > Roots > Rhizosphere >...
GTGATAGTTGTCTCGCGCAGTAGCGATTCGAACTTAGCGGCGTCCACGCCCGTGTAATAAAGCTGCGTATAGTAACGCGACTTGTCTTCAGCGAAATCGACACCCGGAAAACTGCGCATGTGTGGCGCCCAGAGCACCGGTTGTGGCGCGTCAGCCGGTAGCGTGTCGGCCTGAACGATGTTGGTTGCGAAAACGATCGAGTCTCGCGGATCACCCGCGCGCGTTTTCGCCATCTCGGCCAAACGTAAAGCTGCCGGCCTGGCTTCGTCTCGGATTACGTTAAGTTCGGAACGTGCTCGGATCGCGTAAGTAATCTCGATTGCGCCCCAACCGATCGCAAAAATTGCCGCGAGCACAAACGCGCGTGTCGCCAATGGGCCCGGCAAAGCCTTCGGTGCAGTGTTCGAAACCATCAACACTGCGGCTAGCAGTGCCACATAGTTCGCGACGTAGAGTTCGTAATGAATCGGCTGAATTGAATAGCCCGTCAACACTTGTTGATTGAAGACCGCGAGCGGTAACAACGCCAACGATAAAATGAACACCGTTCGCTGCTCTCGCAAACCGAATGTGCCGCGCCGAGCAAAATATAAAATGGCGGTAGCCACCACCAGACCGATCAATTCGGGAAGCCGTATCAGGTCGGGCCAATGTGTTTTGGTGACAACTTGAAATTCGTCAGTCGATGTTGCGCGGTGCGCGAGGAGGCGCCAATAAGAGAACAATCCAACTACTGCCACACCAACGATAATTGCGATGCCGCGCAATCCTTGTCGAAACTTGTCGGGTCTCAGCACCAGCCAGAAACCTGCGAGGATGCAGAGCCACGCAATCGCTGCAGTCCAGAGATAGAAGTACGAGAACATTAATAGGAGGAAAATCGCCGCCGCACTCAAGCCGAGCACAAACTGCCTACGACTGTCATCGGTCGTAGTGGACACCCACACAAGGATCAGAAACAGAATGAAGAGCGGGAACGCGAACGAGGGCACGTAGCTCCTCAGAAAAGGAAAGTATTGGGCGCGCCCGCTCGATGAAAAGCGAGTGACGAACGGCGCAAAACGGAGCGATCCGCAACACAAGACAATTAATGCACCCGCGGCTGCCTCCCGACCGTCGCCAGTCACCAAACGAATAAGGATGTAGATACCCAGCGCGGCGCAAATCGCCACAAGGCAACTTAGAATCGCAAAAACTGTTTGCGACGAAACTCCCGACACTCGCGCGGACAACGCAATCACATACGCGGGCACGAATTGAATCGAGAAGATCGACTCGGGCTGTGGCGCATCTGCGCGATCATCGCGCCCTGAGAACGGATCGGACCGGCGCGGCCGCCCGTTTTTCAACGCGTTGATATAAGCCAGGTACGGTGCTTCGTCGGGATTAAAAGAAAAATACGAACCTGTCCAGGGCGGGCGGTGTCCAAATCGCAAAGCGACCTGCGGCGCCAGCGCCAGCAAGAACAAAATTGCGACGGGCAACAGGCCCCAGCGCGACCGTTTCGTTGTCTTTCGATTCACCGAAATCCCGATACCTGATTCACGTCAATCATGGCCGTAGTCGGGTTCGATAGATCACGTACGCGCCTACTTGTTCGCCAGGATCGCGCTCGTACCAGCGATCAACGCGCGAGAGATCAGCCGTGACATTCGCAGGCGTAACGACAAAAGCCAGCGGCGGCATTGCCGTGCGTTTCGCATCAAACGTGTCAACGTAGTGTTGATAATCAGCAAGCGCCGCCTGCTCTTCGGCGTCAGTAATCGGCTGCCAATTCGCGTTGAGGCCCTGAATCACTCGCGCCCAACCAAAGTTGGCCAGACGGAAGTATGTGCGGTCCAACGTATCCGCGCGAAGGGTCTGCTGATTAACACCCGAATAATACAATTGCTGATAAAAACGTTCTCGATTTTCGCGCGGCTCAACGCCCGCAAAACTGAACATGTGCGGAGCCCAAAGCACCGGTTGCGGAGCAGTGATTGGCAAGGTGTCACTCACTACAAAAGACACCGACGAGACAACGAGCACGACATCCGATCGGGGGTGCGCCACTGACGCGGGACTCCGCGCAAGTGCCGCAAGACGCAAGCCGACAGGTCGGCTGTCATCGACAATCGTAGAGAAGGTGAGCTTGCTTCGGGCTCCGAGCCATGCTTCCTGGAAGGCACGCGCGGTAGAAATCACGGAGACTACGATCAGCAACAAGGCTGGGATCTGCCGATCAGGCTTAAAAGCTCCCCAAAGGACGCGACCAGTCAGAACTACAGCTACAAGCGAAACATAATTCGCGATGAACTGTTCGTAGTGAATTGGTTGCAGTGATCGGCCAGTCACCACCTGTTGATTGAACATGATCAACGGCGCAAGCGCGAACGCTGCGGCGAACTTCAACATTGGATCGGTTCGTGCGATTCGGCGAAGCCGCACCGCCAGGCATAACATCAACAATAGCAACGCACCTATGAGCGCGGGTGGACGGAAGAGATCGGCCGCGTGCGTGAATGTCAATCCTTGTTCCGCGTCTATCGAAGTTGCCCGATGTAAGAGCAGATATACGTAGGGAACGAGCGGCAGCGCCATCAAAACGCCCAATTGCGCGAGTCGCCGCAGATCCTGCCGCCAGTTTTCCGTGCGGTTAATTGCTAAGACGAGACCTACACTCAAAATCAACGCGGCGGCCGCTGTCCAAAGAAAGTAATATGAAAAGACCAACACGCTGAACACGAACGCCGCAAAAAAAGTTGCCACCAGCTCAGTCCGGCGATCCTTGCTGCGCAACATTAACCAAACAAGGCCAAGGAAGATAAAGAACAACGGAAACGCGAAGGCAGGTTCATACCGGCGTTCAAATGGCATGTAGACGTAGGGTGTCGCGATGCCGCCAAGTTTCCTGACAAAGAACTGCCCACGCGCGAGCCCGCCCATGCCTAACACGAATAAAGCGCCGGTGGCGGCTATCCGACTGTCGTTCGTCAGACTCCTTATCAACCAGAAAATTGCCAGTACTGAAGCCACGGAAACGAGCGGCGTCAGAAACAGGAATATCGTCATCGCCGAAAGGCCGAGCCACCGCGCCGGCAGCGCCAGTGAATACGCCGGGACAAATTGAATCGACATCAGCGACTCAGGCAGGGTGCCATCCGACCCATCGATGCGGCCAGAATAAGGGTCGTTGCGACGCGGCCGACTTTCGATCAGCGAGTTTACATAGGCCGCGTAAGGCGTTTCATCAGGATGATACGTGTAAAAAGCACCCTGCCAGTTACGACCTCTTACGCGCCAAAAATTTAACTGCGGTAATAGAGAGATCGCGGTAAAGAGAACCGCCGCGTAGACACCTGGCCGCCAATGGGCCAGGCTTTCTCTGCGAAGTGGTTGTTTGGTCAATGAAGTTATTATGATTGGGCACGCATCTTTGCATCGCGCGTTGACAGCGTCAAGATGGTTCCCCGCCCCGTAAACTGCGACATGAGGCGCTATTGTCCTTGTCGACGCTTACAAAACGTCGTAGAATCCGAGCCCACTGGCAGCGGGGGCCAAAAAATCAAACTTAGCTTAGAGAGAACGGATGGGAGACCCTGTGGAGAACACTGATCTAATTGCCGAAACGACTGCGACCGCATCTGAAAATCCTCCGGATCTGAAAGACGCTGCCAAGCGAAAGAGAAAATTCGTAACTCCTGAGATCACAGTTCCAGTGGACGTGCTGGAAGCTACTACTTTTTTCCAAGCCGTCGATAGCGGAGTAACCAACTGACCTTCATGGTTGCGGATGCGCCGCCCGCTGGAAAAAGCACCTTCATAGCCGGCCGCACTTGTCGCGATCCTTTCGGCCGGCTTCGCCAGTCTTTCACGATTCCCGGTCATTTTGTTTCCCCTAGATTAGCGGACCACGAGTCTCGCGATGCCCCGGAAAACTCTTCAAAGCACCACGGGCGAATCGCCGGATGGCGATCACGCCTGGCGCGCACGTTACGCAATTCTGACGTTTGCGCTCTTCGCGCCGCTGCTGATTTCTTTTTTCTTCGTCAGAAACCTGTATCCGTTTGCCGCTTCCACAATGATGATGGCGGCGGGCGACCTTCGCGGCGGTCAGACGTACTATGTCTTGCGCGGAGAAACAATGTCAGGCGGAACTATCGACCTGCCGGCGGTAGAACTCACAAACGGACTATCGAACGTCGCCTGGGGTTTGGTCTCCGCGACCGTTGACAACAAGGCCTTCTTCATCCGGACACCCCATCCCGCGAATGTTGCTTTGCTGAATGCTTTAGGCGGAAACGAAGACTTGCCGCCCGGGGCGCGCCTTCCAGATCTGTTGCGCGCGTGGGGACAGATCTATAACTCACGCATTCCAACTTCGTCACCACAACGACTACGGGCCGTTAAGCTCGACGCCTATCGCTGGCAACCGGGGACGTACGCAAACTTCGACACGTACGTTAAGACATGGAGAGTAGAATTCTAAGAAAGTTAGTGCCGACCAACGCACTCGCGCTCGGTATGGTTCGCGCGGCAATTTGCACCTTTGTGCTGCTTGACGTGCTCTTGACCGACTTTGCGGATCTTGGCCGCTTGCCTACGACAGTGATGCGGCCAACGGGCGCAATGCAGATTCTTCCCTGGAAGTTTTATGACCTCCTCGTGACGCCCCAGGGCATGTTGGTATTGAAATTTCTGTTGGTGCTTTCGCTGGCCGCCGCTGCCGCAGGATATTTTACGACGGCTTCGACAAAATCAGCGGCACTCCTCTTTCTGTTCTATCAGGGATTAGTTCGTAGCTTTGGGCACTTCAACCACGATGAGATGCCGGTCGTTTACATCCTAATTTGCCTGGCATTTGTTCCCTCTGGCGATGCTTTCTCGTTGGATGTAACGTTGCGGCGAGTGCGCACGCACATCGGAGATCTGGTCTATGGATACCCAATCCTGTTAATGCGTTGTTTGTTAGCTTGGTCCTACTTCAGCTCGGCCCTGATTAAAGTACGCGTTTCGGGCTTCAGCTATTTCAATGCCGATAATCTGCCGAGCCTCGCGATCATGAATTCACTGGATAATTTGCACGCCACACACTTTCGGCTTGCTTTCTGGCTACCCAGCGTACGCGGACTGACGACCCCGGCGATTGTGTTCGTGTGCTTGTGGGAGTTCGCTTTTCCGCTTGCGATCGTTTCGCGGAATGCGCGCAGGACCATTCTGTCTCTGGGTTTGGTATTTCATTTGTTGACGATGCTGTTCATGAATCTTTCTTTTCCTTACCATGTCGCCGCTTATTCAGTTTTCATCGATTGGCCAAGGCTCGCACGGTGGGTGCGGTCGCGGGGACGCCCTCAGATCGTGACTGAAGCGGAAGCGGCCGCGTAATGCCGGAAATCGCGGCGGCATTGGCTGCGAAATAGCGCGCGATGTTATGCTGTGATTTCGGGACGGAGTTTCTGTGATGGCGAATGCTGCCCCATACGATCACATCGTGTTTACGGAGTTCGACGATTCAGAGGGTATCCTTGTCGATTTGAACACCAAGAAGTATTACCAGCTTAATGAAACGGCGATGTTAGTCTGGAAGGGACTGGAGCAAGGGCTTGGCACGCCTGAGATAGTCGATCAAATTGTGGCGAATTACGAAATCACTCCCAATGATGCCTTGCGCAACGTCGACGAAATTGTCGAGAAATTTCAAATGTATAGTCTCGTCAACGCCAGTTAGAGTTCACGCGCAGCATCGCCGAGATCCTGTCCTCAGCTAAAGTCACACCATTTAACGTCCTCGACCGAACAATGAATTGGGATCGAGTTTTGATGTGAACCAACCCGCCAGAGCCGTCTTGGCCGCGCCGCTTTCCACTTCGCAAACGCGATGTTCGAATTTCTCATCAACCGGAAAAAGGATCGCGTCGCCGCACCTGCGATTGTAGACTTCGCACAGAATCTCATGTGTTTTGGCGGAGCGAATTTGTAACGCGCCGCCTTCGTACGCTTCAGGATTCAGATTGATGCTCAATGCAATCATGCGGCCTTCGTCGGCAATGTCGGTGTGCCAGCGGTTGAAGTAGCTGCTGCTAGCGGGACGTCGATAAATGCGGCCACTGAAGCAAGCGATGCGCGCGCAACCGGTGATTTGTTCGATTGCGCGAAAAAGTTTCGGACTATTCAGCAACAACTCGATCGCTAGATATGCGGTGCAATCAATCGGCCGCAACTCAACTCCGGTTTCCCGATCAACGATGCAGTACTCTGTGTCGCGCAGCTTCTTTTGAATCAAGTCAAGCAAAGGATTGTCGAGAAAGCTCGGCAGCATTAGCCGATGCTGTGCGATAAACGTATTTCGCAGTGCTGCTAACTGTTGCTCTGACGAGCGAATGATGGCGCCGGTTTTGGTGATTTGTATCCCCGGCGGTGCTGTTGGGATCGCCGATGGTTCGTTAAGCGCGGCCATGCTTGTCGAAGAATTCTTCGGAAGAATTTAACTGATGCCGACCAGCCCGTCGTCAACCATTCTTTTGATCATGCGCAGGCTGTCGGCTTCACGAAACGGACAGACAGAAATAATCGCGCCAATGTCCCATTCGCCATTGATACGCGAAAGCAAGAATGCTTCTTGCGGATCCAGTACTTCGCCCTCGAGTTGTGCCACGGTTTTCAATAATCTGGGCACAGCCCTCGGCGGCAGTCCATCCTGATAGATTTTGCGGATGCTGAGATCTTCCGCCTCTTGACACAATCTCTGCGCCTCGGTGTTGTCTGGTTCCTCCTGAAGGGCACTATGAATCTTCGCCAGCGCGTTCTCGAAACTACCGTCCTGCATTTCGGCACGCGCCAGCGCAAGTAATTCAGCGACACTCAACGAGGGTGTTGCCGGCGGTTCGCCCGCCGCAGTCGTAATTGGTGCTTCACCAGCGACCGCAATAACTCCAGCCTCAACTAAATCAAACAACTGCGCGCACGCATGGAAAAGCGACGTGTGCATGTTGTAGGAAATCTCGGCGAGTGTCATTCGCTTCTCCACGTGATAGAGGACTTCGCGAACTTCCTTACTCCCAACCAACGAATTCGTCCAGCCAGGGTTCAGTTCGAAGAACGTGCGATCGGATGGAATTCGCGCGCGATAACGCGACCATTCATCGATGCGATAGATTCCCTCCATGATTACCGATTGCGCTTCGACCTGAATCCGAATGACGTCGTTCGGCAATGGTTCACCGTCGAAGAATTCGAATGTGGCTTCTTCCCAGAGAAAAAGATCGTAGATGATGTCCAGCGTCCTCGTTCGAAGCGCATAAACCACATCGGCTGAGCTCACAATCCCCTGTGCCGAAAGAATGTTTCCGAGCTTGTCGCCCGACTGTCGATGAATCTCCATCGCGGCTTTCAACTCGTCTTCACCGATCTTGCCGTAATGGAGGAGCACCTGTCCGATTAGCTCTTTTGGATCGTTAGATCGCGATCCGACGATTACGCCATTCTCCAGGATGATTTCTTTGACAATTGCGCCGCGCGCAACTTTGAGCGTGCCGGTTTTGCGGGCTGCCGCCAGAAACTGCAGCAGATCAGACACACTCATTGTCTTCAGATTTCCTTGGATACTCATGACGCGAAGCGCGACCGCAGGACCAGGGGATGAAAGCGTGGAAACGTGTGCAACTTGAACAGAACTTCCTACAAGCAGCTTACCTTTACGACGTTGCTACATCAAGCGTTTGATGCCGGTTGCAGCGCCGCCATCATGCGCAGATCGTTGCAAGACGAATGATCTAAGCAAGGTGGGAAAGGCAAAAAGAGATCATTGACATAGTCTGGGGAGACGTTATACAAACGTTAGGCCCGATCTTCTTTTATTCCCACACAACAATTCGGAGACGCTGCCAGCTCGTCGAGAGTTAGTGGTGGATGTCGTAGAAACAATTATTGGAGAACGTACTTATGCCAAAAATCCGACTGACGATGGTTGTAACCATCGTCGCAGTTACTCTTGCTATTTGCGTGGACGCTAACGCGGTAGGTAAGAAGCGTCCCAAACGCCGCCGTGCGAAAACGGCTTCATCGAAACAATTAACAGTGCCTGTGCCTGCCGTGTTTGCGGCTCCGGTTACGACTCGGGCTAACACATCATCACCGATCTCCGCCGCCTCTTCCCGGGCGACTTCTGCCATATCTACTTCAAATTCGGCAATACCTTCTTCAGCGCCGGCTTCTGCCGCGCCGGTCGGAGATTCGGGGAGTTCGTTCACTATGACTACGGATGCAACCGCCTCCGCCCAGGCTCCGTCCCCGGCTCCTGTGAGTGCGGGCCAACTAGTTATTAGCGAGTTTCGCGTACGCGGGCCGAATGGTCTGAATGACGAGTTCATTGAGATTGCCAATAATAGTGGCGCGGACCACACGGTGGCCGGCGGGGGAACTGGCTACGCTGTCGCGGCTTCGAATGGCGTCGCACGCTGCGTCATTCCGAACGGGACGGTCATCCCAAACCGGGGTCATTATCTCTGCGTGAATTCCATCGGCTACTCGCTGGCCTCATACCCGGCAGGCAACGGCACCACCGCGACGGGCGATGCCACCTATACGACAGACATTCCCGATAACGCCGGGATTGCGATCTTCAACACTTCGATCGCTGCGAACTTCATCCTCGCCAACCGCTTGGATGCCGTCGGTTCAACCGCAGAGGCTAATACACTCTACAAGGAAGGCACTGGCTATCCGGCACTCGTGCCATTCTCGATTGACTACAGCTTCTATCGGGACAATTGCGGCAAGGGCGGTTCAATTACTACGCTTGGGGCATGCCCGACGGGCGGCATACTGAAAGATACGAACAATAACGCCGCCGACTTTGTGTTCGTGGACACGAATGGCACTTCGGCCGGAGCTGGTCAGCGTCTCGGCGCACCCGGACCGGAAAATCTTTCCAGTCCGATTGAACGTAACGCTTCTTTTGCCGTCAACTTGCTGGATACCTGCGTCGCGTCGGTGTCGCCTCCGAATCGCGTGCGCGACTTCACATCGGATCCGCCCAATAATTCAACCTTCGGCACCCTTGATATTCGCCGCACCGTCGTCAACAACACCGGCGGTAACGTGATTCGCTTGCGTTATCGGGTCGTTGACCTGACGACGTTCCCAGCTCCTTCCGGATTCGCGGACCTGCGCCCACGCACTTCGACGACGGTTGTGGTTACCGTCGATCGTCCGCCGTGCGGCTCTGGTACTTCCAACGTCTCAGTAAATGGCACAACGCTGGAGCAGCCGCCTTCACAACCAAATGGCGGCGGCTTTAATTCGTCGATGTCATCAGGCACGGTTACGCTCGCGACGCCGTTGGCGAATGGCGCTTCGATCGATATCCGCTTCCTGCTGGGCATTCAGCAAACCGGGACATTCAAGTTCTACGTCAACGTCGAAGCGCTGCCATAGGCAAAGGAAGTCCTTTTGCTAAACAAGAAAAGGAGGGGTCAACGCCCCTCCTTTTTTTTTCGTATTCGCAGGTGCGCGAGGTTAGTTCACAGCGGCTTCAAGGCGTTGCGCGCGAGCTTCTTTTTTAGATTTACGTATCCTTGATCCCCCGCCACAAGTTGTCCTAAAACTTTTCGAATGCCGCGATGGCCTTTCGCGAATTCGATCATTCGTTCGGTGAAAGGTGCTCCCCAAAAGTTTCCGTAAAACCGACGCCGCATTTGAGACGCGCGTTTGAGTTCGCGCCCGAAATCTTTGCGCCAGAGCGTTTCATACTTTTCCGGCTTTCCTTTCAAGTAAGCATCAACGAAGAGTTCTGCGGAACGAAGCGCGTAGTAGATGCCTTCGCCCGTCACTGGATCAGCAAAGCCCGCTGCATCACCAAGAAGAGCCCAGCCATCACCGTAAGTTTTACGAGTGTCCCACGTGCGCGGCATCAGTCCGGGAATGCGCGCGGCGTAGCGTTCTGCTGTGTGGCGCAAACTGTTCTCTTGCGCTTTGCGTGACTTCGATTCGCTAGTTGTCCACAAACGCATCGAGCGCAAGTTGCCAACCTGCGCTACTTCGTAGTAACTCACCATGAAATCCCAAAGCAGTCTGTCGAGCGCGTCGTGGTCGAAAGCGTCCTGCGTCGTTGCAATGCCAAACGAGACATGATCGATTCGCGGAAACGCCCACGCGTAGCCAACCCATTTCGGCAGAAAGGCAACGACGGTCGCAGCGTCATCCGACTCCGGTAGTGGCGCGCGATAGCCAAACGCAACTTCCATTTCGGCCGCTGGCAAAGGTCCGGCGAGCTTTTTCGCAATTGCGCTGTTGGCACCATCCGCACCGACCAAGAACTTGCAGGTAAATTCTGCGCCGCTTTGCGACGTCACCATCCATCGATCGCCGTCTCGCTTTACCCCTCGGCCTGAAACCTTGTCGGCAAACACCACCGCGCCCGCCTGACGCGCACGCTCGCGCAAAAAGGTATCGAACGCAATTCGCGAGTAGACGGCGAACGGCTCTTCCAATTTCATGTGCAGATGCTTACCGGAAGGCGAGTACATGTCGAGTTCATCGATCGTGCGACCCACAGCTTCGAGCAGATGCGGCCACGCCTTCAGGGCCTTTGAAGTCACGCCTCCGCCGCAGGCCTTCGGCTCACCTGGCGGCCGCCCATCTAAAAGCGCAACACGCACGCCCGCACGCGCGAGGCCCTCCGCCGCAAACGATCCGGCCGGCCCAGCACCCACAACGATCACATCGAATTCATTCATGCGCGGTCATCATAAGCTCAACAATGATCGGATTTCTAATCTGCCTGCATCTGCGCTAATCTGTGGCCAAATTTTCCTCCTCGGTGGTGAAGATGGGCCACACGAGTTCATTGGTTTTTGCCGGAATCGCGCCGCATCCACCAATCATGGTGCCGGAAGTCGGTGGCGATGCGATCGGCGAAGTGCGCGCGTCGATCGATGCGATGGCGATCCTTACCGAGCGAATCATCGAAAGCAAAGCCGAAACGGTTGTGCTGATTTCGCCGCACGCGCCGCTCGAAGCCGTCGCGTTCGTCGCATACGATGGGCCGACGCTGCACGGGGATTTCTCGATGTTTCGCGCGCCCGAGGCAACCGTCGAAGCGGAACTCGACGACGAGCTGTTAACTGAGATTACGCGTGCTGCTGAACAAGAGAACCTGATCACGCTGCGAATTCAACAAGCTAATCTCGATCACGGCACAGCCGTGCCGCTGTATTTTCTGCAGCACAGTGGCTGGATGGGAAAAGTAGTCGCGCTCGGCTATAGCTTTTTGTCGAATGAAGAACACATGCGCTTCGGTAATTGCATCCGACGAGCGATCGCGACGGTGAAGCGTCCGGTCGCTTTCATTGCCAGCGGCGATCTGAGTCACCGGCTCAAACCCGGCGCTCCCGCGGGCTACAATCCTGACGCGCATTTGTTTGACGAAGAGATTGTCGCGGCGATCCGCAATTGTGAAACGACGCGCATCGCGAATATCGATCAAGGTTTGCGTCAGCGCGCGGGTGAATGTGGTTATCGCTCGATGCTCGTCGCTCTCGGCGTTGCCGAAGACACTAGCCAGTCATGCGAAGTGTTGAGTTACGAAGCGCCGTGGGGTGTTGGTTATCTCGTTGCGCAACTTGTGAATCTTACGCCCTCTCCCTCTGGGAGAGGGTTGGGTGAGGGCCTTACCTCGTCATCTTCTTCATTAAATTCTTCCGAGCCCGCGAAGCGGGCGACGCACAATAACGATCAACCGCCCGTTACCGCAGGCGGCTCTGACGCCATTCCCGCGCTCGCGCGCCGCTCCATTGAAACCTTTGTTCGTGACAACAAAATCATCGCAGCTCCCAACGATCTGCCTGAGGACCTAATGGTTCGCGCCGGCTGCTTTGTCTCCATTAAGACTCTTGAAGGCGATTTGCGCGGATGCATCGGCACAGTTGATCCGGTGACGGACACTCTAGCCGAAGAGATCATCACGAACGGTGTCGGTTCGGCGACGCGTGATCCACGTTTTTCGCCGGTTCGGCCGGACGAGCTGCCGCATCTGAAATACTCCGTCGACGTATTGTCTGCGCCTGAACCATGCGATCTGGACGATCTTGATCCGAAGGTCTATGGAGTGATTATCGAAGATGAGATCGGATTCCGGCGCGGCCTTCTTCTCCCAAACCTCGAAGGCATCACTTCGGCGTCGCAACAAGTAGAAATCGCTTCACGCAAAGCCGGCATTCCGCCCGGCACTCCGGTGAGACTGTTCCGCTTTCGCGCTGACAGATATTCGGAGTAGGCCGAAATCAAGGCTTTCCACGTTAACGCTCTCGGCTCTTAACACGTCTTAACAATTGCGGCCTAGAAAAAATGAAACAAGCTGCAATTTCCGTCGTGTTATTGGGTTAGCGGTTCGCCGGAACAAACTTCGCTGCCGAATCGTTCAATTTCTGGGGTTATCGAATAAGGGGAAACGGTCATGTTGAGAGTTCACACGAGAAATCTGGGAGACGCCGCAGTATTAAGTCTGCAAGGTCGATTAATTAGCGGTGAAACGCGCCCGTTACGCGAGGCAGTTCGCGCCCAATCAAGTGCAAAAGCAATTGTGCTTGATCTCGGTCGCGTTACGGCAATCGATGCTTACGGCCTGGGCCTAATGCTTGAGCTGCGCCGTTTAAGCGACACGAAAGGCGTTCGGTTCAAACTGATGAACGTCAGTAAATTCACCAGCCGCGTCTTCGAATTGACGCGACTCGATTCTGTCTTTGAAATTATTCCAAAGGCCGAACCGTCGGTGGCGCGCCCGGCGGCAGCTCGCGCCCCAATCGCTGCCTGCGCGTAGTCGGAGCGTGCATCATTGTCCCGACAAGTCGGGATTCGCGCGTATCCCGCGCGCAAAACAAAACACACAAACAGCCCAGCGGTTTCTAATCGCTTGGCTGTTGAGTATTTCAGGCGATACCTTGATTAAGGCTTCTTGGGTTTGCCTTTGCCACCACCACCACCGCCGCCACCAGGTTTCGGTTGTCCCGGCGGCTGCTTGTTTTCTTGTTTAGCCGGCGCTGCCGCAGGCGGACCGCGCTGAATCTGCGGACGCGGAGCTTCTCGCACCGGCGGGCCGCGCTGAATCTGTGGACGCGGAGCTTCTTGCACCGGTGGGCCACGTTGAATCTGTGGTCGCGGCGCTTCTCGCACCGGTGGGCCACGTTGAATCTGTGGTCGCGGCGCTTCTCGTACTGGTGGGCCACGTTGAATCTGTGGTCGCGGCGCTTCGCGTACTGGCGGACCCTTGAATTCCGGCTGCGGCCGCTCCCTCACGGGATTTCCTACGCGCCCTCCCTCAACTCGAGGCACTGCTCTTGGCTCAATCCTCGGCTGAGCGCGTTCAACTGTGCGTTGCTGTTGCTCTTGCTGACGAAATTCGCGCCCTGTCACTCTACTGCCGCGAAAGGCTTCACGTGATACGGCATTGGATTGCTGGTTACCACGGTTAGCCTCCACCTGCTGCGTGCTGGTGTTTCGCTCGTCACGCACGTTCAGTTTTTGGTTCTTCGCCCGCTCTTCGATTCTCTCAACATGCAAAGATCGGTCGAGATCTTTTCTAAACGGAGGCGCAACCGGCGTGGTGCCGACCACCACGGGTGTCTCCTGAAGCTTCTTGGCGATGCCCGGAGGCACATCGATCTTGCCACGGCCCCACGCCGAATGGACTACTGCGTTCCGCAGTGGAGTAAGCAACAACGGATCAAGCGTCGGTCGGACCTGCGCGATCGCAACCGTGTTCGGGTTAACGTGGCGCACGAAGCGCGCGTCGATTGGTCGATCGAAGTTATCGACCGGGATCACGTTGATAGCGTTCGGCACACTCCAATTCACCAAATTCGCGGCGATTACGTCGCCTCGCGTCAGGTAATGCGGCTGCCAATTCTGATCGTAGTAACGCGAAACGTCTGGATCGCCGGGACCCAGAGGCACCCAACCGATCTGGTTGTCACTGAAGGGCACAAAGGCCACCAGCGCCGGCGAATAGATTGGTGTTGTATTGACTGAATCAGGAATCCAATACCAGCGATCGTTGACGAATGCCCAGCGTCCGTAGTGATAGGGCGCATAACCCCACGGCTCAGACGAAACCCATGTCGGTCCGTAAGGATAATCATTGAGCCAATAGCCTTCCGAGTACGGCGTCCATCCCGCGTCGACGCGCGGGCTCCAGCAATAGCCGTAGTTACTAACATTTTGCCAATCGCCGTAGTAGCTCAGATCGTTGATGCCGGGCGCGACGGATGTCACGTAACGATAGCTGACATCGTTGCGATAAGGATCGAAGTAGTAAGGATCGGCAAGATACGTGTCATAGCTCACGTAACGCCCGTCGTAATAGTTGGGATACTGATAACGATAGTAATCGTCGACGAGATAGCCCGCATCGCGTCCGTCCATTCGTGACAGCAACGCTTGCCCTGCGGTCGTGGCGACCAGCGTAAGCATCTCACCTTTGCTGATCTGGCCACTGCCGGCAAGACCAACGACCTGTGCCAGTCCGTTCAGGACTGAGATCATTGCGTTACCACGACTGACATCGACGTAGTAAAGACCGGGTTGATTGAAATCGACAGCACCGTATGGCGTGCCAACTTCGTAAAGACCGCCCGAAGGCAAATACCCAACATCGAACATTGCCGCGCCATCGCGCAAAGCCAGTTGGGTGCGGTCATCCGTGAGAACGATTGCATCGAGCGCTGTGTTCGGATTGAGCGCCGCGTAATTGCGCGAATTGAAAGCGAGACTCGCGTGTGAGTTGTCACGTGTGTAAATGCGATCGCCGACTGAGAACGGCTCGTTCATGCCGGCCGCGCGCCAATCGTTGGTGTTGCTGGCGTCAGTCAACGCCACCTGACCGTCGACGCGTTGAATACGCGCCGCATCCGGCAGCGCTGCCGCTTCCACGTTTTGTGAATGTCTTTGATAGAGCCACACGCCCGCGCCCGCGACCACTGCTACCAGGATCGCGGTCACCGCAGCATGCGGCCAAAGTTTGATCGTTTTCATGAAAACCTCCAGAAATACGCCCAAATTGCCGCAATCACTATTCCTTCCCGGCGGCCGATTTTATGAGGAATTAGAGGTCGTCTCGGATTGATTATGGATAATGCCGAGTGTCGGCGGTTTTTTGCGCAATGCGCTTCGCAAGCTTTCTAATTCAAAGAAAACAACCACCGATTAGTCACACGATCGCAAGGAAACCGAAGCGAGAGAAGTTAGGTATCGTGAGGTATAAGGCGATTTGGCGAACGATTCCGTGCATTGACTGGAAACGGTCGCGCTTACGGAACGCCTGCATCCTTTCCGGCGGCTCGCGCGCATCCTACGCGAAATTTTGGACTGCGCCGGTTGACACTGGTTTCTTATCGCTGCGCGAAGCGCAGTCCAAACAAAGTCCTGAAAGGACGCCATTCAATAGCCCAGGGCACCGCCCTGGGTTTCAGGCCAGAATCGTTTTCAGCGCGCGACCTCGATGGTCGCGCGTCAAGTCTTTTGTATTGGTGTTCGCTTGCCGAACCTACACCGCGCGCAATTTCTTGGGAGAGACGTGGGAGGGGTTTTTTTTGGCTCCGCTGACCGTCTATATTTCCGCCATGCCGAAGACCTTTCCAGACTGGATTCAACCGATGGCCGCGACGCTAACGCAGGAGCGCTTCACGGGTCCCGAGTGGAGCTTCGAAAGAAAGTTCGACGGCATTCGCCTGCTCGCTTACAAGAAAGGCAAGCAAGTCGAACTGTTCTCGCGCAATCGTCTGCCCCAAAATCTTCCGATCATCTCACAAGCAATCGCGAAACTGCCGCATCGTGAATTGATCCTTGACGGTGAGATCACCTGGCACGCGCCGTTCAGCTATCACATCTTCGACATCATGTGGATCGATGGACAGGAGACGATGTCTCTCCCGCTCGAAGAACGTCGCGCACTGTTGAAGCAACTTCCTTTGAAAGCACCGCTGCGAAGAGTCATCGAGGTGAATGCGCCAGTGTCAGTACCGGGAGCGGTAGCGACCGGGTCCAACTTTGCTCCATGGGAGTCGGCGCGGGAACAAGGTTGGGAAGGCGTGATCGCGAAACGTCGTGGCTCAGTCTATGAACAACGCCGCTCGCGCAATTGGTTGAAGATGAAGTGCGAGATGGCCCAGGAATTCGTCGTTGGTGGCTTCACCGATCCACAAGGAAAACGCGTCGGACTCGGCGCGTTATTGATCGGCTATTACGACGGCGATGACTTTGTTTTTGCCGGCAAGATCGGCACCGGCTTCAACACAGAGTTGTTGCTTCAACTCCGCCAACAACTCGACGCGCTCGAAATACCGAAGCCTCCCTTCACCAAAGCCATTGGCTTGCCACGTCTGCGCGCTCACTGGGTGCGTCCCGAGATCGTCGTCCAAGTCGGGTTCATTCAATGGACCGGCCACGGAAAGCTTCGCCACCCGCGACTGCTCGGTCTTCGAACTGACAAGAATCCGTGTGAGGTGGTGAGGGAGTAACCTGCGTTCACTCGCGCGCTGGTTTGGATTTCCTTGACCCGGCCTCAAAAACTTCGTACGCCATTTGCGCGACCTGCTGATGGATCTTCGCTCGATCCACAGAAGGCGCGTCGTGGCAAAGGTCGAGGATTGCTTTCCCGTGAGCGTTGCACTCAGCCAGAAAAGCATAATGGCCAATCTCGCCGGGCAGAATTGTCAGGTTGGCTCCCTTCACGTATCGCGCATACCGCTGCGCGTTGGTGCGCGGCGGCGTCACTTTGTCTCCGGCTCCCACCACAATAAAAACGGGCACCGTGATCTCGGCCAAATCCGCGGCGGTGAATCCGCTACCGAGGGCTGGAGAGATTGCGAACACGCGCTTGATTCGCGGATCGCGAAACGAATCGTGGGAATGACGCAGAGACTCTTTCACCGCCGGATCGCTTTGCGTTAATTGCGCAAATATTCCTGGGGCATCTGGAAATTCGGGCTGCGGTTCGCAGGTGAAGTCCCTTTGCGACGATCGGCAGAACGAATCAAATTTGTGCGCGTTAAACCTGCCGCCGGCAATCGTGATGACCGTATAGCCGCCTAATGAAAACCCCGCCGCGCCAATACGGTTCTGGTCGATGTGTTGTCCAAACAAAGGATCTGCCAGCAACTTGTCCAGCACCACGGATAGATCGCGCGCGCGTTCCCAATAAAGCAGGAAGCCTTGTGCGGCCTGGTGCTTCTCTGCCGAAGAGTTGCCATGATGGTTAACAGCCGCGACGATGTAGCCGCGCGCCGCCAGATAATGACCGAGCCACATCATCTGCACCGCGGATCCTCCGGTTCCGTGCGACAGCAGCACGAGCGGATACTTCTGTTTCGTGTTGGAGATTTCCGCACCGCCCGCAACTGTGATCGGTGCGAAGAGTTCAAGATCCGGCGGCCCGCCAAAGATAGTTTCGGTTTTGCCAGTACTGGCCTCAGCTGGGTACCAAATCGCAGTGCGCAAAGGCCGCGCGGCGGTGCGGTCCCAATTCATGCGGTGCTGATCGACATAGTCTCGCGTGATCATTCCAACAGTGGATTGCGCTGAAACAGGCAATACTGTGAGCAGGATCATGAATACAATCCGAAGTCTCATGTTTCTAATTACCGAAATTTTTGACAGAGGTTCCGAAATTCAGCGCGCGCGATGGAGAGTTTCCTCCTGCCCGTGCCTGCTGTCTATGTTCTGCCGCCTGGGAATGCGGGCATGTCCTGCCCGCAAATTGTGGAGTGCGCCGGCGGGCGGGTTCCCACGCGAGGATCTCGCGTGAGGTGCTCTTGACGGCGCCTCGATGGAGCGCCTGCATCTTGCAGGCGGGTCGCGCGCATCCTTGCGCGCAGCTCAATCCGATTGCTATTTCTTACTCGACTTCTTCTTCCCCTTTCTTCTTTCCCCCTTTTTTCTTTCCGCCCTTCTTCTTCGGCACTGCAGTGAAGAAAAACTGCGAGATCGGTTATCTCATTCCCAACCCGCATTTGAGCGTCGATGCAATTCTCTTCACTTGACCGCTCTGTTAAAGTAGATGTTCCCGTGCGAGATCGTTTGCGAATATCCTTAGAAGACTCCTTTGAAGAAGCACTCTAAGAAAAAGTTTCGATTTATTGATCTGTTCTGTGGGATCGGTGGTTTTCGCCTCGCATTTGAGCGAGCTGGTGGAAAGTGCGTTTTTTCTTGTGACTGGGACAAGTTTGCCCAACAAACGTACGAGGCAAACTTCGGTTATCGTCCGCACGGCGACATACGACAAGTAGATATCTCGTCGATTAAGCCCTTCGACATTCTTTGCGCAGGTTTTCCTTGTCAACCCTTCAGTTTGGCTGGCGTTTCGAAGAAAAACAGCTTGGGACGCAAGCATGGATTCGACGACGAGAAGCAGGGAAATTTATTCTTTTCAATTGAGGACATCCTTCGAAAGCACCGTCCGGCCGCGTTCGTCCTTGAGAATGTAAAAAACCTGCAGTCCCACGATGGAGGGCGTACATTCAACACTATCTACGAAACATTGACGAGATCCTTGAAATACCACGTGAAAGTAAAAGTCATTGATGCTCAAGGGCTCGTGCCTCAACGGCGCGAACGCATATTCATCGTAGGTTTTAGAGATCGAAGATATTTTGAATTTCCAGTGTTACCGACGGAAGGCCCGAAGCTTTCAAGTATCTTGGAACGTAATGTCCCGAGCAAATACACTCTGAGCAATCATCTTTGGAAGTATTTGCAGGACTATGCGAAGAAGCATCAAGCAGCTGGAAACGGGTTCGGATGCAGCGTTTTCACCGGAAGGGATGTCGCTCGAACACTCAGCGCGCGTTATCACAAGGATGGGTCTGAAATTCTGATATCTCAGGGTCCGCGTCGAAATCCTCGTCGATTGACCCCACAGGAATGCGCGAGGCTAATGGGGTTCCCTTCGGACTTCCAGATTCCCGTTTCCGATACTCAAGCCTACCGACAGTTTGGCAACTCTGTCGTTGTTCCGGTCGTGGAACGTATCGCGATAGAAGTGCTTACCACACTGGCAAGGCCCGCGGATTATCAACCACCCTTCGTTCTAACGCCTCCTCCAAACTCACCGCCTAGACGTGCGAAGGCGGCCGGTCTTTCCTTGGGCTAACATCTGAATATTGCTATAAAGTGGCTGTGACCCTTCTGGAGGTGCAGTCTAGGTTCGCCGACGCTGGCTGCGAAAAACTATACGCAAAGCCTCTCGCGGAAAACGACAATTCGAAGAACCAAGTTTATTTCGGTCAGGATTTCAAGGCACTTAATCTCTTCCCAAACGAAGGCATCGTTGCCGATAGCAGCCCACAGAACGAGATCTTCAAGGCGAAACTGAACTTTGCTTGGTTGCTCGAAAACGGCAAGTTTGCTGAGGCGCCGGGCGCACAAATAATACTTTATCCACAGTACCCTGAAGTGCGATTTTCTGGATTCCTAAAAGGTTGCGCTTCTCCTCCGTCCGAACTCATGCGAATGAGGAAGGCCAATCGCATCCTTTTCCTTGGAGTCACAAGTCAGCAACAACACATTCTTGGTTTCGTAGTCGATAGCAATTCGTCGGCGGCCAAGGAGTTTCGAAACAAATTTGCGATCCCAACCATTGGTGTTTTTTCCGAGATCCCTCTGCCAAAAATACTTGATGAGGCTGGGGCCCGCTTTGCATTGCTAAAAGAATTGAGACGGATAAATGGTCTGGGATGGATTAATTCAAAACAGCTCTCAGCCGACGGGACTCTTCTGCCATGTGAAGCTCCCCAGTGTGGAGGATTTACACTGGAAGCTGAACTTGGGATTCCAAAGAATAGTAAGTCTGAGCCAGACTTTCATGGCTGGGAAGTGAAACAGTACGCAGTTCCCAACTTTGATCTAGTAGAAGCAGGAAGATTAACGTTGATGACGCCAGAGCCGACCGGTGGATTGTATAAAGACGACGGTCCGGAGGCTTTCATCAGGCGTTTTGGATATGCCGATACACAAGGCAGAATTGATCGTATGAACTTTGGCGGACTCCATAGAGCTGGCGAACGAAATGCGCGGACGGAGTTAACAATTATCCTCGCTGGCTATGACCCAGCTAAAGGTAGAATTATGAACGCGAATGGTGCAATCCAACTTGTAAATGACGAAGGAGCGGTTGCCGCGTCGTGGGGCTTCGGGGGCCTAATGCAGCACTGGACGCGCAAGCATGCACGCGCCGTCTATGTCCCCTCGCAAGTGCGCAAAGAACCGCAACGACAGTATCGATATGGAAAGCAAATTCGACTCGCGGTTGGTACAGACTTCCTTCGCTTCCTCAAAGCATTCGCCGCGGGGCGCATTTTTTACGACCCGGGAATTAAGCTTGAAAGTGCATCGTCGAAACCCAAGGTTAAGCGCCGAAGTCAGTTCCGCGTGAAATCAAAAGACATATCCTCACTCTATGAAAGTGTCGAAGTTGTCCAGTTGTGAACTCCGGCGTTTTGTGCAGCCATGACCGATGTTCTAACGCCACAACAACGCAGCTTCAATATGTCGCGCATCAGGAGTCGCAACACCAAACCTGAAAAAACAGTACGTTTAATTGTTCACGCATTAGGCTACAGATACCGTCTTCACAAGCCCGATCTTCCAGGAAAGCCTGACATCGTACTCGTCCGACATGGAAAGGTGATCGATGTTTACGGGTGTTTCTTTCACATGCACAAGTGCAGATACGGCCGCGTCGTGCCGGCAACAAATGCCAAGTTCTGGCGAAAGAAACGACTCTCGAATGTCGAACGTGATCGGCGTAATCTGCGCCTGCTCAGACGTGAAGGCTGGAAGGTTCTGATTGTTTGGGAGTGTGAGACGCGGAAACCTCTGTCGCTATTGCGGAAACTCAAACAATTTCTCGCGGCGTAAACCAACGCGCGCCATCGAGGCCGCGCGATGAAATCCAACATTGAACCTGATCCCAGGGTGGCGCGCCGTGCGCTTACCCTGGGCTATTGAATGACGTCCTTTCAGGACTTTGCAAGGTCTGCGCTACGCGCAGCTATCTGCTTACGGCTTACTGCTTAAAATCCCGCCGGCCTCTCACTCACGACATTGAAAGCGCGTTCAAGTGCAAGACCGACCTGTCCAATCAACCCATCATCGAACAAGCGCCCAAGGATCGTGATTCCGTGTGGCACACGCCGTGGGGGATTGAACTTGGGCAGAGGATTGTTTGGATCCGGGGCCCAGTCGCTGCGCGCCTCGGACACTTCGACAAAACCGGCGCGCAAAGTCAGCGAAGGATGGCCGGTGAAGTTTGTAATCGTCAACTGCTCGTCGCGCAGCGACGGCACCAGAAGAACATCGACCTCTTTGAAGATGCGCGCCATCTCGAGCGCGACTTTTCGTCGCAGACGATCAGCCTGCACGAAATCTACCGCCGAAAGAAATCGTGCCTGGCGAAACAGATTGGGCCACGCGTCTTTGACCTGAACCTTCAACTCACCGAGTTTGTTGTTCAACGCGAGGTCTTCAAAAGACGCCGCGCCTTCGGCAAAAAGAACCGGCATCAAAGAGCTGTACGGCCAATCGGGAAGCGTCACTTCGCGGAGCTCCATCCCCAACTTCTTCATCGTCTCCATGGCTCCGCGATCGACGTCGGTGGCCGGAGCGTCTTTCATCCACTGTGGAAAGTAGCCAACTTTCACACCGGCAACAGATGCGTTGGCGTCGAACTCGAGACGGCTCGGCACACTCGAAGCATCGCCCGCATCAGGACCACTGATCGCCTGAAGCACGAGCATGGCGTCTTCGACTGAGCGCGTCATCGGACCGAGTTTGTCGAGCGACCAGCAGAGCGTCATCGCGCCGGTGCGAGCTACGCGGCCAAACGTCGGCCGCATGCCGGTCACGCCACAACGCATTGCCGGGCTGACGATGCTGCCGCCGGTTTCACTGCCAACCGAAAATGCAACGAAGCCGGCAGCGGTGGCCGCGCCGGGTCCGCAGCTTGAGCCCGAAGCGCCTTCTTCCAAAAGCCATGGATTCATCGTCTGGCCCCCGAACCAAATGTCGTTAAGTGCGAGCGCGCCGAGCGCCAGCTTCGCGATCAGCACTGCGCCCGCTTCGTTCAGTCTTCGCACCACGGCTGAGTCGGCCGCGGGCACACGATTGCGGAATGGTTCCGCACCGTACGTGGTCGGAATGTCTTTGCTGTCGAGCAGGTCCTTCACGCCGTAAGGAATGCCATGCAAGGGCCCGCGATATTTGCCGGCAGCGATTTCCGCATCCGCTTGTTTCGCGCGAGCCAGAGCTTGATCTTTTGTGAGTGTGATAATGGATCGGATTTTTCCATCGAGCCGACCTATACGCTCGAGATAAATATTCGTCAGCCGCTCAGAAGTAAGCTTGCGCGCTTCGATCCAGCGGGACAGTTGCGTCACCGGCGCGAAAGCGATCGCGTCATCTGATTGCGGAAGCGGAACGTCTGTCTTTGAGCGAACGAAATTGTCGCGCGCCGGACCTGAAGCGATGCCGGGAAGCATAGGGTTCCACAATGTCGCCGGCGCTTCAGTGTCGGCGAGCGAAACTTTTCTTGGCCCGGTGCGGCGTTCGAGGTATTGGGCGAGCGACGTGCGCCAGGAGCCGGCTGCCTGTTGCCTTTCGGCATCGGTCATCGTCACTTGCATCAGCTTCTCGGCTTCGGCAAATGTTTCCGGCGAAACGGCGGGTCCGCTGCCGGCGCCGGTGCCAAACGTAGGCGGCGCGCCCGGCGGCGCGGACGTGGATTCCGAATTCGTTGATAAAGACTTATTACGACAGGCTGTGGCGGCGACGAGCACAGCGATAGGCGCTTGAATGAGAAACTGGCGTCGAGTGTTCATGGGGCAGAGATTATCCACAGATTACGCAGATTTCACAGAACGGGAGGAGGACTTTGGTCTTTGGACTCTGGTCTTGAGCGACCGTTTCTGACGTCTTGCGAGGGACTGCCGTTCAGATCCTGCCAGCTCCTAATCTGTGTAATCTGTGGATGGATTCTGGGAAACAAAGTGGTGTGAGAAGGTGTCTAAACCGTCACCCGTCACATGATCAAGAAGCTGCAGCTTGCATTGCTGGTTTTGATCGCCTGCGCGTTATTTGCTGTCTTTTACCGGTCGCGCTCCTCAAGTTCGGGAACGGCGGCTGAGCTTCGTGCCCCCACCCAAGCCGCCCCGAAAGGAGAGGCATACCCGCCCGCTGACGCAGGCGATTCCGACTCGTTCACCGAGGCTGATTTCACAGCGCATGTTGAGCAACTGAAGAAGAAGCTTCCTTCCGACGATTTCACGATCGTAGTGCAGAAGCCGTTCGTGGTAATCGGGGATGAGTCCGCCGACGACGTCAGGGAACATTCAGTACGCACCGTCAAGTGGGCGGTCGATAGGTTGAAGCAGGAGTACTTTTCGAAAGATCCGAAAGAGATTCTGGATATCTGGTTGTTCAAGAACGCGGCGTCCTACGAGCGGAACGCGCAACTGTTGTTCGGGGACAAGCCGACGACGCCGTATGGCTATTACTCGAGCACGCACAAAGCGCTGGTGATGAACATCTCGACCGGCGGCGGCACGCTCGTTCATGAAATCGTACATCCGTTCATCGAAGCGAACTTTCCTAACTGTCCACCGTGGTTGAATGAAGGCCTCGGGTCGTTGTACGAGCAAACTGGCGAACTCCAGGGGCGCATCCACGGGTTCACCAACTGGCGGCTGCCCGGTTTGCAGGCAGCAATCAAAGCGCGCCGCGTACCATCGTTCCAAACTCTGATGGGCATGAATGCGACAGAGTTCTACAACGATGAGCACGGGACTCACTACGCCCAGTCGCGTTACCTTCTTTATTACCTCCAGCAGAAAGACTTGCTGACAAAGTTCTATCGAGAGTTTTATGCGCATCAGAAAAGCGACCCCACTGGTTATGCGACACTGCGCCGCGTGCTGGGCAATGTTGATATGAGACGTTTCAAACAGAGGTGGGAGAAGTATGTGCTTGGTCTGACGCAGGGATATGAGATCGAGGTGCGATAATCAGTGAGCGGTGGGCAGTAAGCAGTGAGCAGCCGAGTCGTCGTAATCGTTTGGCAGTGGGCGACTCGAGTTGAGAGTGGTCCTTGAAACACCTCTGGGTCAGGAAGGTGGGCTTGCCCCCGCACTCTCTGAACAATCTCAAGCGGAGGCAAGCCACCCTTCCTAACCCAGAGGCATTCCTGGATGCGTGAGAACTCCCGGCCGCCGTCACAAATCAATAAAAGAGAACGCGCGGCCATCAAGGCCGCACGCCCAATTCACTAAAAAACAGAAAACCCAAGGACGTTGCCCCGGGGCTATTCAATTTTGCGCCTTCAGCGCAATGAGTTGTTGATAAGTAGATCGCGCTAAGGCCCTCACCCAACCCTCTCCCAGAGGGAGAGGGGGGAGAGATTCCTACGAAGCTCGAACCGCTTACGGTTTTTTGCCTTTGCCTTTGCCGCCGCCTTTGCCGCCGCTACTGCCTTTACCGCCGCTACCGCCTTCACCATTTGCCTCAGACTTGGCCGGCTTGGCTACTCGCTCACCCTGCGGTCTCCGGTCAGACTTACCTTCCGCCTTATTCTGAATGGGCGCCTGATCACGCGTCTCTTTTCTTTGCTGCTGCTGCTCAGGCTGACGCGCCTGCTGCTTAGCTTCCTTATTGCCTTTCCTGAATTCAACGTTAGGCCGGTCTATCTGCGGTTGGCGTCCCTTATCGGCCTGCTGCGATTCCTGACGTTCGTCTCTGGCCTTGAGCTTTTGATTCCTGGCCGTATCCGAAACGCGTTCCACGCGCATCGACTTTGCCACGTCCTTGCGAAACTTTGACTGCCTGATCTCGGAGCCCACATAAACCGGCGTGTCTCTGAGTTTCCTGGCAATGCCTGGCGGCAGATCGATCTTGCCACGGCCCCAGGCTGAGTGGATGACTGCGTTTCTCAGCGGAGTCAGGGTCAAAGGATCGAGCGTGGCCCGCAGTGCTGCCAACTTCTGCTGATCAACCTGACGGACGTTGCGCCGATCGATGGGCCGACCCCAGGCGTCCAGGGACACTAAGGTCACGGAGCCAGGTATGCCGTAATTAACAAGTTGTGACGGGGCGATATTCGTCCGCGTCAGATAATGTGGCTGCCAGTTGTCATCGTAATAACGCGCCGCATAAGGGTCCCCGGGGCCGAGCGGCACCCAACCGATTTGGTTGTTGTCCGGCGAAACGAAAGCAACGAGGGCCGGCGAATATACCGGCGTGGTGTTCACTCCTTCGGGAACCCAGTACCACTGGTTACCCACGTTGGCCCAACGTCCATAGTGATAGGGCGCGTAGCCCCAGGGCTCACTTGAAACCCAGGTTGGCCCATAAGGATAACTGTTGGTCCACTGGCCCTGTTGATAGGGCGTCCATCCCGCGTCAACTCGCGGTCTCCAGGCATAGCCATAGTTGCCAACGTTCTGCCAGTCGCCGTAGTAATCGAGATCGTTTAGACCCGGAATGTTTGAATTGGCATACTTATAACTCGCGTTGCGCTGGTAAGGATCGTAATAGTAAGGGTCATTAAGATAAGCGTCGTAGTTATTGTAACGGCCGTCGTAAGAATTCGGATATTGATAGCGGTAATAGTCGTCCACCTGGTATCCGGCGTTCTGGCGATTCAAGCGTGAGAGCGCCACCTCGGACGCTGTCTGGCCCAGCAGAGTAAGCATTTCACCCTTATTAATTTCGCCGGAACCTGATAGGCCAACTACCCGCGCCAGTCCGCTCAGCACAGAAACGAGCACGCCGCCATTCTGGTCGAAGCCGATGTTGTAGAGCCCGGGCTGGTCAAAGTCTATCGCGCCCTGGGGCGTGGCTACTTCAAACAATTCATTGGGCGCCAGGTAGCCCACGTCAAACATTGCCGAGCCGTCGCGGAGCGCGAGCTGAGTGCGCCGATCTTCCAGCGACACTATGTCGAGTGAAGTGTTGGGATCGAGACGGGCAAAATTGCGCCCGCTAAAAGCGAGCGAGGCACGCGAGTTATCGCGCGTGTAGATCCGATCCCCTTCTGAGAAGGGTTGATTCGCCGTAGCGGAAGTCCACTGGGCATTGGCATCGGTGTTCGAGCGGTCAGCGCAGAAAGCGACCTCGCCGTCTACGCGTTGAATGCGCGCAGCATTTGGCAGCGCCTCAGCTTCCACCGTCTGTTCATGTCTTGCATAGAACCACACGCCCACGCCGGCGACGAGTGCAAAGACTGCTGCGGCAATTATCCCGTGCGGCCATAATTTGATCCTGTTCATAAAACTCTCCTTACTCTGATTCCATTGTCGCTTTGTTTAGTTCCCGGGGTTTGCCACGTTCTTTCGGCGAAATCGGCATCTCGCCCGTAGTGAACTAGGTTGGAAAGCATTCTGACATTCTGACGCTAAATGCGCTTATACAGGACGGCATCATTAGTCGTCTGTCGGTTACCACACATATACATCCCGCTCACTTGAATCACACTCGGAAACTGTCTTTTCGGAGGTGTTTCGTCAAGCACCAGGTCGGCGCGCCATCGTGCAAATGCTGGCGAAGTTGGCGGCCGCCATGGCTTAGGCGCACTCTTGCAATGAGATTAGTAGAGAAGGAATGACGATTGAGAGGCGACGTGGGCAGTGAAGTCGGCGTCAGTGAAAGCGTGCGGAAGTTTCACGAGCTAGAGACCGAAGGCCAAAGATCTAAGACCTCTTCTGCGTAATCTGCCTAATCTGCGGATAAGTAGTCTGGGATTAGATATCCAGATTACGCACATCGAGCGCGTTGTCTTCGATGAACTTGCGGCGGGGTTCGACCTGGTCGCCCATCAGCACGGTGAAAATCTCATCGGTTTCGACGGCGTCGTCGATGCGGACTTGCAGGAGCGTGCGTGTCTCGGGATTCATGGTCGTTTCCCAAAGCTGCTCGGGGTTCATTTCGCCGAGGCCTTTGTAACGCTGAATGGTCAGATCCTTCTTGGCGGCGGTGAGTACGCGATCGAGCAGCAAGTCGCGCGTGGCGATCTCTTCACTCGTTCCGTTTTCGCCGGCGATGAACGGGGGCGCGAGACGATCCTCGAGTTTCATGAACAGCTCGACTGCGCGCTGAAATTCCACCAAGCTCGCAAAATTCCAATCGACCGTCACGGGCGTTCCGGTGAGCGTCGTCGTGTCGATCTCCCAAAGACCGTGTTCTTCGTCTTCGGCGAGTTCGGTTTTATAGCCGGCTTTAGAAATCACTCCTTCGATTTTGGCCATCAGGTCGCCATCCTGGAACGTGCGCTTGAGCGTCGCGCCCTCCTGACGGAGCACACCTTTTTTGCCACCAAACGCGGTCAGCAAAGCGTCGAGCAGGTTCGCGTCGCCTTTCAAACGACGCGTGGCCTTCTCGCAATAGCGCTTGAACTCGACCATGCGCTGCAAAGATTTCACGAGCGTCGCGCCTTCAATCGGTGTCTTGTTCGATGCGGAAGTCACTTTCATATCGCCGGTCGCCTGCTGCATCAGGAAGTGCGTCATCGACCCTTCGTCTTTGATGTATTCTTCCTTCTTACCTCTTTTGACTTTGAAGAGCGGTGGTTGCGCGATGAAGACGTAGCCCTGCTCGACGAGCTGGGGCATTTGCCTGAAGAAGAAGGTCAGCAGCAGGGTACGAATGTGCGAGCCGTCCACGTCGGCGTCGGTCATCAGAATGATTTTGTGATAGCGCAGCTTCGAGACATCAAAGTCTTCTTTGCCGATGCCGGTGCCGAGCGCGGTGATGAGCGATTTGATTTCGCTGTGCGCGAGCATCTTGTCGAAGCGCGCTTTTTCGACGTTCAGGATTTTGCCTTTGAGCGGCAGGATCGCCTGGTTCTTTCGATCGCGGCCCTGCTTGGCCGAGCCGCCGGCCGAATCGCCCTCAACAATGTAGATTTCCGAGAGCGCTGGATCGCGTTCCTGACAATCGGCGAGTTTGCCGGGCAACATGGTTGAGCCGAGCGCGCCTTTGCGGACGATTTCACGGGCTTTGCGTGCAGCTTCACGAGCGCGCGCGGCGTCGAGCGACTTGCCGACGATGCGGCGCGCGACCGTCGGATTCTGGTTGAGAAAATCCGTCAGCCTATCATTAAGAAACGATTCGACCGCGCCTTTGACGTCGGAATTGAGCTTGCCTTTCGTCTGGCCTTCGAACTGGGGCTGCGGAAGCTTCACGGAGATCACGGCCACCAAACCTTCCCGCACGTCATCACCACTCAGAGAACCTTTGAAATTCTTTGCGAGTCCAGACGATTGCGCATAAGCATTGATCGTGCGCGTGAAAGCCGAACGAAATCCGGAAAGGTGCGTGCCGCCGTCGACGGTGTTGATGTTATTGGCGAATGAATAGACCTTCTCGTCGTAGGCGTCGTTGTATTGAATCGCCACTTCGATCGAAAGCGCATCGGCGATCTTTTCAAAATAGATCGGTTTGTCGTGCAGCACCGTCTTGTTCTTGTTGAGGTGCTTCACAAATTCGGCGATGCCACCGCGGTAGTAGAACTCGTGCGATTTCTCAGGCTCTTCGCGTTCGTCCTTGATCGTGATGCGAATGCCTTTGTTAAGAAATGCTTTTTCGCGCAGCCGCTCGGAAAGCTTGTCGAAACTGAATTCAGTCGTATCGAATATCTGCGAATCAGGTTTGAAAGTGATCTTCGTCCCGCGCTTGCGGGTTTTCCCGGTTTGTTTCAGGTTCGCGTCGGGAATGCCGCGTTCGTATTCCTGTTCGTACGTGAGACCATCGCGCCAGATTTCGAGATGCAAAGTCTCGGCCAGAAAGTTGACGCATGAAACGCCTACACCGTGCAGGCCACCCGAAACTTTGTAAGCGTTTGAATCGAACTTGCCGCCGGCGTGCAGCTTGGTCATGACGATTTCCGCTGCGGACTTCCGCTCCTTCTTCATCATGTCCACAGGAATGCCACGGCCGTTATCAATGACGGTTATTGAGTTGTCGAGATGGATACTTACTTCGATCGCATCACAGTATCCTGCCAGCGCTTCGTCGATTGAATTGTCGACGACCTCGTAAACCAAATGATGAAGTCCGAGTTCGCCGGTCGATCCGATGTACATCGCCGGTCGCTTGCGCACCGCCTCGCGTCCTTCGAGCACGGCGATAGTCGAAGCGTCATACGTTTCTTTTTTATTCTTCAGTTTTGATGTTGGTGTCGCCAATTCTTCCTTACCTTTACTTCCATTGTCCCGTTGGTCAGTTGCCATTACGCACTCACTGATACCGCATTTATGGCCTGCTCGTTAGTCGCAACTCCAGCGCAGACCTCATAAAAATTCGCCCGGTTTTCGAACCGCTCAAAGTGACTTCTCTTTGACGTTGTGATGAATGTCTGAGTGCGCCCGTCGAGGTATTCCAGCAAGCGGTTAATGCGGTTTCCGTCGAGTTCTGCGTCCACGTCATCAATGAGGAAAATCGGGTAATTCTGATGCTTGGAATAGTACACGGAAATCGCCGCTAAATCAAGTGTTATCAATGCGCTACGCTGCTGTCCGGAACTGCCAAAACTGCGTATGTCGCGGCCACCAAAAAGCACCAAAAGATCGTCACGATGAGGACCGATCAGACAGGCGCCCGCAAAGAGTTCTGGCTGCATTCTTAACTGAAGGCGAGAGGTGATCAGCGAACGGTAATCCGTGAGATCTCCTTTGCCTTCAAGGGAGGAAACGTAGCGAATCGAGATGTCGTCGTGAAACAGATTGTGCTCAAGCGCTTCATTCAAAAGATCGACATAGCGCATGCGCCCGCGATGAACCTGTGTCCCGAGATTAATGAGTTGCTCGTTCCAGGGCTGCACGAGACTGGCCAGCGTGTCGAGGTTGAAGCGATCCTCGGCTGCTTGTTGCAGCAGACGTTTCTTCTGCTTAATTACCTTGTTGTAGTCGGCGATGGTTTGCGCGTACGCGGGATGAAGTGAAATCGCGCCACGATCGAGAAAGTTGCGACGAGCTTCGGGACCGCCACGAATGACTTCTAATTCATCAGCGGTAAAACAGACCGCGTAAAGATGCGCTGCGTAACGCGATATAGGTTCGCGCTTACCATTTATCAGGGTCTGTTTGGTGGTGCCGCTGAGCGTGACTTGCAACTCGCGTTCGAGATTATTCCCCGTGCTGACAACACCTTTGACGCTCGCGGCTGATTCGCCGAACTTAATCGTCTCTTTCAGATGATGAGACCGAAAAGATTTGCCGTGCGCCAGCAAATAGACCGCTTCCAACCAGTTGGTTTTTCCTTGAGCATTGTTGCCGTGAAGAATATTGAGACCTGATCCCCACGTTATCGAACCATTCGAATTGCGGAACTGGGTTGCTTCGATAGACCTGAGAAACATCGATGAATTTTAACACAGTGAAGCGCTCGGATTCTCGTGCGTAGACATAAAAAGGGAGCGCCAAAATTGACGCTCCTTTTCGACGAACTGACCTGTCGATCCGGTCAGATTCTCATGGGCATAACGACGTATCGATAGTCGTATTTTTCTTCGGTCACCGGTCTCAACTGCGCCTGTGAATTTCCGTCCTTGAATTCGAAGTTGACCTGCTCTGACCCAACCACATTGAGAAAGTCTTGGAGGTATTGTGCGTTGAAGCCAATCTCAGTTTCATCGCCGGCGAAGTTTGTCGTAATCGTTTCTCGCGCTTCTCCCTCTTCGGCGTTCTGCGAGCTAATGAGTAATTGTTCCTTTGCGAGATGCATGCGGATCGCGTGCGACCGATCGTCTGCCATCAAAGCTACCCGGCGAATTGCCTGATTCAAACTCAACGTGTCGAACGTCGCTGTGCGATCGTTTCCTTTTGGCATCACCATTTCATAGTTTGGAAACTGACCCGAGAGCAAACGCGAAATCAAAAGGCGTGACCCAACCTGAAAATAGACGTGATTTTCATCGGATCCGAGGTTGATGTCACCGTCGAAATCCGACGTTAATTTCGTCAATTCAGCTAATGTTTTCCGAGGGATCAACACGTCCAGAGTATCGCCTGCACCATTCGATCTGCCTGCGGAAACAAACGCCAGACGGTGGCCATCGGTCGTCACCATCTTCACATTATTCTTATCCAGTTCGAACTTGGCGCCCGAGAGTGTGTAGCGACCTTCTTCCTGCGTGATCGCAAATATCGTCCTTTCAATCAGCATTTTGAGAACGGAGGCCGACAACTTCAACGGCGTGGATTTAAAACCCGGAAGTTCCGGAAACGTTTCTTTCGACACGCCCGGCAGTCGAAATTTTGATCGATCACATTCAACTGTTACCCACTCGTTTTCTTCTTTCCGAAAACTTACGGGCGCGTCAGGCAAGAGCCTCGCGATATCGAAAAGCTTTCGCGCGGGAACACAGATCGCGCCTTGGGTGGAAATCTCCTGAGCATCGGCGTCGCAACGAATTGTCACGTCCAAGTCGGTGCCGCTGATGCGAATCGAATCTTCTCCTGCTGATTCGATCAGAATATTCGCGAGTACGGGAATAGTATTTTTGCGTTCGACAATTCCCTGCACAAAGGCGAGTTCCTTTTGCAGAGTATTTCGCGCGATTACAAATTGCATTGATTACTCCTTCGGGGTGGAAACTTCTTCGCCTTTATATCACAAGCTTCGTGAACTACTGAACACCATGTGATCTAAGAAATTGCTTAATACTTAGTAGTAATAGTAGCGCCTGTGAATACTGTGAATAGCAACGAGTCGGGTGCGGATTCTTCGATCAATAACAGTCGCTACTCGTTAATATGGACTCACATGGGCATGTGGAAGTTAAAGAACAACCCTTCAAGCATTCACAGCCTCGATGAGGCGATTGATAGTTCCCGCCATTTCTCCGTTCGCATTCATCTCTTTCTCGATCTTTTCCACAGAGTGAATCACAGTCGTGTGGTGCTTACCACCGAAATGTTTGGCGATTTCCGGATAGCTTTTCTTCGCTAATCTCTTGCACAAGTACATCGCGACTTGTCGAGGAATCAGGACGTGACGAACGTTCGACCTCGCTTTCAGGTTTTCCACATCAATTCGGTAATGCTGCGCCACCAACTGCTGAATTCGGACAATCGACACTTCGTGCGAGATTGGCTCGTTAGACACCCCGCGAAAAGACTCCTCCGCCAGACTCTTTGTCAGCGGAACACCACGCAGCGAAGCCATCGCCAGGAGACGGACCAATGCACCCTCGAGTTCGCGAATGTTGTGTTTCGCGTGACGAGCCAACATCAAAGCAACATCATCAGGCAAGTTGACGTGATGCACCTCGGCCTTCCGCTTGATGATTACAACCTTGGTCTCGAGGTCAGGTGGCTCAATATCAGCGATGAGTCCCCACTCAAAACGCGAATGGAGACGTTCCTCAATCTCTGGGATGTCGCGCGGGGGACAATCAGAGGTTAAGACAATTTGCTTTTGCCGATCGTACAGCGCGTTGAAGGTATGGAAAAACTCCTCTTGTGTTCTCTCCTTACCGGCGATGAACTGCACATCATCGATTAGTAATACATCTATGCTGCGATACCGCTCACGAAACGCGTTGGTTTTGTCATAGCCGAATCGGATTGCGCTGATCAATTCATTCATGAACCGTTCGAGGGATAAGTACGCAATTCGCAAAGTTGGATTCGAGTTCGTTATCGCGTGGCCAATCGCTTGAATGAGGTGGGTCTTCCCGAGACCGACACCGCCGTAAAGATAGAGTGGGTTATATGTCCGACCTGGCGACTCGGCAACCGCCATAGCCGCTGCATGAGCCAGCCGATTGCACGAAGCGACTACAAAGTCACCGAAGGTATACTTCGCATTCAAGCGAAAGACATCTGAAAAGCGAACCTCAGGACCATCTGATTCGACCAACGGCAACGCCGAGACTGATTCAGATGCCGAAGAAAGCGGTGCAGCGACGGCTGCCGCGCCAGACGTGTTGGAGTTCGTTTGCCACTCGATGCGTAGGGCTCCAAGCTGGGACTCATCGAGGGATTGCCGAAGCGGTTCGGCGTACTTCGAAAGAATGCAATCACGCACGACCTCATTAGGTGCGGCAATGCTGAGGACACCCTCCTGAGCGCCACGTTGGAAACGTAGTGGTTGGAACCACGTTTGGAATGCCTGGTCAGTTAGCTTGCTCTGAATTGCCTGAAAGAAGGGTTGCCACTGAGCGTCTGTATGTCCGGTGTACATTTGGGGAAATAACGCACACTACTTAGTACAACACGGGAGTCTGCTGCCCCAAGTCAAGCCTGCGAATTATCGAAGGGCGAACCTACCATAACGGTAAAAGCTTGGGCAAGAAAAACAGGTGACAAGTTTCAAGGGTGGCTCAAAGTCTTTCAAATCGAGAAAGGCGGCGGATTGGTGACGAGCGCACCTTAGTTGAGGGAAACGAGCTTTGTTTCGGTCAAGCGAGCATCTATCCTCGGAGAGGTCCGATGTCTGTATTGGGAGAGAGCCAATATCTGTATTGCACTTAGTAGCACAACACGTGTTACACCGAACTAGACGCGGACGCGCTAAGAGGTTGATGGGAATCTGTGAGTAAGTCGTAGAGTCGAGTAAGGTCTTCGTTGCTGTAAAACTCGATTTCAATCCGGCCGGCCGAACCGGGCTTCTGGGCGACGATGCGAACCTGCGTTCCAAAGCGACGCCGGAGCTTGGCTTCAGCGGATCTAAGGTTTGGATCGATCTGTTGCACTTGGGGCGTGACTGCCGTTCGCTCTTGCGTGTTGAGGCTCCGAATTCGGTTTTCAGTCTCTCGGACTGACCAATTGTTTTTGTGGATTCGCTGGGCAAGCCGTCTTTGGAGCTGCGGATCTGCGATGCCCAATAGCGCACGAGCATGACCGAAAGTTAACTTTTCCTGTTCGAGCAAAGATTGGATTTCGTTCGGTAATTTTAGAATGCGAAGATAATTGGTAATGAAGGTGCGGTCCCTGCCCACGCGTTGAGCAACTTCTTCTTGCGTTAACCCCAACGTTTCTATCAACCGCCTATAGGCATTCGCCTCTTCGATCGCATTCAATTCTTGTCGTTGAATATTCTCGATGAGCGCCAACTCCAGGAGGTTCTCGTCAGGTATCTCGCGAACGATCGCCGGGACGCGGGTTAGACCCGCCATCTGAGCGGCTCTCCACCGCCGCTCTCCGGCGACGAGTTCGTAGAGACCTCCGCGGCGGCGCACCAGCAGCGGCTGGATAATTCCCGTCGCGCGGATAGATTGCGCGAGCTCCTGCAGCTTCGCTGCGTCGAATGTATTACGCGGCTGCTGCTCGCCCGGCCGAATTAAGTCAATCTCTATTTCCCGCAGTTCTTCATTGTCCTGCGGCGACGGCGCTGTGGAGATCAGCGCGCTCAGCCCCCTGCCCAACGGCTTCCTGTTCATGGGCCAACACCTCCTCTGCGAGTTGGAAATAGCTTTCGGCGCCGCGAGACCGCGGGTCGTAATGAATCACGGGTTTGCCATGACTTGGCGCTTCGGCCAAGCGAACATTCCGGGGAATAACCGTCTTCAAAATAAGATTGCCGTAGAAACTTCGTAAGTCGGTCGCGACTGCTGACGATAAGTTTATGCGATCGTCATACATCGTAAGCAGCAAGCCCTCGATCCGCAGCGTTGGATTAACCGCTCGACGGATTGATGTCAGCGTATTGAAGAGCTCCGTGACGCCCTCGAGTGCGTAGTATTCGCACTGAACAGGCACTAACAGCGAATCCGCGGCGGCTAGCGCGTTGAGGGTCAAGAGATTGAGCGCGGGGGGACAATCGACGATGATGTAGTCGTAATCGTCCTTTGCGTGTGTCAGCGACTCTCGTAACAGGAACTCCCGCTCGGGGATGTCAATCAACTCAATCTCAGCGCCGGCGAGGTTCCGATCCGAAGGTACAAGGTCGACACCGAAGTCCGTATGAATTATCAAATCTTTGAGCGAGTCGCGCAGGACAAGCGCGTGATAAGCATTGCGGGGAATTACGTTGCGGGCTACACCAAGCCCTGAAGTAGCATTGGCCTGGGGATCAATGTCGAACAGCAAAACACGCCTTCCAGCTTTTGCAATGGCCGCCGAGAGATTGACGGCGGTGGTAGTTTTCCCAACCCCACCTTTCTGATTCGCAATGGCGATTGTCTTTCCCATCGAGCCGGCCGCCGACAAATTTAAGGTGATACCTTAACACAGAAGGCACGGGATGCCTACGTTTTCGTTTTAAAACGACAAAGCCGACGGCGGGCGTTTCACGTGTAACGTTGCAGAGCTCGGGGCCGCTCCGCCCCCGACGTTACACGTGAAACACCGGAATGGTGATTCGGTTATGCGCTTAAATGCTGGGCTCGATGCGCGGTGAGGTAAACGAGCAAGTTGGAAAGAGCGGCCGGAGTAAGCCCCGGGACTCTCCTCGCGTCGCCAAAGCTGCGAGGTCGTACACGCTCAAGGCGCTCAATCATCTCATGCGAGAGACTGCCGACGGCCTTGAATGAGAGGTTCTCAGGAATCGCCAGGGCGTCGTGCTGGCGCAGACGGCGACTGGTCTGATTTTGCGAATCCAAATAGCCGGCATAAAGATAATCGGCCAACGCTGTTTCAATGTCCCTAGGTTGGAGATCGCCTCGCTCGGATTCGTCAAGCAACCTGTTAATTTCATCAACTGTGATATTCGGCCGCAACACAAGCTGACCAAGCGTTATCGAATCAGCCAGTTCCTGCCCAGTTACTCGCTGCAGGTGTTCATAAACTGGGTCGCCACGCTTGATCTTCTTCGAAGCGAACAGTCCGCGAATCTTCGCCAAGCGCTCTCTTCGCTTGTTGAAACGATCCCACTCACTATCGCCGACGAGGCCCAGCTCTCGACCCTTGGGCTCGAGCCGTTCGTCAGCATTGTCGTGCCGTAAAGACAGACGATGTTCGGATCGTGAGGTAAACATCCGATAAGGTTCGTCTACTCCCTGCGTGATCAAGTCGTCGATTAAGACGCCGATGTATGACTCCTCGCGATGGATTCTAAACGGCAATCGACCAATTGTGGTCAGACCAGCGTTGATGCCGGCGATCAATCCTTGGCAAGCAGCCTCCTCGTAGCCAGTGGTCCCATTGATCTGCCCGGCGAGAAAAAGGCCCCTGACACGCGCCGTCTCAAGCAAGGGAGTTAACTCCTTCGGGTCTACAAAGTCATATTCGATTGCATAACCCGGCCGGATAATTTGAGCTTCGTCCATGCCGGGAATCAGGTTCACGAGTTCTTGTTGGAGTTGAGCCGGAAGAGAAGTGGAAAGCCCGTTTAGATAAACCTCGTTGGTGCTGAATCCCTCGGGCTCAACGAACAATTGGTGGCGAGTCTTCTCTGGAAACTTAACGACCTTATCTTCTATGGAGGGGCAGTAACGCGGTCCAATTCCTTTGATGGCGCCGGAGTAGAGCGGCGACTCGTGTAGATTGCTGCGGATCTTTCCGTGCAAGGCCTCGTTCGTATAAGCGAGAAAACAATTCAACTGATCTTGTTCGATCTCGTCCGTCGCAAACGAGAACGGAACAGGCCGCTCATCCGGCGGTTGCGGTTCAAAAGCGTTCCAATCGATTGTCCGGCCGTCGAGTCGCGGCGGCGTGCCCGTCTTCAATCTTCCCACCGGGAAACCAAGGCGCCTTAACGCCTGGGGTAGCTCAGTTGATGCCGGTTCACCGGTTCGGCCCCCGGCGTACGTCCTGCGACCGGTGTGAATCTTTCCATTGAGGAAGGTCCCTGTTGCGACGATTACCGCATTCGCCGCGAGCCGCCGGGCATCCTGCAACTCAACGCCGACAATGGTGTCGCCTTTGACGAGCAAATCGGTGACGAGTCCCTGCCGCAGGCTCAGGTTCGGAGTTGCCTCGAGCGTGCGTCTCATCTCGACGCGATAAAGTGTGCGATCGGCTTGTGCCCTCGGCGCTTGCACAGCGGGACCGCGGGAGCGATTCAACAATCTGAACTGAATGCCGGTGCGATCGATGACGCGGCCCATGATTCCGCCGAGCGCATCAATCTCCCGCACCAAGTGTCCTTTCCCAATGCCGCCAATCGCCGGATTGCATGACATCTGCCCGATGAGGTCGAGGTTAAGTGTCAGCAAGGCAGTATTCGCGCCGAGTCGCGCCGCAGCGGATGCAGCCTCGCAACCGGCGTGGCCGCCGCCAATCACAATCACGTCAAAAATTTCGTCGAACGCCATGGGTTAATTCAGCGCAATCCGAAACGGCGATTACTTGCCAATGCAGAATGTCGAAAAGATTTGTCCCAGTATCTCTTCGGTCGTCGTTTCGCCGGTGATCTCTCCGAGGAATTTTAATGCGTTATGGAGCCCAATCAAAATGATCTCTTCACTCGCGCGTTCGCGAATGCGCGCTTCCGATGAGGCGATCGCGTCGGTCGCGCGCAGCAGGAGATCATGATGACGCGCGTTTGTGATCATCAATCCTTCAGCGGCGCCGTTGCCATTGACGAAGGGCTTCAGCAATGCGTCGCGCAATTGCACGATGCCGTCTTCGGTTAATGCTGAAACTGCGACTGCGGGCGCCGGCCGATCTGCGTCACGAATCTTTTCTTCAACACGTGCCGGAGAGAAATTCGGAAGGTCGCTCTTGTTTACTGCAATGACGTGAAGCTTGCCGGAAGCATCGTCGAGCACTAGTTGATCTTCTTCCGTCAGTGGCTCTGAGCCATCAACAACGATGACAAGCAAGTCAGCATCGGCTGCCGCGCGTCGCGTGCGCGCCACGCCGAGCGATTCAATTTGATCGGTCGTCACGCGCATACCGGCGGTATCGATCAACGTGATAGGTATTCCGTCCCACCCGATCGGCTCGGAGATGGTATCTCGAGTTGTGCCTGGAATCTCAGTTACAATCGCGCGCTCGTGTCCCAGCAAGCTATTGAAAAGACTGGACTTACCGGCATTAGGCCGTCCCACCAAAGCAACCTTTAATCCTTCGTGAAGCAATCTGCCGCGCACGAAAGTATTGGCAAGAGATTTTAAGTCTGATCGCAGCGCCGCAAGCGCGCTTTCCATTTCTTCCTGCTCAAGTTGCGGCAAGTCGTCTTCAACAAACTCGAGCGAAGATTCCAGCCGAACGATGATTCGCAGAAGTTGATCTTTCGCCGGCTGAAGTCGATGGGAGATTTCACCATCGAGCTGTCGTGTCGCTTGTTGCGCAGCAGCGTCTGTTTGCGCATCGATCAAATCGCGAATTGCCTCAGCCTGCGTAAGTTGCAAGCGACCGTTCATCACCGCGCGCAAGGAAAACTCCCCCGGTTTCGCCAGGCGAACATCCAGTCGCAAGATCGTATCGAGAATCCGCCGCAGCAACACAGGTGATCCGTGACAATGAAATTCCACAACGTCTTCCCCGGTGAATGAGTGTGGCGCTTTAAAGAAACAGACGAGGGCCTGATCGACCTTTTCTTCGCTGAATGGATCAATGATCGCTCGTAACGTGAGGTAGTTTGGCTCGAGGTCAGCGCATTCACCTCCCGTCAAGTGTTTTAGAACGGTGAGTGCTCCGGGTCCACTGACACGAACTATGCCGATGCCGCCCCGGCCGAGTGGGGTCGACAAAGCAACAATCGAATCACCTGAAAAACTCATGAAGTCGCGGAGGGAAAGCGTTAAGCGGACGCGGCGGCCTTCGGGGTCACGCGCAGGCGACGGGAATTACCTTCGCCAATTGATTCGGTGTGCAGATCCGGTTCGTCCGCGAGCGTGAGATGGATGACGCGACGTTCGTTCCCGTCCATCGGGCCGAACACGAAAGAAGACCCAGTCGAGCGGACCTGACGAGCAGCGTGATGAGCCATCGCGCGCAGTTCAGCCTCGCGAGCCGCGCGATAGTTATCGGCGTCGCAGACGATCCGTTGACCTTTCGGCAAGCTGCGGCCCACCGCCTGATTGAGGATCTGCTGTAATGCATCAAGCAGCTCGCCGCCTTGATTCAACAGTAGACCGTTGTCTTGTCCGTCGATCGATACGAGACAGCCTTGCTCGGTCTCGCTCGCAGACGCATGCAAGTCGAAGCCCGCTCCACGAAGAATTGCATTGGCCAATTCTTCAGCCTTGATACAAATTTCCTGCATCGATTAAGTCGTTGATTCTACCGCAGGCCGCGGAAAGTGACTAACGATGAGGGAGCCTGAACTAGGAAAATCGTTAATTGGAATCTTTCTTGCGAACGTAAATCTGACCGCGCTGGGTCAGGCCGGCCTTGTTCGCAATTGTGAAGAGCACTGAATCGAGGATGTCCTTGTTGTCGAGTTTGAAACTGGTCGCGCCGGCCGCCTTGCTGTCCGGATCGTCGTACTGAATAGTCAAATAGCGGACTTTGGTTTTCACAAAGCTGGCTGGGATGCCGTAGAGCGGCACGTGACTAATGACCGTAGCGGCTGCCGGTTGCACGGAATGGCTGTCGCCATAAGCGCCGGTGATTGAGGCAAAGGGGATCGAAAACAATTCCGTATGTTTGCCGTCACTAAATACGAGCCG
>Ga0207686_10000264_pt1 | contig 39340 bp, 31 predicted proteins | sample KBSM24metaG_FD_184396 | JGI IMG/M metagenome (GOLD analysis project Ga0207686, IMG submission 184396) | Miscanthus rhizosphere microbial communities from Kellogg Biological Station, Michigan, USA - KBS M2-4 metaG (SPAdes) (version 2) | ecosystem: Host-associated > Plants > Roots > Rhizosphere >...
CCGCGATCCAGGAGGCGCTGTTCGCCCGCTGGTCGGCCTGCAGATATTCGTTGTACGCCTCGTCCAGCACGATCAGCACGTTGGCCGGAACGGAGGCGACGAACGCCTGCACGTCGGCCGGGGACAGCCAGGTCCCGGTCGGATTGTTCGGATTGGCGATAAACACGATGCGGGTTTGCGGCGTCAGCGCGGCGCGCATTGCCGCGAGATCGTGACCCAGGTCGCGCGCTCTCACTTCGATGCCCCGAGCGCCCCGCGCCTGCGTGGCCAGCGGATACACGGCAAACGCATGCTGCGCATAAACGGTGTCATCGCCCGGACGGAGGAACGCCTGCGTCGCGAGCTCGAGGATGTCGTTCGAGCCGTTGCCCAGCACGATCTGGTCGAGACCGACGCCGAAGCGCGCCGCCAGCGCCTGCTTGAGAGCGAAGCCGTTGCCATCAGGGTAGCGGGTGACGTCGGCTACCGCGCCGGCGATCGCCGCCCGCACTTTCGGGCTCGGGCCCCGCGGGTTCTCGTTCGAGGCGAGTTTGACGATGCGGCTTTCGACGAGCCCGTATTCGCGCGCGAGTTCCGCGATCGGCTTGCCCGGCACGTAGGGGCTGATGCGGCGCACGTAATCGGGCGAGAGCGTCGACATGGCGCTTGCGTTCGCGGTTGTGCTCATCGCCTGCGTGCTGCTTAGAATTGGGCGGCCGGGTACGATCCCAGCAGCTTGAGGAATGGCGCGCGTGCGCCGAGCTCCGCCAGCGCAGCAGCCACCGGTGCGTCGTCGCGATGGCCTTCGAGGTCGACGAAGAACAGGTACTCCCACAGGCCGGTGCGCGCCGGGCGCGATTCCAGCCGGTTCATGCTGACGCCGTGTCTGGCCAGCGGCTCGAGCAACGCGTGCACGGCGCCCGGCCGGTTCTGCGCCGACATCACCAGCGACGTTTCATCGTCACCCGAACGGGCCACCGCATGCCGGCCCAGCACCCAGAAGCGCGTCGTGTTGTTCGGATCGTCCTCGATATGGGGAGCCAGCACGTCCAGCGCATAGATCGCAGCTGCGGTTTCGCCGGCGATCGCGGCGGCGCCGGGTTCGCTCGCCGCCAACCGTGCCGCTTCGGCGTTGCTCGCCACCGGAATCCGCGGCAGAGCCGGCAAGTGGCGCGCGAGCCACAGCATGCATTGCGACAGCGATTGGGAGTGCGAATAGATCTTGCGCACCGCGTCGAGCGGGATACCCTTCGCCAGCAGATTCTGCTGGATGCGCAGGCGGATCTCGCCGACGATCGTCAACTCGGTCTGGCACATCAGGTCCAGCGTGCGCCCGACCGCGCCCTCGGTGGAATTCTCGACCGGCACGACCGCGTAGTCGGTCTGCCCGGATTCGGCGGCGCGGAAAACTTCGTCGATCGACGCGCAGGGCTCGGCATCGACGAACTCGCCGAAATGCCTGCCTACCGCGCCGTGGCTAAAGGTGCCGGCCGGACCGAGGTAAGCGATCCGAAGCCGGCGCTCCAGCGCAAGACATGCGGACATCACCTGGCGGAATATTCCTGCGACCGCATCGCCCGGCAACGGTCCCGGATTGGCATCGCGCATCGCGCGCAATACCTGCGCCTCGCGCTCCGGACGATAGGCGGCGCTTTCGCCCTTGAGCTTGCCGATCGCCTGCGCATGCGCGGCGCGCTGGTTGAGTGCGCGCAGGATCTCGCGGTCGAGGCCGTCTATCTCCGCTCGATGGCGCTGGAACTCCTGCTCGCTTTCGTCGTTGTTCATCGCCTGCCCGGGTCGTCGCTCATTTCGCCGCCGGCAGCGCGCCGGCGACTGTCGCCCTGTTGCCGATTTTTATTCCGGCTCGTCGCTGACGAGCTCGGTTTCGACGACTCGTTCGAGGCCGGCGAGCTTTTCACCCTCGCCCAGGTTGATCAGCGTCACGCCCTGTGTCGAGCGGCCCATCTCCCGGATCGACGAAACCTTGGTCCGAATCAGCACACCGCCGGTCGAGATCAGCATCACCTCGTCGTCGGGCAAGACCAGCGCCGCAGCGACGACCTTGCCATTGCGCGCGGTCTGTTGAATGGCGATCATGCCCTTGGTGCCGCGGCCATGACGCGTGTACTCGACGATTGGAGTGCGCTTGCCGTAGCCGTTCTCGGTCGCCGTCAGCACCGATTGCTGCTCGTCCTCGGCGACCAGCATCGAGATGACGCGCTGGCCCTTGTCCAGCATCATGCCGCGCACGCCGTGCGCGGTTCGTCCCATCGAGCGCACGTCGCCTTCCTCGAACCGCACCGCCTTGCCACCCGAGCTGAACAGCATGACGTCGTGCTTGCCGTCGGTCAGCGCTGCGCCGACCAGGAAGTCGCCATCGTCCAGATCGACCGCGATGATGCCCGACGGGCGCGGACGCGAGAAATCGGATAGCGGCGTTTTCTTGACCGTGCCCTTGGTCGTCGCCATGAATACGAAGCGATCGCTGACGAATTCCTTGACCGGCAGGATCGCAGTGATCTTTTCGTGCTCCAGCAGCGGCACCAGATTGACGATCGGTTTCCCGCGCGAGATGCGACCGCCCTGCGGAACGTTGTACACCTTCAGCCAGTACACGCGTCCCCGGTTGGAAAAGCACAGGATGAAGTCGTGCGTGTTGGCGATGAACAGGTGGTCGATGAAATCGTCTTCCTTGGTTCCGGTCGCCTGCTTGCCCCGGCCGCCGCGGCGCTGCGCGCGATACTCGGCAACCGGCTGCGCCTTCATATAGCCGCCGTGCGACAGCGTGACGACCATCTCCTCGGGCGCGATGAGGTCCTCGATCGACAGGTCGGCGCTGTGCGCGACGATCTCGGAGCGCCGTTTGTCGCCGAACTGATCGCGAATGGCCCTGAGCTCGTCGCCGATCACCGTCGTGACTCGTGCCGGCTTGGCCAGAACGTCGAGCAAGTCGACGATCTGCACCATCACCTCGCGGTATTCACCGGTGATCTTTTCCTGCTCCAGCCCCGTCAGGCGCTGCAGGCGGAGCTCGAGTATCGCCTGCGCCTGCGCTTCCGACAGCCGATAGCCCTGCGGAGAGCCGTGCCGCTGCCAGCCGTACTCCGGGGCGAGGCCTTCGGGCCTGGCGGCGTCGGCCGCCGAACGGTTCAGCATCTCCTCGACCAGCGCCGAGCGCCAGGTCCTGGCCATCAACGCCGCCTTGGCCTCGGCCGGCGTCGCCGCCGCCTTGATCAGCGCGATGATCTCGTCTACGTTGGACAGCGCAACGGCGAGCCCTTCGAGAATATGGCCACGGTCGCGCGCCTTGCGGAGCTCGAAGCGCGTGCGCCGCACGACGATCTCTCGCCGGTGCTGCAGGAAGAACTCGAGGAATTGCTTGAGGTTGAGCAGGCGCGGCTGGCCGTCGACCAGCGCGACCATGTTCATGCCGAAGCTGTCCTGCAGCTGCGTCAGCTTGTACAGATTGTTGAGAATGATTTCGGTGATTTCGCCGCGCTTGAGCTCGATCACCACGCGCATGCCGGATTTGTCCGACTCGTCGCGCAGATCCGCAATGCCGTCGAGCTTTTTTTCGCGCACCAGCTCGCCGATGCGAATCAGCAGCGTCGCCTTGTTGACCTGGTAGGGAAGCTCGTCGACGATAATCGCCTGACGTCCGCCCTTCTCAAGATCCTCGATGTGGGTGCGGGCGCGTATGACCACGCGGCCGCGCCCCGTCCGATAGCCTTCCCGAACGCCCTCGGTCCCGAAAATGATGCCGGCGGTCGGAAAATCCGGCGCGGGCACGTGCTCGATCAGCTCATCGACAGTCGTGTCCGGATTGTCGAGCAGCGTCAGGCACGCAGTGACAGTCTCGGTGAGGTTGTGTGGCGGAATATTGGTCGCCATCCCGACGGCGATGCCGGACGAGCCGTTCACCAGCAGATTCGGAATCCGCGTCGGCAATACCGTCGGCTCGAGCTCCTTGCCGTCGTAGTTGGGCGCGAAATCGACAGTTTCCTTGTCGATGTCGGCCAGCATCTCCGCGGTGATCTTCTCCAACCGGCATTCGGTGTAGCGGTATGCCGCGGGCGCGTCGCCGTCGACCGAGCCGAAGTTGCCCTGGCCGTCGATCAGCGGATAGCGAAGCGAAAAATCCTGCACCATCCGGACCAGCGCCTCGTAGGTCGCGCTGTCGCCGTGCGGATGATATTTGCCAAGCACGTCACCGACGACGCGCGCGCATTTGACGTAGGGCCGGTTCCAGACGGTGTTTGATTCGTGCATCGCGAACAGCACGCGGCGGTGCACGGGTTTCAAGCCGTCGCGCACATCCGGCAGTGCCCGACCGACGATTACGCTCATTGCGTAATCGAGGTAGGAATGCCGCATTTCTGCTTCGAGGCTAACTGGCAGGGTTTCTTTAGCGAACTGCTCCATCGTGGACCGGCTCTTTATCTGTCGAAATGGTTACAATCGGCGGATCGCAAATGGCCGCCGCGCAAAGCCTGAAATCGCCCCGCGCAGCCCCGTGCGGAGCGGTGCGGGCGTTCATAGCGCGAAACAATGAATTTTAGCATGACCGTTGTATTGCTGCGACACTTGCCGATATTGCCTTTACGAATGGCCAATTTCGCTTTGCAGCGTCGATTTCCCTATGCTATATTGGCCGGGAAGTCGGCATTTCCAGACGAACGCGAAAAAAAGTTGCCGTTACGCTCCGAAATGAACGGGTAGAACTCAACAACTACAGGCAGAGAGGTCAAAGTGATGAAAAATCGTCTGATCGCAACCCTCGTGACCGGCGCGGTCGCCGCCACGATGGCCAGTGCGGCCTTCGGTCAAGCAGACCCGAAAAACTCCGCTTATTGGCTGGAGCAATACGGCACCCCGGATGCCAATGTCTGGCGCAACAGCACTGGCTTGTGCTGGCGCGCCGGGTACTGGACGCCCGCGATGGCGATCAAGGAATGCGACCCGGATCTGTTCCCGGTCAAGGCGCCGGCGCCCGCTCCTGCGGTAACCCCGCCGCCGCCGCCCCCGCCGCCGCCCGCGCCGGCCCCAGCGCCCGCACCGACGGTGCAGAAGATCACGCTGGCCAGCAAGGCCTTGTTCGATTTCGACAAGGCGGTGTTGAAGCCTGAAGGCAAGGCAGCGCTCGACAGCGAGGTCATCGACAAGCTCAAGGATGTGAGCAAGCTCGAACTCGTCCTCGTTACTGGTCATACCGACCGCATCGGGTCGCAAGCGTACAACCAGCGCCTGTCAGAGCGCCGCGCCGATACCGTGCGCGACTATCTGGTCAGCCGTGGCGTCGCACGCGACAAGATCGAGACGCTCGGCATGGGCAAGACGCAACCGATCCCGGGTGTGGTTTGCGATCAGAAGAACATGAAGGAACTGATTGCCTGCCTCGCCCCGAACCGCCGCGTCGAAGTCGAAGTCAAGGGCGAAGCCGTCAAGCGCTAAAACAGCGCTGCACGCGGAAAGAGCCCCGCCCAAGTGCGGGGCTTTTTCTTTCCCTTTTTTCGATCCATTCGACTACACGCCGATGCAAACCGTCGATCTCCGACTCGATCCGCGCTGGGTAGTGCCTGTCGTGCCCCGCGGCGCGCTGGCCGCGCATTCGGTCATCATCGACGCCGGACGAATCGTCGCCGTCGTACCGGTCGCGGAGGCCGACCGCGACTACGATGCGACCGAGCACTTGAGGCTGGCCACGCACGCGCTGATGCCGGGCCTGGTCAACGCGCACACGCATGCGGCGATGAGCCTGCTGCGCGGCAGCGCCGACGACGTGGCACTGGCCCCGTGGCTGCAGGATCACATCTGGCCGCTCGAAAAGGCCTTTCTCTCGCCGGAATTCGTGCACGATGGAACGCTGCTTGCCGCGGCGGAAATGCTGGCCGGCGGCGTCACCTGCTGCAACGATCAGTATTTCTTTCCCGACGCGGCTGCGCGCGCCTACCAGGCCAGCGGCATGCGCGCGATGCTCGGCCTGGCGGTACTCGATTTTCCGACGGCTTACGCCGTGAATGCCGATGGCTACCTGCAATCAGGACTCGCGGCGCGCGACAAGTGGAAACACGAGCCGCTGTTGAGTTTTTCGCTTGCGCCCCATGCGCCGTATACGGTCGGCGATGCCAGCTGGAAGAAGATCGTCGTTTATGCACGGCAGCTCGACCTGCCGATTCAGACGCACCTGCTGGAGACACGCGACGAGCGCTCGCGCAGCGAATCCGAATTCGGCATCGATCCGTTGCGGCGCTTGCACAGTCTGGGCGTGACCGGTCCGGGCTTTATCGCGGTGCACGGCACTCATCTCGAGGCCACCGACATCGAATTGCTCGTGGCGCACGCTTGTCACATCGTGCATTGCCCGACATCCAACCTCAAACTCGCAAGCGGCATCGCGCCGGTGACGGAGCTGGTGCGCCGCGGAGTCAACGTCGCGGTGGGCACCGATGGCGCAGCCAGCAACAACCGCCTCGACGTGTTCGGCGAGGCCCGGCTCGCGGCACTGCTGGCCAAGGGCGCCAGCGGCGACGCCGGCGCGATTCCCGCAGCCACCGCACTGCAGATGGCGACCCTGAACGGCGCACGCGCGCTCGGGCTCGAGCGCGACATCGGCTCGCTCGAGCCGGACAAGCAGGCCGATGTGATCGCCGTCGATCTGGGCGCGCTGGCCCACGCTCCCTGCTACGATCCGGTTTCGCATCTGGTCCACGTCACCGGTCGCGACCAGGTAACCGACGTCTGGGTCGCCGGCCGTCGCATCGTGGCCGAACGCCGGCTGACGAGTATAGATACCGACGAGCTCGCCTCGCGCGCGCGCTTCTGGCAGGATCGGCTTCAGTCGCAGCAAACGTCACCGGCGAAGTAGAATCCACGTTCTGTCGGCTGAATCGGCATCCTCCTCAAGCGTTCCGCATCGTTCGCATGGCTGAAATCATCGATAACGCGGACCCGGCCGAACTCGCCAAATTCGGCGCGCTGGCGCATCGCTGGTGGGATCCGACCAGCGAGTTCAAGCCCTTGCACGACATCAACCCGTTGCGCCTCGGCTATATCGCAGCGCAATGCGGCGGCTTCGCTGGCAAGTCCGTTCTCGACGTGGGCTGCGGCGGCGGCATCCTTGCCGAAGCGATGGCCGAGGCAGGCGCGCGCGTGCTCGGGATCGATTTGTCGGAAGCTGCGCTGGCCGTCGCCCGGCTGCATCAGCTCGAATCGAAGTCGTCGGTGTCTTATCGCATGATCGCCGCCGAGGCGCTGGCCAATGAGCGGCCTTCGGATTTCGATCTGGTGACCTGCATGGAGCTCCTCGAACATGTGCCGGACCCGGCGTCGATGGTCGCAGCCTGCGCAAGGCTCGTTCGGCCCGGCGGCACCGTCGTCTGCTCGACGATCAACCGCAATCCCAAGTCGTACCTGTTCGCCATCGTCGGAGCCGAATACGTGCTCAAGTTGCTGCCGCGGGGCACACACGACTATGCGCGCTTGCTGAAGCCTGCCGAGATTGTCGCTTTCGCCCGCCGCGCCGGGCTCGAACTCGCGGACCTCATCGGCATGACTTACAACCCGCTCGCGCGGACCTACCGACTCGAGCCCGACACGTCGGTCAATTACATCGCGACGTTTCGCCGCGATGCCTGAGCAGCAGACGCGCGAAAATCGCAAAGGCGTCGCGCCCAAGCGGCCGCACCGCCTGCCGGTGCGCGCCGTACTGTTCGACCTCGACGGAACGCTGGCCGATACCGCTGCCGATCTCGGCAACGCGCTGAACCGCGTGCGCGCCGATCGCGGGTTGTTGCCGTTGCCATTGGCGACGCTGCGCCCGCAGGCCTCGCACGGTGCGCGGGGATTGTTGGCGGCGGGCTTCGGCATCGGCAAGCAGCACGCCGATTTCGCGTCGCTGCGCGATGCGTTCCTCGCGTACTACGCCGAGGCGTTGTGCGAACACACGACGCTCTTCCCGGAGGCCGACCGGGTGCTGGCGGAGATCGAGCTCAGGGGTCTGCGCTGGGGCATCGTAACCAACAAGGCAGCGCGCTTCACCGTGCCGGTGATCGAGCGGCTCGCTCTCGCGGCGCGCGCCGGTGCAGTAATCTGCGGCGATACGACGCCGGAGAGCAAGCCGCATCCGGCGCCGTTGCTCGCGGGCGCCGCAGCGCTGGCGATCCTGCCGGAAAAATGCGTCTACGTCGGCGATGCCGAGCGCGACATCATCGCCGGGCGGGCCGCACGCATGCATACGCTATTCGCCGCGTACGGCTACGTCGGTGCCGATGAAACACCCTCGGCATGGAATGCCGATGGCGAGCTCGAATCGCTGCCGGAGTTGCTCGACTGGCTTCCTCTGGCGGATAGCGCGGCGGCGCAAGGCTGACTGCCGCTCGGTAGCCGATCGCGCCGCGATCAACCGGGACACGACCCCGCATTCAGGTAAAGCCATTGCTGCGGCTTGCCGTCGCGCGTTCCGGCGAGCCACACCGGCTGGCTGCGGGTCAGCGGCCGCAGTATCGTTGCCGCAATGTCGTCGGGCAGGGACAGCGCGATGCCGTTCGCGCGCTCTACGCGGTCGCCGTTTTTCAAGCCCAGCATGCCGGCAAAGCCGCTTTGATCGCGCACGACGAGTGCGCCAGATGCCGGCGAGACCAATATCTTCCACGCGTCGGGCGCGTCGATCATACCGCCGAGGAGCTCCGCGTTCAGACGCACGACAGGTCCCTTGAACCCGGCCGGGATGGCGCAGGCGGCCGGGCCGGCCGCTGCCGCGGCGACGCGCGGCCGGTCGGCGCTCGGCTGCGTACGCAGCGAAAGCTCCCGTCGAATGCCCCCCTGCACCACGCTGACGCCATCGGGACGCACGCTTTCGATGCGGATGCCGGGTGCAATGTCCTGACCCGCCGCCACCAGCATCGCGGCGCGCGTTCCGGCGCGCAGCAGCGCATAGCCTTTGCCGTCGGCTTGCGCGAAGACCCCGAGAACGCGAACATCGCCGAGGTCTGCACTGGCCGGGGCATTCGCCGGCGCCGCTCCGGCCGGGCCGAACAAGTGGGCCTCCGCAGTGCGGCGCGCGAGATCGGTTTCAGGTGCAGGCGCCGCGATGACTATCGGCTGCGGTCCGAACCAGAGCCAACCCCAATGCGCGAGCGTCAGAGCGAAGAGCGCCAGGGCGGCGAGCAATGCGACTGCCGCGGCAACGCGCCAGCGCCACGGCGCCGGCGGCACTCCGGGGGTCACGTATAATCCGGCATTGCTCGCCACGATTCGATGCCTTCGAGTCTCAAGCCGTTGAACCCGCAGCTCGCGTTGTTGCAGCCCTATCCGTTCGAGCGCCTGCGCCAATTGTTCGCGGGCGTTACGCCCGCCGCAGCGATGTCGCCGATCAGCCTGTCGATCGGCGAGCCCAGACACCCGACGCCGCAGTTCATTCGCGACGCGCTGGCCACTGGCAGCGTCGGCCTTTCAAATTATCCCACAACGGCCGGAGCACCCGCACTGCGCGAGGCGATCGCGGCATGGCTCTCTCGGCGTCATCGCCTGCCCGCGCTGGATCCGATGTCGCAGGTTCTGCCGGTGCTCGGCAGCCGGGAGGCATTGTTCGCGTTTGCCCAGACGGTCGTCGATGCGAGCCGCGTCGGCGCGACGGTGATCGTTCCCAATCCGTTCTATCAGATCTACGAGGGCGCGACGCTGCTTGCGGGAGCAGCGCCGCACTACGTCAACAGTCTTGCAGCGAACGGCTTCGCGCCGCAATGGCGCGAGATCGGCGACGCGGTCTGGGCCCGCACGCAACTCGTCTACGTGTGCTCGCCGGACAATCCCACCGGCCGCATCACAACACCCGACGAGTGGCGGACGCTGTTCGATCTCTCGGATCGCCATGGCTTCGTGATCGCTTCCGATGAATGCTATTCGGAGATCTATTGCGACGAAGCGCATCCGCCGCTCGGCGCGCTCGCGGCGGCCGCGGCGCTCGGACGCGACGGCTTTCCGCGCCTTGTCGTCTTCGGCAGTTTATCCAAGCGCTCGAACTGCCCGGGGCTGCGCTCGGGCTACGTCGCCGGCGACGCGGCGCTGATCAAAGCCTTCCTGCTGTACCGTACCTACCACGGGTCGGCGATGTCACCCGCGGTGGCGGCCGCCAGCATCGCGGCATGGAACGACGAAGCGCATGTGCGAGCCAATCGAGCGCTGTACGCACAAAAATTCGCGGCGTTGGCGCCGCGCGTCGATGCGGTGCTCACTGCACCCACACCAGAAGCGGCCTTCTACCTGTGGGCCAACGTCGGCGGCGACGATGCCGATTTCGCCCGGCGCCTCTACGCCGACCAGGCCGTCAGCGTCCTGCCTGGAAGTTACCTGGGTCGAACGGTCGGCGGCGTCAATCCGGGGGCCGGCTACATTCGCATCGCGCTGGTCGCCGAATTCGACGAATGCGCCGAAGGGATCGACCGGCTCGTCCGGTTCGCGCGCAGCGACTAGAAAGACGGCCCGTCCGTCTCGGCCCGCGCCGTTTTATCGTGGCCGGGCGCGGCCCGTCGCCTGACCGGGTCGCCAGCGACGGCGCGCGTACAATCGGCGGCCATGGCGACTATGAGCACATCCTCCGGCGACGGAAAAGCGGCGTGGTGGCAGCCGGCTTGCGCTGGATTTCGCGGCGTCTCCTGGCAGACGGTCGCGCTGATCCTGGCGATCAATACCGGGTACGCCGCGATCCTGTGGATCGAGGACCACCGCACATTCTGGCATCCGTTCATCACTGCCCAGTGTTTCGGCCTGGCGATCGCGTACATGGTCAACGCCGCGCGGCCCTGGGAGCAGGCCCGTCCGCTCTGGCGTCTGCTGCCGGCGGTAGCCATCGGGACCGCCGCCGGCTTTGGGCTGCTGATCCTGGTCAAAATACCCTTGCTGCACATGTACAGCTGGTCCGAGCTCAGCACGCGTACCAGCCAATTCGCCTGGACCGCATTCGGCGGTTTTACCAACGGCGTTTTTGTCAGTCTCTTCTTTCTGCTCAAGTTCCGCGAGGCGCGGGCGCAGGCCAAAATCCTCCAGGGCGAGGCCGACCGCAATCGGCTGTCGCGGCAAGCTATCGAGGCGCAATTGAAACTGATGCAGGCACAGGTCGAGCCGCATTTCCTGTTCAATACGCTGGCGTCGGTGCAATTCCTGACCGAGACCGACCCTCCGAAGGCCGGACAGATGCTCGGCCACCTGCTTGCCTACCTCCGCGCCGCGCTGCCGCAATTGCGCTCAGGCAGCTCGACCTTGGGCCAGGAGATCGAGCTGGCGCGGGCCTATCTGTCGATCATGCAGATGCGCATGGGGTCCCGCCTCACGTTTTCCGTCGGCCTTCCCGAATCGCTGCGCGCGGCACCCTTTCCACCGATGCTGCTGATGTCGGTGGTCGAAAACGCGGTCAAGCATGGCATCGAGCCCAAGGCCGACGGTGGGACGATCCGCATCGAGGCACAGCAGGACGAGGAGACGGTGACGGTGTCGGTCATCGACAGCGGCCAAGGCCTTGCCGGACAGATCGGCCGCGGCGTCGGACTGACCAATCTGCGCGAGCGACTGCAGGCGCTGTACGGTCGTCGAGCACGCTTCACCCTTCAGGCCGAGCCCAGCGCCGGCGTCCGAGCCACGATCGAGGTGCCGAGTGAAGCCGCAGTGGCAGGCTAGGCGCGTCACTGCGCTGATCGCCGAGGACGAGCCTATGCTGCGCGCGCAGCTGCGCGCGCGGCTGTTGCAGGCGTGGCCGGAGCTCGAGATCGTCGCCGAGGCCGAGAACGGCGAGCAGGCGCTGGCGCTGGCCGCCGAGCTCGAGCCGGAGATCGCTTTCCTCGACATCCGCATGCCGGTCAAGGATGGTCTCGACGTCGCGGCAGCGATCGGCGATGCCTGTCACGTCGTCTTTGTCACCGCTTACGACGAGTATGCGGTCAATGCCTTCGAGCAAGGCGCGGTCGACTATGTGCTGAAGCCGGTCACCCCCGAGCGCGTCGCCAAGCTGGTCGACCGGCTGAAGCAGCGGCTCGCTTCGCCGCCGGCCGATCTGTCGGAGATTCTGCAGCACCTGGCGGCACGCGCGAGCACCGGTTCGCTGCGCTGGATCAAGGCCTCGCTGGGGGCCACCATGCGACTGATTCCGGTCGACGAAATCTGTTATTTCCGCGCCGAGGACAAGTACACGCGCGTCGTGACTGCCGACGGCGATGCGCTGATCCGCAAGACGATCAAGGAGCTGTTCGAGGAGCTCGATCCCGAATCCTTCTGGCAGGTACATCGGGGAACGATCGTCAACCTGCGCGAGATCGCCCGAGTCGAGCGCGATCATCGCGACCAGCCGCTGATCGTGCTCAAGCACCGCAAGGAATCGCTGATGGTCAGCCGCACGTTCGCTCATCTGTTCAAGGCGATGTAGCGGCGCAACCCGCGGCGAGGGGCCTCGCGCAAGCGGGGTTTGCGCGTTCCGAGTCGGCGCTGCGACCGACATCGCTTTCTGGATTTCAGCGCGACGATCGATGAGGGCGCGACGCGGCCTGCGGCCTAGCCATCCAGGGCGCCCATTACGATCTTTCTGTTCGTTGGTGTCGCACCCCAAGCCGGCAAGGCGAGGCCGTTGTCCAAGAAGCTCCGATGGCAATTCTGAGTCAATACCCCATACGACGTGCTCTCGCCAAAAACCGCAGCGTTCTGATCGCTGACGAAGAGCCGGTGCGAAGCCGGTTTTCTAACCTGCTTCTTAAGGTCGTCCATTGCTCTGGCAGCTGGAATGAAGTCAGGAAACGCCTCAAAGAGGAATCGCAATACCTTCACGCGCAGGAACTGGTGCAGCCATATCTGCTCATATCCATTCTTCTCCAGGTAGACGTTTTCCACATCATCGATGATTGCCGTCTGGGTCAAGAATCGGCTGTCCCACATCTTTCGGCAGCGGCAGAACAATATGCCGCTGACTGTTGAAGCCTGTTCGAGGGAAAGCCATCGCGATATGGCTTCGATTCTTCGCACGTCAAGCTTGATCGGATACTTGTCGTCGATGCACCAGTAGATCATCTCCTCATCGTCAAGGTCGTCCAACAGCGTCAGGACCGTCTGTTTGATATCCGCAGGGGACTTCTTGTATTCAACCGGCCCGGATGCCGCCGTTGGACCCAATTGCTGATAGGGCACGCGGAAACGAAACGGATGGCCGGGCCATAGCTGCGCGTACTTGAATATCATGTGGTCTGTTACGGCACGGAATCGGTCGCAAGTCAGCACTATCGCTTTCATCGGTTTCGCCCTGTTCGTTTCTTTTCGGTTTCTCTCTGGAACGGACCCTGGTCGCAGGCTCCAACACGAATATTGCGCTGCACCGCTAACTTCGCGCGAAAGTGAGATCGTGCAACACGCCGCTACGCTCGAAGCGTGCCTTGATTGGCAATGAACCACCGGTAGGTTTCGCGTATCCCGTCTACCAATGGGATGCGTGGCTGCCAGCCGAGTGCGCGGAGGCGGGAACTATCCAGAAGCTTGCGCGGGGTGCCATCGGGCTTGGACGGGTCGTCGAAAATACGTCCGGTATACCCCACCGCGGCGGCGACGATTCCGGCGAGCTCGCGGATCGTAATGTCCTCACCGCTGCCTATATTGACGATATCAGTCGCCGAGTAATTCTGCATTAGGTAGATCACGGCTGCAGCGAGGTCGTCCGCATGCAAAAACTCGCGCCGTGGAGTTCCGGTGCCCCAGATGGTGACTTCCGCGTCGCCGCGCAGCTTGGCTTCGTGAAATCGCCGCATCATTGCCGGCAGCACATGAGAATTGTCGAGGTTAAAATTGTCGCCGGGACCGTATAGGTTGGTCGGCATCACGCTGATCGCATCAAAGCCGTATTGCCGACGATACGCCTGGCACAGCTTGATGCCTGCTATCTTGGCGACAGCATAGTATTCATTGGTCGGCTCCAGCGCGCCGCTCAGTAGCGCATCCTCCTTCATCGGCTGCTCCGTCAATTTGGGGTATATGCAGGACGAGCCGAGAAAGCACAGTTTCCTGACCCCATGTCTCCACGCCGCGTGAATGACATTCGCCTCGATCATGAGATTTCTGTAGATGAACGGCGCCGGACATCGCTCGTTGGAATGGATTCCTCCCACCATGCCCGCGGCCAGGAATACGTACTCCGGACGCTGCGCTGCGAAGAATGTCTCGACGGCGGCCTGGTTTTCCAGATCCAGTTCGGCGTGGGTCCGCGCGATCTGGCGGCGGTAACCGCTGGCGAGCAACTGTCGCGAGATCGCGCTTCCGACAAGTCCGCGATGCCCGGCGACAAAAATGCGCGATTCCGGCGCCATCCTCGTGGTCGCGCTATCCATCGACCGGTCCCCGTGTGATCGAAAGGCGCCAGTCGGCGGAAACCCTGTCTGGTCCATCAGTTCCACTCGCTTCAAGACTTCCCGGCCATTTTCCCGACACTTGGTTGCCTGATGTCTTGGCAGTCTACCCCTTGATCGAGGCTTGCCGAAGCCAACTGCGACGCCAAGTCATCGCTACCGCCCTTGCAGCGGTAAAATGCTCGTTTTGCCGCTTGCCTAACCGCGCTGGTGATGAGTACCTTGCAGCAAACGATCGAATCCGCCTGGGAGCGGCGCGCCGAGCTTTCGCCCGCGACGGCCCCTCGCGAGGTCCACGACGCGGTCGCAGCGGTCATTGCCGACCTGGACGCCGGCCGGCTCCGCGTCGCCGAAAAGCGCGGCGGCGAATGGGTGACGCACCAATGGCTCAAGATGGCGGTTCTGCTGTCGTTCCGTCTGGCCGAAAACGCACCGATCGGGCTGGCCGCGGCTGAAGCGCCGTTCCGGTTCTACGACAAGATACCCACCAAATTCGCGCAGTTCGACCAGCAGGCCTTCGCCGAGGCGGGCGTGCGGGTCGTGCCGCCGGCGGTGGCGCGACGAGGCGCGTACATCGCCCCGAACGTCGTGTTGATGCCGAGCTACGTCAACATCGGCGCCTACGTCGACAGCGGAACCATGGTCGACACCTGGGCGACCGTGGGCTCGTGTGCGCAGATCGGGCGCAACGTTCATCTTTCCGGCGGCGTCGGCATCGGCGGGGTCTTGGAACCGCTGCAAGCCAACCCCACCATTGTCGAGGACAACTGCTTTATCGGGGCGCGCTCGGAGGTTGTCGAAGGCGTGATTGTCGAGGAGAACTCGGTGCTGGGCATGGGCGTTTTCATCGGCCAGAGCACCAAGATCTACAACCGGGCGACCGGCGAGGTCGGCTACGGCCGCGTTCCCACCGGGTCCGTCGTCGTCGCCGGGACGCTGCCGTCGTCCGAAGGCAATTGCGCACTGTATTGCGCGGTCATCGTCAAGCAGGTCGATGCGCGGACCCGGGCCAAGACCAGCATCAACGAGCTGTTGCGTGCGTGACGCGTGCGTAACTGTGGCGCGCGAGCGCCGCGTTCAAACCCAACACCGGAACCGATGATGTCCGTTTCCATCAAGACCGCGGAAGAGATCGACAGGATGCGGATCGCCGGCAGGCTCGCTTCCGAGCTGCTCGACTTCATCACGCCGCACGTCCGGCCCGGCATCACGACCGGAGAGCTCGATCGCATCGCGCACGATTACCAGGTCAACGTGCAGCACGTCGTGCCGGCGACCCTGAACTACGCGCCGCCGGGGCACCGGCCGTATCCTGCGTCGATCTGCACGTCGGTCAATCACGTCGTCTGCCACGGCATCCCCGGCGACAAAGTGCTCAAGGCCGGCGACATCGTCAACATCGACGTCACGGTGATCAAGGACGGCTTCCACGGCGACACCAGCCGGATGTTCTACGTGGGGACGCCGCCGATCCAGGCGAAGCGGCTGTGCGAGGTCACCTATGCAGCGATGTGGCGCGGCATCCGCGAGGTCAAAGCCGGGGCAAGCCTCGGCGACATCGGCTCGACGATCCAGCGTTTCGCCGAAGGCCATGGGTTTTCGGTGGTGCGCGAATTCTGCGGACACGGCATCGGGCGCCAGTTCCACGAAGAGCCCCAGGTGCTGCACTACGGCAAGCCGGGCACCGGCATGAAGCTCCAGCCGGGCATGATTTTCACCATCGAGCCGATGATCAATGCCGGCCGCGCCGGCATTCGCGGGCTCGCCGATGGCTGGACGATCGTCACCGCCGATCACAGCCTCTCGGCGCAATGGGAGCACACGGTCCTGGTCACCGAGCAGGGCTACGAGGTGTTGACGCTCTCGGCCGGCGCCCCTCCTCCGCCACTCGCGGCCGCGGCCTGAATCAGGGCGCCGTGGCTGCGACGCTCGCCACCGCACTACCGACAACTGGCGGCGCGTCGGCGGCGCGCTGGAAGCGCGAACTGGCGTTGGGGCGCGAAGCGATTCGCGCCGCGTTCGTTGAAGATCACGCGCCGCATCGCCTGCTGGCCGCGCAATCGCGGCTGGTGGACCGCGTGCTTCGCGGCCTCTGGGCGGACATCGGGGCACCTTCCGGCTGCGCGCTGATCGCCGTCGGCGGCTACGGCCGCGGCCAGTTGTTTCCGTACTCCGACGTCGACGTGCTCGTTTTGCTGCCGTCCGCCCTCGCCCCCATCGCGGCGCCGGCGATCGAGCGGTTCATCGGCCTGCTCTGGGACACCGGCGTCGAGGTCGCGCATGCGGTACGCACGATCGCCGAATGCGAGACCGAGATGGCCGGCGACATCACGATACGGACCAGCCTGCTCGAGCATCGGCAGATCGCCGGCTCGCGCGCGCTCTACCAGCGGTTTCGCCGCAGCATCGAGGCAACCATCGACGCTCGCGCCTTTTACGAAGCGAAGGCCCTCGAGCAGCAGCAGCGCCACCTTCGCTATCAGGACACTGCCTACAATCTCGAGCCCAACGTCAAGGAAAGCCCGGGAGGTCTGCGCGATCTGCAGACGATCGTGTGGATCGCCCGCGCCGCGGGTCTCGGTCGATCGTGGCACGATTTTGCCGCGCGGGGCCTGATGACAGGTCCGGAGGCGCGCGAGGTCGTCCGACAGGAGAGGCTGCTGTGCGACCTGCGCATCCGGCTGCACTATCTTGCCGGTCGCCGCGAGGATCGGCTGGTGTTCGATGTGCAGACCGCGCTTGCTCGCGACTTCGGGCTGGCCGACACCGCCGAGCGGCGCGCGTCCGAACTGCTGATGCAGCGCTATTACCGGGCGGCCAAGTCGATTCGCCAGATCAGCGTCGTGCTGCTGCAGAACGTGCATTCCCGGCTGTTCCCCGCCGAGCTCGCAGCGCGGCCGATAGACGCGGATTTTCAGGCCGTCGACGAGCTGCTCGACGTCGTCGACGAGCAGTTGTTCGCACGCCGGCCGGCTGCGATATTCGACAGCTTTCTCACGCTGCAGCAGCATCCGGAGCTCAAGGGAATGTCGGCCCGCACGTTGCGCGCGCTGTGGCGAAACCGCAATCGCGTCGATGCCGCCTTTCGCCGCGATCCGGCCAATCGGGCGCGCTTCATCGAAATCCTCCGCCAGCAGCGCGGCGTCACGCACGAGCTGCGGCGGATGAACCAGTACGGCATCCTGGGGCGCTATCTGCCGGTGTTCGGACGGATCGTCGGCCAGATGCAGCACGACCTGTTCCACGTCTACACCGTCGACGAGCACATCCTAATGGTGATCCGTAATCTGCGCCGATTTACCGAGGCACAACACGCGCACGAGTATCCGATTTGCTCGCGACTGATCGCCGATTTCGCGCGGCCGGAATTGCTCTATATCGCCGGCCTGTTTCACGATATCGCCAAGGGCCGCGGCGGCGATCATTCGACGCTGGGCAGCACCGACGCCCGGCGGTTCTGCCGCGCCCACCAGCTTTCTCGCGAGGATACCGAGCTCGTCGCATGGCTGGTCGAGCAGCACCTGATGATGTCGGCCACTGCACAGAAGCAGGACATTGCCGACCCGGCGGTGGTCGCGGCATTCGCCGGCAGGGTCGGAACCGCCCGGCGCCTGGCGGCGTTGTATCTGCTGACGGTGGCCGACATCCGCGGCACCAGCCCGCGGGTTTGGAACGCCTGGAAGGCGAAGCTGCTCGAAGGCCTGTACCACGCGGCCAGCGCGGTGCTGGACGGAGGCAGCGCGCGCAAGCGCGCGCCCGACAGCCTGGAAACGCGGCGCGCGGAGGCCGCGCGCCAGTTGCGCTTGTATGCAGTTCCGGAGGGCGCCGAAGACAGCCTGTGGCAGCGTCTGGACATCGTCTATTTCCAGCGGCACAGCGCCGGCGACATCGCCTGGCATGCGCGGCAGCTGTATTACCGGGTCGACGGCAAGCAGCCAGTCGTCAAGGCGCGACTCGCGCGCGACGGCGCCGGGCTGCAGCTGATGGTCTACCTGCCCGACCAGAAGGAGCTTTTTGCGCGCATTTGCGGATTTCTCGGCCGGGCTCAGCTGTCGATTCTCGAAGCCAAGATCCATACGACGCGGCACGGTTATGCGCTCGACACCTTTGTCGTGCATGACCCGGCGAACCCCAACGCCGGTTATCGCGAGGCGATCAGCTACCTCGAATTCGAGCTGCAGCGGGTGCTGACCGAGCGGCCGCCGCTCGAGCTTCCGGCGGAAGGCAGGGTCAGCCGCCACCTGAGACATTTTCCCCTATCGCCCGAAGTCAGCATCTTTGCCGACGACAAGGGAACGCACTTCATCCTCGAGATCGTCGCCGGTGACCGGCCGGGGCTGCTGGCGCGCATCGCCTATACGCTCGCCAAGGCGAACGTCAACGTCGAAAGCGCCAAGATCAATACGCTGGGCGAGCGCGCGGAGGATGTCTTCCTGCTCGACGGCGCTCGCCTGCACGACGAGGCGGCGCGGCTGAGGCTGGAGACGGCGCTCTACGAACAGCTTCGGGTCTAGCCGCTGCCCCTATTCGTCGCGGGCGTCGGCGTCGGGAAACAGGATGTCGGTATAGCCGAACATTCGCATGTCTTCCATGCGCATCGGATACAGGATGCCGTCCAGGTGGTCGCACTCATGCTGGACCACGCGGGCGTGAAAGCCGTTCGCCTCGCGTTCGATCGGCCTTCCCTGCGGATCGAAGCCCTTGTAGCGCAGGCGCGTGTAGCGGCGCACCCGGCCGCGCAGGCCGGGGACCGACAGGCAGCCCTCCCATCCTTCCTCGGTCTCGTCGGAAAGCGGCGTCAGCACCGGATTGACCAGCTCGGTGTAGGGCACCGGCTCGGCATCCGGATAGCGGTCGTTGTGCTCGAAGCCGAAAATGACTACGCGCAGTCCGACGCCGATTTGCGGCGCTGCGAGGCCGGCGCCGGTCGCCGCGATCATCGTTTCGCGCATATCGGACACGAGCGTCTCGAGCTCGGGAGTGCCGAAGCGTCCGACCTCGGTCGAACGCTGCAGCAGCCTCGGATCTCCCATGCGGAGAATGTCTCGAATCACGGCACGCGCTCCACGACACGGTCGATCAGCGCCCTCACTTGGTCCATCGCAGTCTCCAGCACTTCGGCGATGCTCGACATCGAAATCGCGTGGGCGCTCGCGCCACGGCCCGCCGCCTGGTTGACGACGACCGCAATGGCCGCGTAGTCGACACCGAGCTCGCGCGCGAGCGCGGCTTCAGGCATCCCCGTCATACCGACCATCGTCGCGCCATCGCGTTCCAGGCGATCGATCTCGGCGGCGGTTTCGAGCCTCGGGCCGGATACCGCGGCATAGACACCGCCGTCGCGCAGCGGAATCCCTCCGGACGTCGCGGCGGCGAGACAATGGACCCGCAACGCGAGCGAATAGGGCTCGGTGAAATCGACGTGGATCACGACCCGGTCGCTGCCATCGAAGAACGTCGTCTCCCGGCCGCTGGTGTAATCGAGCAGCTGATGCGGCAGAACCAGGTCGCCCGGCCGGTACGCCGGAGCGATGCCGCCGACCGAGGCGACGGCCAGAATCGTGCCGACGCCACGGTGCTTGAGCGCCCAGAGGTTGGCGCGGTAGTTGACGCGGTGCGGCGGAATCGTGTGCCCGTGGCCGTGGCGGGCCAGAAATACGACGTCGCGGCCGCTGATCTGTCCGAACAGCAGCGCCGACGAAGGCTCCCCATAGGGCGTGCGAACGACCTCTCGGTGGGCGACGGCGAGCGTGGACAGGCGGGTAAGCCCGCTGCCACCGATGATGGCGAGCATGGATTGGCAATAAAAAGGGCCCGGCGGCCGCCGATGCTCGAACGCATGGCGGGCCGCGTGCCAGTTGTTACTTTGCTCGACCTTGGTTATTCTTGTCAATTAATGACATTGTCAATATTTGTTGTCGACAGGTAAAGCGAGCTTCTGGTCACCCTATTCTGATACCGGGACCGAACCATGTACCTCGACCGATTGTTCAAGCTGATGGCGGAGAAACAGGCGTCCGACCTGTTCATCTCGTGCGGCGCGCCGATAAACATCAAGATCAACGGCGTCGTCTCGCCGATCTCGACCCAGCCGATGGATGTCGAGACCGTCCGCCGCATCGCCTACGAGCTGATGAGCAAGGAGCAGGCGCGCGAATTCGAGAACGAGCTGGAAATGAACCTCTCGTACCTCGACCGCGCCGTCGGCAACTTCCGTATCAACATCTTCCGGCAGCGCGGGACGATCTCGCTGGTCATCCGCTACGTGCGAAGCCGCGTGCCGCCGTTCGAGGCGCTGAAGCTGCCGTCGGTGCTGCTCAACCTGGTGATGGAAAAGCGCGGCCTGGTGCTGATCGCCGGCGCAACCGGCTCCGGCAAGTCGACCACGCTTGCCGCAATGATCGATTACCGGAACAGCAACCGGTCCGGCCATATCCTGACGCTCGAGGATCCGATCGAATACCTGTTCGAGCACAAGCAGTCGATCGTCAACCAGCGCGAGATCGGAATCGATACCCAGGGCTATCACCGGGCGCTGCCGAATGCCTTGCGCGAAGCGCCCGATCTGATCATGATCGGCGAGGTGCGCGACCGCGAAACGATGCAGCATGCGCTGCTGCATACGCTGACCGGTCACCTGTGCCTGTCGACCCTGCATGCGAACAACAGCTATCACGCATTGTCGCGGATCATCAACATGTTTCCCTACGACGCGCGCTCCGGCCTGCTGTCCGACCTTTCGATCGGACTGCGGGCGATCATCTCGCAGCGACTGGTTCGCAACAAGGAAGGCGAGCAGCAGCCCGCGGTCGAAATCCTTCTCAATACCTCGCTGATCGCCGACCTGATCAAGAATGGCGAGATCACGCAGATGAAAGAAGCGATGGAGCAAAGCCTGTATCCGGGGTCGCAGACGTTCGAGCAGGCGCTGTGTCGCCTCTACCTGGACGAGGTCATAACGTACGACGAGGCGCTGAGCGCGGCCGACTCGCCGACCAACCTGGCGTGGCTGGTCAACCAGAATTCTCCGACGACGCGCGTCGAGACCGAAAACGGCGAGGACCCCGGCGACGGCGCGCTGTCGCGCGATTTCGTCAAGCTCGAAATCGATCCGGAATTCCTCAACCGTCCGTAGTCTCCTGTTCCCAAGCGACCGATAAGCGTGGCGACGAGTTCGTCCAACGCGCCGACACTCGATCTGGCGCGTGAGCTGATCGCGCATCGCTCGCAGACACCCGACGACGCCGGCTGCCAGGACCTGCTCGGCAAGCGCCTGGCCAGGAGTGGCTTCCGCTGCGAAAGTCTGGTTGCCAACGGGGTCAGCAATCTGTGGGCGCGCCGCGGCGACGCGCACCCGATCGTCTGTTTCGCCGGTCACACCGACGTCGTGCCGTCCGGCCCGCTCGACGCCTGGGAATCCGACCCGTTCGACCCCAGCCTGCGCGACGGCTATCTGTACGGCCGCGGCGCTGCGGACATGAAGTCCTCGCTGGCCGCGTTCGTGGTCGCGATCGAGCAGTTCGTCGCCGCCCGGCCCAAGCACGCCGGCTCGATCGCGCTGCTGATCACCTCGGACGAGGAAGGGCCCGCGATCGACGGGACGGTGCGCCTCGTCGAGCGCCTGCGCAGCCGAGGCGAGACGCTCGATTACTGCGTCGTCGGCGAGCCTTCGTCGGTCGAGCGCCTGGGCGACATGATCAAGAACGGCCGGCGCGGGACGCTGTCGGGCAAGCTGATCGTGCGCGGCGTGCAGGGCCACGTCGCATATCCGCAGCTGGCCCGGAATCCGATCCATCTCGCCGCACCGGTCATCGCCGAGCTGGCGGCCACGCGATGGGACGAGGGCGACGCCTACTTTCCACCGACCAGCTGGCAGGTGTCGAACGTGCACGCCGGCACGGGCGCGACCAATGTCATTCCCGGCACGCTCGAGCTCGATTTCAATTTCCGTTATGCGCCGGTCCACACGCGCGATGATCTCGAACGCGCGTTCCTCGCGATCCTGGCGAGGCACGGCATCGACCATGAGATTCGCTGGACCGGCTCGGGCAAGCCGTACCTGACCGCACGCGGCCGGCTGGTCGATGTCGCCGGTGCAGCGATACGCGAGGTCTGCGGCATTGCGCCCGAGATCTCCTGCACCGGAGGCACGTCCGATGGCCGTTTCATCGCCGAGATTTGCACCGAGGTCGTCGAGCTCGGGCCGGTCAACGCTACGATCCACAAGCTCAACGAGCGCGTCGCAGTCGCCGATCTGGAGCCTCTGGCGGCGATCTACCGTGGCATACTCGAGCGGTTGCTGATCTGAACGCGTCACGACGCGCCGATTGCCGATGAGCACAGTCATGCAGGAGCTGGACACCGTCCGCGACTGGATACGCTACGCGGTGTCGCGCTTCACCACCGCCGGCATTTTCTTCGGTCACGGGCTCGCCGATGCCTACGAGGAAGCGGCGTACCTGGTACTGCACAAGCTGTCGCTGCCCTCGGACCGAATCGACATGTTCCTCGACAGCAGGGTAACGCAAGGCGAACGCGCGGAGCTGCTGCAGATCATCGAGCGCCGCGTCGACGAGCGCATCCCCGCCGCCTACCTGACGCACGAAGCGTGGCTCGGCGGTTTCCGCTTCTATGTCGACGAGCGCGTCATCATTCCACGCTCGTTCATCGCCGAGCTATTGCCCGACGGACTCGCACCCTGGATTCCGGATGCCGCGGCCGTGCAAAGCACGCTCGATCTGTGCACCGGGTCGGGCTGCCTGGCGGTGCTGCTCGCGCACCACTATCCTAACGCCGACGTCGACGCCACCGATATTTCTCCCGATGCGTTGACCGTCGCGCAGCGCAACGTCGCCGATCACGGGCTGCAGGATCGCATCAACCTGATCCGCTCCGACCTGTTGTCGAACCTGACCGAAAAGACCTACGACCTGATCATCTGCAATCCCCCGTACGTCACGGCGATGGCGATGGAGGAATTGCCGGCCGAATACCGGCATGAGCCCGACATCGCGTTAGCGGGCGGCGACGACGGTCTCGATGCCGTGAGGATCGTTCTCGCCAAGGCGCCGCAATTTCTCGCGCCTGAAGGCCTGCTGGTGGTCGAAATCGGCCACAACCGGGCGGCCGCCGAAAAGGCGTTTCCGCGCTTGCCCTTCACGTGGCTTGCGACCGGCGGCAGCGACGACTGCGTTCTGATGCTGAGGCGCGACGAGCTCGTCGCCGGCGCGTAGGGCCCGCGCCGCCCTACATTCCGAAGAACGCCCGGATCTTCTGCACCAGGTCGGAAGCGCGCGAGCCTGTCGCGCGAGCGCGCGCCTCGGCGGAAAGCGAAGCGAGCGTCGCATCGTTGGCAGCCTGGCGGGCGGCCAGCGTCTGCGACAGCCCTTCCGCCATTTCGGGACGCGCCCTGAGGATCGCTTCGAATCCCGGCTTGTCGAGCCGGTAGCAGAGCACCTCGCCTTCGGCAACGACGGTCGCCGTGCGCGCCTGGCCAGTCAGCAGCCCCATCTCGCCGAAATAGCCAGGCGCCGACAAGGTGGCCAGCCGCTGCCGCGGCGACTCGGCCGGCTGCGCCGCGTCGCGAAAGATGCCGACCTGGCCGCGGGCGAGGATATAGAGCGACTCGGCCGGCTCGCCTTCGCGCGTGATGATGTCACCTGTAACGAACGGCGCCGGCTTGAGCTCCGCCGACAGCGCCTTGCGCTCGGGGTCGGTCAACGGCCGGAACAATTCCAGAGAAACCAATAGCGCGATCCGCGTATCGCGCTCGCGCACCGCCTCTTCGGCGCGGACGTCGCTGGCCGGATTCCAGAAGATCTCGGCGCGGGTGATCGGCACGTCCATGCCTTCGCGCTGCAATGCCGCGAATGCGTGCAGCCGGACGACCGAATCGGTCAGCAGGTCCCGGCTCAGATCGGTCAGCCAGTACAGGACGACGTACTTGATCGAGCTTGTTTGGAAATCGGCACAGGTGCACGTCGGCGCCGGCGCGCGCGCCACGTTGGGCATGTCGGCGCGGGCAAGCGCTGCCTCGATGACGTTGATTACCCGGCTCGGCGGCCATTCGTAGCCGACGTTGATCTCTATCGGCCGCCGCCAGGGAATGCGCAGATCGCCCCGCCGCGCCAGCACGTGGACACGGTTCTTGACCAGGGCGGAATTCGGGATGATCAGCGTTTCGCCGCTGTTGGTCGCGAGCGACGTATAGCGCCAGCGTATGCCTACGACCTGGCCCATCGCCTCATCGATGCGGACCCAATCGCCGATCCGATAGGTGTTGTCGAGTTGCAGCGCCAGCCCGCCCCACAGGTTGGCCAGCGTTTCGCGCAGCGACAGCACAATGCCGCCACCGACGATCGTCGAAGTCGTGACGATGCCCGCCAGATTGACGCCGAGCACGTCCATCCGGTAGATCGCCCAGACGATCAGCGACAGCGCAAACAGGACGTCACTGAGGATTCGCGGCATCGTCATCCGCGCCAGCACGCCCTGGAAAACGAAGGCCAGCAGGATGCGGACGAAGCCGATCGTCGCGATGGTCAGCAGGCCCTCGCGCAGCGCGATTCCCGCTTTGGTTCCTTCCAGGTTGGCCCCGAAGCGCGCCAGCGTTGCGACGCCGGCGACGGCGATCGCCAGGATGCTCAGCATCGGGATCAGACCGGGCCGGGTCTCCGGCTTCCAGCGCATCATCACCAACGCCAGCAGGCCACCGGCAGCGGCGAAGAGCAGCGCTTCGTGAAGCGTCGCGGCAAGGTTCATTGTGGCAATCGTTTTTGCCCGGGCCGCCCCGGCGTCGCGTGATTATAGAGCCCTATCACAGCCGGCGCGCGGTGCGAAAGACTCGCATCGCCGCCCGGAATCGCCATTCGGTGTCCCGGTACACTAGAATGACGCCGCTCATGCCCTCGCCACGCACCGGCGGCCAGATTCTGGTCGCGAACCTTCTTGCCCAGGGCGCCGATCTGGCTTTTTGCGTTCCCGGCGAAAGCTATCTGCCGGTGCTCGACGCCTTATACGATGTGCGCGGCCAGCTGCGGCTTATCGTATGCCGGCAGGAAGGCGGCGCGGCGTACATGGCCGAGGCGTACGGCAAACTGACCGGCAGGCCCGGGATTGCGCTGGTGACGCGCGGACCGGGTGCATCGAACGCCGCGGTCGGCATCCATACTGCGGCGCAGGATTCTTCACCGATGATCGTATTCGTCGGTCAGGTCGGCAGTGATTTCGCCGATCGTGAAGCCTTCCAGGAAATCGACTATCGCCGCATGTACGGCAGCAGCGTCAAATGGGTCGCGCAGATCGATCGCGCCGACCGCATCCCCGAATATGTCGCGCGCGCTTTCAGAGTCGCCCAATCCGGACGCCCGGGCCCAGTCGTGCTGGCGCTGCCGGAGGACATGCTGGTCGCCAGCGCCGCCGTCCAGGATGCCGCCCGCGCCGATCCGACCACCCTGTATCCGGGGTCCGAAGCCATCGCGGCACTGCGCGCACAGCTCGAGCAGGCGCGGCGGCCGCTGGTGCTCGTCGGCGGCAGCGGCTGGAACGAGCGCGCGTGCGCAGATCTTGCTCGCTTTGTCGCGGCCAACGCCCTGCCGGTTGCGTGCGCGTTCCGAAACCAGGACCTCGTCGACAATCGCGACGGGCATTACGCGGGCGACGTCGGCATTGGTCCCAACCCCAAGCTTGCGGCGCGGGTGCGCGATGCGGATGTGCTGCTGGTCATCGGCGAGCGTCTGGGGGAGTCGGTGACCGCGGGCTATACGCTGCTCAGCGTGCCGAATCCGGCGCAGGCCCTGATTCATCTGCACCCGGGCGCCGACGAATTGGGCAAGGTCTATCAGCCGTCGCTGGCGATCGCTGCGTCGTTGCCAGCGGCCTGCGCGGCGCTGGCTGACATGCCACCGATCGCCGCTCCGGCCTGGGCCGGCAGCGCCACGGCAGCGCATGCCGAATACCTCGCCTGGCAGTCGCCTCGGCCGATGCCCGGCGAGCTCGACCTCTGGCAGGTAGTCGGATTTCTGCGCGAGCGGCTGCCGGAAGACGCGATTCTCGTCAATGGCGCCGGCAACTTTGCGACCTGGCTGCATCGTCTGTACCGCTATCCGCGCTATCGTACTCAGCTCGCGCCGTACAGCGGCTCGATGGGTTACGGCGTACCGGCTGCAATCGCGGCCAAGGCCGTTTGCCCCGAGCGCATCGTCGTATCATGGAACGGCGACGGTTGCTTTCTGATGAACGGCCAGGAGCTCGCGACCGCGGTCCAGTACCGTCTGAACGTCATTTTCGTCGTCGTCGACAACGGCATGTACGGAACCATCCGCATGCATCAGGAAAAACACTATCCAACGCGCGTCTACGGCACCGACCTCGTCAACCCGGACTTCGCCGCGCTGGCGCGCGCCTACGGCGTCCACGGCGAGAGCGTGAACCGCACGGCGGAGTTCGCCCCGGCCTTCGAGCGCGCGCTGGCGCATGACGGCCCGTCGCTGCTGCACCTTCGCATCGACCCCCAGGCGATCACGATGAATGCAACGATAGCCGACTTGCGCGCTCAGGCGTCGCGGTGAGCGTGCGCCCCTGCCGGCGATGATGCAAACGGCTGCCGACGCAAACACGCTTTCGGTCACCGGGCTTTCGGTCGAGTTCCGCACGTCCGAGCGGGTCGTGCAGGCGGTTCGCAACCTTTCGTTCGAGATCGGACGCGGTGAAACGGTCGCTATCGTCGGCGAATCTGGCTCCGGCAAATCGGTGACCGCGCTGTCGCTGATGCGGCTGGTCGAGCACGGCGGCGGCCGCATCACATCCGGCAAGCTGGAATTCACCCGCCCCAGCGGCGATCGCATCGACCTTGCGCAGGCGGATGCCGTGACAATGCGCACGATCCGAGGCGCCGAGATCGCGATGATCTTCCAGGAGCCGATGACGTCGCTGAACCCGGTCTTTGCCGTCGGTGAGCAAATCGCCGAATCGATCCGGCTGCACCAGCAGATGGACTTCGGGGCCGCGCGCCGCGAGGCGCTGCGCATGCTCGTGCAGGTCCGCATACCCGATGCCGCCAACGTTCTGTCGCGCTATCCGCATCAGCTATCCGGCGGCATGCGACAACGCGTGATGATCGCGATGGCGCTGTCGTGCCGGCCCCGCTTGCTGATCGCCGACGAGCCGACGACGGCGCTCGACGTGACGATCCAGGCGCAGATTCTCGAGCTGATCCGCGCCCTCCAGGCCGAGATGCACATGGCGGTGCTGTTCATCACGCACGATATGGGCGTCGTCGCCGAGATCGCCGACCGCGTCGTTGTCATGGTCGGTGGTGAAAAGGTCGAAGAGGGCACGGCGACCCGGATCTTCCACACGCCCGAGCACCCCTACACCCAGGCGCTGCTCGCGGCAGTCCCGACCTTGGGGGCGATGCGGGGGACCGACGCGCCCGCACGTTTCGTGCTGCGCCGACAGGAACCCGGCGCGTATGCGACGCCGGTGCAGACTCCGATCCACAGGGCGCCGTCCGGCGCCCGCGCGCCGCTGCTCCGGGTGCGCGGGCTGAAGACGCAGTTTCCGGTGCGGGGCGGCATCCTGGGCCGCGTGCGGCGGCGCGTGCACGCGGTCGAACAGGTCAGCTTCGACCTCTATGCGGGCGAGACGCTGGGCCTGGTCGGCGAATCCGGCTGCGGCAAGTCGACGACCGGCCGCTCGCTGCTGCGCCTGGTCGACATCGAAGACGGCAGCATCGAGCTCGACGGTCGCGAGATCGCGCGGCTGTCGCCCGATCAGTTCCGTCCGCTGCGCCGCGATATCCAGATGGTGTTCCAGGACCCGTTCGCGTCGCTCGATCCGCGTCTGACGGTGGGATTTTCAGTCGCCGAGCCGCTGTACATTCACGGCGTCGCATCGGGCCGCGCCGCCGAAGAGCGCGTCGCTTCGCTGCTCGAACACGTCGGTCTTTCGAAGGCCCATGCACAGCGCTATCCGCACGAGTTCTCCGGCGGCCAGCGGCAACGGATCGCCTTGGCGCGAGCGCTGGCGCTGCGGCCCAGGATCATCGTCGCCGACGAGGCGGTCTCGGCGCTCGACGTCTCGATACGAGCCCAGATCGTCAACCTGATGCTCGATCTGCAGGATGCGTTCGGCCTGTCCTACCTGTTCATTTCCCACGACATGGCGGTAGTCGAACGGATCAGCCACCGGGTAGCGGTGATGTACCTCGGACAGATTGTCGAGATCGGTCCCCGCCGCGCCGTGTTCGAGAATCCGCAGCATCCTTACACGCGCAAGCTGATGGCAGCCGTACCGGTCGCGGACCCGGCGCGACGGCGCCGCAAAACCGAGCTATCATCCGAAGAGATACCGAGCCCGATCCGGGCAGTCGGCGACGACCCGGTCGTCGCACCGCTGGTCGAGGTCGGCCCCGGTCATTTCGTAGCCACCCATCGCATTTCCGCCGCGTATTGAACGAGGGTCCACCCGCATTTCGGCATCATCTGGAGAACCGCATGAAATCCCTGCAACGCATTGCCCCCATCGTCGTCGCGCTCGCCGCCCTTGCGGCCGGACCGTCATTGGCGTCGAAGGATGTCGTGTTCGCCGTCGCATCGACGTTCACCACGACCGATCCCTACGACGCCAACGACACGCTTTCGCAGGCGATGGCGAAGTCGTTCTACGAAGGCCTGTACGGGTTCGACAAGGACATGAAAATGATCCCGGTGCTGGCCGACAGCTACGACGTAAGCAAGGACGGCCTCATCTATACGATCAAGCTCAAAAAGGGCATCAAGTTCCATGACGGCACCGACTTCAAGGCCGACGCCGTGAAAGCAAACCTCGACCGGGTGACCAATCCGGAGAACAAGCTCAAGCGCTATGGGCTTTACAACAACAATATCGCCAAGACCGAGGTCGTCGACGACTACACGGCGCGCATAACGCTCAAGACGCCGTTCTCGCCGTTCATTGCCCAGCTCGCGCATCCCTCGACGGTGATGATCAGTCCGTCGGCGCTCAAGCAGTATGGCAACAAGGACATCGCTTTCCACCCCGTCGGCACCGGTCCGTTCAAGTTCGTCGAATGGAAGCAAACCGACTACCTCAAGGTCGCGAAATTCGACGGTTACTGGAAGAAGGGTTACCCGAAGGTCGACACGATCACCTGGAAACCCGTCGTCGACAACAATTCGCGCGCGGCCATCATGCAGACGGGCGAGGCGCACTTCACCTTCCCGGTGCCCTACGAACAGGCCGAGATTCTCAAGGGCAAAGCCGACCTAGATGTAGTCGCTGCGCCGTCGATCGTGCTCCGCTATCTTTCGATGAACACGCAGCAGAAGCCCTTCGACAACCCCAAGGTCCGCCGGGCGATCGCCTATGCGATCAACAAGGAAGCGCTCGCCAAAGTTGCATTCAACGGCTACGCGACGCCTGCCGAGGGCATCGCACCGCAAGGCGTCGAATACGCCGTCAAGATCGGCCAGTGGCCCTACGACCTTGCGAAGGCGAAGGAGCTGATGAAGGAAGCCGGTTATCCGAGCGGATTCGAGACCGACCTGTGGTCGGCCTACAATCACACGACCGCGCAGAAGGTTACGCAGTTCCTGCAGCAGCAGCTGCAGCAGATCGGCATTCGGACCAAGATCACCCTGCTCGAGGCGGGTCAGCGCGTCGAGAAGGTCGAAAGCTGGCAGGATCCGGCGACCGCCCCCGTGCGCCTGTACTACGTCGGCTGGTCGACGTCGACCGGCGAAGCGGACTGGGCGCTGCGCCCTCTGCTCTACGGCGAATCCTGGCCGCCCAGGCTCTTCAATACGGCCTACTACAAGAACCCGAAAGTCGACGCCGACATCAAGGGGGCGCAGCTCACCACCGACGGTGCGGAAAAAGCGAAGCTCTACAAGGAGGCGCAGGAAACGATCTGGACGGATGCGCCCTGGGCGCCTCTGGTCGTCGAGAAGCTGCTCTCTGCAAACAACAAGAAGCTCAGCGGGGTCTACGTGATCCCGGACGCGTCGTTCAACTTCACCGAAGTCGACCTGAAGCCCTGAACACGGCGGTGGCGGCGCGCAACCAGCCGCCACCGGCTTCGCGCACGCCTTAGCCCCGGCCCGCGCGCGGCGACCCGATGCTCCAATACATCGTCAAGCGACTTCTCGGGCTGATCCCGACCCTGCTGCTGGTCGGCGCGCTGGCCTTCCTGTTCGTCCATCTGCTGCCTGGCGATCCGGCGCGTCTTGCCGCCGGCCCCGACGCGACACCGGAAACGGTCGCTCTGGTGCGCCAGGATCTGGGGCTGGACAAGCCGCTGCCGCAGCAATTCCTGCGCTTCGTGTCGGGCATCGTGCACGGCGATTTCGGTCGATCGCTTCGCACCAAGCGTCCTGTCAGCGTCGAGATTGGCGAGCGTTTCATGCCGACTTTCTGGCTGACCGTCGCCGCGATGTCGTGGTCGGTAGTATTCGGCATGACGATAGGCGTCGTCTCGGCGGTCTGGCGCAATCGCTGGCCGGACCGGCTGGGGATGGCGCTCGCGGTCTCGGGCATCTCCTTTCCGGCATTCGCGCTCGGCATGGTGCTGATGCAGATTTTCGCCGTGCAGCTGAACTGGCTGCCGACAGTGGGCGCGGACAGCTGGCGGCACTACATCCTCCCCTCGCTGACGCTCGGCGCGGCCGTAGCCGCGATCATGGCGCGATTCACACGTTCGTCGTTCGTCGAAATCCTGCAGGAGGACTACGTGCGTACGGCGCGCGCGAAGGGCCTTGCCGAGCGGACGGTCGTCGTCAAGCACGGCCTGCGCAATGCGCTGATCCCGGTCGTCACGATGATGGGACTGCAATTCGGCTTCCTGCTTGGCGGCTCCATCGTCGTCGAAGTCGTGTTCAACTGGCCCGGCATGGGACGGTTGCTGGTCGACGCCGTCGACATGCGCGACTACCCGGTCATCCAGGCCGAGATACTGTTGTTCTCGCTCGAATTCATCCTGATCAACCTGATCGTCGACGTCCTCTACGCCGTGATCAATCCGTCGATCCGATATCGATGACAACCGCCGAGGCAGTCGTCATCGAGAACACGGCGGTTCGCACACCGTGGACCGAGTTCTGGCGCAAGTTCAAGAAGCAGCACGTCGCTGTAGCGGCCGGCATTTTCGTGCTGCTGCTCGTGGTCGTCGCGATCTTCGCGCCATGGATCGTTCCGTACGATGCGGAGAATTTCTTCGACTATGACAGGCTCAACGCGTTGCCCTCGTTGCAGCACTGGTTCGGCGTCGACCCGCTTGGACGCGACATCTTCAGCCGGATCGTGATGGGCGCGCGGGTTTCTCTCACGGCCGGCTTCGTCTCGGTTGCAGTGGGCGCCGTCATTGGCACGTTTCTGGGCCTCGTTGCCGGGTACTACGAAGGATGGCCGGAGCGCATCATCATGCGCATCTGCGACGTCCTGTTCGCCTTTCCCGGCATCCTTCTGGCGATCGGAATCGTGGCGATCCTGGGTGGCGGCATGACCAACGTCGTCATTGCGGTCTCGATCTTCAGCATCCCGACCTTCGCCCGTCTGGTTCGCGGCAACACGCTGGCACTCAAGCACCTGACGTTCATCGAGGCGGCGCGAAGCATCGGCGCTGCGGACCGGACGATCATCGCGCGCCACATCTTCCCCGGGACGGTCGCAACGGTCGTCGTCTACTTTTCTCTGCGTATCGGGACGTCGATCATCACCGCGGCGAGCTTGTCGTTCATCGGCATGGGGGCGCAGCCGCCGACGCCGGAATGGGGGGCGATGCTCAACGAGGCACGCGCCGACATGATGACTGCGCCGCACGTCGCGCTCTTTCCCAGCCTTGCCATTTTCCTGACCGTGCTGGCGTTCAATCTGCTCGGTGACGGACTGCGCGACGCGCTCGATCCGAAGATCGATCAGAAGTAGCCCGGCAGGCGGCGGAGCTCCCGACGGCGCGCCGGAATCGCGAAGCAACGAACGCTCCGCCGCGAACCCGCTTTAGGGAATCGTGACCCCGAGGGTAAACAGCAGGCCCGCGGTGCCGACGATAACGAGTTCCGAGCAGACGCGAGAAATGCAGTAGCCCACCGAGGGAAGGATCACGGGCGCGACACCGGAATGGTTGAACGGAATCTTGTCGCGATACTGGCCGTGATAACCGTGAACCACGCCGCCGAGAATTTTTAGATACAGCGGCTGCAGCTCGGGAAACGGCCGGTAGCGCCAGCCGCCGAACACCCCCTCCGACGCTTGTCCGAACGAATTGTCGAATGCCGCGGCGCCGATCAGCCACTGGTCGCTCAGATGATATTCGCCGTATATGAGCTTCGGATATTTGACGTGGGCCGGATCGTAGTGGAAGTGGACGTTGACGAGGCTCGTCTGAAGATAGATCCGGTCGGTGCGCCACGGCTCGTCCGGCGCCGGCGCGTTCGCAGCAGCCGGCTCGGTGCCGCCGGAAGCGGCGCCCTGCGCGACCGCCGCAGCACTCGCCAAAGAGACCAGCAGAGCAAGTAGGACGACACAGCGTCGGCGCTGCAGTTCGCTACAACGTAGGAAAGGCACTGGTCGGGGCGGGCGGCGTCACGTGAAGCCGGCGACGGACGCCGTGCGGGGGATTGCGAAGATGCCAATGCTACCAGATGCGGCGCCGCCTGTCGCGCCATGCACCGCTGCAGCCGCCGTCAGACCGGGCAAGCCACCGACGGGCCGAGGCGCTCCTTCGCGGCAGCCACGCTGGCGACATCGGACAATCCGACACCGTTCTTTATCGCGGTGATTTCGGCCAGTATCGACACCGCAATTTCCGGCGGCGTGCGGCTGCCGATGTACAGGCCGATCGGCCCGTGAAGTTTTGCAATCTCGTCGGCCGTCAGGTCGAATTCCTCCAGGCGCCGGCGTCGCTTGGCGTTGTTCGCACGCGAACCCAGCGCGCCGACGTAAAATGCCGGCGACTTGAGCGCTTCCATCAACGCCAGATCGTCGAGCTTCGGATCGTGCGTCAGCGCAACCACCGCGCAGCGCTCGTCAAGCTTCATGTCGACGACCGTATCGTCGGGCATCGTCCTGACCAGCTTGACGCCCCCGATGTCCCAGGCTTCGGTGTATTCCTCGCGCGGGTCGCAGACGGTGACCTGATAGTCGAGACCGACGGCAATCTGCGCGAGGTACTTGGACAGTTGTCCAGCTCCGATGATCAGCATCCGATAGCGAGGGCCATGAACGGTAGTCAGCGCCGCCCCGTCGAAGCTCAAATCCTCGCCCGCGCGCGCCGGCGCGAGGCGAACACCCGCTGACTCCAGATCCAGCGTGCGCGCAACCAGTTGTCCCCGCTCGACCATCGCCAGCAGCTCGCCGATCCTGCTGTCGCCGCGCAAGGGCTCGAGCACCAACTGGATCGTTCCGCCGCAGGGCAGACCGAATCTGCGCGCATCCTCCGCAGACACCCCATAGGTGACCGCCTGCGGACGCGTCACATAAGCGCCTTCTCGACGCGATCGCTCGACGATGTCATCCTCGATGCAGCCGCCCGAGACCGACCCGACCACTTGTCCGTCTTCGCGCACGGCGAGCAGCGCCCCGGGAGGCCGCGGCGACGAGCCCCAGGTGCGCACGACGGTGACAAGCAGCACGCGCTTTCCGGCGTCGAGCCATTCGGCGCTCCGGCGCAGGACTTCGAGATCGACGCTGTCCATGGTGGTATTTCCTTGCGCAATCCGATAGCGGCCATTCTACGCCGGCTGAAGCCACCAATAAATCGCGATGCCGGCGACGATCAAGGTCGCGAGCAGCAGCCTGATGCGCATCGTTCGCACCGCTGCGGCGAGCTCCGGCGGCGACGCTCCAGCCGTCTCCGCAGGCGGCGGTGCGGCACCGCCGGCGCGCTCGACAAACCGGGCAAAAAAATCATCGGCGACCTTCGCCGCGGCGCCGTCGATCAGCCGCGAGCCGATCTGCGCCAGCTTGCCGCCGACCTGCGCACTCACCGCATAATCGATGCGCGTGTCCCGGTCGACCGGAGACAGCTCGACCTTTGCCATGCCGTTGGCAAAACCCGCGGCACCGCCCTGCCCTTCGAATTTCAGCGTGTACGAGCGCGGCGCGACGATGTCGGCAAGCAGCAGGCGCCCAGTGAATTTCGCGCTGACAGGTCCGACCCGCGCGGTCATCGCGAGCCGATACTCGTTGTCCGAGACACGGTCGATCGATTCGCAGCCTGGAATGCATGCGCGCAGCACTTCCGGGTCGTTGAGCGCTCGCCACGTCGTGTCGACGTCGGTGGGCACGACGCGGCTTCCCTTCATTTCCATGATCCGGGCCCTATATGTGCATCACGCGGCGCGTAGCCGCTCGGCAGCCAAGCCGCGGCCGGCGGGTCGGCGGGCGAATGCGGTGGCCAACTGCTTCAAGCTCTGCAGGTTGTGCACCGGCAGAAAATCGTCGACGAACGGCAGCATCGCGCGAATGCCCGCCGGCCGCGCTTCGAAACCCTCGTAGCGCAGCAGCGGATTGAGCCAGATCAGCCGCCGGCAAGACTTGGCCAGCCGCTCCATTTCCTGCGCCAGACCGTCACCGATATCGCTGTCGAGGCCGTCGCTGATCAGCAGGACGATCGCACCCTGTCCGAGCAGCCGCCGCGACCAGCGGCGATTGAATTCACCGAGGCAGGCGCCGATGCGCGTGCCGCCCGCCCAATCGGTGACCGCGGTGCTGATACGCGCGATCGCGACGTCGACGTCCCGCTGCTTGAGATGACGGGTAATGTTGGTCAGACGCGTTCCAAACAGCAGCGTATGCACGCGATCGCGATCGTTGGTGATCGCGTGCAGGAAGAAAAGCAGCATGCGCGAATAGCGGTCCATCGACCCGGAAATATCGCACAGGACTACCAGCGGCGGACGGCGGCGGCGTTTTCGGCGCCACGCCAGCGGTACCATCACGCCGCGTGCCGAGGCCATTGCGCGCAGCGTCGCGCGCAGGTCGACCGCATGCCCCCTCGGAGCGGCCACCGTGCGCCGCACCGGCAGCTCGGGCAGCGGCAGACGCAGGCGCGCAATCATCGCCTTGACCTCGCGAAGCTCGGCGGCCGTCATCGATTCGAAATCGCGCGTCTGAAGCACCTCGCGCGGCGAGAAAGTGAACGCCGCGTCGAGATCTATCTCTTCGCCGTCAACTTCGAGTTCCTGGCGCGGCGGCGCCATCGCTTCGGCCAGTCGCCCCGGCAGCGGCGCCTGCGCCTGGTCCGCAGGCACGCGGCCGCGAACCTTCGGCAGCAGAAGAGCCATCATGCGTTCGAGCAGCTTTGGATTTCGCCAGAACAACTCGAACGCCTGGTCGAACAGCACCTTGTGCTCGTGCCGCTCGATCAGCACCGATTCGAGCGCCGCGCGAAAATCGTCGCGGTTGCCAACGCCCACCGCTTCGACCGCATTGAGCGCAACCACGACTTTCGCCGGGCCGATCGGCAGGCCTGCGGCCCGAAGGACCCGCGCGAAATGCAGAATGTTGCCGGCGAGCCTCTCGCGTCCGAACAGCGCTTCCGTCGATGCCATCATGCCGGCAATGCGACCGCTTCTGCGCGCGCCTCCGCGACCAGCCTGGCGGCCACCTCCGGCGTGATCGCACCGACATCGTCCTGGTATTTGAGCAGCGCTCCCAGCGTATTGGCCACCGTATCGGGATCGAGCGTTACGCGGTCCAGCGCGACCAGCGCCTCGGCCCAATCGAGCGTCTCGGCGATACCGGGGGCCTTGAAAAGGTCGATCGCGCGCAGACGCTGCGTGAACGCGACGACTTCGCGCGAAAGCCTCGCGTCTGCGCCCGGCACCTTGCGCCGCACGATCGCAAGCTCGCGCTCGGCATTCGGATAATCGACCCAGTGATAAAGACAACGCCGCTTGATCGCGTCGTGAATCTCTCGCGTGCGATTCGACGTGATGACGACGATCGGCGGCTCCGCCGCCTTGATCGCGCCGAGCTCGGGAATCGTCACCTGGTATTCAGCGAGCACTTCGAGCAGGTACGCCTCGAACGGCTCGTCGGTGCGATCCAGCTCGTCGATCAACAGGACCGGCGCCGCCCCGTCATGCGGCTCCAGCGCCTGCAGAATAGGCCGCCGGATCAGGAAGCGCTCGGCAAAGATATCGGTGCCCAGCGTTTCGCGGTCGATCTTCCCCGATGCCTCCGCCAGGCGAATCTCGATCATCTGCCGCGGATAATTCCATTCGTAGACTGCCGACGCGGTATCGAGACCTTCGTAGCACTGCAGCCGGATGAGCGCGCGGCCGAGCGCAGCCGCAAGCACCTTGGCGATTTCGGTCTTTCCGACGCCGGCTTCGCCTTCGAGGAACAGCGGGCGGCGCATCTTGAGCGCCAGATAGACGCTGGTCGCCAGGCGCCGGTCGGCGAAGTAATCGTGCTGCTCGAGCAGTGCGGCGACGGCGTCGACGTTAACCGGTAGCGCTGGCGTCATGGCGGAAGTGTGGCGACGAATGAATGCCGATTATAGCGGCAAGGCGTGCAGGACGCTGCCGCTGCCTGCACCGCGCGCCATCGCGCGCCAGGCTTCGGACTGTCGGAACAGCACGCCCTCAGTGAAAATCGCGCGAGCGGGCGGTCAGCTTGCCGAGCAGCGCCGTCTGATCGTGCAATCGCGCCGCGATCAGGTGCACAACCTCGCCTTCACGCTCGAGCGTGCCGTATACGGTCAGCAGATTCGCGCGCAGCAGTTCTTTGCGCTGCCGCTCGGCAAGGTCGCGCCAGACGATCACGTTGATCATGCCGGTCTCGTCCTCCAAGGTCACGAAAGTGACGCCGCTGGCGGTGCCCGGCCGCTGACGACCCGTGACCAGCCCGGTGACGCGGGTGGCCCGGCCATGCGGCAGCGCTTGCAATTCGGCCGCGGTCAGCATGCGCTGACGCTGCAGCCGGTGGCGGAGCAGCGCCAGCGGGTGCCGGCCGAGCGTCAGGCCCAGGCTCGCATAGTCGGCAATGATGTTCTCTCCCTCATCGGGCGGCGTCAGCATCGGCGCTGTCTCCGCGATCGACGCATCGGCCAGCAGCGGCGGCATCCGCTCGATACCGCTGACGTCCCACAGCGCGCGCCGGCGATGCCCGGAGAGTTGCGCCAGTGCCCCCGCCGCGGCCAGGGCTTCGATGTCGTGACGGTTGAGTTCTGCGCGCCGGACGAGATCGGCGACATCGTCGAACGGTCGGAACCCGCGCGCCGCGGGAATCCGCTTGCCGCCGGCTTCCGACAGGCCCTTGACCAGGCACAGGCCGAGGCGCAGCGCCGGCTGCGGAGAACCTGGCGCAGCCGGTCCCATCCCGATGTCCGGCAGCGGTTGCGCTTCGCCCGTCGTCTCCAACGTGCATTCCCACTCGCTGATGCAGGCATCGGCCGGCAGGATGGTTCCGCCATGCCGGCGCAGGTCCTGCGTCAGTTGCGACGGCGAATAGAATCCCATCGGCTGCGAATTCAACAGTGCACAGGTGAAGGCGGCGGGCTCATAGCATTTGAGCCAGGACGACACGTAAACCAGCAGCGCAAAGCTCGCCGCGTGCGATTCGGGAAAGCCGTACTCGCCGAAGCCGAGAATCTGCTGGTAGATCTGCCTGGCGAATTGATCGTCGTAACCGTTGGCGCGCATGCCGTCGAGCAATCGCCGCTCGAGGTGCTCGAGCCCGCCCTTGCGCTTCCACGCGGCCATCGAGCGCCGCAACTGGTCGCTTTCACCTGGAGTGAATCCTGCCGCGACGACGGCGAGCTGCATCACCTGTTCCTGGAAAATCGGCACGCCGAGCGTGCGCTCCAGCACGCTCCGGACTTCCGGCTTCGGATAGATGGCCAGCGCCGTATTCTGCCGACGCTTCAGATACGGATGGACCATGCCGCCCTGGATCGGGCCGGGGCGGACGATCGCAACCTCGATCACCAGGTCGTAATAGCATCGGGGCTTGAGCCGCGGCAGCATCGCCATTTGGGCGCGCGACTCGATCTGGAAGACGCCGACGGTATCGCCGTGACCGATCATGTCGTAGACCGCATCGTCGCTCATCGAGGGATCGATGTCGGCGAGCGAGAGCGGACGTCCGTAGCGTACCGACAACAGGTCCAGCGCGCGGCGGATCGCCGTCAGCATGCCCAGCGCCAGCACATCGACCTTGAGCAGGCCCAGCGCGTCCAGGTCGTCCTTGTCCCATTCGATCACCGTGCGTTCCGGCATTGCCGCGTTTTCGGTCGGCACCAGATGCGAAAGCGGGCCGCGTGAAATCACGAATCCGCCGGTGTGCTGCGACAGATGGCGCGGAAAACCAAGCAGACTCGTCACCAGCGCCGATAAATGCCGGATTACCGGACTCGTCTCATCCAGACCCGCATCGCCGATTCTTTGCGGCAGCGCCTGGTGACCGTCCCACCAGCCGACTGCCTTCGCCAGCCGGTCCACTTGCGTCAGATCCAGCCCCAGCGCCTTGCCGACGTCGCGCAGGGCCGAGCGCGGCCGGTAGCAGATCACCGTCGCCGTCAGCGCCGCGCGGTCGCGGCCGTATTTCCGATAGATGTACTGGATCACTTCCTCGCGGCGCTGATGCTCGAAGTCGACGTCGATGTCGGGAGGCTCGTCGCGCTCGCGGGAGATGAAGCGCTCGAACAACACCTCGGTGCACGATGGATTGACTTCGGTGACGCCCAGGCAATAGCAGACCGCCGAGTTCGCGGCCGAGCCGCGTCCCTGGCAGAGGATGCCGTTGTCGCGGGCAAATTTGACGATGTCGTAGACGGTGAGAAAGAACGCTTCGTAATGCTTTTCGGCGATCAGTGCGAGCTCGCGCTCGATCAGCGCGCGCACCTTGGTGCGATCCTTCGGCGGCGTGACGGCGGCGGGGAAGCGTCGCGCAAAGCCTTCCTCGGTCAAACGCCGCAGGTAGGCGGCCGGCGTTTCGCCCGCGGGGACGATCTCCTCCGGATATTCGTAACGCAGCTCGTCCAGCGAGAA
>Ga0207686_10000267_pt1 | contig 38969 bp, 60 predicted proteins | sample KBSM24metaG_FD_184396 | JGI IMG/M metagenome (GOLD analysis project Ga0207686, IMG submission 184396) | Miscanthus rhizosphere microbial communities from Kellogg Biological Station, Michigan, USA - KBS M2-4 metaG (SPAdes) (version 2) | ecosystem: Host-associated > Plants > Roots > Rhizosphere >...
CGGCCAGCAGCTCGATGTGCTGCGTGGGGCGCTCCCGCTCGCGAGCTCTCCCGTCTTCGTAGGCGAGCCCTGCGACCACGGCCTCCGCCAGCGTGAGGAGCTGCGGGCAGAGGTCCTTGACCGTCGCGACGGGGATGCCCTCGGGGAGGTCCACGTATTCGCCCGCGCCGATGTGCCACCACCCGACGCCGACGATGCTGAGCGTGACCCCGCCTTGCTTGAGCGGGACCTCGCCACCACCGAAGAGCGGAGGGCGATGGAGGAAGCCGGGGCGGTCGGGATTGGGGCCGGCCTCGATGGCGCCGCCGATGAGGCCGCGCTTGGATTCGTACTGGCCTCGGCTGGTGTCGCAGAAAAATCGAGCCACGGGTGGAGCCTTTCTCCTGCTTATTGCAGGTCGCCGAGCCATGAGCAGGCGCGGCGGTCTTCGACCTTGAGCCCCACCTTCGCGGTCACGTCAAACTGCATGGCGTGGTCGAGGCGGCCGCGGCTGATGGACTCGAAGGGAATGTCGGCGATGCCGCCCATGGCGGTCTGCACCGCGGTCACTCCCGCCGCATCGGGCGCCGCAATGCGCGGCCCTGGAGGCGGGAGATAGTCGACCTGCACGACGTCGGAGTTAAGGAAGAAGATCCCGGCGGTGGCGTTGGTCGAGGCGCTGTTCTGGCAGTCGGGAGCCTCGATGAAGTGCACGCCCCCAGTCGGCCAGTAGAGATGCCGGAAGCCGTCCATCGCGATATCGCCGCCGATGGTCCGGATGGTGCCGGGGTTCATGATGGCCCTCTCGCCGCGACTCACGCCTTCCGTTGCGGTCGGCGGTAGCGGGAGCTGGAGGTACGGCTGGAAGAGCGCCTCGATGATGTCCATGATGGCCGGCGCGCAGAGGCCGATGTTGGGCCTACCGCCGTTGAAGAGAATGGAGACGTTGCGCAGCTCGGTCTTGAGCATCGGCAGGGTGAGCGCTCGCAGCACGCCGCCGTTCTCCGTGACGCGCGAGACCCACTCCGCATGGGTGAGGCCTGCGTAGGCCCCGGTGCCGACGGCGACCGAGAGGCCGGTCATTTGATTGCTGAGGCCCGTCCCCGTGTAGAGCTGCTGCTCCATGAGCTTCAGCGCGGCGGCGAGGGCATCGACCCTGGCCTCCATCATGAGGTTGGTCATCGTCGAATAATCGGCGGGGATGCCGGCGCCAGGCTGCGCCTTCCAGAGCAGGTCGTCCGTCACCCGAGCCGGGGCCTCATAGGTCCCATACGGGAGGGAGAGATTCTGCGGCACGTCGCTCGCCGGGGTGAGGAAGGCCCCACCGTCGAGGTTGGTATTGCCGGCGACCTGGCCCGAGGTCTTCACCTGCCAGGTCATCGTCTGGCCGGTGTTGCCCTGGAGGATGCTGCCGAGCAGGGCGAAGAGGCGCAGCGTCGGGGTCTTGCGTTGCGCGAGGGTGAGCTTCTTCCGGTAAACGGTCGGGAGTGCCCCGCCCATATCGGCGATTGAGAAAACGGCCATGGTGTGAAGTCCTTTTCCGGTGGTGCTGAAGGCGCGCTACTTGACGGTGGCGGCTTGCGCTTGCGCGTTAGCGATGGCCTGGCGCGAGAGGTCGGCGGCGAGCTCCGGGCGTTCTTTGGCGATGGCCTCAATCATCTCGGCCTCGATGGGGTTGACGCGCGCAGTCTGCATTTGCTGGCGCGTGTCCATCGTCTGCTGAGCGCCGTTGATGCGGCCGAGGCCGCTCACCGGGAGCGTAGGCCGGGGAGCCTGCGCTAGATGCTTCAGCTCGCCCCTGAACAGCTCGTCGACAGCCTCAGCGACGGGGATGCACCGCTCGATGCCAAACTCGTCCTTGACCTTGCGCACCACCTCGCCGCTCGCGTCGACGTCGAAGCCGCCGAGGTGCGCGTTGAGGTAGGGCGCGAGGTGCGGCGAGTTGGGCCCGAGATGGCGCACGAACTCATCGCGCACGAGCGAGGCCCGCCGGGTGCGTTGCTCGGCTTGCTGCGCCTCGGTGCGCTTCTGGCGCTCCTCGGTGAGCCCGCGGGTCAGCGCGACCACCTGCTCTTGTAACGTCTTCAGCGTGGGGTTTTTGCCGTCGTCCACTGCGGGTGCAGCAGGCGCGGCAGGAGGAGGCTCGGCCGCTTTCAGCGCCGCCTGGTATTGCTCGAGGGTGGCCTTGATGACCCCGGGGACGAGGTCCTTCACAGCGTCTCGAACTTGGCCAAGCACCATCCGCTGAATCGTGGCCTGCATCTCGGCTGTCACCCCGCCGCTGGGGACTCCGGTTTTACCTCCCGGTGAGGACTCCGGGTCATCGGCCCCGGTGCCGTTGTGCCAGTCAAGCTGCAACCGGCGGTGACTCTTCATGGCGCAAGCTCCCTCGCGGTCAGCGACGAGGCTGGCCGCTGATTTTGGATAAAGCCGCAGGTGGCCGTACAACCGGTCGGTGACGACCGAAAACGAGGCGTGGAGCGAGATGCGAGCGCTCATTGGGGCGCTCGCGGATAGGCCGAGGCCGATACCGCGCAAGGTCTTTGACGCGGCGTGGGCGCGCTACTGCCAGCTCGTGCTGGAGCATCCCTCGGTGCGTCGGCTCTTCGAGCCGTTCGCCGCTCTCGAGCGCTCGGTCGAAGGCGGGAAGCTGCGCACGCTTTGGTGGTTGGCTCCCTGATTTTGGGAAAACCCGGGGACGCGGTACAATCGACGTGTGACGGACGAAGAAGCCTGGAAAGAAGCGGGGGACCTTGTACAGGTCCTTCTCGCGATCGTGCCGCCGATACCTCGAGCGGCCTTTGACGCAGCGTATGCGCGCTTTGACACGCTCAGGCGCGAGCACGAGGCGGTTGGCCCGCTCTTCGAGAGCTTCTATCATCTCGAGCTGGCCACCGAAGGCGGCACGCTGCGCACGCTGACCTAGCCCCGCCCGTTACTCCATCCCAAGAGCCCGGCGCGCTCGCTGCACCATCGTCCACGCCTCCGGGTCGACCCTCCGCAGATATGCCGGCTGGTGCACGTAGGCCGTGTGCGTCTCGGCGACCCACTCCGCCAAGCTCTCCCCCTCGTGCGCATAGGTCGAGACGCAGCGCTGTGGCGTCCGCACTCGCTTCTGGCCGTGCTCCTCAAGTTCGCGCAGGGCCTCGCGCGCCTCGCGCTCTTTTGGCGTCGACGCCTCGTCGGCCTCGTCGGCCTCGGCTGGGTACGTCAGGTAGTCGGCCGAGAGCCGGATGTGGAGGCCCTTGGGGTGCCGCGAGCTTTTCACTCGCGCGGCCTCGCGCAGGGCTCGGTGCAGGTGATGCGAAAGCTCGTGCGTGTACGTGCTGTCCTCGACGCCGCCCGCCATCAGGCCAGAACCTGGCACGACTTCCGGTCGAAAGTCCGCGTCTGCCGGGTCGTTGATGCGGCGCCGCGCGGTCTCGGATTTGGCCGCGAGGCGAGCGGCGCGAGCTGAATCCATGACCGGGAACTTCATTAGCTGCTCGCCAGGCCGGGCGCTCTGGCCCGGCAGCATCAGCTTGCGTGCGGCGTGTGGCGAGGGCATCCAGAGGCCGTCTACGCCGTCGGGGAGGTCATCAATGACCACCTCGCCCATCGGGAAATTCTCGAGCATCGGAGCGAAGCCGCCGTCCTTGACGATGACGGCGAGGTCGCGACTGAGCTGCTCCACCGCCTTGGCCTTCTCCTCGGCGGGGACCCCTTTGCGCGCGTCGCGATGCGGGCCCAGGAGCTGCTCGAGCGGTACCGCCGCAGGCTTGGGTGGTGGTGGCGGCAGAGGCGGAGGCATCTCAGGCACGAGGGGCGGCGCCACCAGCCTCGGCTTCTTTGGTCGAGGCGGCCTCGGCTCAGGCTGCGGCTCAGGCTCGGGGAGCGCCGCATCCTTCGGCGGCTCAGCGCCTGGCGTCTCTTCGCTCGTCGGCCCGTAGCCGAGCTTGTCGAGGGCCTTGTCCCAGCTCTTCTTGCTCGCCGTGATGCGGCATCCGCAGTTGTGCACCACGATGCCGCCGGCCACGTAGCTCTCGTCGGTATCGACGGTCAGGTTGTAGACGGCCCCGTTGAGCGGGCCTGGCGCGAGCTCGGCCCAGAGGACCCGCAGCGGCGCGTGCTTCGCGGTGAAGACGATATCGCCCTCGCGCACGTCCTCTGCATTGACCCAGCCTCTCGGCGTCATCACCGGGTGATTGCCGGTCGCCTCGAGCTTCAACCCGTCTCCGCGCAGCACGATGAGGCGCTTCGGCGAGACATTGATGTAGACCTGCGTGACCTTCCGCGGGCGGCCCGAGATGCCGCCAGTGACGTAGTCGCCCGTCGCTATCCACTCGATGGGCTTCGGCCCTCGAGGCGTGCTGATGAGCGTGCCGGCCGGGAGGCAATTGGGGTGGGCCGGGGGGTGCGCTATCTCGCGCTCCTTCTTGGTCCCCTTGTAAATCGTCCACGTGCCGTCGATGGGGCGGCTCTGCCCATGCAGGTGATTGCAGACGTCGCAGTCGTACGAGAGGACGTGGACCCAGGTCTTGCGCAGCCCCGGGATATTCTTCGCCGCCTCCTCGATGTGTTGCTGCTGCGACGCCCCGTAAAGATGGTTGGTCTCGGTGCGGATGAGCAGCTCGGCGCGGGAGCGCCCGATGGTGCCGAGGAGGCCGCTCTTCCCCGCTATCTCGCGCGCCACCTTCGCCGGGCTGTCGCCAGCATGGAGGCCGAGGAAGATGCGCTGGCGGGTCTCCTTCAGGAGGTCCTCGCCGTAGCGGTCCACCGAGGCGCCAAACTGCTCGGCCAATAACTCGTGCCTCGGGTCGGCGAGCACGGCCTTGGCGCGGCCCACGGTCGGGAGCGGAGGGTGCTCGTGGCCGGCGGCCTCGGCGAGGGTCTTTAGCTCGTCGCCGAGATGCCGCGCCGCCAGCTCCAGGGCCTTGCGCTGCGCTTTGGTAATGACGCCACGCGAGCCTTGCTTGAGCGCCTGCACACTGAGCTTCGCCTCTGCCAGCGATTGCTGCGCGGCGAAGACGTCGAGGGGTGCCCCCTCTTCGCCGAGTGTCGCCAGGCGGCCCTTGAGCGCCTCCTGCGTCCGCTCGAGCAGCGCGAGGAAGTTGGCCGCCGTCTGGCCCTCCAGCTCGCCGACCTCGAGCGCATGCTTGAGTAGAGCGCGCGAGAAGGGCGACTCCGGCGGGGCCTTGCCCCGAGGGCTCACGACTCAACGGGAGGCGCAGGCGCCTTCGCTTTGCCGAAGACCGGCGGGCGGCCCTTGGGGGCCTGGGCTTCTTCGCTGTCCTCGTCCTCGCTCTCGTCGTCGTCCTCTTCATCATCGGCACCAGGCTTGCCGCCCGTCATCGGCATCGGGGGATGGGCCGCCATCCTGTCGGCGGCCTCTACCTTGCGGTCGATGCCCTCGCCTATCTCGGTCTCGATTTTCTTCTTCGAGGGCTCATCGAGATGCGTCAGAGCGCGGCCTGCGATGCGCGTGTACAGCTTCTTTGAAAACGTGGGGGACGGGATATCAAACGTCCCGATGAGCGCCGCGGTCTTCAGCTCGTCGTCGAGGGTGCCAGCGTCGTAGCTGTCGAAGCCACTGCACGACCACTGGGTCCCGTCTCCCTCGACCAGTGAGACGATGCCCAGGGTCTCTTCGATGGCCGCGCGCACGTAGCCGCCATACGCGCAGAGCATGACCTCGGTCGCCCGGTGGTCCTCCTGCTTGCTCTCGCCCGAACGCTTGACCGCATCGACGGCCTTGGCGTCCACGCTGAGCGCCATCTGGTGGACGATGCGGTAGCCCTCGTCCCTCTTCGAAGCGATGCGCGCGGCGGCGAACTCGAGCGGCGAGGTGTCAGCCGCGGACCATCCAAACTCCTCCCCCTCGCGGGTGCCGTCGCCGCAGCGCAGGTGGACGAGAATGCCCTCGCCGAAGACGCGGTTCGGGGCGCCCGCGTCGCCGCCCTGGCTCTTCAGGTAGGGCTGGAGGAAGCAGGAGGTATGTTGGCCATAATTGACCATGTTCTCCTGATTCAGGAGGTTGGTCTGCCACGAGGCGAGCTTGTTGGCGGGCCAGAGGCCGTGCGGTATCTCGAGCATGACGAAGGGCACGAGGCCGAGGCCGTGGTCGCCCTCGCCGAGGATGCGCGAGGCGGGAGCTCCGTCCTCGTCCTTGATGCCGGTCTGCCAGGTGCACCAGCTCTCGCGGTCCACGTGCGTGTACGTCTCGACGATGCCGCGGGGGTTTGGGAAGTCGCGGTACGCGCAGACCTCGCGCAGGAGGACCCACTCGAGGCGCCCTTGCGGGTCGCGCTGCCAGTCGAGAATATCTTCGGGGGCGAAGCGAGTAAGCACGGTGCTCTTCGCCTCGCCTCCCTCGTCCTCGGCCTCCCGCTGGCCTACGGCGGCCGTGGTGCCGACGAGCCATCCTGAGCGCTGGCAGATGAGCACGTCGAGCCAGGCATCGCGCAGGAAGTCGAGGAAGTCGAGGCCGCTGCCGTTGCAGTCGCCGAGGAAAGGCGCGAACCACTCCGGGGGCTCGGGGAGTGCCTCCATCTCCGGGTCGGCCTCGGGGAGGATGATGGGCTCCTCGCTGAACAGGTAATGCCTGAAATAGTCGACGATAGCGGCGAGATAACCGACGTACTCGGCGCGCTGCCACCGGGCGTTGTACTTGACGTCAGGCTCCCCCTCGAGCTGCCAGAGGAAGCGCCTCTGCTGGCCTTGACGCGGGTCAACGGCAAACGTGCCGAAGCCGCCCGCATCGTACGGCGCCCTCCCGTCGACGAAGGTGCCCGCCGCCGCAAGCAGCTCCTCGCCGCCGCGGTAGAGCAGCCGGTAATCGCTCCAGGCCCTCTGCCACTTGACGTATTCGGGGTGCCGCTCCGTAAGGCCCTCGTGGATGGTCGACGCTTTAGCCAATCGGCACCCGTCTCCCGCCGCTGGGGTAGGCCCCCACGGCTGCTTCGTCCTTGAGGTACTCGAGCATCCCGTAGCGGAGGGCATCGAGCGCATGGTCGCTCTGGCCGTCGGCCGGGAGGTCGAGGAAGCCCGCACGGTCTCGCGTCTGCGCCCAGACGTACTGAGGCACTTCGCGAATCAGATTGACGCAGCCGCTGAGGATGCGCAGGCGAGGCTGCTTGCCATGCGGCGGGTCCTCGCGAGGGTGCAGCGCCTCGGCGACCTTGCGGACCCCGTACAGGATTTCGTTATCCGCGCCAAAGCACGGGAGGCCGGCGCGCACGAAATCGTAAATGTCCGACGGGCGAGCCGGGTCGGCGAGAAACTGGGTGATTCCCCACTTGCGCTGGAGCCGCCTCGCCTCGGCGACCCACGTGCCTTCGGCCAGGCGCGCGTCGAAGACGATGCGATTCGAGGCGTAGCTCTCATCCACGACGACGTAGCGGTCGCCGACCTCGCCAATGACGATGATGGCGCCTGGTGAGTTCCACCCCCAATCGACGCCAGCCACGACCCGCTTGAAGAGGGCGCGCAGCTCGCGCGAGGGCGCCCATGCGTACTCGGCCCGCAGCTGGGCCTCGCTCAGCACGTGAACGTCGGGCGCGTACTCATCGAAGACCGTGCCCGAGAAGGCGTCGAAGGACGCCTCGTACTCCCGCTTGAAATAGCGCTCGGGGAGCTGCCGCCGCGCCGCCTCAATCTCGCTCGCCGGGATGGCGGGGTTGTCGACCGTCCGCCACTGCACGAGCTCGACCTCTGGGTCGACCATGGCCGCCCAGTCGTCGTAAAACCAATTGCGGCCGAGCGGCGTCGTCGAGGCGATGGCCCAGCCGGCGCGGTCCGAGAGGCGCTGGCGGAGCTGCCCTCGCCAGGCATCGGCCTTGAGTCTCGCCGCCTCGTCAATCCACATCCCGTGGAGGCCCGTCGAGACGAGGTGCAGCGGATTGTCGGCCGAGCGCATCTCGATGAGGATATCGCCCACCAGCCAAAGCTGGCCGTCGCTCGGGTAATGCCCCTCGATGAGCTCGACCGGCAGCGTCTCGTAGAGGTAGCGCAGCGGCTCGCGCAGGAGCTGCGCCGTCGGGGCGACCACCCAGTAATGCTGGGCCGGCCTCCTGCGCCGCCCGAAGCCCGAGACCGCATTGCGCCGGCCTGCGGCAAAGTCGCGGTAGATGCGCCGGCAGAACTCCGCGGCGGCCCCCTTGGTCTTGCCGCCGCGCACGCCGGCCACGAGGCCCAGGAAGCGAGCGCCCGATGCGTGGGCGCGTCGCTGGTACGCGTGAGGCTGGTATCCCGGATGGAGGTCTACTCGCAATGGAGAGCCGCCCGGCGGGCCTCCCTGGCCTCGCGCGTAAAGCTGCCGAGCCACCACCGCGCATGCACCGCGCAGAGTCGCCAGCCCGTGTAGCCTTGCGCGTACGTGCGCTCGAAGCACCGCCGGCAGCGCCACAGCTCGAGCTTCTGCCGGCAGTAGGCCAGCTCATGCCCGGCGTCGAGAACGGCCGCCGTGAGCGCTCCCAGGGCCTCGGCTGCGGACCTCACGCGGCGCCCTTGGCGGGGCCATCGAAATCCCCGAGGACGACGGTGAGGGTCATCGGGCCGCCCTTGTGCTCGGGCTCGCCGCCGCCCTGGAGGCGTGCCACCTCGGCCCGCAGCTTCGCCTTCTGTAGCTCGACCATATCGGGGTCGGAGGGGTCGCCGTCTGCGCCGGTCAGGAGGCGGTCGAGTTTGACCCGCATCGTCTCGTTTTCGAGCTTGAGCCGGTCAATCTCGAGCTTGGCTTTATGCTCCTGCTGGGCGGTGCTCCGCCGGCTCAGGCGATAGGCGAGCGCCTTCCAGTCGGGCTCGAGGAGGTACTTCCCGCCGGGCTTTTCCTTGCCGTCTGGGCCCCTCTCCTTGATGCCATAGCCGCAGCGCGATATGGAGGCCAGGGCGTCGATGTCGGCCCGCTCCATGGCCTGCTCCACCGCGCGAAGAAATTGGGCGTATAGCTCCTCGCCCTTGCCTCCGCGCTTCACCCATTGCTGGAAGGTGCGCCGGCTGATGCCAGCCGCCGAGGCTGCCGTTTCCACGTAGGCGCCGGTGCCGAGGTACTGGATGACCGTCGCTTGCAGCTCAGGGGTGAGCACCGTCTCAGGGCCGCAGCGCTTGAAGAAACGGGGCCGATTACGGACGCTGGTCTTTTTCGCTTTTGCCGGCCCCTTCGACTGCTTGGGCATGCGGCGCCTCTGGGGCCTTCGCGAGCGCAGCCACGAGGCCACGGCGAAGGCGGGAATCGGGTTTGCCGCGCACGGCGGCCCTCTCGAGGAGGGCGCTGGCGCAGGCGAGCACGCAATCGTCACAGATGGCGGTGCACTCGGGCCCGCCTAGCACGTGCTCGATGAGCGCGCTCGGGTCGTTGAGGGTGTACTGACCCTCCTGCCGGCGGCAAAAAGAGCACCGCCTGAGCTGCTGGACGTGGGCCTCGGCCTCGACGCTACGCTCGGGCTTCTCCCCGTGGACGCGATTGAGCGCCACTCAGGAGGCCAGCCGCCCGCATAGCCACTCGCGGATGCGTCGCCGGTTGTGGAGGGCGCGCAAGAGGCCGCCCCGGCGGCGCAGGAGGCGTTCGCGCCAGCGCCAGGCGCGAGCGAAGGCGACGGGGCTGGGCATCAGGCGGCCTCCTCGAATCGGATGGCAGTCGGGTACTGCTCGGCGAGCTTGCGGAGGGTATGGACGGCGAAGCGAAAGGAGTCGGTGCGTCGCCTGCGCACGAGCGTCACCCCCGGCTCGGGCCGAGCGGCCGAGGGGTCGTCCCCCTGGTACCCGGCAAGCGCCTGGGTCACCACGGAGGCGACGGCGCAGATACGGCCCTCCTCCTCCTCGGAGTGCCCTGCGAGGCGCAGGCGGCGGCGCGAGAGGGTGCAGACAATCATGGGGCCGACCTCCGCTAGAAACAGCACGAGGGATGCGCCGTAAAGGCCGATGGGGGCCGAAGAAAAACGGGAGACGCGACATCGCAGCGAGGGCTCCTGCAATGCGCCGTTTGGCAAACGGCCCCGGCTGGAGACCCTGCGTTTGGCGAACGGCTTAAATAAGTCGCTTACCGGAACCTGGGGAGGTGCCCGCCGCCGACCACGCCGAACGCCTCCAGGAGCCACACGCAAAGCACGAGCACGACGACGACGTTGATTACCGTCTTGATCGGGGCGGCCATCGGGATGGCGGAGTTGATTAAGTACAGCACGACACCGACGATAACGAGCATGACCAAAAGCGAGACGATGGACATGGCGACCCCCGGTGTTGTTATTGACGCGTACCCATCCGCGCCGCCGACCATCGCCGGCAGGCGGCCCGATGGCGCTCAGGGTGGGCCGCCTGGTAGCGGGCCTTGCGCTCGTCTTGCCGGAGGGCAGCGCATCGCCGGCAGTACCGCCGGCACCCTCGTGCAGGCTGCTTGATGGGAGCCTTGCAGGTGGCGCAGCGCTCGGGGCGCACCGACGGTCAGCTCGAGACGGCGACCAGACAAGGAGCGACCCAGCGCCCAAACGCGCCGACGCAAAGCGCCAGGTCGTTCCATGTCTGCTTGCCGTCTCTCATCGGTCGTCCCCGAGGAGCCAGCGCAACGCGACAATGCAGGCCGCCGCGAGGAGGATGGCGCGTGCGCACTCTAGCCAGGTCATGCGGCCACCATAGCGCGCTGCTGGCGCCTGGAGGCTTGCTCGAGGCGCCTGCCACGTTGGGCTGGGGTCTCCCGGCGGGCCTCGGTTTTGCGGGGCTTCTTGGGCGACGCCAGGGCCTTCTCGGCGCGCGCGTGCTGAGCCCGCCGCATGGCGTTGCCCAGCTCGAGGCGGGCCATCGTCGACATGATATTGTCGCGCTCGCCGTCGACGAAGCCCAGCTCGCCCTCGCGAAACCACGCCGGGATATAGGGCTGGGTCAGCCACGTCTCGGCGTTGCCCGGCTCGGCCACCTGCTTGGCCACCCGGTACTCGAGCCAGGCTGCGCGCGCCACCTCGCGTCGGCTTACGTCCATACCCTCCCCTCGATTGGGGCCCCGGCCTGCGTAAAAGGCGCCATCAATGGGCGATAATAAGGGCAAACCTCGACGTGCACTGCACTTGCCACGGTATGCCGGGCGCCCTCAATCCGGGACGACGCAAAGACTGCCCGCTCCGTAGGGTTGAGCTTTTGCGGGCCAATTGCCCTACGGAGCGGGACCGGCGATTAAAGCGGGGGCTTGAGGACGGCGAGCAGGCACTGGAAGGACCGCTCGCCGGCGCCGGCGCCGGCGACTTGCTCCATCGGGGGGCTCAGGAGCAGGCGCTCGAGGAGGGTCTCGAAGTCGGCCCCCTCGGCGTCCATAACGGCGGTGATGACGTCGTAAGCGGCGAGCAGCTCGAGCAGCGTTTCCTGGAGCCCTTCGCCGAGGGCGGCCACGGCGAGGGCCCGCTTTTGTACGGCGGCCTGGAGCTCCGCGATGGAGGCGAGCATGTCCCCCGGGGAACCGCGGCGCCACGCGGCCTCGGAGAGCTTGCCTGCTAGCACCATCTCCTCCCTCGCTGCGCGCTCCGTAGCGGCGAGGGCTCGCAGGGCCTGGGTATCAATCGCCTTCAACGGGGACGCCGCCAGAAGATGGCATTCAGCGCCACCAGGATGGACGTCATCCAGGCGGCATCGGGGAGCACGCCTGGGCCTCGTATCAGGAGCCATCCGGCCATCGCTAAGAGCCAGGCGACGAGCACCCGGAGCTGCCAGCGCTGCATCGGTCCCATGCGGAGCCTCCTCTCACTGTGTCCCTGCGCCTCGCATTAATCCGAGAACTTCTTCCTCGTCGCCATCGAGTAAAACGAATCCATGTTGCCGTTGTGCAGGAAATCGTAAATCTCGCCCTCGGGGATAGGAAACGAAATTGTGTCGATAAACTCGAAGGGCAGCGGTAGTAATGCCTTCCCGCCCATGCGGCGCTCGAGCGGGACCACCTGGCCAATCAGCTTATCGCGCAGGCATGCCCGAATCTCGTCGCCATGGGGGCCCAGCAGGAACTTGGAGGCACGGCGAATCTCGACGTCGTAGGCCGTGGCCGTCGTATCCCCGGGCTCAGCGGCGTACTGGACCGCGACCATGATAAGCCCCGTTTCCTGGATATTGCACATGGCCAGCTCCGCCCGCCGCAAAAGCTCGCTGTCGAGCACCGACGGGCCCATGGGGCCGTACGCTTTGGTCAGCTCGCGCAGCCCTTGCTCCAGCTCCGGCGTAAGAGGCACGTCCTTGTAGCTGAGAGGGAGGCCCGATGGATGGGGGCCCGTTGCCACCACGGCGCCTCCATCGGGCTTTGGAGCCGAGGGGTAAGCGCCGGCTGGCGTCGGCCCGGTGGCCGAGACCGGCGAGCGCCTGGCGAGCGTGGGAACGCGCACCGTCGACATCGGAGAGGGCGCCTCGCTCGCTGATGCGTGAGCGGCAGTGGCCGACCACCGGGTCCGCATGGCGACCAGCCCCAGCCCGGCGAGCACCACCCAGAGGCCCAGGACCAGCCCGATTCGGCGCTTCATAGCGGCTGCCCCGGCTTCGGGTTGCCCGTTACGCAGCCGCCGTACATGCACGGAAATTCGTGGTTGTGCACGTAGCCGCTAGGGGCTCCCGATACGCAGTCGTGCGTGTCATCGTCGATTTTGAAGCAGATGGTGCCGACGCCGCCGCCGCCCCACGGGTCGTTGCCGAGACACCCACTGCACGGGTACTCCCAGCCGTCGGCGACGCAGACCACGGGCTCGCAGGCGCGAGCCTTCGAGGGCATGCCCAGCCACACCCCCACGCCAAAGCACGCTGCGATTGCCGCCGTTCCTATCCACCTTGTCATCGTCATTTTTTCTCTCTCTCTCTTCTCTCGTTTTCACGTTGCCAGGATGCCCCCGGCGAGCTTGCCGCCGAGGTGTCTGATATCAGCGAAGGCCGCCTCGATGAGCGCGCGCAGGGCGTGGGAGGGCTCGATGGCCAGGCGCTCGCGCTGCGCCACCAGCTCGCGCTGGAGCTTGCCCAGGCGAGGCCAGCGCATGCCTCGCGCATAGAGGTTGCGGGCGCTCACCCCGAGGTCTCGCGCGGCCGCAATCATCGACCCGTCGCGGATGATGAGGGCCTCTTCGATTTGCTCGATGGTGACCAGCGCTGCGGTCATTCCCTCTCCCCCTCTCCTCCGTGCCAGGCAGGCTGCAATGCGTCGGCGGCACGCAGGGCGCGAAACCCGCCCTTGCCGAGCGCCTTGTAACAGGTCGAGCGGCGAACTCCAAAAGCCGCGCATATTTCCTCGATGGCGACGCCTGGGCTGCGCGCCGCCATGCGCAGAGCCTCCGTCTCCTGCGGCGAGAGGAGTGCCGGCCTGCCGCCGTAATCGCCTCGCGCGCGAGCGGCTGCGATGCCTGCAAGGGTGCGGTCGCGGATGAGGTCCCTTTCAAATTCGGCGAGGGACGCGAAGATGTGGAAAACCAAACGGCCTGCCGAGGTCGTTGTGTCGATGCTTTCTCGCAGCGAGCGGAAGTCGATGCCGCGCGCCGCAACCTTCGCCACGGTGTCGACGAGGTGGCGCACGCTGCGCCCCAGGCGGTCGAGGCGCCACACCATCAGCATGTCGCCGGGGCGGAGCACCTCGAGCGCTCGGGCGAGCTCCGGGCGGTCGGCCTTCGCGCCTGACGCGTGCTCGCTGAATATCTGCTCGCAGCCCGCCTCACGGAGAGCATCGAGTTGCAAGTTTAATGTTTGGTCGTGGGTCGAAACTCGTGCATAGCCGATTCTCATCGGCTGCGGGTTATCCGATAAAGGGCGGCCACTATCAAGTTTGTGGACGTATTTTTAGCGCGTCCACCGGGGTCCGTTTTGTGGACGAGATAAACGGGAGGCGGCGGGCGTTGGGGCTTGACTATTTCACGTCACGCGCAAGCTGGCTCGAGTATCGGGTCGCGCGAGCTCGGCGCGCTTCTGGGCGCAAGTCGTTCGTCCTTACCGGCTCGCTGGCGCCGTCACCGCACGTAGCCGCCTAGCGTCGCCCCTCCCGTTCCCATTGCTCGGGCGGCAAGCCGCCGCATCGCCAGTTCAAAGACCGGCGCCGTTACCCCGGCCTCGAGCAGCGCGTCGTCGAAAACGGCGCAGGCGGCCATGCCCGTCGACTCCAGCTCAATGCGGCCAACCGCTGGCTCGCCCATCTGCTTGATGAGGTCGGCCATCTCGGCGGCGCCGGCCTTCTGTAGCGCCTCGCGCAGCATGGCGCGCGTCTTCGCGCCCCTCCAGAGGGCCTCATGCCACGCTGGCTTCTCCTTGGACGCGAGCGCGCAGATGCCGTTGATGAGCCCGTCGAGCCGCTCCTCGAGCGTCATGGCTCCGCATCCGAGTTTGAAAGCCAAAGCCAAAGCCAAAGCCGAAGCCCCGCCTCCAGCAGCGCGTCCTCAACGGCAGCGCAGGCGGCCATGGCGCGTAGCTTGAGCCCGTCGAGTCGCTCTTCGAATGTCATCTCTCGTTTTCCTCGTCCTCGCCGAAGCGTTGGGGGCTTGACATCAGATGGCGAGCAGGGTCTGCGCTGAGGCCATGTCTTGTCTACCTGCAACCCATACCGCCTCATCGGACCGCCTGCCCTTGCGCGCAGTCTTGACCCCACCCAGCAAAGAAAAGGGCAGCCACGTCGCCCCAGCGTTTTCGCAAACAATCACTTGATCTGTGTGTGATAAAGAAAGGCACCATCGCCCAAGCTCTCCGTAATCCAGCTTCGCCGCCCCGTATTTGTAGTGGGTCCCTGCGCCTTGATACGGTGGATCGATAAACCACGTGACCGCCCCGGTAACAGCAGGGCAATCGGCGTAATCGCATTCAAAAACCCGCCAATGACGAACGCGGTCTACTTGCGATGCCAATTGAGCACGCACTCGTTCCCCCCAAAAACTTCCTGGACGGACCCCGCTGCGCATCCAGGACGAAGGCGCTTTGCGCGGTGCAGTGACGCCCACGTTAAGCCAGAACCCGACCAGCCACCTGGCCTCCTGGCAAAGAGCCATATCGTCAACCGTGCCACCCTGTGGCAGGTCCGGAATGGCGAGAATCTCCCTCGGCGAGACGCGGATGATGTAGCTCCAGAGCTGAACGATCAGCGGATTCTTATCGCAGAGTATGACCTTGCGATCTGCGTAGCGCAGTGCGTATCCGGCGGCTCCGGCGAAGGGCTCGATGATGGTGCCATGCACCGGGGCCGGATAATGCTTGAGCGCATCGCGCCATTTGCCGCCGTAGTAAGGGAAGAAAGGGCGCATCCCTGCTGCCACCGATGTCATCTCTCCTCCTCCTCGCCGAAGGCAGGCAACGCTCGGGGCGTGGCCGCCGGCAATTGATAGAACCGCGTCTGCGATGCGTCAAAGCCGAGGCGCACCGTCGCCGTAGGCCCATTGCGTTGCTTGCCGATAATCACCTCGGCGATGCCGGCGTCCCTTGTTCCCGGGTCGTATTTTTCATCGCGGTAGACGAAGAGCACCGTATCAGCATCCTGCTCGATGGCGCCCGAGCCGCGCAGGTCGGCGAGGATAGGGCGCGAGTCGCTGCGCTTCTCGAGGTCGCGATTGAGCTGAGAGAGCGCCACGACGGGGAGGGCCAATTCTTTGACCATGGCCTTGAGGCTCGCCGAGGTCTCGGCCAGCTCGCGATTGGGGTCCACCTCGCGCCGCCCGCCGGGAGAGGCGATAAGCTGGAGGTAGTCAATCCAGACGCACGGGAGTTGCTTGACGCCCCGGCGGCGCAGCTCAGAGACCCACTGGCGCGCGCTCGAGCGTATCTCCCGCACGGTGAGCGCCGGCCGGTCGTCTACCTCAATAGGCCACCCTGAGATGCGCGAGGCGGCGCGCGCGAAGGCTTTCCACGCTTCCCCGTCGAGGCGCCCAGCCCGTAGGGCCATCCCGGAGAGCCGCCCCTCGGCGGCCACCATGCGCTCCCCGAGCGCCTCCCGTTGCATCTCGAGGGAGAAGACGAGCTGCGGGTGGCCGAGCTGCGCGGCTGCGCTGGCGATGCCCATCGCGAGCGCCGTCTTGCCCATCGACGGGCGCGCGCCGACGAAATAAAGGGTGCCCGGCTCGAGGCCGAGGATGCGCAGGTCGAGGTCCGGGTAGGTGGGCATCAGGTCGCAGGCGGCCGTCGCCTCGTCGCGCTCGGCCCGGCCTTCCACGCGCCGATAGACGGCCTTCATGATGTCGGCCATGCTCGCCCGCTTACCGCCCCTGCGCGCCTCGAGCGCTGCGTAGGCGAGGCGCTCGACCTTGGCCAGCACCTCGCCATCCTCCCCGGCCTCGAGCGCCGTCTCGGCGATGCTGCGGCCCAGCTCAGCCGCGCGCCGCCGGTCAGCCTTGCCCCGGATGCGCTGCGCCCAATACTCCACGTTCTCGGCCGTCGCGCACTCGGTGAGGAGGCGCAGGAGGTAGAGGTCGAAATCCCCGACCGAGCGCGCGCGGTCGAAGAGCCCCTCGTCATGGAGCTGAGCCTTGACCGCGTTGCCCTCGACGACGACGCCGCGCGCCACGAGCGCCGCCATCGCATCGAAAAGCATGCGTTGCGTAGGGCCGAGGAAGTCTGCCGAGGAGACGAGCGAGGAGCAGCGCGCGAGGGCCGCGCCGCCGGTGAGGAGGATGGCGCCGAGCACGGCCTCCTCGGCGGCAAGGTCGTGCAGCTCGCCCGGCCTCAAGGGTCGACCCCTCCGCCGAGGGGCGGTAGGAAGCCCTCGCGCCGCAGGATGCAGTCGACGCCATCGCGCATGTAGGTCGAGGCCGAGACGCGCGTGCGCTTCGAGAGCTCGCGCAAGGCCGCAAACTGGTCGGGCTCGAGATACACGGTGATGGTCCGCATTTTCACGGCCGCACGAGGCCGCGCAGATTGGGCTGATAGCCCAGCTCGAAAATCTCCCCCTCGGCGCGCATCCGGTCCCAGATGCGGCCCACTTGTCCCTCGCCGCCGCCGTACCGTTCATCCAGCGCTCGCGCATCGAGGTTGCTGGTGATGGCCGTCGGCAGGCCGTGGGCCGTGCGCGCGTTGACCAGGTCGTCAAGCAGCGCGATGAAGCGGCCATCCCGGTCGAGCGGCTCGGCGCCCAGCTCGTCGAGGACAAGAAAGCTGGTGCGCTGGAGGAGCGGCGCCGTCGGCGAGTAGAAGCCGCCGCGCGCGAGCCCCCCTGCGGTGACCCAGATGCCGGCGCGCCGCCGCAGCATCAGCCACGCGAGCGCCAGCGACTTGCCGCAGCCGACGGGGCCGAGGAGGCCGAAGAACCCGGGGAGGAGGCGGGCCCAGGCGCGCACCCGGCAAAGCGCCTCCGTCTCGAAGAGCGGCGTCGCCGAGGCGATGCGGCGCAGGAAGACCTCAGGTACGCCATTGCGCAGGAGCCTTGCCTCCAGCTCGCGCGCGTCGGCCTCGGCCATGGCGCGCGCATGCTCGGCGAGGCGTTTCGGACACATCACGTTGCTCCGCCTCGCGCAGGCCGCCTCGACAAGGCCGTCGCAGCGGTCCACGCGCTCAGGCCGCCCGCCGCAAGCGGTCAAGGCCCAAGGGACATCAGGCTCTTTATTGACAGCCCGTGGTGGGGGTCGTAGGGTCATTTTCTCTCTCGCTTCTCGTGTGTCGATTTGCGGACGGAAGGCCCCTCGGATAAACCCGGGGGGCTTTTTGTTTTCAGCGGACGCGCCTCACGCCGCCATCGTGCGCGACCGGGGGGGAGTAGCCAGGCCGCCCTGGCGTGCGCTCGGGCTGGTCGAGGCGCCGCTGGAAGTTGGCCTCGCGGAACGGCGTCACCGAGTCAAACCATCGCCCCGCGCTCGGGTCCCGCCGCACCTCGGCTGCCGTCCTCCGTATCACCGCCTCGCAATCGGCCGCCGTGTGCCCTGCGTCGAGGCGGCCGGCGATGCCGGCGAGGCTCGCGTAGGTCGGCCGGATGTCTCCGGCCCCGCGCAGGACGAGGCCGCGCTCTGCATTGAGCCGGTCGAGGAGGGAGAGGCAAAGCGCGAGGTGGCGCTCCACGAGCTGCGCTTTGGCCTTCGAGGCTGGCTTGCCGAGGTCGGGGACGCGGACGAGGACGGCGGCGATGGGGGAGGGGAGGCGGAAGGACGCCCCCCCGAAGAGATTGCGCGTGAGGTCGCAGATAAGCCCAGCGCGCTCCAGCTCGGCGAGGACGTCCCCCGGAGGGTCCTGCTTGAGATGGTGCACCCCCGGCCCCTCGGGGAGCGCGAGATAGGCCCGATACGCAGCGTCTGAGAGCGGGCTCAATCCGGGGTCGTGGGCGCTGAGCTTCTTCGTCATGGTGCACTCCTCACGCAGCAGGTGTGACGGCCAAGGGCCGAGGCTCGCCCGCACGCCTCGCACCTTGCGAGGTGGGGCTCCAGTAGCCAAGGGTACCGCAAGCGATGGATTTCGAGGGCCGACGCCCGGATGCTGTCGGCGCTCAAGGCCCTTGCCCAGGGGATGGCGCCCCAGGGGATGGCAAAGCGGTGGACGTGGATGGCCTCGCGGAACTCGACCGCGAGCAGCGCCAGGCCGCCGCCGCGCAACGTCGCGTCGAGGTGGGCCACCTGGCGAGGCGGGAGCTGCCGGCGATAAAAGCGCGCCTCCTTGGTCGACTTGCACTCGAGCGCGAAGGCGAGGCCGCCGACGAGCATGCCGGAATAATCGGCCCGGCCGGCGGCAACCGGGGCAAAGCGGCCCGCCCCGAGGCGCCGAAAAAGCGGTTGCGTGTGCTCCCAGTCAGCCACAAGACCCGTCTGAGTGGCGGCCTTGAGCAACCCCTCGACCAGCTCCTCGAAAGCCTCCCCGGCGGCCTGCGCTCGGGCGCCTCGAATCGCATTGCGCGCGTTCATTCCGACGGCCAATATCGGCCCGTGGACGTAAAAAATAAAGACCATTCCCTCCAGTGCCGACGGTACGACGAGCCGCAAGCGGGCCGCCAGCCGACCTTCGAGGACGGCGAGCCGCTGGGCCCTCTCAGCCTCGGCAAGACCGAGGACGGCGCGGGGCTTATCGTGCTCATTTGCTTTGCCGTCCTGCTCGCCGGCTGGGTCCTGGCTCGTGACTCGAGTCATGGACAGCGTGTGCAATCCGTGGTCTACGGGCCGGGGGCCATTAATCCTGGGAGCGCGACGACACCATGACAGCAGAGCTTAATCTACGGACGGCATGGGCCGAGGACCCGGACGCTCCCATCGAGGAGCGGCAGGACAGGGCACTGCGGATGCTCGAAATCATGGGCGGCCTGGCAGTCACCGCCGGCCTCGTCGGCGAGCTGGCCCCGGGGCGCCGCATGACCCTGGTGGTCTCGCGCGCCGACGTCGAGCCCTCTCCTCCGGAGGAGCCGCAGCCGGTGGAGCCGCCGCCCTTCCCGCCGCCCGAGTGGCGCGAGGTGGACGTGGAGCCCTTCTTGCGCATCTACGATTTTATCAAGGGCAAGGGCGAGGCCGGCATCACGCAGAAGCACGCCGGGGAGGAGCTGGCCGTCGGCCATCGCCCCTTGCGCAGGGCCATCACCGCGCTCGCCGAGGCCGGGCGCATCGAGATTGTGGGGATGACGAGGGCGCAGTTTATCCGCGCGCGATGAGCCTCGGCGCCCTCTGGCTCCTGCACCACGGCAAGGCCCGAGAGCTCGTCATCGACGAATACACGCGGTGGCTGCGCTCAAGGCCGTGCGCCATCTGCTGGGCCAAACCCCCGAGCGAGGTCCACCACTGGCCGACGCGCGGCTCGCTCGGCTATATCGACGACCTGCGCGCCATGCCGCTTTGTCGCATTGACCATCTCCTGGCGGGAGGGGAGAGGGTGGTGCACGAGGGCCGGGTCCTCACGCCGCACACGCAAAAGGCGCAGGACCGGGCCCTCCTCGCGACGCAGGCTTATGCGCTGCTGCATCTCCCTATCGAGACCCTGGAGGCCATCCTCGAGGCTCGACGGGCTCAGCAGGAGCGTTGCCCTCCGTTTCCGTTCTGAGCGCGCGGATGCACTCGAACGCCACGATGCTCCGCACCCCGACGGGGAAGGCCAGGAGGGCTCGCCGCAGCGCATCCCGCTTGATAATCCCGCACGGGCCGCAGACGCACTGGCCGCCCCTCACGTGCTCGCTATCCGCCACCGCAGACCTCCTGCTCACGCTCGAGCGCCCAGGCCACCGCCGCCATCGGGTCTTTGCGCAAGAGCGCCAGGATGCGGCCCCGTTCGCGATGGCCGAGACGCGCCAGCTCGCGCTCCCACGTGGCGAAGAAGAGGCCGGCGGCGACCGGCGCGATACGCACCTCCGCCAGGACCCGCCGCAGCTCGCGCGCGGTACGGCCGTTCATGGGCCTCTCCGGGAGCGGGCCACCGCCACGCGCGTGAGCGCGACCGCCATCCATTTGCTGCGTAGCTCGCTCGAGAGCTCGGCCCAGGAGGTCGGCGCCTCCCGGTCGTGCGCCGCCTCTGCCGCGCTGTAGAGATGCCGGGCGAGGCGCTCGGCCTCGCCGCCGTCGTCGATCTTCATGGGGTCCCCTTTCTCGGGCTACAGCCCAGGTAACCTTGACGGTGGCTCCTCCACGCGACGGGCCCAGCCCAGCGCCTCGGCATCCTCGATGGCCATGCGGCGCAGCCAGCGCTTCGTGGCGGCCTCCCAGCGAAAGCCCTTCGCCTTGTGCGTGTCGTTCTGCTCGAAGGGCAGGGTCGACTGGAAAAGGGCCTTCGGGCGCAGGCCACGGGCGAGCAGGGCACGCAGGGCCGCGGCGCCTCCGGCCTCCGCCACGCGGTCGAAGAGCCGGGTCAGCAGCTCGACGTCGGCTCCGGCTCGATGGGCGTGCGCGACCCCAAGGCCGTGCTCGAGCGCGAGCGCCACGAGGGAGCCGCCCTCTCGCGTCTGGAGGGGCCATGCGAGGTCCTCCTTGCTGCACACCCACGGGACCTCGAGCGCAGCAAACGCAGCGCCCATCTCGGCCCCGAGACGCATGGCCTCGGCGAGGAGGAACGAGCGGTCGAAATCGGCTGAGTGCGCGACCACCGCATCGACGCTGGTCATCGCCATCGCCAGGCGCTTGAGGACGAGCGAGAGGGGCTGTCCGTGGGCGCGGCAGGCGGCGAGCGGGATCCGATTGATGGCCTCCGCCGGGTTTGCCTCCTGCGCGCTATGGATTAGGACGGCGGTGGAGAGGACGGTGGTGGTGTGCTCGACGGAGTAGAGGGACCAGGCTATCTCGAGAACGCGGTCGACCGTCGGGTCGATGCCGGTCGTTTCGGTATCCACCACCAGCACGGTATAGATCACAAGGGGATTGATACCATGGGGGCTTGACCTAGCGCCTTTTCTTCTTGCGTGTGGAATAGCGGCCCGTGAGAACGGCCATCTCGCTGTCGATGGCGCGCTTCCGGCGAATGCACGCCTCCAGCTCGGGGCCAGGAGGGAGCGTGAGTATGCGGCGGCGAAGCTCGCGCTGCTCCCGTGCGAGCCGGCAGCGCGTGAGCTGTACTGGCGGCCTCACCTTCTGCGCCTTGGGGCCGGGCGGGGAGGTCAGTACAAAGACCGCGTTCGAGGCGCGCGCCTCCCGGGGATGGATGTTCTCGAGCCGGAGCAAGGGGCCTTTTACCCGGTCCGCGAACCGCCCTGCGGGGTCGGCCTGGCGCAGGTGGCCGGCCTCGTTCTCGAGGGCTGCGCCGCCTCCTCGCAGAAAGCCCACCACCCGGAGCACGAGATAGCGCGTCGGCAAGCCCGGCAACGGGGCCACGACCTCGTCCCCCTCCTGGATCGTCGCGAGCCAGCGCATGCGGGTCAGCGCCCTCGCTTGACGCTCTCGGCGCACCCGGGAGCCCAGCAGCCGGTCGAGAAACGTGGGTTCATGGTCCCTGAGAAACCGCCAGTGACTCGCGAATCGTCGCACTCGTTGCCCTCTTTTCGTTAGTGGCCATAGGACAGCCGGACCTTGCGGCGTCCCCCCTCTGAGCCGAGGAGGCACAGGAGGTACTAGCTCGCAAGATCTGGGGAGCGGCACCGGAAACCCATCCGGCCCTGCGGTCGCTCAGCGCAGTCGTATCTGGGATCCGGGTTCCGTACGCCGATGCTCGCCCATCCCCACCTTTGCTCCGCTCTTCGCTCGGCGGGGGGTCCTCGCATCGGGTCCTGCTCCTAACGAGATGCGCGCAGCGAGGGTCGGCTCGTCTTGGAGTGCTTCGCTGGACGGCACTCCCCCCCCTCGCGTGGAATCGGGCGCAAACCCGACCGCCCCACGGTCCGCTCTTTCAGCGCGCTCAGCCGGGTGGCATCCCCGGTTACCCCATTGCGGACCCCTCGACTCTGCGGGGTCCTGCTTGCCAGCGCGCACCCCAATCGGGACAGGATTCCCGACGAAGGCGCTGGCGAATGAGACTGGCAAGAGAAGACGAGGGCAAGGCCAGCCCCCGTCCAGAGTCGCCGTCGGTGTGCATATGGCCTGTAAGGCGGACCGGCTCAAGCAGGAGGCCATCGCGCCTCCCTCGTCCGGGGCGATGAAGCAAGGGCGATACAAAGTGCTCTCTGGGTCACTCTGGGAGGTCCCCGCTAGGGGGACCTCGGCTCCCGTGCTTCGGGCCCAGGCGCGTCGCCCTACAGCGAGCAGGGCATGCTCGCGCGGTGATGCCGCGCACGCCGTCCCCCTGTCGCTGTCGTATCTCGCCTGGGTCTGCAAAAATAAACTTGCGGGGCCAGATCGCGCGCGATATGAGGGGCGCTCGTCTGGTCGTCCGTCCTTTCTCTGGGTTTCTCGCCCTTGCGTCGGTCGGTCGTCAGTCGGAGAACGCCAGCTCGGTTTCACGCGCACGTAGCCTTGGCAAGGGAGAAGGGCGCGGGTTAGCGAGTGGCGGTCTCGGGTTTTTAAAAAGGGTCACATCATCGGGGGGCCGTAATACCCCGACCCACGACAGCCAGCCAAATAAAAAGCATCTCCCCCTCGGGGGACCCCGGGTATACCCTCCCCTCTGGGAGGCCCCGCACGCATGCCCCTTTGCGCAGTCTGCGACTCCACCAACGAGACCACGCGCCTCTGTGCGACGTGCCGCCGGGACCCAGCCAATGGCGCCTGGCAAGCCACCCCGCACGCGCAGGAGGGGGCCGGAGGGGCTCGCTACGCGGTGACCTGGGACCCTGCGCGCCATGGCCGCCCGCAGGCCGTCCAGACGCTTGCTGAGCGCATCGCGTGGCTCGCAGCGTACGGGAGGCGGGTCGAGACCCGGGTCTACCTGGATGCGAGGGGGAGGCGGAGGGGGCCGCGCGAGAGGCGCCGCTATCTCGGCCAGCGGTCTATCGCGAGGCTGGCCGGGTGCTCGAGGGCCTACGTGCGCAAGGTGCTGGGGCGAATTTAATACTGCTCCTCGCGCTGAGCCGGGTATAAAGGGCCGCTCTTAAACGCGCCGACCCCGGAGACCCAAAATGAAGACGGAATCAGAGTGGCTCGAGGTCCGCCGCCAGACCATCGGCTCGAGCGAAAGCCCGATTGTGCTCGGCCTGAGCCCGCACGCAAAGCCCGTGGAGCTCTGGGCGCGCAAGCTCGAGCTTATCCCGGCCTGGGAGGAAACGCCCGAGATGCGGCGGGGCAAGCGCCTCGAGCCCTATGTCGCGGCGGAGTATGAGGAGGCGACGGGGCGCAAGCTCGTGGACCTCGGCCGTACGCACTCCGTCGTGAGCGAGGAGGACCCCTTGCTGTCGGCCACCGTCGACCGCGTCATCGTCTCATCCCGAGGGGGCGATGTCGTGGAGCAGGGTCTACCCGGCGACCGATGGTCGGGCGATGGAATCTGCGAGCTTAAAACGGTCAAGGGCTGGCTCGCGCACGAGTGGGCCGAAGAGCCGCCGGTGCACTACCAACTCCAGCTTCAGCACCAGCTCTTTGTCATGGGCAAACGCTGGGGCTCGCTCGCGGCCCTCATCGGCGGGGACGACCTGGTCTATTACGATTTCGAGCGCGACGACCAGGTCATCGCCATGCTCCGCGAGGAGGCCCACGTTTTTTGGCGCTACGTCGAGCGCAGGGAGCAGCCCCCGGTGGATGGAAGCGCCTCGACGTCGAAGGCCCTGGCGGCGCTCTTCCCGCGGGCTGAGAGGCGCGAGGTCGCGCTGCCCGCCGACGCAGACCAGTGGGCCGAGGAGCTGGCCGCCTGCAACCGCGAGGTCAAGGCCGCGTTGCTCGAGCGCGACCTTTACCGCAATCAGCTACGGGCCGCCCTCGGTGCGGCCGATGCGGGTATCACCCCCGGCGGCATCCGGTTTACAAACCGCCTCCAGCAGCGCAAGGCCATGCTGGTGGCCGAGTCCGAGTTTCGCGTTTTGCGCCGCGTCGGCGGCGACCCAGAGGAGAGCTAGAGAGATGACCACGAAGAGAGAGACCGCGAAAGAGACCCCGCCCGAGACGACTCCGCAGGCCGTCCCGAAGGGCCCCACGAGGCTCGAGAAGCTGAGCCTCTACCTCGTATCCGAGGCACCCAAGCTCAAGGAGCTGGCGCCGCCTGGCTACGACTGGAGGCGCGGCGCGCGCATCCTGGCGATATCCGCCATGCGCGTTCCCACCCTCCTGCAATGCACGCCGCAAAGCATCGTGCGCTCGCTCGGCCGCGCCTTCGAGCTGGGCCTCGACCCGGGCGGCGCGCTCGGCGATGCGTACCTAATTCCGAGGCGCATGGGAAAGGCGGTGCTCGAGCGCTGGAAGGGCACTGACTTTGACCATGAGTGCGAGCTCCAGCTTGGCTATCAGGGGCTCATCACGCTGGCTCGCCGCTCGGGCGAGGTGCAGCGCATCGAGGCGCGCTCCGTCTACGTAGGCGACCACTTCCGCCTGGCGTACGGGACCCGTCCCATCATCGAGCACGAGCCGCGCTTTGTCGCCGAGGCTGAGAAGCGCGGCTACTACGCGGTGGCCTTCCTGCGCGAGGGGGAGCCGCAGTTTGAGTACATGACCTTTGAGCAAGTCGTGGAGGTGCGGAACAAGGCCGCGGCGGATACCCCGGCGTGGCGCGAGTGGTTTGACGAGATGGCGAAGAAGACCGTCATTCGCCGGCTGTCCAAGCTCCTCCCGAAGAGCGCCGAGATGCGCCACCTCCTCGAGCGCGAGGATGCCACGAGCTTCGGCGACCTCAACGTCATCGACGACGGCGACAGCCCCGAGGGGGTGGTGACCTACGACAAGCCGCATCAGGTGGGCGGCAAGCTGCGCCAGGTGATGCAGGACCAGCAGGCGAAGAAGGCCCGCCCCGTCGTCATCGAGCACGTGCCTCCGGTCGCCCCGTCGCCTCCTCCGCCCGAGTCTCCGACGCCTGCTCCCGATGAGTACCCGCCCCATCCCGACGAAGAGGACGATGTCGACATGCCCGAAGAGCGCGAGCCGGGAGCCGACGGATGACGGCCGCGCCCGTCGACGTGAAGGCGCTGCGCGAGCTCATGGCGCAGGCCACGCCGGGGCCGTGGCGTCAAGGCTCAGTCGAGAAGGATGCCATTTTCGTTTCTCACCCCGAGGGCCTTGCGGGACCCGGCGGCGAACGCGTCATCGCGCGTGCGAATATGCACTACCCGTATGAGGCGGACATCGCGGTGGCAGTCGCCGCCGTCAACGCACTCCCGGCGCTGCTCGACAAAGTTGAGCGCCTGTACTCCGTCATCGAGAGCGTGCAGGCTGAGCTCGCCGAAGCCCGCGCCCAAGAGACGCACGAATCGTACCTGCGGGTCATCCGCGCGGCGCTGGGCGGGGCGCGGATGACAAGGGAGTGTGTCCGATGCGGCGCCGGTTTTGAGGTCGACGAAACGCTAGACGCCAAGATTCGCGCTCGCCATGGAGAAGGCCACGGACAGCGGGTGTGCCCCTTCTGCGTGCTCGCGGCTATCAACGAGCGCGAGCCGGGAGCGGACGGGTGAGCCTCAAGCTTGAATGGATCCCTCTCCTCGAACTGCAACCCACTCCTGGCAACCCAAAGAAGCACGACGTCATCGCCATCGCGCAGAGCATTGTGCGTTTCGGCTTCCTCGACCCTATCGAGCTCGACGAGGCGACCGGCCGCGTGACGGCTGGACACGGACGCATCTCAGCCCTGCGGGCGCTCCATGACGGCGAGGTAGAGTGGGCGCGCGAGATGATGGGCGCGCGCGGTGGAGAGCCGCCAATGAACGTCCAGGTACTCGACGGCGGACGATGGGCGGTGCCGGTCATCCGCGGCCAGCAATTCGCCTCGCCCGCCGAGGCGCGCGCCTATCTGCTCGCCCACAACCAACTCACCATCGCCCCAGCCTGGGACGACGACCTGCTTGCGCAGATGGTAAAAGACACAATGGGCCTCGTGGAGAGCATCCCGGGATGGACCAGCTACGCACTCAGCGATCTTGTGAACGGCCCATCATTCGAGCCAGAGCTGGCTGACAACCAGCCCCGGCTCGACACGGCGCGATTGCACACATGCCCGGCCTGCGGCAATACTTTTAAGACATGAGGCTGAAGCTCGACTGGGTCTCACAGGAGGCCGCGCGATATGCAGTGATGCACTGGCACTACTCCCAGCGCATGCCGAGCGGCAAACCGGGGAAGGTGGCAAGGATCGGGGTCTGGGAAGACGGGCGTTTTTGTGGGGCCGTCCTCTTCGGAAGTGGCAACTTCCAATGCTGCCAGCCCTACAAATTGCACCACACAGAAGTGTGCGAACTCGCGCGCGTAGCGCTGAGCTGCCATGACACGCCAGTCTCTCGCATTGTCAGCATCGCAGTGCGCATGTTGCGCGCCCGGAACCCGGGGCTGAGGCTTATCGTCTCATTCGCTGACACATCACAAGGCCACCACGGTGGTATCTATCAGGCCGGCGGGTGGGTCTACGTCGGGGCTTCTTTTGACCGCGTTTATCGCATCCTGGGTACAGTGAGCCACGCAAGGTCGACCCATCACCGCTACGGAACCGCGTCTCTTGCGTGGCTCCGCCAAAACGTCGACCCAAGGGCTGAGTGCATCATCACTGAGCCCAAGCACAAATACTTGATGCCTCTCACCCCTGAGACGAGGGCACGCATTCAGCCCTTGTCCCTCCCATACCCAAAGCGCGCCGAAAGCAAAGCAGGCGTTGCGCTCGTCGACCAGACGAGAGAGGGCGGTTCAACTCCGACCTCGGCGCTCCATCCTTCCGACTCTGACTAGTCACGCTCGATGGCCAGGTGCTCAGCAAGTCGTGGCGAAGCACATGGCCAAGGATAGGTAGCGCGCAACCGCTCCAACCCCTCGCCGTGCTACTTTGCCGGCATAGTGCCCGGTCGAAACCCGCCCTGCATAACGCGCCGCCCCTCCCGGAGGCCATAAATGCCCACCCCTGATATCAATGGGCGCGTCTATTGGCGCGCGCTCTCCTACGCCACGCGCGCCTGCCCCACGAGCGACGCCTCGCAGAGGCTGCAACACCTCGTCTTCCACGGCCCCCGGATTATCTCGAGCGACGGCGAGCGCTGGCACCTCGGCATGCTGCCTGCCGAAGCCGCGCTCGCCCCCGTCGCCGTCTCGCGCTCCTCGGTGACGGAGCTCATCCTCACGCTCCAGTACGCTTACAAAATGGCCAAGCGTCGGTGCGGCGATTTCTTCGTCCGCCAGGACGGGCCGCGCGTGGAGGTGCACTACGGCAACACGGTGCCGCTTATCCACGAGCTACAGCAAGTCCATATGGGCGGCCTCCCCGATATCTGGGAGGAGCCGGTGCGCGCCGACGCGCCCATCCTCGACGGGCCGCCGCGTGTCTCCTGCGAGGCCATGCGCGATGCGGTGTCCTGGTATCGCGCATGGGACCATGACCACGGGGACCTCACGTGGCGAGGGCAAGGCCCCGACCGGCCGGTGCGCCTCGACCTGCACGTCGAGCAGGAGCACGTGGCCTCGGCCATCCTCCTGCCGATGGGCCGCCCTGCGGCGCAGCTCCCGCTGGATGAGCCCCTCTTCAATGGCGGGCGGGCAGTGGGCCAAAGCATCCTGCACCTCGAGATTGACACGCCAGCGGCGCCGCCTGAGGTGCTGGCGACCGTCGAGGCGAAGGCGCGGCGCGAGGCGAGGGCAGCGAAGAAGAAGGCGAAGGCCCCGGCCGAGGTCGCCTCGTGAAGCGAGCGGCAGCTCGCGCACCTCGCATCAAGCCGCCGCCCACGCAGACCACCGAGCCCGCCGCCGTCTGGGTGCCCATCGACAACCTCATCCCCTGGCCGAAGAACCCTCGCCGTAATGATGCTGCCGTTGACGTGGTGGCGGCGAGCATCAAGCGATTCGGCTTCGGCGCCCCGCTCATCGTGCGCACGGCGAATCGGATGGTCATCGCCGGCCATACCCGACTGAAGGCCGCGCACAAGCTCGGGCTCACCGAGGTCCCCGTTCGCTTCCTCGACATCGCCGAGACCGAGGCGGAGGCGATGGCCATTGCCGACAATAAGACCGGCGAGCTTGCCACCTGGGATGACACCGCCCTCGGAGAGATTCTCTCGACGACGCCCAACCTCGAAGGCCTCGGCTTCAGCCAGAGCGACCTCGACGACCTCTTGAGCGGCCTGAGCTCCAATGACCCACCGGGGCCTGCGGAAGGGCAGCTCATCGCGCCCTTCCCCTACTTTGGCGGAAAGCGCGACGTGGCCGTCGAGGTGTGGCGGCGCTTCGGGTTGGTGCGCCAGTACGTCGAGCCCTTCTGCGGGTCTGCCGCGGTACTCCTCGCCGCGCCACAGCCGGCGGCGCTCGAGGTGGCCGGGGATGCCAATGGCTTCCTCGCCAACTTTTGGCGCGCGGTCGTCATGCAGCATCTCGAGGTCTGCCGCTGGGTCGATTACCCGGTCTCGCACGTCGACCTCGGGGCGCGTCATGGATGGCTCATGGCGCAGCGCGAGCGCATCGCGGCAGAGATGCAGGACCCCATGTGGCCAGGCGATGCGCAGGTCGCCGGCTGGTGGCTTTGGGGGCAATGCGCGTGGATCGGGAGCGGGTGGTGCGAGTGGGGACGCGAGACGCCGATGCCACCGCCGCCCGGCGCCACCGGCGTCGACGACGCCGGTGGAACGATTCCGCTCATCGGCAATGCGGGACGAGGAGTGCAGGCCGGAGGGCAGGTGCCGCACGTGGGCAACGCGGGGGTGGGAGTTCAGGCTCTCGGGCAGATACCGCAGATGGATGCCGGGCGTGGCGTGCTCGCCACGCCCGGCGAGGCCGCCGGCACGGGCGTCGGCCCTCCCTGGACCAGCGCCGGCCGCACGGCGCTCGAGTGGCTCGGGCGCATCGCTGCGCGCATGGAGCGCGTTCGCATCGTTCACGGAACGTGGGACCGCTGTCTCAATCACCACTTCGGCGGGGATGACACGGCGGTTTTTTTTGACCCGCCTTATCTGGGATACGAGGAGCCCTACAGGACGGCGCCGGTCGCCGCCGATGTCGCCGCGTGGTGTCGCGAGAACGCTCGTCTACGCATCGCACTCTGCGGGCACATCGGCGACTACGAACTGCCAGGATGGACCGTCTATGAGTGGTCGCGCCGCCGGCTGACCTACTCGGGTGGCGGGACGCGCCATCGTGAGGCCATCTGGTTCTCCCCGGCCTGCCTCAATCCGGGTGACCCCGGAGACCCGCCCGAAGACCCCGCCACGCCCCTGATTTAGCTCGCCGTTTTCCGCCCTCCTTCCGGGCGCCTCCCACGTCCTGTCACTTTGTGCTTTGATTCAATGCGTAGTTCACGTATTGTTTCTTGGTACCGACGAAGGAGAGAGACGATGACGACCCGCATCCTGAACATCCCGACCCGCGAAACCTGCACGCTCGCCAGCCTGACCGCCGACCCTTGCGACTGGGCCTACGATGGCGGCGCTCCGATTGTGAGCTTCGTCTGCGGCGGGGCCTCGATGTTTCTCTACTTCGAGGCGCGGACGGCGTGCCTGTACACCGAGGCCACTGCCGAGGACGAGATGGGCAACGCGACGCCCACTGAGGTCTCGCGCTTTCGCGCAGGCGGGGCCGACGCGACGGATGACGCCCTCTTCGCCGCGAGCGTCGCCTGCTTCGCCCTGGCTGGCATCGGCCTCACGACGGGAGACCTCGCCGCCCTGCGCCGCGCCATCGCGCATATCGGCCCGGAGGTGCGCTCGTGAGCGCCCTTTACGCCCGCGTTCAGGGCCGCATCTTCGCCCTTATCGAGGCGCGCGGCATCGCTACGCTACTCGACCTCTTCGACGCCACGGCCGAGGCGCAGGCGCTGGCCGAGCTGAGCGCCGAGGAGCGCGAGGCGTACAGGGCCGAGGCCGCCCGTCGCTCGGCTGAGGATGATGCGCAGGTCGATGCGGCAGACGGCGCCTGCGTCGGGGGTGCCAAGTGAGCCGCCGCAAGATGGCCGCTGAGGCCCCGCTTACCGAGGCCCAGCTAGAGATGTCCGACGCGGCGCCTTGGGTCCGGGTAACCGCGCCCCTTGCCGAGCGCATCCGCGATATCGCCGAGGCCGTCTGGCTGCGCAGGCTCAACCCTCGCGCAGTCCACGTAATCGGCAACTCGGGCTCCTCCTCCTCGCGCCGCGTGCACAAGTGCAACGCCTGCGGGGCCGTGGTCGCGACGAGCGCGCAGGCTTACCGCCCAACGGTGGCGGCCCTCGATGCTGAGGCCGCGCACCTCCTCTCGCACGAGGGCGAGGTCGCCCCCTATCTCGCGGTCGCTGCGATGCTCGAGGCGGTGCGCCCGGCCTCGCTATCGAGCGGCACTGCGCACGACGTTGCGCGCTGGTACTGGAAAACGCTGCGCTCGGCGCCTGCGCCTATCCGCGAGCTGGCGCAGCAGGCGCTCGCAGAGCAGGAGGCCGCCTCTGTGCTCGGCGACTGGCTCCTTGAGCACGGGGGTGGCCAATGAGCTTCTCGACGATGGTGGGCCTCGCCCTGCGCGAGCGCGGCCTCCCGGTCGATCCGTGCGGGCTCAACGCCGACTGGTCTTGCCGAGCATGGTGCCTCGCTCCGGGGGTGTACCTCCTCGATGAGGAGCGCGGCAGGCTGCGCGACGGCATCCCGCTCTTCTCGGTGGTGCGGCGGGTCGACGATGAGCACAGGGGCGAGGCCGAAATCACGCCCATCACCGACGACGATATCGAGCACACGCTTGAGGAGGCGCTCTTCGCCTATGCCGAATCGTCCGAGAACTGCGCGCCGCGATCCGCAGTCCATGCCGAGGTCGCGGCCGATGCTGAGGCCGCGTTCTGGGAGGTAGTCAAGGCCGCCTACCCGGAGGCCGAGACCGGCGATTTTCTCCCCGAGGATGCCGTCGATTTTGCGCGCGCCACTCGCCGGGCCGTGCGCGCCTGGGTGCTCGCCAACGGCAAGGCCGGTGCGCGATGAGCGGCGTCCATCTCTACGTCTTCGAGGTCGACGGCGCCTGGCATTGGTGCACCGGCGCCCTGCGCGAGACCGTCGAGCACGGGTGCATCACCCATATCTACGACGCACGCGGCAAGGCCCACGGGAGCGCCGCCAAGGCCACGGAGGCAGCTATCGCCTACGCCCGCAGGCACGGCCTCGCTATCGAGGTCCTGAGCGGCGAGGCGGCCTGCGAGGCGACAGCCAAGCGCCTCGGGGAGAGCGTGCTGCGCTGCCGCGTTTTTCCGCCTTGCCGAGTCCTGCGCAGGGATGGGTCCCTCCGATGAGCCCTCACTTGCGGCGGCGAAGAAAGGGAAGTGACCGAATCATGAGCACCTACGTGCGCACGACAGACGGAAAGTACCTCGTCCAGGTGTCCGACGCCAACGCGTGGGGGTTTGTCCTCGCTGACGACGATCAGTCCTGGCCCGGCGGATTCGGCGTGGCTGCGAGCTGGGAGGCCGTGCCATCGAACTGCGTGCCGGCCGACGTAAGAGAACGACTCGAGTATCTGCTCGAGGACCCGCGCCTTTCAGCTACCGCAACCACCACCACCGAGGAGAGAGACATGACCATGACCGCAAACACCGCCCCGACGTCCACGCCCGCGCAGGACCCCGAAACCCTCGGCTACCACGACGGTGTAACCCATATCGAAGCCCTCGCCGGCCTCGCCCTGACCCCGGCTGATGTCGCTCGGCTGCGTCAGAAAATCCAGGGCTACGTCGACCGCGGCGGCAAGCCTCCCGGCGAGGCGTGGAGCGATGGTTTGGTCAACGCGCTCGGCCGCAGCGAACTGCTGACCAATCTGGTCGGCTGCGCGGATACGGAGGAGGCGTGGGAGTCGCAGGGGGTGCCCTGGCTCGCCGCCTATGACGTCGCCGCCAATGGCGCGGCGCTCGCTGCGGCGCACGAGTGGCTCCTCTCCTTCGAGGCCCGCTCGTGAGCCTCGGCGGAGAGGTGAGCGTCGAGATCGTGCGCCTGCTGAGAGCCGGGGCCTTCGCGCTCCAGGACCATCGCAGCGCCGAGGCGCGGCGCGATGCGACGGCGGCGGCGGAGCTGGCCGATGCCATCGAGGCCGTGCAGGATCAGCCGGAGAACCCAGGCGCAGGGCTGAGCGGCGCCGTCGTCCTCGTGCTGTCGAGGGGGCAGGTGGCCGAGCTGCGGCAGGTGGCCGCAGGTAGCCTCGCGCGCCAGCTCGACGGCGCAATGCCGGCAGACTTCATCCTCGGCGCCATCCGCTCGGGCTCCCGTAGCGGCGAGGCGCAGGAGGATGCCGACGCTGTATGCGCGTCCATCGAGGCATGGTCGGTGGCCAAGTGACGACGAAGACGCTGCCCGTCCGCGCCTGGATTGCGCCGAGTCCGACCGTCGATAACGTGGCGGCCCTGCTGCGCGCAGACGGCGTGCCGTTCCCGTCGGTACAATCCTCTCGCGCTACTAGGCTCGCCGAGGCATGGGTCGCCTGGCGCCTCCTGCACGGCGACGCGGAGGCGCTATTAAGCTCCCCCCGTATCTACAGCCTCGGCGATTCTGCGGGCTTTGCCCTCCTCGGCCCTCCGTACTGGAGTCCCATCCCGACCGCGCGCGGCGGAGAGCCGGCGGCGGCGGAGGCGGCTCGCCGCTTGGAGCAGGCTCGCTGCTTCCTCGGGGGTGACCGCATCCCCGAGGAACTATGGCGCCAGTGGCTCGAGAGGGGCGAGGAGACCACCGCTCGCGTCATTTTTGACCGGCTCGAGGAGTGCGGGTGGACGCTCGTTCAGACGGCCTGATGCTGTGCCCCGACTGCCACGGCGTCGGAGTGCTGACCACCACGCACGCCTACGCGAGCGATCGCGACCGCTACCACCCTGCGGAGGAGGAGGGCGAGTGCCCCGCCTGCGAGGGGAGGGGTCGCGTCGACGCTGCAACCTATTACCTGGAGGAGAGAGACCATGACCATGGCGAAGACTGATAAGCGCGGCGGCGCGCGCGAGGGGGCCGGGCGCAAGCCCCGCGCCGATTGGATGCAAGTCGGCCGCGTCTATTCCCGGAGTTGGGAACGCGCGACGTACCGCGCAGAGGTGGTGCTCGAGGCCGGCTCTCCCGTCCTGCGAGTGCAGCGCGCAGGCGCTCGCGGCGGCGACGTGGCGACCCATCTCGGGGACTACTCCTCGCTCACGGCCGCAGCGCAAGCGGTGACAGGCTCGACGCATGGGCCGCTCTTTTGGCGAGTGGATGACCCGACGGCGGTTTCGCTCGACGTCTGGCAGCGAGGCGCCAGGGCTGCGGCGGCGGCCCTCTGCGCGGCTGTCGGGATGGCGGTGCCCGGAGATACCCGAGGCGTGGGCCGGCTGCTGAGGCGCGCTGCCAGGGCCCTTTGCGTGGCCCTCGCGCTCCTCGGTGCAGTGGCGCAGGCCGACGAGGTGGAGCCGCAGCCTCCGCCCTCGCCGGCCTTGATGGTGCCCGAGGAGTACCAGGCGCCGCGCCGCGCGACCGAGGAGCAGGTCATGGCGGCGTACAGGGCCGCCGCGCGCAAGGGGCTGAGCGCTGAGGAGGTGGCCGAGCTGGACGCATCCGAGGCGCTCGAGCACGACAAGCTCGCGCTACGCACGGCCTGGAGCGGCTACCTGTGCGGATGGCAGCGAGAGCTCGCGGCGGATATGGAGGGGCTGCGACGCGAGCGTGAGGCGTCCTCGCTTGGGGGCGTGGTCGACCTGACGGCGGTCCACGACTGGCAGGAGAGGGCGATGGAGGCGCGCACGAACGTGCGCGAGGCGAAGAGGATGCTCGCGAAGGTCGGCGTCCTGGCGTGCAAGAAGGGCGGGCTGGTCGAGCGCATCTCGTGGTGCGTCGTCGAGAGTAGCGGGGACGAGTGCGTGGCAGGGGTGCGGCGCTACACGCGGCTGGTGGGGCGATGAGGGCGCTTACAAGGGCGGCGGATGAGGCGGTGCGAGTGCTCAAGATGGAAGCGCGTAATTACGTCGACCACGAAGACGGCAAGGAGCGCCCGCAGCCTCGCGCCCGGCGACTGCTCGAGGTGGCGGCGAAGCTGGAGCGAGCCCTTGCGAGGGCGGTTATCGCATCGGCGGTGCGGCGATGACGCGATACGAGTACGTACCTTGCGCCGAGAGCGATATTCCGGCGGGTGTCCGTTTCACCGTGCCTCGCCACCTGCAAGGCCAAACGGTCGAGAGGGCCTATGGCCACACCGGGCGCGAGGATGGCGGTCCCGGAGACCCGTGGATGCGTTTCACGGATGAAACGAGACGGGTGCAATACTTCGTGCGCCGCGACTACGCATGCGCGACGGGTGTCGTCCTATGACGCCGGCGTCTCCGCTCGGCTACGTCTGCGGGGTCTGCGGGAGGCGAGGGGTCAAGCTTTGGCGCGAGTTGATGGAGCGTGTAGCCGGCCGTGTCGCCCTGCGCTGCCGGTCGTGCGCCGAGGAGCGCTACTTCGAGGGCCGCGCTGACATCGCCGAGGAGGCTATCGGCGAGCTGCTGCCGGCCATCCCGGTCTCGCCGATGCCAGACGGTGGCTATTGGGCGCCGGCCGTCGCGCCGGCCGAGGGGCTGGCGTGGTGGCGCGGCCTGCCCGATGAGGTGGCGCCAGGCATCATCATCACCGGCGCTACTGAGGTCAGGCGGCGGCCGGTCTTCGCGCGCGCGTACGCCTTCGCCGTCATCGACCGGGAGGGGTGCGTGCGCAGGACTCGCGTCTCGAGCGCGCCTATCGACGAGCAGAGGCGCGAGGCGACGGAGTACGTGGTGCAGATGGGGGAGCGGATTGGGGACACGTTCGCGGATGCGGCGCGCTTGCTGCGGGAGGAGTTGCGAGAGGCCGGGGCGGCTTGGTTCGATGAGAAGTTGGAGCAGTAGCGTGGCGACGAGGCCGACGTTTACCCTGCATTGCGACGTGAAGCGCCGGGGCCACTGCCTCGGCAATCTGGGAGCCTATGACTCGCGGCGGGCCTTGCGCTGCGCAGCCCGTAGCCAGGGATGGACACGGCCCTTTGTCGGCGGCAAGCAATGCGATAGCTGCCCCGCTTGCGCCGCCGTGCTCGAGGTGGCGCTCTCGGCCGAGCGGGCGGCCTTCCTCGAGCGCGCGAGCGACCCGACGGCGAACATCACGAAGCTCTGCCGCGAGATGCACATCAGCCGCATGACGGCTTATCGCTGGCTCGCTCAGGCTCGGCCCGCCCTCCCGTAGCGCGCTCCTGTCACGTGGCGCAGGCCATGCTCCACTTGCTTGAGCGTCACCCCTAGCGCCTCGCAGTCTCGCCGGCTGGCGAGGACGTCCCTCCCGCACGAGCACCGTATCAGCACCCCGTCGCTATCCCAGGTCTGGAGCAGCACCGTATGGCGCTGGTCGTCATGGGCTGGAGCGAAGAGGAGCAGCACGTCGCGCGCGGTCTCGATGCGTGGCGGGGTGGGTACCATCATCATCCCTTGACTCTCTCATGGAGGCGACGAAGCCGCGCGAGGTCGGCGCGCGCCTCGAGCGCGCTGGCGTCGGCGCGGCGGCAGGCTGAGCGGATGGCCTCGGTGGCTTGCTCGGCCGTGAGGTCCCCGCTTACGGCACGCCTCGTGATACCGGCGACCTCGCAGAGGACGAGCGAGGCAAGGCCCGCATAGCCTCGCCACTCGTGCGTCGTTGGCGCTGCGTCGATGACGTCCGGCATGGAGCGCTCGAGCGCCCCGAGGACATGCACGGCGAGCGCGCTCCAGAAGGTCATGACCCACCGCTCCCCTCGGCGGCCGTCGAGATAGTGCGCGAAGCCCGCGTCGGGGTGGCGCTGGCGCTGCGAGCGCTCGGCCTCGAGAATCACCGCCATGGTAAACGTTGCCCTCGCCTGGCGCAGGGTGCCGGCCTCGCGGTGGAGGTGGCAGGCGGAGGCGAGGAGGAGCAGGAGCAGGAGAGCGATTCGGGTCATGGGAGGTAGCCTTTCAATCGAAGCCAGGCGTCGGCCATGCGCCGGCCGATGGCCTCGGCGCTGGCGTGGTCGACGTGCATGTCGCCCCTGTACGAGACCGCCCCGGCGGCCGAGACCACCGCCGAGGCCACGCGGAACTCGGGGAGCTGCGCGAGCTGCGCGTTGAACGCCGTCCCGTAGGCCGGCTCTGCGCTGGTGGCGTGCATGATTTCGACCCAGACCATGGGCATGCACGGGGCGGCGAAATCTTCGCGGAGCTCGTCCACGCGCAGCAGGATTTTTGACAAGGCGTCCGGGTCCGTGCGATTGCCATCGCCGAGCCATCGGATGACGCCATCGATACGCACGCCGCCTGCGCGGCCTCGCTCCTCAATCCAGATTTTGTTGGTCGAGGAGGACGTCCCTCGCGCCCACTGCTCGAGCTTGGTCGAGCTGACCGCGTTGACGAAGACGCCTACGGTCTTGCAGCCGTCCGCGCTGGCGCAGGTGACCTCGCGGATGCGCTTTGCGAGGCCTGCGGCGGGGCCGTATCCCGGCGAGACGGGCTGCGTGCTGTACCGGTTGCTCGGCTCGCCGAAGGGCTCCCAGGCGTGCTGGGCGGCCACTCCGGCGGCGACGCGGTACCCGAGGAGGGAGGCCCCCTCGATGGCCTGACCGTCCTCCCATCGCAGGACGTTCTGGCCCTCGGCATTGCTCTGGCCGTCGAGCTGGAGCTGGATATCGGCGACGTCGCGCGGCTGCGGATGCTGCGCGTACCAGGCGGCCGAGGAGGACGCAGAGGGGACGAAGGTGTTGACGCCGGATGCGGCCCCCTCACAGGCCGCCGAGGCGGCATCGGATGGGGGAGGCGCGATGGGCGCGGCATCCTCGAGAGCGGGCGTGCTCGCATCGAAGCCGCACGTCGCGCAATCGCACTCGCAGGAGGCGCGCGCGACGCGAAAGCTAACCGGCGGCGAGCAGCCCCCTTGGAGGACGATGAGCCAGAAGACGCCGAGGACGGCGAGCATCGACAGCACGAGCGTGAGGATGCGCGCGGCCCAGGTTTGCTGGGTGATGGCCACGGCGACGGAGACGCCGACGAAGAGCGCGCCGAGCATCTTGTCATCGGGGCTGAGCTGCACCATGGGGCGCTCCTTAGCGGGTGATGGCGCTGGCGACGAGGCTGAGCACGCCGATGGCAAAGACCACGAGCAGCTTCCACCAGTGGGCCCACGGATTCGCCTGGGGCTCCTCGAGCGGCGCAGGCGCTGCTACTGCCGCGGGTGGACCCGTTCCCGGGTCGCTGCGGCGCCTGACCGAGAGGTCAAGCGTGGGCTCATCGCGCAAGCGCATGCGGATGGCCGAGGCCACCCCGACCAGGTAGGAGCGGCTGTCGTGGGTATGGGCGGCGGTCTCGATGGCAGCGTCTGCCGCGGCGCGCAGCTCCCGCCGAGTGGCATAGCCTATCTCGGCCGGGAGCTGGTCCACGCGCTCGCGTAGCTCGCGGAGGGAGACCGCCTGGGAGTCGAGCCGCTCGCTGATACCGGCGAGCTTGCCGACGACCGAGGCAATCTCCTCCTCGGTCACTTGCCGGTGGCCTCGGCCGCTTTCGCGGCGAAGGCCCGAGCTATCCGGTCGCGCTCTTCCGCCTCGCGCCGCGCCTCCTCGTCTCGCTCGAGGTGGGCCCGCTCGGCGGCCGCCTGCTCGGCTTTGCGTTTGGCCTTGCGCTCGAGCACGGGCCGGGCAGCATCGCAGTCGAGCCTATCGAGCGCCTCCGCCTCGCTGCCGCCCTGCGTGTCCTTGATGACGCGCGCGTCGCTGCGCAGGATGGCGGCGGCCGTGGCGGCCTCGATGAGGGCGCGCTCCTTGTCCGTCAGCTCGTCCTCCTCGACCTCGTAAGCGGGGCAATCCTGATAGACGCCGCCCTCCACTACGCGCCGGCAGGAGACGTACAGCTTGCCGTCGAAAATGTGCACTTCATGTCGTTCTGTTTTGATGTCGGCCATGGTTGGCTCCCCGCCCCTTAGGTCTGATTCATGGCTCGGCCCGTCTCAATCCAGGTCGTGCCGTTGTAGTAAAACGAGATGGACGAAATGATGTTGACGCCCGTCGTCGGCGTGAAGGCGCCGCCGGTGAGCTTGGCGCCTGACCAGGAGGCAATCGTGTACGTGCCCACGGTGCCGTCCTGCGCGAAAGAGAGCGTGCAGCGCTGGCCGCTGGTTCCCGCGCTCATCGTCACGCTCGTGACGTTGGCGCTCATCGTGTACGACTTGAGCTCTCCGGCGACGAGCGTGTCCGCAGTGACGGCGCCGCTTGCCGAGGTAACGAGCACCGTCGAGATGAGCTGCGTCGCGTAGCACTGCTTCCAGCGCTTCGCCGCCGCGCCCAGGGTCTGGCCCGTGGTGTTGTCGTTATTGGGGAGCCAGCCTCCCGCGAGAAACGAGAAGTCCGTGGAGCCGCAGGCGATGCGGCCCGTGCCGCCGATTTGCTTGAGGCCCGTCGAGCCGGCGCAGTAAATCATACCGTCCTGGCCGACCTCGAACTTCGGGACGTTGTTGTTGCGGAAGCTGGTGAGGAGCGTGGTGCCGGTCAGCGCTTGCAGCGTATCGACCACGACGCCGACGTTCGTCCCCGAGTTGGGCACGTTGGACTTCAGAGTGTGCGTGGTGTCCTGCGTGAATTGCCAGAGGTTCCAGACGCCCGCGCCGGCTCCATTGGTCTGCCCGGCGAAGAGCGTCGATTGCAGCGCGGCCGCGTCGCCCTTGAGCGCGAGGGGCCCGCCCGTCGTCGACATCTGGAGGAGGTTGTCCGCTGAGCTGGCGGCGTTCTGATAGCCGA
>Ga0207686_10000271_pt1 | contig 38452 bp, 36 predicted proteins | sample KBSM24metaG_FD_184396 | JGI IMG/M metagenome (GOLD analysis project Ga0207686, IMG submission 184396) | Miscanthus rhizosphere microbial communities from Kellogg Biological Station, Michigan, USA - KBS M2-4 metaG (SPAdes) (version 2) | ecosystem: Host-associated > Plants > Roots > Rhizosphere >...
ACGATGTAGGCGAGGCTCTTGCCCGACCCGGTCCCGGTCGTGAGCACGTAGCTGCGGTCCTTCGCCGACTCGCGGATCGCCTCCACCTGATGCTGGTGCAGCAGTATGGTCTGGCCCGCGTCGCCCTCTCCTGAGTCCTTGCCGACGCGGAAGATGCGCTTGCACTCCTCGTGCAGCAGCCCCTCGGCAACCAGGTCGGCGACCGTGCCGCCGGCGGCGAAGGCCGGGTTCAGCTGCACCGGCGGGTCCGGCCAGAGCAGGCCGGAGTCGAGCTCCCGGTGCAGGTGCTCGCGGATCCGCTCGTCCTTGACCGGGAGGAACGACCGCGCATAGCGCTGGTAGTCCGCGACCAGGCGCTCCCTCAACTCGAATACGTCCAAAGCGGCTCCCGTCTGGCGCGAATGTCCCGAAACGGTGAGGAAATCTAGCGGACGGAAGGCTCGCCTTTCGTATATGTACACTATTGACAGATGGTCCCTTATGAACTAGATTGCGCCAATGGCTAAGCGGCTGAAAGCGTTTCCGGAGAAGGCGGCGGCAGGGGCCAGGCGCTATCCCTGGCCCGAGTGGACCGACGGCGGCGTCTGGGAGATCCGCCATGGCGAGGACTACGACGTCGCCACCGAGAACATGCGGGTGAACCTGCACATGAAGGCCGACTCGCTCGGGCGCAAGGTGAGGACGACCAAGATCGACCAGGGGTCGGGGCTGGTCTTCCAGTTCCTCGACTCCGAGGAGATGACGATCGTCAGGGCGAAGCGGCGGGAGAGCCCGAAGCGGATCGAGGACGCTCTCGCGAGGCTGTACGAGGACGCATCGGAGATCTACGAGCGGGCGCGCACCGAGGTGACGATCGAGCGCAAGGACGGGCGCCGCCAGAAATATGCGCCGATCCGCTTCAAGCGCCAGATCGACGCCGGCTGGGAGGAAGGGATGCTGGTGCCGACGGTGGCCAGGATCGTGAAGAAGCCCACCCTCGGATTCGGGCACCTGGAGCGGGCCGGCCGCCCGGACCTGATGCTGGAGACGCTCGTCGCCGATCGCAAGAAGCCCTACCACTCGCTGTTCTCGCCGGCGACGGTGGCGACCGCCGAAGAGCGACTGCGGAAGTCCGAAACCTCCTGACGTTCCGCGGCCCCGGGCCGGCTCGGGAACGCGGACCTGATGGACTTGGGTCGATGGCAACGGAAGGCGCGGGGCGCGAGAGTGGGGAGCTGGGCGGCCTGCGCCTCTGGCTGATCGGGCTCGCGGTGGCGATCGTCGCCGGCCTCGCCGCCGGTGGCGGCTACGTCCTCGGCGACTCCAGCGGGCCCGACCTGGCGGCGGCCCGGGCCGAAGGGACGGTGGCGGGGCACCGGGCCGGCACGCTCAAGGGGGCGGCCGAAGGTCGGCTCGCGGGCGGCCAACAGGGCGGTGCGGCGGGGTTCGAACAGACCTACGCCAACTACTACCGGCTCGCCTACCGGGAAGCCTTCGAAGCGGCCGAGCTGGACCCGCCGGCGGGGATCGTGCCGCGATGAGCAACCGCAACGCGCTCCTGGTCGGCGGCTCGATGGTGGCGATCCTGGTCGCCGGGATCCTCGGCTACCTGCTCGGCGCCGCCGGCGCGCCCGACCCGGGCGAAGCCGCCGCCGCGCGGAGCCAGGCGCACCGAGCCGCGTACCGGCAGGCGCTGCCGGCGGCCCGGGCCGCGGCGCGGGCGACCGCGTATGAGCGCGCCGTCCACGCCGGCCGCGAGCGCGGCCGCGAAGTCGGGCTCCGGGTCGGCGGCGAAGACGGCGAAGCGGATGCCGCGATCGAAGTCGAAGAAATCGCCGCAGAAGAAGTCGCCGAAAAAGCTGAAGAAGCCGAAGAAAGGTCGCTCGAAGACCTGGCGGAAGAAATCCTGCCCGGCCTCTGAGCCGGCGCTCTGCCGCGATCCGTCTTCGCCCGTGGACAGACTGCGGGACCGTGAAGGAGCACGCTCTGAACCCGAGCGACCGGGCGGCGCTGCAGGGGCTGATCCCGCTCGCCGGCGCGCTCGGCGCCGGCACGATCTTCGCGCTCTTCTTCGGCGGCCGCCGCCGCGGCTCCGGGATCGCGGTCTTCGAACTGTTCGCGATCGTCGCGGTGCTGGCTTCGGTGGGGACGACCGCCTACTTCTCGATCGCCCTGCTGCACGCGAACGAAGCGATCGGCGACCGCGAGCTGACGCAGACGGCGACGCCGCTGATCCTCGCCGTCTTCCTGCTGGTCCTGGTCAGCGTCCTCGGGCGGCTGCCCGGCTCGGCGATGCGGATCTTCAGCGTCCTGCCGCTGATCGTCGTCGCCGCCGCCACGGCCGCCTGGCTCGCCAGCTCGGCCTGGTCGTACAAGCCCGGCGAAACGGCCCTGCTGGCGGCCGTGATCCTCGGTGTCGGCGGCGTCACCGCGCTGGTCGCCTGGGGCGGGGACCGGCTCGACAGCCGTTGGGAGCGCCGCAACCAGCAGCGCCGCTTCGTCCGGCTCTCCGTCGCCGGCTACCGGGTGGCCGAGCGCGAGCTGGCGCTCGCCCTGCCCGGCCGCCGGGCCGGCGGCGACCGTTCCTCGCTCTCCTGCTGGGTCCGCAAGGACCGCATCTACCTCGATGCGCTCGCCTGCCGGCAGCTGCGCGACAGGGTCCGCGCCCGCTGGGACCGGCTCGCCGAACAGAAAGGGAGGCCGCCGCACGGAGCCGCGGTTCTCACTCAAGTGCAGGTCTCGCACTGGACGCTCGCCATGGCCGGCATCCGCACGGTCCGCCTCTCGGTCTTCGCCCCCGGCGAGGACGGGGAGATCCGCGTCCACGAGCTCGAGTCCGACGAGAGCGGGCTCTTCGACGTCACCGGCCTCGGGATCGTCCAGCCCGGTTGAGCCCAGAGCGCAGTACATAAGATGGCGCCCGCCCCGGCGATCTCCCGCCGGGCGCTCCGATGGCCACGCAACCAGCTCAAAGTCCTCTCTGGACCCCCTCGGCGGAGCTGATCGAGCGCTCGCGGCTGACCGAGTTCATGCGCTGGCTGCAGGCCGAGCGCGGGCTCGAGTTCGACGGCTACGAGGCGCTCTGGCAGTGGTCGGTCGACGACCTCGACGGGTTCTGGGGCGCGATCTGGGACTTCTTCGGCGTCGAGGCCGATGGCGATCGCTCCACCGTCCTCGCCTCGCGGGAGATGCCCGGCGCGCGCTGGTTCCCTGACGTCTCCCTCAACTACGCCGAGCACGCCTTCGCCGGCAAGGACGACGGCGAGACGGCGATCCTCCATGCCTCCGAGCTGCGGGAGCTCGACCAGCTCACCTGGGGCGAGCTGCGCGCCCAGGTCGCGGCCTGCGCCGCCGCCCTGCGCGAGCTCGGGGTCGGGCGCGGCGATCGCGTCGTCGCCTACATGCCGAACATTCCCGAGGCGATCGTCGCCTTCCTCGCCAGCGCCTCGATCGGCGCGGTCTGGTCGAGCTGCTCGCCGGACTTCGGCCCGGCCAGCGTGATCGACCGCTTCGCCCAGATCGAGCCCAAGGTCCTCTTCGCCGTCGACGGCTACCGCTACGGGGGCAAGGACTTCGACCGCCGCGAGACGATCGCCGCCCTGCAGGCGGCGATGCCGAGCCTGGCCGCCACCGTCGTCCTCCCCTACCTCGACAGCGACCCCGACCTCTCCTCGCTCGCCGGCGCCGGCACCTGGACCGAGCTGCTCGCCCGCGGCGAGGGCGCCGAGCTGAGCTTCGAGCGCGTCCCCTTCGACCACCCGCTCTGGGTCCTCTACTCCTCCGGCACCACCGGGTTGCCGAAGGCGATCGTCCAGGGCCAGGGCGGGATCCTGCTCGAGCACCTGAAGAAGCTCCATCTCCACGTCGACTCCCACCCCGGCGACCGCCTCTTCTGGTTCACCACCACCGGCTGGATGATGTGGAACTTCCTCGTCTCCGGGCTGCTGACCAAGGCCGCGATCGTGCTCTACGACGGCAGCCCCGGCCACCCCGACATGAGCGTGCTCTGGGACCTCGCCGAGCGGGCCGGGGTGACGATGTTCGGCACCTCCGCCTCTTACATCGCGGCCTGCATGAAGGACGGGGTCGAGCCCGGCAAGGGCCGCGACCTCAGCCGCCTCGGCGCCGTCGGCTCGACCGGCTCGCCGCTCTCGCCCGAGGGCTTCGACTGGATCTACGAGCACGTCGGCGCCGACACCTGGCTGTTCTCGACCAGCGGCGGCACCGACCTCTGCACCGCCTTCGTCGGCGGCGTCGCCCTGCTGCCGGTCTACCGCGGCGAGCTGCAGGCGCGGGCGCTCGGCGCCGCGGTCGAGGCCTGGGACGAGGAGGGCAACGCGGTCGTCGACGCGGTCGGCGAGCTCGTCGTCACCGCGCCGATGCCCTCGATGCCGGTCCGCTTCTGGGGCGACGAGGACGGCAGCCGCTACGCCGAGGCCTACTTCGAGCGCTACCCGGGCGTCTGGCGCCACGGCGACTGGATCGAAATCACCGCGCGCGGCACCGCCGTCATCTACGGCCGCTCGGACTCGACCATCAACCGCTCCGGCATCCGCATGGGCACCAGCGAGATCTACCGCGCCGTGCTCTCGATCGACGCGATCGTCGACGCCCTCGTCGTCGACATCCCCAAAGCCGGGACCGAGGGCTGGATGCCGCTCTTCGTCGTCCTCCGCGAGGGGGTCGAGCTCGACGACCAGCTGCCGAAGGAGATCGCCAGGCGCGTCCGCGAACGCTGCTCGCCGCGCCATGTGCCCGACCGGGTCTTCCAGATCGCCGAGGTCCCGCGCACGCTCAGCGGCAAGGTGCTGGAGGTGCCGGTGAAGCGGATCCTGATGGGGACGCCGGCCGCGCAGGCGGCCAGCCGCGACTCGCTCGCGAACCCGGCCGCGCTCGACTACTTCACCGAGATGGCGGCGGAGCTGGCGACCTGAGTCAGTAATCCTTAAAGGCGTGAGCGAAGTCAGATCGACCCCGCGCCTGCTCCTTCGCCCGCCGCGAAGCTCCGACCGCGACGCCTACCTCAACCTCTTCCTCGACCCGGCGGTCGGCGAGTGGCTGGGCCGCTCCCCGGCGCAGCCGCTGGGCGAGCCCGAGATCCTCGGGATGCTCAGCGCCGACGAACGGCACTGGGGCGAGTACGGGTTCGGGCCCTGGGTGCTGGAGGAGCGCCACGGCGGCGCGATCGTCGGCCGCGGTGGCCTGCGCTGGACCGAGCTCGAGGACGGCTGGACGGTGGAGCTGCCCTGGGCGGTCGCCTCCGCCCACTGGGGCCGCGGCATCGCCACCGAGGCGGCGCTGGCAGCGGTCGAGCAGGCAGGCGCGCTGAAGCTGTCCGAGGTGGTCGCGCTGATCGTCTCCCACAACGCCCGCTCGCGGCGGGTGGCCGAGAAGGCCGGCCTCGAGCTGAGCGGCGAGACCCTCCACGCCGGCCTGCCCCATCTCGTCTACCGGCTGCGGCCGGATCCCGCCTGAGACAGGGCCTAGGCGGACTTCGGCGCGTAGCGGTTGTGGAACATCAGGACGTTGCCGTCGGGGTCGTTGAAGAAGGCCATGTGGCAGACGCCGCTGTCCATGGTCTCGGCGAGGAACTCGACGCCGGCCGCTTCGAGCTTGGCGCGGGCGGCCTCGACGTCCTCGACGTGGAGGGCGATCGGGTGGCCGTTGGGGCTGAACTCGCGGCCGACCGAGGCGGCGTCCATCACCTGCAGGGTGAGGTTGCCGGTCTCGAACTCGCCGGCCGGGATTTTTTCGTAGTCGACCGAGTGCTCGAGCCCGAGCGTCTCGCCGTAGAACTTCAGCGCCGCGGGGTAATCCTTGACGAAGACGGTGAGGAAGTCGACGCCGGTGACGGAGGTCGGTGAGGTCATCTGGGGCCGCACTCTAGCCGAGCCGGCCAGTGGTCAGAACAGTTTCAGCGCTTAAGTTCCCTCGCGCAGTCATCGTTTATGTAAGTTCGTTCGATCAGCTATCCGAACGGGCATCACGATGTCTCGGACGACGGCTGGGAGTGGGGCGAGGCACACAGGGTCTGCCTGCGGATGGCGTATCGCTACGCCAACAATCCGAGCGAGGCAGAAGACATAGCCCAGGATGCCTTGCTTCGCGCCTGGCGCCGGCGTTCGACCCTGCGCGAGGCGGATCGGCGCAACCAGTGGCTGGCCACTATCGTCCGCAACGAGGCCTTCCGCCAGCACGCCCGCGTGCGCCCGGACCCGACCTCGGCGATCGAGACATACGAGGCGGTCGAGGACGCCCAGGTGGTGGCGACGGTCGAACGGGCGGACCTGCACGCGGCCCTGCAGCGGCTCAGCGACCGCGACCGCCAGCTGCTGGAGCTGCGCTACACCGAGGACCTCACCCAGCAGGCGATCGCGCGCCGGCTGGGGATCCCGGAAGGGACCGTGAAGGTGCGTCTGCACCGAGCCCGCGACAAGTTGCGCCGCGCCTACGTGCTTCAGTGAGCGGCGGCGACCCGCCGCATCTCCGCGGCGGCGGCCTGGGGGCCGACGTAGGGGACCAGCATCGCGAACAGCAGGTCCGGTAGGCGGCTGGGGAGCTGGTCGGCGCGGCCGGCCAGGAGCTCGTCGAAGATCAGGCCGGAGACCGCCCCGGCCGACATCAGCGAGATGTTCGCCGGCAGCTCCTTGCCCCCGGCCAGCTCGCGGCCGGCGTCGAGGTACTCGGTGAAGCGGGCGATCGCGTTCCAGTGCAGGCGGCGGGCGTCGGCGCCGGCGGCGGCGACCTCGACCACCGCGGTCCGGGCCAGTGCCGGGTCGACGGCGAAGCGGTCGACGATCGTGGTCAGGCCGTCGGTCATCCGCGCCATCCAGGGCGCCTCGCCGTCGCAGTTGGCGACGACCTCGGTGAAGACCTGCTCGACCAGCATCTCGTAGGCGGCGAGGAAGCAGTCGTGCTTGTCCTCGAAGTGCTTGTAGAAGGTGGTGCGGGAGGTCCCGGCCTCCTCGATCACGTCGGCGACGGCGGTCTCGCGGTAGCCCTTGCGGCCGACCACGCGGATCATTGCCGCCAGGATCGATTGACGCCGCGATTCGGGAGGTGCCATGGGCCCGCTTTCGAGGGAGGCTGAACTACCGGATACATTGATCATAGCGGCGTCGTGTACGAAGGTGTTTACCTAGATTCTCCACCCACCTCCCGCGCTGCCGCATCCGGGCCCAGATACGCGACCAGCGTGGCAAAAAGCACGTCTGAAAGCAAGCTGGGAAGTTTGTCCGTTCGGCCCGCGACGAGCTCGTCGGAGATCAGTCCGACCACCGCTCCCGCCGCCATCCGCGAGGTGTTGGCCGGCAGGTTGCGGCCGCCGGGGGCGAAGTCGCGCCCTTCGTCGAAGAAGGGGGTCAGCCGCTGCACCGCCGCCCGCAGCCGCCGCTGCGCCGCCGGGCCCGCGGCGGCGACGTCGACCAGCGCCAGCCGCGCCTGCGCCGGGTCCGCCGCCAGCGCCTCCAGCAGCGTCTCCAACCCCGCCCGGGCGCGATCGGGCCAGCGCTCCTGCGCTTCATAAGCGACCGAGATCCGCCGCACCATGACGTCGACCGCGTTGTCGTAGGCGGCGAGGAAGCAGGCTTCCTTGTCCTCGAAGAGCTCGTAGAAGGTGGTGCGGGAGATGCCCGCCTCCCTAGTCAGGTCGGTGACCGTGGTCGCCGCGTAGCCCTTGTCGGCGACGATCCGCATCGTCGCCTCCAGCAGGCGGTCGCGCTGCGAGCGGGCGACGACCTCCGGCGGCAGCCCGTGGCGCCCGCGCGGCGGCCGCCAGCTCTCCCCCTGCCTGGGCTGCGGCACGCTCAGCCCGCTGCCGGGTGCAGAGACTTCTCCGCTTCCCGGGACTGCCGTAGCGCCTCGTCCTGGCCGAGGTAGGGGATGGTGACGATGTAGACGATGTCCGGCAGCAGTTCGCGCAGGCGCTCGGTGTTGCCGGCGAGGATCTGGCCGACGATCAGGGACTCGGCGGCGGCGAGGGCGCCTCGGCCGGCGCTGGAGGGGATCGCCTGCTCCTCCATCGGGTCGTTGCGGCCGCGGTCGAGCAGCGCCTGCAGCACTCGTTTGCCGGAGGCGTACATCTCCAGCGAGCGGCCGCCCGCGGCCGGCGCCTCGACCAGCGCCATGCGGGCGAACTCGGGCCGGCTCGCCAGCAGGTCGAGGAAGGTGGCGGCGGCGTCGCGGACCATCGTCGCCCAGGGCTTGTCGGGCGAGTAGACCTCGACGATGCGGCCCATCGCGTCGGCGAGCGAGAGCTCCATCGAGGCCTGGAGGCAGTCCTCCTTGTCCTTGAAGAGTTCGTAGAAGGTGGCGCGGGAGACCCCGGCCGGCTCGCAGATGTCGGCGATCGTCGCCGCCCCGAAGCCCTTGGCGGCACAGGCGTCGGCCATCGCGTTGAGGATCCGTTCGCGCTGGGAGTGGGCGATCAGCGGCTCCGGCAGGTCGGCGCGACCGGCGGGCAGCCGCTCCTGCTCGATCAGCCCGCCGAGGTCGTCCGACTTGGCTTCGGGACTGGCTTCGTTGGGGGAGGCGGTGGGGGGCATTCGGGATCCTCACTCAGACAGCCGTGTTTAGGTAAACGCGATTGTACACCCTCGGCACGGTTCTGTGGACGATCCAGTACCGAATTATTTTTCTTGCGGCTAATTGGGAACGCGTTTGGAATGCCTGTACACGCGGGCGAGAGAGGTACCCAAAACTTCGGACCGCTGTACAACCGCCGCGAACCGATTGCGGTCGACCATTTAGGCATGAAGACGGTGCCCCGCCAGATCGTCGCCTTCGGGGGCGGCGGCTTCTCGATGGAGTCCGGCAACCCGCTGCTCGACGACTACGTGCTCGGCCTGACCGGGGCCGAGCGCCCGCGGGTCTGCTTCCTGCCCTCGGCCAGCGGAGACGCCGATCACTACATCGTCCGCTTCTACCGGGCCTTCTCCGCCCATCGCTGCGAGGCCACCCACATCTCCCTCTTCCGCCGCGAGCAGGGGCCCGAGGACCTCCGCGCCCACCTGCTCTCCCAGGACCTGATCTACGTCGGCGGCGGCAGCGTCGTCAGCCTGCTCGGGGTCTGGCAGGCGCACGGGATCGACGCGATCCTGCGCGAAGCCTGGGAAGCGGGGGTCATCCTCTGCGGGCTCTCGGCCGGTTCCCTCTGCTGGTTCGCGGAGGCGGTCACCGGCTTCCACGGGGCGCCGAAACGACTCGAGGGCCTGGGGCTGCTGCCGTTCAGCAACTGCGTCCATTACGAGCCGAAGTCCAAGCGGCGCGAGTCCTACCACCAGTTCCTGCGCGAGGGCATGTGCGCCGGCTACGCCGCCGAGGACGGCGCCGCGCTCCACTTCACCGGCACCGAGCTGAGCCGCGTGGTCGCCTCCCGGCCCGAGGCGCGCGGCTACCGCCTCGACGTCGCCGGCCAGCGCGTCGTCGAGATGCGGATCGCCACCACCTTCCTCGGCGATCGTGGAACCGTCCCCACCGCACCGGTACCGGAGGCGCTCTCCACCGCGGTAGCCAACTGATGGAGGTCCGCCGGATCCTCGCCCTCGGGGGCCACGACTTCACCTCGCGCCCGCCCGACCGGGCGGTCTGCGAGCTGCTGCTGCGGCTGGCCTCCGAGCGCGGCGGCGAGCGGCCGCGGATCTGCCTGCTGCCGACCGCCAGCGGCGATACCTCCGAGCAGATCGGCCGCTTCTACGCCGCCTTCGGCGAGCGTCCCTGCGAGCCCTCCGACGTCTCCCTGTTCCGGCTCGGCCGGCGGCCGATGGCGCTGCGCGACCACCTGCTCTCCCAGGACCTGATCTACGTCGGCGGCGGCAGCCTGGTCAACCTGCTGGCGGTCTGGGAGGCGCACGACATCGCCTCGATCCTCTCCCTCGCCTGGCGCCAGGGGATCGTCCTCGCCGGCCAGAGCGCCGGGGCGATGTGCTGGTTCGAGGCCGGGATCACCAAGTCATCGGGCAAGCCGCTGGCGGCGGCCGGGCTGGGCCTGCTCAAGGGCAGCCTCTGCGTCCACTACAACAACGAACCGGAGCGCCGCGCCGCCTACCTCGAGGCGGTCGGCGACGGGATGCCGGGCGGCTACGGCCTCGACGACTACGCCGGCCTGCTCTGGGAGGGGGAGGGATCCCCCTCCGCGGTCACCGCCCGCCGCGGCGCCCGCGCCTACCGGGTCTGCGACCGCGACGAGTCGGTCTCCGAGTCGCCGCTGCCGGCCCGCTTCCTCCCGGCCCCGGCCCCCGCCGCCCTGCGCGAGGACATCGCCGAGTTCCGCCGCATCAAAACGATGCGCAAACGAGCCGGCTGGCTGGGCTAGCTACTCGCCGGCGACCGGGGGAGCGGTCGGGTCGCTGCTCTCTTCGCCGAGGCTCTCGCGGGCGATGTAGTCCTCGGCCAGCAGCAGGTTCTCGGCCGAGCGCTCGACCACGTTCAGCAGGTCGCCCATCAGCGCGACCTCCTCGACCTGCTCCTTGACGAACCACTGCAGGAACTGCTCGGCCCGGTAGTCCTTGACCTCGCGGGCGAGCTCGAACAGGCTGAAGATCTCCTCGCTGACCCGCTTCTCCTGCTCCAGCGCCATCTTCACCGGCTCGCTGCCGTCGGCGTAGGTGGTCTCGACCGCCTTGATGTCCGGGATGTGGACGGCCTCGCCGGTGTCGAGCAGGTACTGGACCATCATCATCGCGTGCTCGCGCTCCTCCAGCGCCTGCCGGTAGAAGAAGGCGGCGAGCCGGGGGAGGGTCTCGGCGTCGTAGTAGACGGCGGCTCCCACGTACTGCTGCGAAGCGGCGAACTCGTTGGCGATCTGCTCGTTCAGCGCGTCGGCGAAAGTCTTGTCAGGCATCTCGAGGGCTCCTTGGTCGGCGGGGCGTCGGGGAGGCCAACGTAGCCGAAACCGCATCTTTGGTCGGCCGAAGCAGGCGTGAGGCAACCCTGATGCGGTGCGTTCGTCTTTGTTCGCCCACTGGGCGAAAAAGGACGAACGCAGTCAGATGCGCCAGCGGAAGCCGGTCGGCTCGATCGCCGGCTCGAGCGGGCTGGAGGGGAGGCCCGGCTTGGTCGCCTGGGCGGGGTCGTTGTAGCCGCCGGGGGCGACGTCGTTGGGCGTCTCGGGATGGAAGATCGAGGCGAGGTACTGGATCTGGCCGCGGCCCTGGCCGAGCTCGGTCTGGCCGCCGCCGTAGGCGCCGATCCCGCGCTCCTCGCAGTAGTCGTAGGCGGCGAAGAGGTTGCGGATCGGGCCGAAGCGCGAGGGCTTGACGTTGACCGTCTTCGGTGGCGACCACGGCATCGCCTCGATGTCGGCGATCGAGTGGATCGGCGCGTCCCAGGTGACCCGATCGTGGACCGGGTCGAGCAGCGGCCGCGTCTCCTCGGTGACGTCGGGATCCTCGAGCCAGGCATCGGGGAAGGCCGCGATCAGCTTCGCGTAGAGCTCGGGGTCGGTGATCACGTCGACCGGGGTGCCTTTGTAGAAGCCCTTGAGGTCGAGCGAGTCGACGGCGCCGGTCGCCGCCAGCGCGGCGATCAGCTCGTCGTCCCAGTCGTTGAAGGGGTCGAGCTTGAAGCGCAGTGTCGGGTAGACCGCGAGCCGGGCCAGCAGCGGCTCGATCGAGGAGGCCTGTTCGCCGCTCATGTCGGCCAGCCGCATCGAGTTGACGAAGTTCACCGGCCGCGGCTCGCGCCCCAGTGCCGCGGCGAGGTTGGTGCCGGCCTGGCGCAGGGCCAGGTCCAGCGCCGCCGACTCGAAGGCCCAGCGGCGGTAGTCGCGCGAAGGCTCCTCGCGCTCCGGCGGAGCGGCCGGGAAGAGGTCGATTCCGTCGAGGTGCGCGGAGAACCCGGCGAAGGTGCCGGAGAAGGCGAGGCCCGAGGGCGGTCCGTGGTCCTGCTGGGCGATGTGATCGACGGCGTCGTAGACGACGTCTTCGCCGATCCCCTCCTCGCCGCCGCCGCTGAACTTGACCAGCGTGGTCAGCCGTTCGAACTCGCCGAGGGCGATGCCGAGCCCCTCGAACTCACAGGACTCGATCTCGAGCGGCAGGTCGGCGATCGCGTCAAAGGAGGCCATTGCGATCAGCCTAGCGAGCGACCCGCAGCGTCTTCAGCTCGCGGTCGCTGCCACCGCGCACGTAGCCGCCGTGGGCGACGCTCTCCCTTATGTAGTCGAGCGTCTCTTCGGTGAGGCGCTCGCCGGGGAGGACGTTGGGGATGCCGGGGGGGTAGGCGGCCAGGCCCTCGGCGGCGACCCGGCCCGCGGCGGCCTCGAAGGGGATCACCTCCTGCGGGCCGAGGAAGGCTTCCCGTGGGGTCATCACCAGCTCGCCCCAGGGCGGCGGTGGCGCCAGCTTCTCGTCGGGCGCGCCGGGCTCGGCCTCGAGCCGGCCGAGCGCCTCGCGCAGGCCGGCGACCAGGCGCTCGCCGGCCGACGCCGCCGGCTCGCCCAGGCCGAAGATGGCCACGACCACGTTCTCGGAGTAGAGCTCGAGGTCGAGGCCGCTGGTGTAGAAGGCGGCTTTGGCCAGGCGGTAGCCGGTCGAGCCGGTCCCGCGGACGTCGATCGAGAGCCGCAGCGGGTCCCAGCCGGCGATCCCGGGCCGCCCGACCATGCCCTCGTCGAGCACCGCCAGCCCGGGGATGTCCTCGATCCCCTCGCGGGTCACCGCGACCGCCCGCAGGGTCTCGCCGAGCAGCTCGCCGCCGTGGACGTAGGCCTGGCGCCGCGCCGCGTCGAGTGAGCCGGAGAGCAGGCCGCTGGGGCTGGTCGTTTCGACCAGGCTGACGCAGCGGTCGACGACCGCCGCGTCGATCAGCTCGCCGCCGCCCAGGTGCAGCATCGCCGCCTGGGTGAGGCTGCCGACGATCTTGTGGGTCGAGGAGGTGACGAGGTCGGCGCCGCTGGCGAGCGCGTCGGCGGGCAGGGCCGGGTGGAAGTGCAGGTGCGCGCCCCAGGCCTCGTCGACGACCAGCGGCACCCCACGCCCGTGCGCGACCTCGGCCAGCGCGGCGACGTCGGCGCAGGCCCCGAAGTAGGTGGGGGAGACGACCATCGCCGCGACCGCGTCCGGGGTCTCCTCCAGGGCCGCCGCCAGCGACTCCGGTGTCAGCCCGTGGGCGATCCCCAGCTCGGGGTCGAGCTGCGGGGCGACGAAGGTCGGGCGCATGCCGCTGAGCACCAGGCCGTCGATCACCGATGAGTGGACGTTGCGCTGGACGACGACGCGGTTGCCGCCGTGGGCGAGCGCCATGCAGGTCGCGTGGTTGCCCTGGGAGGCGCCGTTGACGAGGAACCAGGTGCGCGCCGCCCCCCAGGCCTCGGCGGCGAGCAGCTGCGCCCGCTGGAAGGGAGTCGGTTCGGGGCCGATGTCGACGCCCTCGGTGACCGAGGGGATGTCGTTGCGCAGCCCGACCTCGCCGACCAGCTCGCGCATCGCCGGGTCGGCGCCGGCACCGCCCTTGTGGCCGGGAACCTGGAAGCGCCCCGGGTTCAGCTCCGAGTAGGCGAGCAGGGCATCGACGTAGGGAGTCGAGTCCTGATCGCGATCGGCCATCCCGGCGAGTCTACGCCGCCCGTCCCGTCAGTCAGCGACACTGCCGATGGGATGAAGCACACCGCACACGGCTACTGGCTGGAGGAGGCGGGAGCGGTCGCGCCGGCGCCGCCGCTGGCCGGCGCGGTCGAGGCCGACGTGGTTGTGATCGGCGGCGGTTTCACCGGTCTCTGGGCCGCCTGGCACCTCAAGCAGTTGGAGCCCGAGGCGCGGATCGTCCTCCTTGAGGCCGACGGCTGCGGGCGCGGCCCGAGCGGCCGCAACGGCGGCTTCTGCAACGCGATGTGGTTCCAGCTGGCGAGCATGAGGCAGCGCTGGGGGGACGAGCCGGCGCTGGCCGTGGCGCGCGCGGCGCAGGACGGGGTCGACGGCATCGGCGCCTTCTGCGAAGCGGAGCGGGTCGACGCCTGGTTCCGCCAGGCCGGCTACATGCAGGTCTCGACCGCAAGCGCCCACGACGGCGTCGTCGAGCGGGCGCTCGCCGCCTGCCGCGAGCTCGAGGTCGACGAGGCGCTGCGGTCGCTGACGGCGGCCGAGGTGGCGGCCCGCTGCGCCTCACCCCTCTTCCGTGCGGGGGCGATCTCTCCGAGCGGAGCGACGGTGCAGCCGGCACGGCTGGCGCTGGGCCTGCGCGAGCGCCTGCGCGAGCGCGGCGTCGACCTCTTCGAGTCCTCGCCGGTGCTGGCGCTGCGCGGCGGCGGCGACGGCGTGCTCGCCCGCACCGCCTCCGGCACGGTCCGCGCCGACACCGCCGTGTTGGCGATCGGCGCCGCCGCCAAGAGCTGGAACGGGCCGCTGCGCGACCGGCTCAGCGTCGCCTCCTCCCACGTCGTCATCACCGAGCCGGTGCCGGAGCTGCTGGAGGAGGTCGGCTGGACCGGCGGCGAGTGCATCATCGACGCTCGCGCCCTGGTCGACTACTTCCGCACCACGCCGGACGGCCGCATCGTCTTCGGCTGGGGCGGGGGACGGATCGCCATGGGCGCCCGGCTGGGCGGCCGCTCCGAGCTCGACGCCGAGGTCGTCGCCCGTGTCGCCGCGCACCTCCATGCCTTCTTCCCGGGCCTCGCGGGCCGGGCGATCACCCATGCCTGGGGCGGCCCGATCGACGCCTCGCCGACCCATCTGCCGCTGGTCCTGCCGCTGCCCGGCGGCCGCGCCTTCGTCGCCGCCGGCTACACCGGCAACGGCGTCGGCCCTTCGCACATGGTCGGCCGCACCCTCGCCTCCCTGGCTCTCGACCGCCGCGACGATCCCTCCCGCCTCGCCTTCGTCGACCCATCCCCACCCCGCGTCCCACCCGAGCCCTTCCAGTGGATCGGCGCCGAAGCGATCCGCGCCGGAATCATCGCCAAGGAGGAGGCGGAGCTCGCCGGGCGGCGACCCGGGCGGATCGCGTCAGCGGTGGCCCGGGTGCCGGAGCTGATCGGCTTCCACATCGGCCGCTAAAACGCAGCAGCTCGCTGGGGAGGGGCACCCGACCCTCCCCCTACCACCTGCTCGTAACCACCTTCTTCCGCGTGTAGAAGTCCACCGCGTCCATCCCGTTCGCGTGCAGGTCGCCGTCGATCGAGTCGTTCCAGCCCGAGAAGGGAAACCACGCCACCGGGGCGGGGACGCCCACGTTGACGCCGAGCATCCCGGCCTCGACCTCGTAGCGGTACTGCCGCGCGGCCGCCCCCGAGCGGGTGAAGATGGCGCCGGCGTTGCCGTAGCGGGAGCCGTTGACGAACTCCAGCGCGGCGTCGAGATCGTCGACCTCGACCAGCGCCAGCAGCGGCCCGAACAGCTCCTCGCGGGCGAGCTCGGACTCGGGGTCGGTGGCGAGCGCGATCGTCGGGCCGAGCAGGGTGCCGGCCGGGCCGGCGTCGCCGCGGCCGTCGAGCAGCAGCTCGGCGCCCTCGGCCTCGGCCCGCTCGATCGCGTCGGCGACCCGCTCGCGCGCCGCCGCCGAGACCAGTGGGCAGACGTCGGTGGCGGGGTCGTCGCCGGGCCCGACCCGCAGCTCCGCCGCCGCCGCGACCAGCTCCCGCCGCAGCTCCGCCCGCCGCCCCGCGTCGCCGACGACGACGCAGACCGAGCCGGCCAGGCAGCGCTGGCCGGCGGCGCCGAAGGCCGAGCCCATGATCGCCGGCAGCGTTCGCTCGAGGTCCGCGTCTGGCATCACGATCAGCGAGTTCTTGGCCCCGCCCAACGCCTGCACGCGCTTGCCGCCGGCGACCGCCCGCTCGGCGACCATCCGCGCCGTCTTCGCCTGGCCGACGAAGGAGATCGCGTCGATGCCGGGGTGGTCGAGCAGGGCGCCGACCGCGTCATGGGCGCCGTGGACGAGATTGAAGACCCCGGGTGGGATCTCCTCGACCGCGTTGACCGCGGCGGAGATCAGCGCCGATGGCCGTGGGTCGGTCTCCGAGGGCTTGAGGATGAAGGCGTTGCCGCAGGCGAGCGCGTAGGGGAGGAACCAGAGCGGGATCATCGCCGGGAAGTTGAAGGGCGTGATCGCGGCGACCACGCCGACCGGCTGGCGCACGCTTTCGACGTCGACACCGGCCGCCACCCCCTCCAAGGTCTCGCCCTTCAGCAGGTGCGGGATCGCCGCCGCCGCCTCGACCGACTCGAGCCCACGGCCGACCTCGCCTTCGGCGTCGGCCAGGGTCTTGCCCATGTCGACGCTGACCAGGGCCGCCAGCTCCTCCCCTCGCGCCAGCAGCTCCTCGCGCAGGGCCAGGATCGCCCGCGCCCGCCGTTGCGGCGGCGTCGCCCGCCAGCCCGGCAGCGCCGTCCGCGCCGCGGCGACCGCCGCGTCCACCTCCGCCGCCCCCGAGAGCGGCACCTGCGCCAGCGTCTCGCCGCCGGCCGGGTCGACGTCGGCCAGCGTCTCGACGCCCTCGGCGTCGGTCCAGTTGCCGCCGATGTAGTTGGGCAGCCGCGGCGCGGCCACGTCAGGGCTTGGCGGGGACGACCAGGACCGGGCGCTCGGAGAGGTGCAGCAGCTTGTTCGGGGTCGAGCCGAGGATCATCCCCTTCAGCGGTGGGTCGCCGAAGCTGCCGACGACGATCATCCGCGCGTCGCGCTGCTCGGCCGTCTCGATCAGCGCCTCGGCGGCGCGCTTGGGGATCAGTTGCGCCTCGATCTCGACGCCCTTCTCGGCCGCCTGGCGCTTGGCTTTGGCGATCACTTTCTCGCCCAGCTCCTCGATCGCCTCCTCGTGTTCGGCGATCTCGCCGCCCCAGAGCCCGGGCGGTGCGTAGCCGAATACGACGGTGACGCTGTCGCTCAGCTCGCCGGCAATCTCAAGCGCCGAGCTGAGCGCCGCGTCGCCGCAGGCCGAGCCGTCGTATCCGACCACGATCTGTCCCATCCCCTAGACCTCCCCCTCGCCGGCGCCGGTCGGGCCAGGGGCCGCCACTTCGCCCTCGAGGAAGCCGGCGGGCACGACCTCCGGCTTGCGCCGGAAGAAAGCCGGGAAGGCGCGCCACTGGACGAACATCAGCAGGAACCCGAGGATCAGGAAGAAGACGGCGATCACCAGCGGCGGCCCGATCCCGAGCCAGGAGTTGCCGGATTCGGAGTTGGCCGGGTCGGACAGTTCGATCCCGTTCTTGACCAGCAGGTAGAAGAGGATCACGCCGCCGAGCGTCGGCCCGACGCCGATGAAGAAGAAGTTCTTGACGCTGTGGAAGAGCTCGCGCCGGTAGTAGATCGTGCAGGCGAAGCCGGTCAGGCCGATGTAGAAGGCGATCATCAGGCCCAGCGCCGCCAGCGAGTCGAAGAGGATGTCTTCGCTGAGGATCGTCAGGCCGACGTACCAGACGATCGAGAGCGTCCCCATCAGGATCGTCGAGATGTGCGGGGTGAGGAAGCGGGGGTGGACCTTGCCGAGGCTCTTCGGCATCGCGTTGGCGCGCGCCATCGAGAGCGTCGTTCGCGCGGTCGGCAGGATCGTCGTCTGGGTCGAGGCGGCGGCCGAGGTCAGCACGGCGATGATCAGGAGCTTGTCCAGGGGTGAGCCGAAGACTTCGGTGCCGAGCGAGCTGAGCACGTCTTCCTGGTTTTTGATCAGGTCGTCGACGCCGGCGTAGGACTGGGCGGCGACGGCGACGATCAGGTAGATGCCGAGCAGGATCAGGGTGCTGATCACGGTCGCCTTGCCGGGTGCCTCGCTGGAGTCCTCGGTCTCCTCGTTGACCGTGGCGGTCGTGTCCCAGCCCCAGTAGATGAAGACCGCCAGCAACATTCCCGCGGAGATCTCGCTCGGGCTGAGCGAGAAGGGGTTGAACCAGGAAAGGCTGGGGTGGATCGAGGCGGACGGCGCGCTGCCGGCGTAGACCTTGACCAGGGCGACGATCGCGAACAGCGCCAGGGTGAAGATCTCGGCCGCCAGCAGGCCGATCTGGGTGCGGGCCGAGAGCTCGATCCCGATCACCACGATCGCGGTCATGATGATGATCCAGATCACCCCGACCGCGGTCACCGCCACCGTCGATTCGGCCAGGCTGGTCAGCCCGAACAGCTCGAAGCTGTAGAGGCCGGCGATCTGGGCCAGGTTGGCCATGACGATGATGTCGGCGACGACGATCGTCCAGCCGGCGATCCAGCCGAGCTGCGGTCCCATCGCCTTGGTGACCCAGGAGAAGCTGGTGCCGCAGTCCGGGTCGGCTTTGTTCAGGTAGTAGTAGCCGCCCGCAACCAGAAACATCGGGATGAAGCTGATGACCAGGATCGCCGGCGACTGCAGGGCGACCGCGGCGGCGACGAAGCCGAGGGTGGCGGCGAGGCTGTAGCCCGGGGCGGTGGAGGCGACGCCGATGACGACGCTGGAGGCGAACCCGATCGCGTTCTTCTTCAGGCCCTTGTCTTCGACGCCGGGGCGGGAAGTCGAGTCTGGCGCGGGGATCGCTGAACTCTCCATTCCGGCGACCGTAAGCCCCGGCGGACCAAGAAGCAAGTGGCAAATGTCCTAAAAGCACAGGCATAACTTGTTCCATGTGTACAAGTCGACTCCCAGAACTTGACCCAATGACCACTTGCGTCTGTGCCATTCTGGGGCTAGCTTTGTCCATATCGTCGTAGCACGAGAGGAGAGCCTTATGGCCACGTCGCAGGCCCCAGCAAGCACCGATCAGCTTCAAAGCCTGGCCCAGCGACATCTCTGGATGCACTTCTCGCGCATGGGCTCCTACGGGGCAGGCGCCGAGGTGCCGATCATCGTCCGCGCCGACGGCTGCTACGTCTACGACGAGCACGGCAACCGCTACCTCGACGGCCTCTCCGGGCTGTTCTGCGTCAACGCCGGCCACGGCCGCACCGAGTTCGGCGAGGCCGCCGCCCGCCAGATCGAGGAGCTCGACTTCTACACGCTCTGGAGCTATGCCCACCCGCGGGCGATCGAGCTGGCGGCGCGGATCGCCGCGCTCGCCCCCGGCGACCTCAACCGCGTCTTCTTCACCTCCGGCGGCTCCGAGGCCGTGGAGTCCGCGCTCAAGCTCTCCCGCAACTACCACCGCATGCACGGCAAAGGGCAGAAGCACAAGACGATCGCCCGCGAGGTCGCCTACCACGGCACCTCGCTGGGGGCGCTCTCGGCCACCGGCATCACCGAGCTGCGCAGCCAGTTCGAGCCGCTGGCGCCGGGCGGCTGCCACGTCCCCAACACCAACGTCTACCGCTGGCCGGAGGAGCGCGACCCGCTCTGGGCCGCCGACGCGATCGAGGAGCGGATCGTCTTCGAGGGCCCCGACACGGTCGCCGCGGTGATCCTCGAGCCGGTCCAGAACGCCGGCGGCTGCTTCGTCCCACCCGACGGCTACTTCCAGCGGGTGCGCGAGATCTGCGACAAGTACGACGTGCTGATGATCTCCGACGAGGTCATCTGCGCCTGGGGCCGGCTCGGCCACTACTTCGGCTGCGAGCGCTTCGGCTACACCCCGGACATCATCACCGTCGCCAAGGGGCTGACCTCGGCCTACGCGCCGATGGGCGGGATGATCGTCTCCGACCGGGTCGCCGAGCCGTTCATGGAGGGCGACGCCTCCTTCGCCCACGGCTTCACCTTCGCCGGCCACCCGATCGCCTCGGCGATCGCCCTCGCCAACCTCGACGTCTTTGAGCGCGAGGACCTCTGCGGGCACGTGCTCGCCAAGGAGGGCGAGTTCCGCCAGATGCTGGAGAGCCTGCGCGAGCTGCCGATCGTCGGCGACGTGCGCGGCGCCGGCTACTTCCACGCGGTCGAGCTGGTCAAAGACAAGGAGACCAAGGAGAGCTTCAACGACGAGGAGTCCGAGCGGCTGCTGCGCGGCTTCCTCTCCGGCGAGCTCTACAAGCGCGGGCTGATCTGCCGGGCCGACGATCGCGGCGACCCGGTCGTGCAGCTGGCGCCGCCGCTGATCGCCGACAGCGAGCAGTTCGCGGAGATCCACGAGGTGCTCAGCAGCGTGCTCTCGGAGGCCTGGGACCAGGTCGTCGGCAGCGATGGCGGAGCGAGTCGTCCGGTGAGACCCCGCTAGGAGCTGGATTGCTCACCGTCCAGAGCCTGCTCGACGAGCTCGACCTCGACCTCGCGGCCGGGGCCGAGGCGGGCGCGGCACCGGTCCGCTGGGTTCACATCTCCGAGCTCGAGGACCCGACGCCGTGGCTCTCCGGCGGCGAGCTGATGCTGACCACCGGGATCCCGCTCTCGACCGCCGCCAAACAGCGCTCCTTCGTCCGCCTGCTCGCCGACAGCAACCTCGCCGGACTCGGCTTCGGCACCGGCTTCAGCCACGCCAAACTGCCGAAAGCCCTGGTCGACGAGGCGGAGAAGCGCGACTTCCCGCTCTTCGAGGTTCCCTACTCGACGCCGTTCATCGCGATCACCGAGAAGGCCTTCGCCAAACTCGTCAACGAGCAGTATGAGGTCCTGCAGCGCGGCATCGCCGTGCAGCGGCGGCTCGAGCGGCTGGTCCTCGAGGAGCGCGGCCTGGAGGAAATCGCGGCGACGATCGCCTCCGCCGTCGGCGGCACCGTGGCCGTCCTCGACGGCCGCGGCGAACGGCTCGCCGGGCGCGGCTTCCGCCGCCAGCTCTCGGCCGATGCGATCGGCGCGATCCGCAAGGAGGCGCTGACCCACGCCGGTGACGGCCACCCCTTCGTCCCCGCCCATCCCTCGGTCGCCGGTCGGGCTCTGGCCCACCCGGTGATCTCGCCCGGCGGCGGCCCGCCACAGGCCTGGGTCGTGATCGTCCGCGACTCCGGCGGACTCGGCGACTTCGAGCGGCTGATCCTGCAGCAGGCGGTGGCCGTCGTTGCGCTCGAGCTGATGCGTCGCCGGGTCGCCCGCGAGACCGAGCGGCGCCTGGCCGGCGACGTCCTCGCCGGGGCCCTGGGCGGGCGCATGGAGGCAACCGAGCTGCGCCGGCGGCTGGAGCCATTCGGCATCGGCGACGAGGCGGCGGTGATCGTCTTCTCCCTCGATCACCCCGCCACCGCCGTCGGTGCGCTCGAACGCGCTCTGGCCGCCGACGCCTGCCCGGCCGTGGTCGCGCCGCACTCGGTCGGCGGCCGCGAGCTGCTCTGCGCCGTCGTCGACGCCGCCGACCGCGACCCGATCGACCTCGCCGCCGACGCCCGTAAGGCGCTCAGCCCCGAACGCGGAGCGGTGCGCGCGGCGGCCAGCCGGGCGGCCTCGCCGGATCGGTTGCGCCACTCCTTCCACGAGGCCCGCTGCGCCCTGGAGGCGACCGCCTTCGACAACGGCAAAGCCCCCGAGGTCGCTTCCTGGCGCGACCTCGGCGCCTTCACCCTGCTGCTCTCGATTCAGGACGACGAGGCGCTGGACCTCTACTGCGACAGCGTCCTCGGCCCGATCGAGCAGGGCGACACCGAGTACGGCGGCGAGCTGCTGCGCTCGCTGGAGGCGTTCATCGAGCAGAACGGCCAGTGGGAGAAGGCGGCGCGGCAGGTCTACTGCCACCGCCACACGCTGCGCTACCGGATGCGCAAAGTCGAAGAGCTGACCGGGCGCGACCTCTCGCGCGCCCACGACCGGATCGAGTTCTGGCTGGCCCTGCGGGCGCGGGAGCTGGTCGCGTGAGGATCGGCGTTCCGACCGAGATCAAGCCCGACGAGTACCGGGTGGCGGTGACCCCGGCCGGGGTCCGGGAAATGTCCGAGCACGGGCACGAGATCCTGATCGAGGCCGGTGCCGGCCTCGGCAGCGCGATCGAGGACGCCGAGTTCGAGGCGCAGGGAGCCGAGATCGTCGCCGACGCGGCAACCGTCTTCGAGCGGGCCGAGATGATCCTCCACGTCAAGGAGCTGCAGGCGCCGGAGATCGAGATGCTGCGGCCCGGCCAGCTGCTCTTCACCTACCTCCATCTTGCGCCGGACCCAGAGCAGACCAGTGGCCTCTGCGGGTCCGGTGCCACCTGCATCGCCTACGAGACGGTCGAGGACGCGCGCGGGCGGCTGCCGCTGCTGGCGCCGATGAGCGAGATCGCCGGCAAGATCGCCACCCAGGCCGGCGCCTTCATGCTGGAGAAGCCGCTGGGAGGGCGGGGGATCCTGCTCGGCGGCGTCCCCGGCGTCGCCGCCGCCAACGTGATGGTGATCGGCGGCGGCGTGGTCGGCATGAACGCCGCCTTCATCGCGATCGGGATGGAGGCCGACGTCTTCGTCTTCGACCGTTCGATCGACCGCCTGCGCGAGCTCGACGTCACCTTCGGCGGCCGCTGCTCGACCGTCTACTCGACCACGCTCGCGGTCGAGGAGATGCTGCCGCGGGCCGACCTGGTGATCGGCGCCGTGCTCGTCCACGGCGCCCGCGCCCCTTATGTGGTCAAACGCGAGCAGCTGGCGCTGATGAAGCCGGGCTCGGTCCTCGTCGACGTCGCGATCGACCAGGGCGGCTGCTTCGAGACCTCGCGCCCGACCACCCATCGCGACCCCACCTTCGAGGTCGACGGGATCACCCACTACTGCGTCGCCAACATGCCCGGCGCGGTCCCGATCACCTCCACCCACGCCCTCACCAACGCGACCCTGCCCTACGCGATCGCGCTCGCCGACCACGGCGTCGCCGGGGCGATCGACCGCGACCCGGGGCTGCGGCCCGGGGTCAACGTCGCCGCCGGCAAGGTCACGCACAGAGCCGTGGCCGAAGGCGTGGGGATGGAGTACGTGCCGGTCGAGGAGGCTTTGGAGCTGGACCCGGCGCATCAATGACCTTGGGGATTCGAGACAGAGGAGCGGAATGAGCACTTACGCGGTAGTCAATCCAGCCACCGGCGAGAAGCTGAAGGAGTACCCGGAGATCGGCGACGCCGATCTGCGTGCCGCGATCGACCGCGCCGACGCGGCCTCCCGCTCTTGGTCCAGGTCCTCCACCGTGGCCGAGCGCGCCGCCCTGGTGGGCAGGGTCGGCGAGCTCCACGTCGAGCGGCGCCGGCAGCTGGCCGAGATCATCGTCCGCGAGATGGGCAAGCCGATCGAGCAGGCCCTGATGGAGGTCGACTTCTGCGGCGACATCTACGGCTTCTACGCCAACAAAGCCGAGGAGCTGATGGCCGACGAGCCGATCGAGCTGCTCGGCGGCGAGGGCACGGCGCTGGTCCGCCGCAGCCCCTTCGGCGTGCTGCTCGGGATCATGCCCTGGAACTTCCCGTACTACCAAGTCGCCCGTTTCGCCGGCCCGAACCTGGTGATCGGCAACCCGATCCTGCTCAAGCACGCGCCGCAGTGCCCGGAATCGGCGGAGGCGATCGCGCGGATCTTCAGCGACGCCGGCTTCCCCGCGGGCGCCTACGAGAACGTCTACGCGACCAACGAGCAGATCGAGTGGGTGATCGCCGACCCGCGGGTGCACGGCGTCTCCGTCACCGGCTCCGAGCGCGCCGGCGCCGCCGTCGCCGAGATCGCCGGGCGCAACCTGAAGAAGGTCGTGCTCGAGCTCGGCGGCTCCGACCCGTTCATCCTGCTCGGCACCGACGACCTCGACGCGACGGTGGAGGCAGCCGCCGAAGCGCGGCTCGACAACACCGGCCAGTCCTGCAACGCGGCCAAGCGCTTCATCGTCGTCGACGACTTCTACGACGAGTTCCTCGCGAAGTTCAGCGCGACCGTCGGCGCGGCGAAGGCCGGGGACCCCAGCGCCGAGGACACGGCGGTCGGTCCGCTCTCCTCGGAGACCGCGGCTGACCGGCTCGAGCAGCAGGTGAAGAAGGCGGTCGAGAACGGGGCTGAGATCGTCGTCGGCGGCAAGCGCGACGGCAACTACTTCGAACCGACGATCCTCACCGGGATCGACCCCGGCGACGAGGCGTCCCAGGAAGAGTTCTTCGGCCCCGTGGCTCAGGTCTACCGGGTCGGCTCCGAGGAGGAGGCGGTCGCGCTCGCCAATCAGACCCCGTTCGGTCTAGGCTCCTACGTGATGACCACCGACAGGGCGCAGGGCGAGCGGGTCGCCGACCAGATCGAAGCCGGGATGGTCTACGTCAACCTGGTCGGAGCCGACAGCCCCGAGCTGCCGTTCGGCGGCTTCAAGCGCTCCGGCTTCGGCCGTGAGCTCGGCCGCTTCGGCGCCGACGAGTTCGTCAACAAGAAGTTGATCCGCAGCGCCTAGTCCCCGTCGCATGAAGCTTCGGATCGGAATCTTTGCCGCGCTGGCGGCCCTGGCCGCCTTCGCCGCTGTGGCCGGTGCCGCGACGACCGAGAACGCGACGATCGAAACCCCGATCTGCCACGGGCGCCAGGCGAAGATCCTCGGCACCGACGGCAACGACGTGATCCACGGCACCCCGGGGCGAGACGTGATCTGGGGCGGCAAGGGCGACGACACGATCCTCGGCAGCCTCGGCAACGACCTGATCTGTGGCGGGCCGGGCGCGGACGTGATCCACGGCGGCCGCGGCAACGACGAGGTCGACGGAGGCTCCGGCGACGATGACCGGGTCTACGGCGACCTCGGCGACGACAAGGTGATGGGCGGCGCCGGCGCCGGCGACGAGGTGGCCGGCGACCTCGGCATCGACATCGTCAACGGCGGCCCCGGCAACGAAGACCTGGTCCACGGCGACTACGGCTGGGACCGCATGTCCGGCGGCGCCGGCAAGGGCGACATCGCCTCCTTCGCGACCGACGTCGCCGCCGCCAACGGCACCGGCGTCTGGGCCTCGCTGGCCCGGCACCGCGCCTATGGCGACGGCCACGACAAGCTGTTCGGCTTCGAGAGCATCGAAGGCTCGGCCTTCCGCGACACCCTCTTCGGCAACGGCCAGGGCAACGTGATCGACGGCGGCCCCGGCGACGACCACCTGACCGGTGGCGGCGGTCCCGACACCCTCGATGGGGGGCAGGGCAGCGACGGTTGCAAAGGCGCGAAGGGTGCGACGATCTCCTGCGGCAAGGAAAAACCGCCCCAAGGATCTGCCTATGTGGAACTCGACCGCCGCGCCAGCGGCGGCGCCGGCCTCCAGATCGTCGGCGGCAGCGGCAGCGACAACTTCACCGTCTCCTTTGAAGAAATCTCCAACACCTTCGTCGTCACCGCGACCAAGCCGCTGGCCGCCGGCAGCGGCTGCATCTACCCGCCGCACGTGGTCAAACAGGTCTCCTGCCCGGCCGAAGGCGCCGGTCTCTGGCTGATGGCCGACCTCGGCCCCGGCAACGACAAGCTGCGGGTCGCCGGTTCGCTGCTCGCGGTCGGCAGCTCCCGCTTCGCCGGCGGCCGTGGCAACGACGAGATCCACGCCGGTCCCGAGGACGACCTGATCGAGGCCGGCCCCGGCGCCGACAAGCTCTATGGCGGCGCCGGCGCCGACGGCCTGGTCGGCGGCCTGCCCGGCCCGACCTTCCTCTACGGCGAAGGCAACGGCGACCTGCTGGCGGCCGGCGGCGGCTGCGCCGGCGGCGCCCTGGTCGGCGGTCCCGGCCGCGACGACGCCTCCTTCGCCGAGACCCAGGCCCACCCGGGCCTGCTCTACATCTCCTTCCCGAAGCACGCCGCCTGGGTCGACGAGATCAAGGGCTGCCACAAGGTCCACCTCTCGCCGACCGACGAGGACATGGAGGGCTCCTTCGACTGGGACGTCCTGATCGGCGACAGCCGCGCCAACAGCATGCTCGGCCAGCCCGGCGCCGACGTCTTCATCGGCAACGGCGGCGACGACGTGATCGACGCCCGCGATGGCGTCCGCGACTTCTCGATCCAGTGCGGCCGCGGCACGCCCCCGCACAAGAAACCGCACGGCAAGGGCATGACCAAGGGCACCGGCCTCCCCGCCGGCCGCGCCCTCACCGACAGCTTCGACCCGCAGCCGTTCAACTGCGCCACCGTCAAGCACGGCACCCCGGTCCCCGGCCTCAACGGCTGACCCCAAAGTCCAGCCAGGCCTCAAACCCGCGCATGACTCCCTGCGCGGGGGGAGAGCTCTGAGCAGGGACGGCATGGACCGCTTTTCGAGCTAGCGACGCAGCAGCACGGCGTGGTTTCGACGCGTCAGCTCGCCCGCCTGGGGTACTCGAGAAGCTCCGCTGCGAAGGCGGCGAAGGCAGGGCGACTGCGGCGAATTCATCGCGGCGTCTACGCGGTCGGCTATCAACCTCTGACCTGGGAGGGACTCTGTATGGCGGCAGTGCTCGCGGCGCAGCCAGCTATTGCCAGTCACTTCTCGGCGGCATGGCTTTGGGGACTTCTCCGCTCTCAGCCAGGAACGATCCATGTGACGGCTCCCGCGGTGCGCCGCGCCAAGCGCGCCTTCGTCGTCCACTCCGCCGATCTCTTGTCACGAGATCGCACGGCCCTGAAGAACATTCCGGTCACCAGCATCGCTCGAACCAAGCTCGACCTCGCGACGATGTTGTCCATGTCGGGGCTCGAACGGGTCCTCGAGCGCTCCGAGGAACGAGGAGCCTTCGATCTGGGCGCGCTCGACGACCTACTGGTGCGCACGGTCGGCCATCCGGGTCACGGGCGCCTGCGGACGGCGCTCGCCATCTACCGTGAGAACCTCGAGGATCCCGCTTTCGAGCGCTCCAAGCTCGAGCGCCGTTTCCGGCGGCTCCTGAAGAAGGCCGGACTGCCCGCACCCTCGATGAACCGCAACGTGCTCGGTTACGAGCTCGACGCCTACTGGGAGTCGGAGCGATTCGCCGTGGAACTCGACGTCTACGAGACGCACGGGTCCCGTGCCGCCTTCGAGCGCGATCGGCTGCGTCAGGAGGATCTGAAGCTCAAAGGAGTCGAGTCGATCCGGATCACCGGGCCGCGCCTCGATCGCGAACCGCAGGCGATCGTCGCGCGCGTGGCGGCGCATCTGCGGCTGCGCCGCCGTCAGCTCTTAGGCTGAGGGCGGTCACCCGCTGACAGCCCGGTCCGTTGAACTAGGCTTGTCATGTGGCCCGCAAGACCGCGAGTGGAGACGAGGCAGCCGCCGTTGCGGCGGCGATCGCGCGGTTCGAGGCGGAGGTCGGTGGGGCGCCTGGGGAGGACGCGCCGCCGGTCGACCCATGGCAGCGGGCGGCACTGATCGAGGGGGTCGGCGCCAAGCAGACCGTGCAGGATCTAGAGAGAGGATCGAAATGGCTGTCGTAAAAATCATCGAGCTGGTCGGGAGCTCCAAGACGTCCACCGACGACGCCGCCAAACAGGCGTTGAGCCAGGCGCAGGGCACCCTGCGCAACATCCGCGCCGTCGACATCGTCTCGACCGGGATCCGCGGCGAGAACCTCGACGAGTACCGCGCCCACGTCCGGGTCGCGTTCCTGATCGAGGGAACGGACATCGACTGATGAGCGAGGCGGGGAGAGAGGTCTCGCGCGACGAGGCCCAGAAGCTGATCGACGAGGGCGCGCAGCTGGTCGACGTGCGCGCCGGGCACGAGTGGGAGGTGGGGCACATCGCGGGAGCGACCCACCTGCCGCTCGACGAGCTGGCCGAGCGCGCCGGGGAGATCGACACTGAGCGCCCGGTGGTGCTCTACTGCCGTGGCGGCACCCGCTCGACGATGGCCGCCGCCGCTCTGGCCGACGCCGGCTACGACGCGGCGAAGCTGAGCGAGGGCATCGTCGGCTGGGATGAGGCGGGTCTGCCGCTCGCTCCCGACGATGGCTACGTGGCCGAGTCCGGCGAAGCCGCAGCCGTGCTGCAGGCACGGAAAAGGGCCGTTTAGCAGTAAATACCTGAATCCCTGTCAGGTTTTGCTATTTTCTGCTCATGGAGCTAGCCGTAGCGGAGAACAAGGAGCAGAAGGGCAAAGGGCGGGTCGGGACTCTGGAGAACCCGGAGTCCTACGCCAACGTCCCCGGCCACATCATCCCGATCATCGAGCGCGAGTTCGACGACTTCGACAACGAAGCCGAGGAGTTCCTGGCCGAGCGCCTGCCGGAAGACCAGTTCATCGGCTTCCGCCTCAAACAGGGCGTCTACGGGCAGCGCCAGCCGGGCGTGCAGATGGTCCGGGTCAAGCTTCCCTTCGGCGGCGTCACCCCCGACCAGATGGACGCCTTCGCCGCGGTGGTGGAGAGGTACGCGCCGCTGAACAAGGGGCACATCACCACCCGCCAGAACATCCAGATCCACCACGTGCCGCTGCGCGACATGGAGTCGCTGATCCGCGAGATCTCGAGCACCGGCCTCTCCTCCCGCGAGGGCTGCGGCAACACGATGCGCAACGTCACCGGCGACCCCTGGGCCGGCGTCGCCGCCGACGAGGTCTTCGACCCGACCCCCTACGCCGGCGCCTACATCCGCTACTTCGTCCGCCACCCGACGACGCAGCTGATGCCGCGCAAGATCAAGACCTCCTTCACCGGCTCCGCCGCCGATCGGGCGATTAGCGGCATCCACGACGTCGCCTTCCTCGCCGTCGAAAGGGACGGGGTCAAGGGCTTCGAGATCCGCGTCGGCGGCGGCACCTCGATCATGGCGCGGGTCGCGCCGACCCTCTACGACTTCGTCGAGGCCGACAACGGCGACTACCTCAAGGTGACCGAGGCGGCGCTGCGGATCTTCGATCGCCAGGACTGGCTGCGGGTCAACCGCGCCCGGGCCCGGATCAAGGTCCTGGTCGACAAGATCGGGATCGACGCCTTCCGCGAGCAGGTCGAGGAGGAGCTGCGCGGTGACTGGGTGGCGGAGCGCGAATTCGACGCCGATCTGGTCGAGCGCCTGCGCTACGACGACGACGAGCAGGCCAACGCGCCGGCAAAGCCGCCCGCGGCCGCCTCGCCCAACGGCGATCGCACCGAGTTCGAGCGCTTCCTCGAGGGCAACGTCCAGGCGCAGCGCCAGGAGGGCTTCTCCACCGTCGAGGTGAAGATCACCCGCGGCGACCTCACCCCGGAGCAGTTCCGCGGCCTCGCCGAGATCATGCGCGAGCACACCGGCGGCTACGCCCGCAGCACCGTGCAGCAGAACTTCGTCCTGCGCTGGGTCCGCGACGAGTCGCTCTACGACGTCTGGCAGCAGCTCGGCGAGCTCGGCCTGGCCGAGGCCGGCGCCCGCGAGATCACCGACACGGTCAGCTGCCCCGGCACCGACAGCTGCAAACTCGGGATCGCCAGCTCAATGGGCCTCAACCGGGCGATCAAGGAGCGGGTCGAGTCGATGGAGATCACCGACTCGCTGACCAAGCGGATCCACATCAAGATGAGCGGCTGCCCGAACGGCTGCAGCCAGCACCACATCGCCAACATCGGCTTCTACGGCGCCTCGCTCAAAATCGGCGACCGCCAGATGCCCGCCTACATCCCGCACATCGGCGGCAACTTCGAGGGCGGCGAGGTGATCTTCGGCACGCGGCTGAAATCGCGGCTCCCGGCCAAACGGGTACCGGAGGCGGTCGAGCGCTGGATCAAGCTCTACGAGGACGGGCGCGAGGAGGGCGAGGAGTTCAACGCCTTCGCCGAGCGCACCGGCGCCGCCAGCTTCGAAGCCGTCGTCAAGGAGCTGACGATGCCGGCCGAGTTCAGCCTCGAGACGATGCAGCAGTTCATCGACTGGAACCGCTCCAGCCCCTACAAAGTCGAGCGCGGCGAGGGGGAGTGCGCGATCTAGCGCAGCCGGCCATGAAGCCACCGCCAATCACGCTCTCGGGCACCGTCCCGACAATCACCGACCACGAGACCGTCGCCGACGAACTCGAGGGCCGCACCGCGCAGCAGGCGCTGGAGTGGATGTTCGAGACCTTCGGGCCCGAGCACTACATCGCCTGCTCGTTTCAGAAAACGTCCTCGGTGACCGCGCACCTGGCGAGCCAGATCAATCCCGAGGCGCGCTTCTTCTACCTCGACACCGACGTCCTCTTCCCGGAGACCTACGAGACCCGCGACCGGCTCGCCGAGTCGCTGGGGATCGAGTTCGACCGTTTCCACAATCTGACCCTCGAGGAGCAGGCCGCCGAGTACGGCGACGAGCTCTGGAAGAGCGACCCCGACAGCTGCTGCGGATTGCGCAAGGTCGAGCCGATGCGGCGCGCCCTTTCTTCCGTAGACTGCTGGGTCGCCGGCGTCCGCCGCGGAGATTCCAGCAGTCGTTCGAAGACGCCGAAGCTCGGCTGGGACAAGAAATTCAACCTCTGGAAGCTGAATCCGATCGCGGACTGGTCCGAGCGGGACGTCTGGAACTACATCCGTGAGCACCACCTCCCTTACAACCCCCTCCACGATCAGGGCTACCCGTCGATCGGCTGCACGCACTGCACGCAGCCGGTGGGTCCGGGCGGTTCGCCGCGCGACGGTCGCTGGGCGGGCGTGGCAAAGACCGAGTGCGGAATCAACTAGCGCCGCGGGGCGCCTTTCCCGCGAACTGAAGATTCAGCGCTGATGGAGGAGACCACCCCAGTGCGCACGGCGGCGATCGAGCTGTCGGACCTCGACACCCTCGAGGCCGAGTCGATCCACATCATCCGCGAAGTCGTGGCCGAATTCGAACACCCGGTGATGCTGTTCTCCGGGGGCAAGGACTCGGTCCTGATGCTGTACCTGGCCCGCAAGGCCTTCGCCCCGGCCCCGGTCCCGTTCCCGATCATGCACGTGGACACCGGGCACAACTTCCCCGAGGTGATCGAGTTCCGCGACCGCACCGTCGCCGAGCTCGGACTGCGGCTGGAGGTGGCATCGGTGCAGGAGCAGATCGACGCCGGCCGGATCAAGGTCGGCCACCCGCTGGAAAGCCGCAACCGCCACCAGACCGTGTCGCTGCTGGAAGGGATCAAGAACGGCGGCTTCGACGCCGTCTTCGGCGGCGGCCGCCGCGACGAGGACAAGGCCCGGGCCAAGGAGCGCGTCCTCTCCTTCCGCGACAAGTTCGGTCAGTGGGACCCGAAGAACCAGCGCCCCGAGCTCTGGCGCCTCTACAACGGCCGCCACCACAAAGGCGAGCACATCCGCGTCTTCCCGATCTCCGACTGGACCGAGCTCGACGTCTGGCGCTACCTCGCCCGCGAGCAGGTTGACCTGCCGCCGATCTACTTCGCCCACGAGCGCGAGGTGGTCGAGGTCGAGGGCCTGCTGATGGCCGTCAACGAGTTCTTCCCGCTGCCCGAGGGCATGGAGGCGAGCCGTCAGATGGTCCGCTACCGGACCGTCGGCGACGCCACCGGCACCGGCGCCGTCGAGTCGACCGCGACCGACTACGAGGCCGTGATCGCCGAGACCGCGGTCTCCCGCATCACCGAGCGCGGCGCCACCCGCGGCGACGACCGCTTCTCGGAAGCGGCGATGGAGGATCGCAAGAAGGAGGGTTACTTCTAGTGAGCCAGCTGCTGCGGATCGCGACCGCCGGCTCGGTGGACGACGGCAAGTCGACCCTGATCGGGCGGCTCCTGCACGACACCAAATCGATCTTCGAAGATCAGCTCAGCGCGATCGAGCAGACCTCGGTCAAGCGCGGCGACGAACAGACCGACCTGGCGCTGCTGACCGACGGGCTGCGGGCCGAGCGCGAGCAGGGGATCACGATCGACGTCGCCCACCGCTACTTCGCGACGCCGAAGCGCAAGTTCGTGATCGCCGACACCCCCGGTCACATCCAGTACACGCGCAACATGGTCACTGGCGCCTCGACCGCGAGCCTGGCGCTGCTGCTGGTCGACGCCCGCAAAGGCGTGCTCGAACAGACCCGCCGCCATGCCCTGCTCTCCTCGCTGCTGCGGGTCCCGCACCTGATCCTCTGCGTCAACAAAATGGACCTGGTCGACTACGACCAGACGGTCTACGAGGAGATCCGCCACGACTTCACCACCTTCGCGGCCAAGCTCGAGATCACCGACCTCGACTTCGTCCCGATCTCCGCCCTGGCCGGCGACAACGTGGTCGAGCGCTCGACCAACATGACCTGGTTCGACGGGCAGCCGCTGCTGGGCCAGCTCGAGGACGTCCACATCGCCTCCGACCGCAACCTGGTCGACAACCGCTTCCCGGTCCAGTACGTGATCCGGCCGCAGTCGGCCGAGCACCGCGACTACCGTGGCTTCGCCGGCTCGGTCGTCGGCGGCATCTTCAAGCAGGGCGACGAGGTGATGGTCCTGCCCTCGCGCAAGACCTCGACGATCGACCGGATCGACACCCCCGACGGCGCCGTCGAGCAGGCCTTCCCGCCGATGGCGGTGACGATGCTGCTCGAGGACGAGCTCGACATCTCCCGCGGCGACATGATCTGCCGCCCCTCCAACCAGCCCAGCGCCAGCAACCGCTTCGAGGCGATGATCTGCTGGTTCGACGAGACTTCGTCGCTGCGCACCGGGGTGCCGTACCAGCTCAAGCACACGACCCGCTGGCTCCCGGCCGAAGTCGAGACCCTGCGCTACGAGCTCAACGTCGACACCCTGCATCGCGACCTCGGGGCGGAGACGCTCGAGGTCAACGACATCGGCAGGGTCGCGATCCACACCACCTCGCCGCTCTTCTTCGACGAGTACCGGCTGAACCGGGCGACCGGCAGCTTCATCCTCGCCGACCCCGCGACCAACCTCACCGTCGCCGCCGGGATGATCATCGGCAGCGGCGGCGAGCCGGCCGCCGTCGCCACCGAGTCGGTCGTCGCCGAGAACATCACCTTCCACCCCAGCAGCCTCTCCCGCGAGGAACGGCGCGAGGCGCTGGGCACCGCGGGCGCGACGATCTGGATGACCGGCCTCTCCGGCTCCGGCAAGTCGACGATCGCCGCCGCCGCCGAGCACACGCTGGTCGAGAGCGGCCGCAACGCCTACATGCTCGACGGCGACAACCTCCGCCACGGGCTCAACGCCGACCTCGGGTTCAGCGAGGAGGATCGGGCCGAGAACGTGCGCCGGGTCGGCGAGGTGGCGAAGATCCTCGCCGAGTCCGGTGTGGTCTCGATCGTCTCCCTGGTCAGCCCCTTCAAGGAGGCGCGCGACAAGGTCCGCGCCGCCCACGAGGCGGCCGGCGTCCCCTTCTACGAGGTCTTCGTCGACACGCCACTGGAGGAGTGCGAAAAGCGGGATCCGAAGGGGCTCTACGCGAAGGCCCGTGCGGGGGAGATCACCGACCTGACCGGTGTCGGCAGCCCCTACGAGGCGCCGGAGAGCCCCGATCTGACGACGGACCCGGACCTGGAGAGCGCCGTGCGCCAGGTCCTCGCGCTACTCGGTTAGTCGGAGACGGGGCGTCATGCCTCGTCGGACCACGGCCTGCGGCCGTGTGAGTGTCCGCCGAGGCACGACGCCCCGTCTTTAACTCGGCCTAGCGGGGACCTGGGGCTCGCCTAGCCCGTAGGTGTCGTAAGCCCCGAACTTGGCGAAGGTCTTGTGGGTGGGGCCGTGGTAATCGGAGGAGCCGGTGGGGACCAAGTGCAGCTCGTCGCAGAGTGCCAGCAGGTGCTCGGTCTGCTCCTTGCTGTGGCTCGGGTAGAAGGTCTCGATTCCGTCGGCGCCGAGCGAGCGGATCAGCTCCTCGACCTTCTCGGGCTCGGAGATGTCCCAGTAGGGATGGGCGATGACCGCGACCCCGCCGGCCTCGCGGATCAGCTCGATCGCCTGCGCGGCGCTGGGCCAGCGCCGCGGCACGAAGGCCTTGGCTCCCGGCACCAGGTACTCCTCGAAGAAGGGGCCGAGGTCACCCGTGGCACCGGCTGCCCTGGCGATGTGGGGGCGGCCGATCGAGTCGGCGGCGCCGGCCTCGCGGATCGCGTCGTCCAGGGTCAGGTCGAAGCCCTCGCGGCGCAGGTTCTCGACGATCTCCCCGGCCCGCTCGCGCCGCCCCAGCTGGGCCCGCTCGCAGGCTGGCGCGATCTTCTCCAGGTCGACCCAGTAGCCGCAGACGTGGAGGTCTTCGGCGTACTCGTGCACGCACGACATCTCGATCGCCGGCACCAGCTCGACCCCCAGCTCCCGCGCCGCCTCTTCGGCCTCCGGCACCCCCGCCACCGCATCGTGATCCGTCAGCGCCAGCGTCGTCACCCCCGCCTTCGCGGCTTCGGCGACGACCCCCGCGGGCTCCAGCTGACCGTCCGAGACGACGGAATGGCTCTGCAGCTCAATCAACATGACGGCGCAGACTAGCTATGGCCCGTGAAAGGGGGGTCGTGAAGCCCTCTCCAGACACTCAGAGCGAGCGCAGCGAGCGAGTCTGGAGAGGGCTTGACGACCCCCCTCCGCAGACCTAAATAGACTGCGCCGCCGTGTTCAAGAAAGTCTTGATTGCCAACCGCGGCGAGATCGCGATCCGGGTCGCCCGGACCCTGAAGGAGATGGGGATCGTCTCGGTCGCCGTCTACTCCGAGATCGACCGCGACGCGCCGCACGTGCGCGCGGCCGACGAGGCCTTCCTGATCGGCCCCGCGGTCCCGGCCGAGAGCTACCTGAAGATCGAGAAGATCATCGAGACGGCGCAGGAGGCGGGAGCGGAAGCGATCCACCCCGGCTACGGCTTCCTCGCCGAGAACGCCGACATGGCGCGGGCCTGCGGCGAGGCCGGGCTCACCTGGATCGGCCCGCCGGCCGAGGCGATCGAAGAGATGGGCTCGAAGACCCGGGCGCGCGAGATCATGGAGGCGGCCGGAGTGCCGATCGTCCCCGGCTCGACCGAGGTCGCCAAGACCGTCGACGATGCCCGCAAGCAGGCCGAGGAAGCCGGTTACCCGGTCGCCTGCAAGGCCGCCGGCGGCGGTGGCGGCAAGGGCTTCCGCGTGGCGATGACGCCCGACGACCTCGAGGAGGCCTTCGAAGGCTCCGCCCGCGAAGGCGAGAAGTTCTTCTCCGACGACCGCGTCTACGTCGAGCGCTACCTCGAGGACCCGCGCCACGTCGAGGTCCAGGTCCTGGCCGACTCGCACGGCAACGTGATCCACCTCGGCGAGCGCGACTGCTCGATCCAGCGCCGTCACCAGAAGGTGATCGAGGAGGCGCCGGGCCCGCACGTCGACGAGGAGATGCGGCAGCGGATCGGCAAGATCGCGATCGACGCGGCCGCCGCCGTCGGCTACCGCGGCGCCGGCACGATCGAGGGCATGCAGGTCGGCGACGAGTACTTCTTCCTCGAGATGAACACCCGGGTCCAGGTCGAGCACTGCGTGACCGAGATGATCAGCGGCGTCGACATCGTCCGCGAGCAGATTCTGGTCGCCGCCGGCGAGCCGCTCTCGATCTCCCAGGAGGACGTCGACCTGCGCGGCTGGTCGATCGAGTGCCGGATCAACGCCGAGGCGGCGCACAAGAAATTCGCTCCCGCCCCGGGCCCGATCGACGACTCCTACCGCGAGCCCTCCGGCCCCGGCGTCCGGGTCGACTCCGGCGTCGAGGGCGGCGGCGAGGTGACCCCGATGTACGACCCGATGGTGGCCAAGCTGATCGTCTGGGACGTCGACCGCGAGAAGGCGACGCGCCGCATGCTGCGCGCCCTCAGCGAATACGACTCCGGCGGCCTGACCACGCTGATTCCCTTCCACGAAGCGATCCTCGCCACCGAGCAGTGGGCCAAGGGCGAGACCTGCCGCGACCTGATGGAGGACCGCGACTGGCTGAAGTCGACGGCTCCCGCCGACGCCGGGCCCCCCGAGCCCTCCGAGGACGGCGCCGAGATGGTGACCCGCGACTACAAGGTCGAGGTCTCCGGCAAGCTCTTCGACGTCAAGGTGATCGGCGAGGCCGGTGCCGGCGGCGGCGCTCCCGCGGCCGGCGGGAAGAAACCGCCGAAGCGCGAGCGCAAGGCGGGCGGCGGCGGTGGTGCCTCCAGCACCGCGCTCGTGGCGCCGCTGCAGGGCACCGTCTTCAAAGTCAACGTCGAGCAGGGTGCCGAGGTCGCCGAGGGCGACCTGATCTGCGTGATCGAGGCAATGAAGATGGAGAACGAGATCGCCGCCCACCGCGCCGGCAAAGTCACCTCGCTCAACATCGAGGTCGGCGCCGCAGTAACAAGCGGCGACACCCTCGCCGTCATCGAGTAGTTATCTCCAACCTCCGCAGGGGGAGGTCGGAACAAGGAGCCCCTCTACGGCTCCGTTGGGGGATGTCGGGGAAGGGTCTCCCGACACTCCCCGCTTTTGTCGGGAGACCCTTCCCCGACATCCCCTACTTACCCGGTTTGGGCGCCTTTTTGTGGTGTTCGCGTTCTTCCTGTTCCTTCTGCTTGATCCGTTCTTCTTCGCGCCGTTCCTTGTCGACCTTGCGCTGCTGGTCGCGGGTCAGCGGGAATTTCGGCGCCACTTCCTGGCAGGTGCGGCCGACGCAGTTCTCGAGCCGGATCAGCTGCGCGTGGAGGAACGCCCGGATCGGGAAGAGATTCGCGTCGCGGGCCTTGTTGTTGAGCTCGTAGGGGTCCTTGTTGATGTCGTAGAGCTCTTTCTCGCCATCGGGCCACTCGATGTACTTGTAGGGGCCGAGGCGGATTCCCTCGTAGTCCTTGGGCGGGGCGACGATCGAGGCGCTGGCGCTCCTGGGCTTTCGCGGCAGGGCGCTGGCCGGCCGTTCGTTGATCTGGGCGCCGCCGCCGGTGTTGCCGGCCGCCACGCCGACCGGTGCCGCCGCCGGGCCGCCGCCGTTCTCTTCGACGTCGTTGGTCTCGACGAAGGACTCGAAGAGGATCGGCCGCCGCGTGCGCAGGCTGGGGTCGAGCATGAAGGGGACGAGCGAGCGCCCGTCGATGCTCTTGTCGGCTTCGACGTGGGCCAGTTCGAGGATCGTCGGGGCGATGTCGATGTTGGCCGCCAGCTCGCCGGTCGAGGTGCCCGGCTTGATCCCCGGGCCGCGGATCAGGAAGGGCAGGTGGGTGGAGGGCTCGTAGGCGAGGAACTTGCCGCCGGTGAGCCGGTGCTCGCCGTAGAAGAAGCCGTTGTCGGAGGTGAAGATGACGTAGGTGTTGCGCAGCCGGTGCATCGCCCCGAGGGTGTTGATCACCTGCTGGACGCCGTCGTCGATCGAGCGCAGCGAGGCGAGGGCGTTCTGGTAGTAGGTGCGGTAGGTATGGGTGTCGGTCGGCGAGAGGTACGGCGCTTCGCGGATGAAGCGCGGCTTGTCGTTGACGTTGCCCTCGTTGAACCCTTCCGAGGGACCGTGCGGGAAGGGGGCGCCGTTGAACGATTCGTAGTGTCGGGTGGCGGGCTCGGGGCCGGCCGGCCGGCGGAAGTCGCCGTGCGGCGCCGTGTAGTCGAGCTGCAGGTAGAAGGGAGTGCCTTCCGGCGTCCCCTGCATCTCTTCGCTGGCGATGCGGCTGAAGACGTCGGTCTCGTAGAGGCAGGGCTGGCCGTTGAGCGGGGCGGAGGGGCAGCCGAAGTCGTCGCGCACGCCGTATTCGCGGGTGTCCCAGCTGCCCGAGTCCCCGAACGGCCCGTCCAGGGTGCCGTTGTCGTTGAGCGTGTAGCCGTAGTAGTAGTGGTGAGTGTCGGCGTTGAGGACGGTGTGCCAGGCGCTCCAGCCGGGTGGGATCGAGGTGCCGTTGTCGAACGGTTCGTCGCCGTAGCCGTTGAGGAACTTGCCGACGTGGATCGTGCGGTAGCCGGACCCCTGCAGCCAGGTGGCGATGTTGTGGCTGTAGGCCTGGCGGTTGGCGAAGCCGGTGTAGCCTCCGTTGGGCGGGACGTTGCCGCGGTCGTTGTGGTTGTGGGCGTAGCGGCCGGTCAGCAGGCTGACCCGCGAGGGGCAGCAGAGCGGGTAGGAGACGTAGTAGCGGTTGAAGGTCTCTCCCTTGGCGGCGATCTGGGCCAGCGTGTTCGGCATCGCCGTGATCGGGGCGCCGCCGGGCGGGGTGTAGCTCGCGTAGAGCTGGTCGAGGGTCTGGTCGTCGGTCTGGATCACGACGAAGTTCGGGCGTTCGCCTTCGGGCAGCAGCGCCGTCTGCTGTTTCTTCGGGGCCTTGGCCGGGGCGGCGCTGGCGCTCTGCTGGCCGGCGGCGAAGACGAAGGCGGCCAGCAGCGCCACGAGGCTCGCCGCCAGGGCGAGCCGCGCCCCTGCCAGGGCACGCGTCTGAATCTTTGGCTGCGCGAACTTATTCATAGGGATACCTGGGTCGAAACCGGCGCCTCTCGCCGGAGTTGCGCCCGAACGCTAGAAAACGCTCAGGACGCGCCGAGCTTTTTGGCTGCTTCGCGGAAGTTCTTGACCGTGGCGCTGGGGGCTTTGCGGCCTTCCAGTTTCTCGCCATGGCGGTTGACCCAGATCACGGGCACGTTCATTTTCAGCACCGGCGCGATGTCGGTCGCGTAGTTGCAGCCGATGTGCAGCCAGCCTTTCTTGCCGCCGATCCGCCGCGCGCACTCTTTGAAGTGGACTGGGTCCGGCTTGTAGCTGCGCACCTGCTGGGCGGTGACCACGAGGTCGAGTTCGGTCCGCAGGTGGCGGCGCGAGATCCCCAGCAGTTTGTCGTCGGTGTTGGTGATGATCCCGACGTCGTACTTCTTGCCGAGCCGGTCCATCGCCGCGTTGGACTCGCGGAAGGGCAGCCAGTAGGCGACGCTGTTGGGCAGGAACTGGGCCCGCGAGGGCTCCACCTCCCAGCCGAG
>Ga0207686_10000272_pt1 | contig 38411 bp, 27 predicted proteins | sample KBSM24metaG_FD_184396 | JGI IMG/M metagenome (GOLD analysis project Ga0207686, IMG submission 184396) | Miscanthus rhizosphere microbial communities from Kellogg Biological Station, Michigan, USA - KBS M2-4 metaG (SPAdes) (version 2) | ecosystem: Host-associated > Plants > Roots > Rhizosphere >...
GCCCGCAAACCTGCGCAGCCACGGGCTTGCCGTTGTGCGCACCTTCAACTTCTGCTGATAGAATCTCTCGGCGCTTTGTCGCTCAAAGTACTTGACGTGGCAAGTGACCTCGGCGTATTCTGTGTCGGTGTCAGCCCTCCAGCAACCCGAAACACCGCCGGCGCTGCACGATCGCGCCATGGACAACCTGCGGTATATCCGCGAAACCATGGAGCGCGCCTCGGCGTTTACTGCCGTTCCGGGTTGGGGGCAGGTGGCGATTGGGCTGAGCGCAATGGTCGCCGCTTACCTGGCAGCGCATCAGGCCACGCGCCGCGCCTGGTTGGGTGTGTGGCTCGCCGAGGCAATCATTTCTCTCTTGATTGCCGGCTGGCTGATGGATCGCAAAGCTCGTAAGTTGGGCGTGCCTTTGTTCTCCGGTCCGGGACGGAAAGTGGCATTCAGCCTTTCGCCACCGATGGTCGCCGGTGCTTTGTTGACCGTGGTGCTGTTTCGCGCGGGATTGGTAAATGCCATCCCCGGCATGTGGTTGCTGCTCTATGGCACCGGAGTAATTACCGGCGGCATGTTTTCCGTCAGCATCGTTCCGGTGATGGGCATCTGTTTTGTAATAGCGGGCGCGCTTGGTTTGTTCCTCCCGCTGATATCGGGAGATTGGTTGATGGCGCTCGCCTTTGGCGGACTGCACATAATTTTCGGAACGATCATCGCAAGGAGATACGGTGGCTAGGCAAGCGGCGCTCAAGCGCGAAGCACACAAGGCGGCGACGGATAAGGAAAAGCTGCGCGGTGTTCATGGCGGCGCGCCGCATAGCGCTCACGAGATCGACCGGCTGATTCATGAACGGTTGAGACTGGGAATTATCAGCGCGCTGGCAGCGAACGAATCGCTGACTTTTAATGAACTGAAGCACCTGGTTAAGACGACCGACGGCAATCTGAGCGTGCATGCGCGCAAGCTGGAAGATTCCGGTTACGTCAGTTGCGCAAAATCATTCGAGGGGCGCACGCCCAGGACCGAGTACCGCCTGACCGCCGCGGGCCGGCGCGCGCTCGAGCGTTATATCGATCACATGGAAGCATTAATTGGTCGCATGCGAAACAAATAAGAGGCGCAAAAAATTTTTGCCCGATAGCTTTGTAAGGCAAAGCACTCTGTTGAGCAGTATCGAATCGAGACTATGCATACGAACGTAAACCTGGCTGCGCCGATCGGGGCGCTCGCGTTTCTCGGTACCGGATTCGTTCTGTTTTTGATAGGGATCGTCCTGGCGCAATCGCTGATCGTGCGAAAGCTGGGGCGGGCCAGAGTTTTATTTGCTGCGATGCTGGTCATCGGCCTCGCATACTTCGGCGCCCTGCTTATTTTCTCGCTAAAAAGCCGGGACCAATTGCTGGCGCGGGGTGAAGAGAAGCACTTCTGCGAACTCGATTGTCATCTGGCCTATTCGATTACCAACACTGCGCAGGCCAGGACGTTGGGCGAAGGCGCCGGGCAGAGCCAGGCGCGGGGTCAATTCACCATAGTCACAATCAAAACGCGTTTCGATGAAACAACTATCGGACCGAGGCGTGGAAAGAGTTGGTTGTATCCGAATGGTCGCGCGTTCACGCTCGTGGATGACCGCGGCAACCGCTATCGATTGGCGGCACAAACAGGCACGCCGGTGACGACGCCGCTGCGGCCCGGCGAAAGTTATACGACTGAGCTGGCGTTCGATCTGCCGGCGGACGCGAAGCCGGCGGCACTCTTGGTTAACGAGAGCGCCTGGGAGACGCATTTGCTCATTGGCCATGAAAACAGTCCGATGCACGGCCAGATAAAATTCCAGATTTGACGATGCACGAGGCGCGCACCGCGCGCGACCGTGGCAAACCACATTGTCGGGGAACAACTTCAAGCGAAGAATTGTCAAACTCAAAAAACATCATGTTTCAGCAAATCAATTTTCCAGTCAAACCCGCGGTTATCCCGGACAAGGCGTCCATGTTTAAGCGCATCGCCGCCGTCACTTTCATCTTCCTGTGCACCACTGTGGCCTGGGCAATTCTCGGCGCCACCATCTTCCAACGCACGTACGATTCCGGCACTTTCTCGGATAGCCGGGTGGAATCGACGTGGGGCGCGCCGCAAAGTCAGTCGCCGCCGCAGGCATCATTCGACGAGAAAGTCCCGAAGAAAGAGACGAAAACCGAAAACGGCAAGACGATCGAAACGGTCACGCAGGAGACAGTGACGACTCAGCTGCCGTTAGAGAGCAGCCGCATCAATGTCGATTTGAATCTCGAGCATCGGCAGAAAGGTCTGCTCTGGTACAGCACGTACAAAGTCGCCTTCGACGGCACTTACTCATTCCGTAATGCCAGCGACAAAGATCAAAACGTGACCTTCCAGCTTAACTTTCCCACGGCCCAGGCCATTTATGACGACCTCGTTTTCACAGTTGATGGGGCCGCGGTGCCTTTGACGAACGGAAAGAGCAGCGCCAGCGGAAATGTGTTGGTGAAAGCCAGGAGTGCGGCACTGCTAAAGGTTGGTTACAAGTCTCAGGGATTAAACGATTGGCGTTACAACTTTGGCGGACCGATAAGCGCCACCGGCCAGGGCGCCGGAGACGTGGCGCAGGTGCGCGACTTCTCGCTGAACATGACGACGAACTTCACCGATATAGACTTCCCTGACAATACGCTTTCGCCGACGAGGAAAACGCCAAACGGCGGCGGTTGGGTGCTGCAGTGGAATTTCACGAATCTCGTATCAGGCTATCAGATCGCTATGACGATGCCCGAAAAGCTGCAGCCCGGGCCGCTCGCGGGACGCATCAGTTTGTTCGCGCCCGTATCGCTCTTCTTCTTTTTCTTTCTGATGCTAATCATTACGACGCTGCGCGGCATTGAGCTCCACCCGATGAACTACTTCTTTCTTGCGGCCGCGTTTTTCTCTTTTCACTTGTTGCTTGCCTATCTGGTCGATCACGTTTCGATTCATCTCGCGTTCGCGATCTGCTCGGCAGTTTCGATCTTCCTGGTGATTTCGTATTTGCGACTCGTAGTCGGCACACGGTTCGCCACGCGCGAGGCAGCGCTGGCGCAGTTCATTTACCTCGTCGCGTTTTCTTACGCGTTCTTCCTTAAAGGCTTCACCGGACTGGCGATCACCGTCGGGTCGATTACGACGCTGTTTGTCGTGATGCAGGCGACGGGCAAGATTCGCTGGGCCGAAAAGTTTGCGCCGCGTCGCATAGTTGAAGAGCTTCCGCCAACCACCACGCCGGAGCCCGTAACTGTCCAACCGAGCTAGTTGGTTATGAAGCGCTACGACGTCGCCATAGTCGGCGCGGGACTCGCCGGCCTGCAACTGTCCCGGCTGTTGGCAGAGAATCAGCTGCGCGTTCTATTGATTGATCGCAAGACCTCGCTGACTCAATCGATCCACACCACCGGCATTTTTGTTCGCCGCACGCTCGAGGATTTTTCACTGCCTGACGATTGTCTGGGTCCGGTGGTGCGCGATGTCAGGCTCTACTCACCCTCGCGCCGCAGCATCGAATTGCACAGCCGGTACGACGAGTTCCGCGTCGGCAGAATGGGACTTCTGTATCAGCGGTTCCTTGAGGCTGCAATTCGCGCCGGCGTTGAGTGGATGCCGGCGACGCAGTTTGTCGAGTGCTCGCAAGTCGGCGATCGTCTGCTGCTGAAGGTCAGGGAAGCGGGCGCGCCCGTTTATCTGTCGACGCGATATTTGGTGGGCGCGGACGGCGCCAATTCGCGCGTCGCACGTGCTTTGGAGCTCGATGAAAATCGAGAATGGATCGTAGGCTTGGAAGAGGTCCTCGAAGATATTCCGCTCGAAGGCCCGCCGCGGTTTCATTGCTTTCTCGACCCGCGTCTGTCGCCCGGATATCTCGCGTGGGCGGTTCATGACGGCGAGCAGGTTCACATAGGAGTCGGCGGCTATCCGACGCGATTTGATCCTACTGAATCGCTGAAGCAATTCCGCGGTAGCCTCAGCGGGATTTTGGATCTCAGCAACGCGAAAGTCGTCGAGCGAAGAGGCGGTCGAATTCCCGTCGGCGGCGTGCTCCGTCGCATCGCCAATTCGCGCGGGCTGCTGTTGGGCGATGCTGCTGGCGCCGTGTCGCCTTTGACCGCAGGCGGTTTGGATCCCTGCATGCGCCTTTCAAAATATGCAGCTGAGGTGATTCCCGATTATTTGCGGCGCGGAGACATTGATGCGCTCAAGTCTTATTCGGGCGATTTGTTTCGCGCGCGATTTATTTCGCGCCTGTGGATGCGCCGCGTGTTGGCGACCATTCGCTCGCCGAAAGCGATTGAGGTGGGTTGTGCGTTGTTACGTCTGCCGCTAATGAATTCTTTTGCTCATCACGTCTTTTTTGGTCGCGGCTCGTTCCCTGATATGGCGGTCCCGACATCTGCCGAGCGTACAACCAACCCTGCGGCGACGGTCGCCTAGCCACTTGACGATGAAGCTGGGTGTGCCAACCGAATTATGCTGCGTGCCGGTACTTCGTCTCAGCTGCCTCGCTGCGCGTGTTTCGCGGAATTGGACCAGTAAGCGAATTCGGCGCGTCCAGGTTTGCGCCGTTGTCGACGCCGACCCCGAGACGGTCCACTAACTCGCCCCCGAGCCATCCGGTCACACCCGCCAGCGCAAATCCGACAAATGAAAGCGCCAGCGCTGCCAGCGAAGGCCGATAAGGATTAATGCCACCGGCCGTGTAGCGCAGATACCAACTCGCGACAAACAACACGAGCACGATCACGTTGCCGATGCCGTGAAAAGCTCCAACGCGTTTCGCGCGGGTGTTCGACGGAATTGCAATCCAATCGATTAACCCGAACGGCGCCGCGGCGATCGCGCCGATGATGCCGCCGACAATCATCCAGTAGGAAACGACAACCATCGTCGGATTCCCCCAGATCAAATAAATGATGTCGAAGATGACTGCCGTACAAAGCAAGCCGAACGGAAACGGAATCAGCATTTGATGAATAGGATGACCTAGCGATTTAACTCTGCTCTCCATAATTCCTCCTTGTATCTACCTGCTGATATTTACAAGCTTCGTGCCAGCATCAACCGCGTAAGCAGCATAGTCTCAACAGTGAATGGACCAGGAGTCGTCGCTAGCCTGTATCGATCTCAGATTTTGGCCGGTCTGTTTGTCGTGATTCAAGACGGTGCCAATGCTGTTTATCCAACGCCGTCTTGAGAAGATGCGCCGGCTGATGGCATGTCAGTCGCAAAGTAAAGTAATCATGTTGACCACTGACGCCGAGGAAATCTCTATGCAGCCGACTTCAGGTACAACTCTTTCAGTCTGGGCCGCGACCGCCGCAACTCCGAACGAGAAATCGCTCAGCCAGAACACGAGCGTGAACGTTTGCATCATCGGTGCAGGCATCGCGGGACTGACGACGGCGTATCTGCTGGCGCGCGCGGGCAAGGCCGTGGTGGTGGTGGATGACGGACCAATTGGCGGCGGCATGACGGCGCGCACAACCGCGCACCTGACGAACGCGCTCGACGATCGTTTTTATGAGTTGGAGCGATTGTTCGGCGAGGACGGTGCGCGGCTCGCCGGGCAAAGTCATACCGCGGCGATCGACCGTGTCGAAGAAATCGTACGCGAAGAAACGATCGATTGTGAGTTCGAACGGCTGGACGGTTATCTGTTTCTGCCGACTAACGGTCGAATGAAAGTACTCGAAGACGAGCTGCCGGCCGCGCAGCGGGCCGGCCTGACTACGGTCAGACGATTGGATCGCGCGCCGCTCGATAGTTTCGATACCGGTCCGTGTTTGCACTTTCCGCGGCAGGGCCAGTTTCATCCGCTGAAATATCTGAGCGGATTGGCGGCGGCTATCGAGCGTGACGGCGGTCAGATTTTCACCGGCACGCATGCAGATCAAATCGAAGGCGGCGAACATGCTTACGTCACTTCGACCGGGGGTTACAAGATTCGCTGTGACGCGATCGTAGTCGCGACGAATACGCCGGTGAACGATCGCATGGTGATTCATACGAAGCAGGCCCCGTATACGACTTACGTGATTGGCGCGCGCATCCCGCGTGGCTCAGTTCCAACCATGCTGCTGTGGGACGCGCCGGCGGATCTCTGGGATCCTTATCATTACATCCGCACCGAACGCGGCGATGACTATGACGTTCTGATTGTCGGCGGCGAAGACCACAAGACCGGGCAGCAACATGATGGCGCGCAACGCTGGGGCAAGCTCGAGCAGTGGACGCGCAATCGTTTCCCGATGTCGGAAGAGATCGAATATCGCTGGTCAGGTCAGGTGATGGAGCCGGTTGATGGTCTGGCTTTCATCGGCCGCAACCCGGCCGACGCCGACAATGTCTTCATCGCCACCGGCGACTCGGGCATGGGCATGACGCATGGAACGATCGCCGGGATGTTGCTCAGCGACTTAATCATGGGCCGTGAAAATCCCTGGGCCGATCTTTACGACCCATCGCGTAAGACGTTGAGCGCGGTCAAGGATTTTGTTGAGGAGAATATCAACGTCGCGGCGCAATACGCGGATGCCGTGACGCCCGGCGAGGCCAACTCAATCGAACAGATTGAGAAAGGCGAAGGCGCCGTCATTCGCAAAGGACTGTCGAAGGTCGCCGTCTATCGCGACCATGATGGCACGGTCCACAGCATGTCCGCGGTCTGCGTCCACCTCGGGTGCATCGTCACCTGGAACTCACCGGAAAAGACCTGGGACTGTCCTTGCCACGGCTCGCGCTATGACGCGGTCGGAACTGTCATCAACGGACCAGCCAATACCGATTTGCCGCGCGAAGAAATCTAGTTCCTCAGAATCGAGTAACGAGCCCGAGTCGAATCGCGCGAGACGAGCCGGGCGAGATGTTGTTGTTGCCGTCCGCGTTCAAGTAGTACTTCTTATCCAAAAGATTCTCGACGTTAGCCTGCAACTTCCACTTTTCCGAAAGCGGTACGTAAACCGCGGCGTCAATTCTGGTGTATCCGGGAAGCGTTACCGCATTGTCGATCGCCGCGAACATGTCGGATCGATTGATGACGCCAATACCGAAAGCGAACTTCGTCGCCAATTGATATTTGTTCCAGATAGAAAACGTATCGTGCGGTACCAACGCCACCTGCGCGCCGGCGCGTGCGGCCGTGGTGGCGTTGGAAATGAAAGCGTTCTGATGAGCATATCCACCCGCGACACTCCACGCGCGCGTTATGTTGCCCTGCACCCCGGCTTCGAAACCATTTGTTTGCTGACTGCCGGTTTGCAGAATTCGCGTGGGATCGTTCGGATCCGTGGCGCGCGTGTTTGTTCGATTCTGGCGATATACCGCTGTGGTGAGCGCGAGGTTCCGGCGCAGGTCCCATTTGGCGCCCGCCTCGTAGTTCGTGAATTGCTCCGGCTTGACCTGCTGAGTAATCGAGGTCAGGGAAGAGAACTGATCGCCTGAACTCGGCAAGTAAGAGACGCTATAACTCGCGTACAGCGACAAGGGCATCATCGGCTTTAACACGATTCCGGTGCGTGGTGACACCAGGCGGTCGATGCGCCGCAGATTCTCTCCCGTGCGATTGTTATGAAACTGCAAATCGAAATAGTCGAAGCGCAGACCGGCAAGTAACTGCACCCGACGCGACAGCTCAATCTGATCCTGAACAAACATAGCGGCGAGATTCGCAGTCACGTGATTATTCGCGTCGGTCGCGCTTTGACGAAACGTTACCGGTGTGGTGACCAACGGATTGGCGAACGGGACCTGAATCGACGTGACGGCATTGTTAAAGAACCCCGTGTTTCGCAGATTGTTCGTCAGCTGCCGGCCAACTTCCGTCGCCAGCACCAGGTTATGCTTTACCTTCCCGGTGGAAATCGCGTAATTGAAGTCAGTCTGGTTGAAAACATTGCGTCGCCGGGTCGCATTGTTGTAAGCGGAAATCGTAACGAGGGTTTGACTGTTATTGACCGCGCCGGGCACGTAATTCTGATAACCGCGATCGTAATCGCCGAACATCGTCCGATTTGTAATCATCAACCGTCCCGCCTGATGCTGAACCGTCGCGCTCAGTCGATTCACCCACGCGCGGACATGACTATCGTCAGGATTTCCGAAGTATGTGTCGATTGCCACGTCCGCCGGCCGGCCGTCGAAAGATGGGACACCGCGATCTGCACGCCGGCCATCGTGAAAATGCTCGTAGCTGATCGCCAGACGCGTTTTGGAGTTTGGGGTAAAACTCAACGAGGGGTTAACGCCGTACCGTTCAAGATTCACATAACGCCGAAAGCTGCCCGCGCGTTCGTACATCGCGTTCAGGCGTAGCGCCAGTTTCTGATTCAGCGGCTGATCGACGTCACCGGTCAAGCGCGCATTGCGAAATGAACCACCTGCGACGGTGAACTCGCGAATCCTCGACAAGCCGGCTTCTTTCGCCACCCGGTTAACCACGCCGCCACCGCCACCGCGTCCAAACATCAATGCGTTTGGGCCCTTCAACACTTCTACGCGATCGAGGTTGTAGAGATCGCGGTAGTACTGGACGTCGTCGCGCAATCCATTCAGAAAAAAGTCGGCGCTGGTGCTGACGCCACGGATCACCAGTTGGTCGCGATTGTTCTCGCCCTGATGCGAAGAAACGCCGGGCACGTAGTTAACGACCTCGGCGATGCTCTTCATCGATTGGTCGAGCATCTGTTGCTTGCTCACGACTGCGATCGACTGCGGCACATCGCGCAGGTTTGTCAGCGTGCGGGTAGCGCTACTCAACACATCAGCGTGGTAGTCAAGACCGTCAGCGCCGCTGATTATGACCGTTTCGGTCGATGCCGCAATTGGCAAAACGATCTCAATTGGATCGATGTCGCTCGAGGCAATCGTCACGGACCGTCTAGTGGTTTCAAATCCGCCGGCTTCAATCTTCAGCGTGTAATTGCCGCGCGCGAGGGCGAGAGAAAACCTGCCGTATTCGTCCGACCTTACCGAATGACCGGGGACTTCCTGGACCGTGACGACGGCTCCCCTTATCGATGCGGCGTTCGGGTCAAGGATGACGCCATGAATCGTGCGCGCCTGGGATTGCTGCGCTTCCAACGCGGGCGCAAAGAATGTGAGACCGGCATTTATTAACAAAAAACCCATCAAGACCCCGATTCTATTAACAAATTGTGGCACCACGGCGATTGTGACAATCATTTTCATTATGGCCACTCTAGTCGAACGGATGAGCGGTGGTCAAGGAGAATTGATCAGATTTTGTGATCATGATCACAAAAAAGGAGATCGGGGGGACAACGACAGTAGTGTTAATATCCGAGCACCGGAGCGGCACATCATGACAAAGCTGAAAGTTGCGCGGCCCAAAGACAGTCGCGACATCACGGTCAAGCAATTTCTCGCGCTGAAGAATCCCAAGGGCGATCTGTCAGTCAACGTCGACGGTGAGCGCGTCTCTTTGACCAGCCTCGATCGTGTCTATTGGCCAGCTGAAAAGTTTACGAAGTTCGATCTGCTTTGTTACTACTTGAAAATCAGTTCGCACATCATGCCGTTTCTTAAGGACCGGCCGGCGATCCTGCAGAGATATCCGCGCGGCATCAAGGCGCCGATGTTTTTTCAGCAGGACACGAGCACCGCGCCCGCATTCATCAAAACGGTTAAGCTCGTGAATCAGGAAGGCCGCGAGGTGAATTACTCGGTTTATACGACCGTCGGCTCGCTGCTCCATTTTGTCAATCTCGGTACGATTGAGCAGCATCCGTGGCATTCGACGTTGAAGCATCTCGACAAGCCTGATTACCTGATGCTCGATCTCGATCCGAAACAGGCGCCGTGGCAGAACGTGCTCGAGGTCGCGCTGGTGTGCAAAGCGGTTTTGGATGAATTGGGCCTGCCGGCATTTCCCAAAACGTCCGGGTCGTCGGGTATTCACATCTACCTGCCGCTGAAACCGAAACTCGACTATCACAAGGTGGCGGCGATCGCCGGTGGTTTAGCCGCAGAGGTTGTGCGGCGTGCGCCGAAGATTGCGACCATCGAGCGCTCGCTGGCCAAACGACAGAAGCAACAGATTTACGTCGACGCGATGCAGAACGCGCGCGGCAAAACGATTGCGTCGGCTTACAGCGCGCGCGCTCGTGACGGCGGGACAGTTTCAATGCCTTTGACCTGGAAGCAGATTGAAAAGGGCGTGAAGATTTCCGACTTCACGATCGCCAATGTACCTGCTTTAGTGAAGAAGCGCGGCGACCTCTGGCAGGACTTCTTTGCGGCGGGGCAATCATTGAAGCTGTAGAATTTCCCTGTATTTTCAACGTCCTCGATGATAAAAGGAACTTCACCCAGGCCACCGCGTGGTTAGGAACAAACTCGGTCTTAGCTGCCCAGGAGGAAAATCAATGAAGTTCCATTTCAGGCTTTGGCTTTTCCCGTCTTTGCTTGTCGTGGCCGCGGTTCCGGCATTCGCGCAAACGCCGCAGAACGCCGTGACCGACCCGCTCACGACTGAAGTCACGGCGCTCCGTAAATCGGTGCAGACACTAAGCAACCGTCTGCAGACGATCAGCGATGAACTGTTAGGGCCTGAGAAAAAGAACCAGGACAAAGAAGCGGACACTCTCAAGAGGATTTCCATGAATCTCGAACTGCTGACCCATGCTGAACAGCGGGCAGAGATTTTGCGAAGGCAGCTTATCGATCTGATCGAGAAAGAGACGTCCTACAAAAGCCGCTTGACCCAAATGGATGAGGACATGCGACCGGAAAACATCGAACGCTCGATGGTTGGCATCGGAAGCACGCGCGCTCCGGAAATGCGCGATACTCGGGCTCGCGTTTTGCAGAATGAGAAGCGAGGGATCGAGAGCGTTTTGGCCGTGACGGTCCAAAGCCGCATCAGGCTGGAAGAGGACGTGAGACAGGCCGATCAGCTGGTGACTAAATTAAGGCTGCGACTGTTTCCGATGATTGATAAAGAGGTTGATAAGATCAATCCGCCCGATTGATCTTCACGGCTGGGCCAGCTTTCTTTTTCCTGCCAGCGCATCGTCGTAGGCGCCGCCGGCTACGCGTCCAATCTTGATGGCGGCATCGAACTCTTTCACCGCTTCGTCCTTCTGATCGAGGAACGCGAGTATGCGACCCATCGATTCGTGCGCCCGCGACAACAGGCCCTTGTCGGTTTCGGGACTCGCGGCCGCCACGGCCAGACGGTAACTCGCCAGCGCCCGATTCACGCGCTGCGTCTGCAGGTCGTCATCGGTCGTATCGCGCGCCCACAGCGCCGCGGTTTGGCCCAGGGTGAAAAGCAGACGCACATCGCCGGGATAATCGAGCAACATCGCCTTCAGCGCGGTTTCGGCCTGTTCGTAATTACGAGTCTGAAGGAGCTTTTCGACTTCCCTGAGCTTGTTCACAAAAGCGGTATTCCGCGAAAGATCCGCAGCCTCGCCGGCTTCAAAAGTAGGATCAATCAACCAAACCGAGTAACGCGGATGGGTCTTGCGTGCTTCGATTGCGCGGGTCCGTGCGGTCGCGGCATCGGTCAGCCGCTTGCCCTCTTTCGCGGCGTCAATCCCGGCTACCATGTCGGCGAAGAAGCTGGCGATGTCAAAGCCCGAACTTTGAAAGTCGCGGAGTTGATCGGCGAAAAAGAAATCGAGTACCGCGCCGTTCTCATAATCTTCAGCCAGGCGGGCGACTACTTCATCGGCGATCGCCGCGCGGGCTGACTCGGCTTGCGCGGCAACCGATTTTCGCTCGGCGTCGTCTTTGGCTTGTTGCAGGTGACGCTTTTGCCAGTTGGTCAGCTCGGTCAAGCGCGCGGCTTCATCGAAGCGGGCCTCGGCCGCGGCGACCATCGATCTGCCGACAACGATGAAGATATCCGGCGACACGGTGGCGCCGGCTGTCGTGCGCAGCTCGATCAATTGCTTTACCTGATCGCGTTGTGCCGAAATCTCCTTGTTGAATTTCCGCACCAGCGGATCGATCACGAATTGCAGGAACGCATGCCGGACTTCCGCTGAGGTCGGGTCGGTGCCTTCCGGGATAATCGCGTAATAATCATCGGCGATGACCCGAAAGTTTACGGTGCCGGGGGCGGCCAGCAAATCAGGAACGATAAAGAAGTGACGCTCGTGCTCGCGGGTTGAATAAACAATCGCATTCGCTTTTTTTGGGTCCGGACTTTTGACGCGCACGCGCTCGGTCGCCACGACGATCGGCCGGGTGTGCAGATACGACAGGACCGCGCGCACCATTTCCGCCGACTGCGGCCGCAGCCGATCGCCTTCGGCCTGATACGCCCGCATGTACGAGACGAGCCGCTCGTTAAGTCCCGACTTGCGATAAAACTCGCGCACCAGTGGCGCAAAGTCGAGCACTTCCAAAACCCCGCCCGGCAGATCGTCAGACCGTTCAGGCGCTTCGAGCAGTGGCGGCTGGCCAATCGCGTACGCCAACGAAACGTAACGCGCCGCTTGATCGGCGGGTGTCGCCGGCGCCGATAACTTGTTGCGCTCGAAAAAATTTTTCATACGCTCGCGCAGGGCGGGATCGAGCGCTTCCTGATCTTTGCGCACCAGCCGGCGAAATGCTGAAGCTTCTCTACCCGTAGGCGTCGGATCGAAACCAGCGGCATCCAGCGCCGCCATAATGATTATGAGACGCGCGTCCGGCTGAACCTGAACACCGAAGTCCGTCAATTGAAATGGCGCGCCGGGACGGGTTTGGGTCGTTGGCGAGGGCGTCGGGCGCGGGGAACTTTGCGCCCAAACTGGGCTGGCCAGAATGAGCAAGCCGGTAATCAAAAAAATGAGTCGAATCATTGCGTGACGATAACTAAAGAAATAGCAGCAGGTTGAAAGAACCATGTTACAGCGACGAGCGCGAGCCGCAAAATCGCGGGTTTGGACGATTATGATGTCGCGGCGAAAACAGTGGATGCCCCTGATCAGTGATTAGTGGCCAGTGGCCAGTGACCAGTCACGACTGACCAGTGACGAGCCAGAAGTGCCAAGCACGAAACGAACTTTTTAGCCTTCTGACTTGTCACTCATCACATCACTCAGCACTCATCACGCATCACTTGTCACTTGTGACTTGTCACTCGCCACTTTGCCTATGACGCCACGTCGGGTATCCAGAACTTCTGGCCGCTGACCTGGACTGCTTTGAGCCCGCGCTCCACCAGTTCGCCTTGATGCAAACCAAGAAACGTGAAGTGTGGCAGATCGCTGAGGACTGTTTGAAACCAGCCTTCCGCGGCCAGAATTTCGCGGACGCGATCGACGAAAAATTCGTTCACGTCGAAAGCCAGCATCGCGACGTGTTGCGACGTGCCGGGTGCGGCGATCGAGTAAAGCACCGACTTGGACAGGTCTTTGCTGAAGAAGATCCCCTCCTTCTCGAGTTCGAGAACTTCCACGACTTGTTCGTTAATCGGCAACGCTGTCAACCGTTTCACTTCTTTCTCGGTAAGCCGGCCGGCACGCAGCCAGTGATCCAGCGCCGGGAGAAATCTCGAGTTCCACAAACGCACGGTGTCGGCATAACTGCGCCGCGCGGCTTCAGCTCCGTCACGCGGTGTGATATCGAGTCCTTCGCCCTGGGCCACGGCGCGCGCTCGGACCAACGCGGCCGTTGCCGCCGGTTGCAATTCAATGGTCGCGTCGCCGATGGTGGCGGGGACGAAACCGGCGGTCTCCTGGAATTGCTGCACGCGATCTTCGCTGGTGAAGACGCAAACCGGAGGCGGCAGAACGCTTTCAGCCGCGACGAACATCGCGCCGTAATCGTGCAGGACGCGGCGCGCGACGACATCGCCGTCGGGACAGAACTCAGAGAAAACTATGTCCCGGTTCGCGAGCGCGCGCTCCAGCGCTCCATAGAATGGTGCAGCAGCCATCGGTCGGTAATGATACGGGCGCAAAGACCGGCGAGCAAAGCGAGAGCGCCACCGGATGGCCAGTTTCCGTTATACTTCGACCTAATGAACCTCGACCTGGCCAGAGAGATTGTGGCGACTTACGAAAAGCACGGCTGGAAATTACAACGCATCCTTTCGACCGATCAAAACGCGCGAGACAAAATCGCGGAAGCATTTCCGGCGGCGGTAATCTCAGCCGCAGAGATCGACGCGGTCTGGTTTGCGAGACCATCGAACGCCGGGCGCCAGGCCTGGGAACTGAGATTGGTTGCCGAACAGCCTTATGCTTTGTTCGAGGCCTTTGAAGCAGATGAAAGTGAAGAAGACAGGGAAGATGCGCGAAAGGAAATGGAAAACAAGATGCGCGCGTACGCGGGTATTTAGGCTTTGCCGATTTTTACCGGAATCACCATCTTTTGTCCGTCGCGCAGCAGAGTAATGTTCACGGACGTGTAAGGAATGGTTCTTCGTACGCGCATGTAGAACTCATCCGGAGTGCGGATCGGCACGTTGTCGAAGTCAGTGATGATGTCACCGCGCCTAATTCCAAACAGATCTGCTGGTGAGTTCGTTTCCACCCAGTCAATACGAACGCCGAAGGTCTTTACGTCAGGCTGACGAATGATCGTCATCCGTCCACGCTCAAATCCGAACTTTCCGTTTCCTCCCGGGCGGCTGTCGTACTCGCGATCCAGACGGTTGTATTCATCGCGCGACATGGTCGTCAGCTGCGTCGTGTGAGAGATTCCGTCGCGCAGGTAAACGACCTCGACCGTTTTGCCGATGGGAGTGTTCTCGAGCAGATTCATCACGTCGCTCGCCTGTTTGATCGCGTGCCCATCGAAGCTGGTGACAATATCTCCGCCGACCATGCCGGCTTTATCCGCGGGGCTGCCCGGCGGTTCGACGTTCTTGAAAGTTGCGCCGCCGTCAGTAGTGCGAAAATCATCGACGCCAACAAACGAACGGTTCGAGACAAACGACACCGCGGAAGTCGGCAGGCGCCCTCCCTTATGTCCGAGACTCATCAGACCGCCCATCCCGAAAACCCCCACGAGGGCGATCCACAACCACGTAGTGCCTTTCCAACCCAATCGGCGGCGGCGCCGTGAAGGACTTACGGTGACCATCGGTGCATTGAATGTCGGATAGAACGGGGTTGTCTGCCCGCCTCTGTTTGCCGAGGTGGCGCCAGGAAAGCGGACCGTCTCGGTGTATTCGGCCGGGCCTTCGCCCAGACGGTTTCCACATGATCGGCAGAACCGCATTTCCCTGGGCATCGGCGAACCGCATTGGCCGCACGATTGTTCGTCGACGCCGGGACTTCCGATATTTTGTTCAGGCTGCATGGCTGAATTGATGCGACAGTTGAATGAACTGGCAAAAAGTATACGCGGATAACGAATCCGAGGTTGCGACTATTTCACTTCGAACTCGCGGGGCATTTTACGATCAGCGCCCGAGCGAGTATAGTCATGGCACACCTGACCGAAAATCATGGAAGTAACAAAAGCACTGGCAGCGCTGCAGCCGCTGTACAACAAGGGAAATGTCGAAATCGTAACGGCGGAGGGAATTCGTGTGCGCGGCATCATCCGCAGCATGAAGACCACCCACGCGCTCACCACACCCAGCGTTAAAGTCGAACGCGCTGACGGTGAGATCGTGAAAGTGCCTTTTACGTCCATTGTCGAAATCATCAATCACAATCGGGCGCCGCGCGACGTTTGAACGCGTGGTAGTCAACTGGCGGTTTGACAGCGAATTGAAACTGCTCACCGCTCACTGCCAACTGCATAGCCATGTCGCTCGATTTCGCCGTCGATTATCCATGTCCGCTGCGGGCTCGATATCCTGAGCAGCACCTGCGCGAATGGGGACGCCTCAGTCACCTCCATACAATCGTCACGACCACCGATCAGAGCGCGCCCGGCGAAGACAAACTCGAGTGGATTGAAAAGGCCGCGCCGCAGATCGATCAGCTACAGACCGAAACAGAAATCTGTGCGCATTGTCCCGCTTGCCTGCCGTTCGAGGCGGCCGGTGAAGGCGAAGCGGTCGGCTGCCTGGGTCGCGTGAATTATCCGATCGATGCCGAGTTCGAAAAGTTTTTAGCGAACCGGGTGCAGCTGGCGCTGGACACCGTCGATCGCGAAGATTGGCCGCGGCTGATGCATATCATGGTCGATCCTGAATCGCCGTTTGATGGCGAGGCGACCAAAGAACTGCGTCGCGTCACCACCACCGACGGCCTCCGATTCTTTGAATTGCGTCTGCCGATTCGCTTGTCGCGCGCCGGCTCGCGCCTGACCACCGATAACGTATTCGATCTGCTCGCCGGATTTCGATCTGAAGATTCCGAACGAACGGGTTACGAACGCGAATTTCCTTTTTCGGCCACCGGTGACTACTACGACTTTCTCGATCTGATGATGAGGAACGATCTCAGCCAGTTGGAACGCGAGCGCCTGGTTTCGCGGAGCCGCAACTATTCGCAGTTCCTGCGTTTGCTGTCGGCAATTGAACGGGCTGAAGCATTGAATGCGCGCGTGTTGATTGATTGATTCAGTTCCTGCGTGTCGGGATCAAAGTCGAATAACTAACGCGGGTCGCCCTCCGTTGTCACCAGGATTCAATCTGTCGCCAGTCTGGCGTTACTGACTTCCGGTATTGGCATACTCAGCTTTTGGGGCGTGATACTTAAATCTGACATCTCAGTCCCGAATCTTAGTGTTGCGCTACCGCACTTAAGTATCGCGCTACCTAAACCCTTGGTGGCGAATTCCTAAAGCTAATATTGCATTACTAAAGGCTGGTGTCGGCATACTAAAGCTTAGTAGCGAGGCACTAAAAGCAAGTATCGCCGCACTAAACTTTAGTATCGCAATCCTGGACTTAGATACCGCAATTTCAATCTTGTAATTGTCCTTCCGAAGTGGCAGAATGCGCGCCACCAAGGGCGATACCCTCGCAAATTCTTAATAACATCGCAGCTTTCCTTGGAAACCGACGTTCCCTGACCACGCGGGTCTTAGAACGCGTGACGGTGCGGCGCTTCCACTGTCGCCAAAGAATTGAAGCTCCGCAACCAGTCACAACCTGTCTGGCATGTCTTGACGCATGTCTACCTCTAATCATTTCTACGCGCTTCCGAGCCCAGACAGGAGACTGATATGAATAGTCCTAAGACAGTTGAAGCGAGACTCCGGGCGAGTATTAATGCCTGGGAAGAGATGGCGCCGGCCAAAAACTTTGGCATGACGCTCGATGAATTCAAGGCGGGCATGAAACCTTCGTTCGATGTTCGCGATAAGCTGGCGGATCTCGCCGATCAGACCACCAAGGCGATCGACGATCGCGCCAATTTCGACGAAGCCTCCCTGGCGTTATTGCAACGGGTGCTTAATTCGATATTGGCCGACCCAACTGAGGGTCCGGACAGTTCTTTGGTGGAAGGCTTCGGCCTGGTGCGGAAGAGTGAGCGGAAGACCGGCCTGACCAGAAAGAAAACCGCTGCCGCGGGCAAGAAGCCTGAATAGCGGCGTCGACTTCACCACATTCACCTTGAGGGGCAGGAGAAATCCTGCCCCTTTTTTTGGTAATGACACACTTGACTCAGCATGTGGTGTACAACCCTCTCACTTTGAGGTCCGGCCCTGTCCCGTTCGAGCTAGTGAGCTTTAAGAACGTCTCGAACGAGTTGCTCTGCAAAAGCCGGCAGGCGTGAAACCGCCGACCCGATTTGCCACATTGAGCGGGGTGAACTGTCAAAGGACGCATTCATCTCCACGGACGCCTGAATTGGATTTCGCCAATGCTCGCGTAGTGCTCGCGCGAGCGCCGCCGGTTTGAATAGACGGCGCGGAAACGAAAACGAGAGATCGTCAGCGAAGCTCATTCCTGTTCCCTGTTCCCATTGTCGCAGCACCGCGGTGGTCAACCAACGAGGGAGCGTCCTCGCCCGTTTCTCAACTGGCGTCCCGCTTATTTCAGCGCCCAGCAACTGATGAGCGAGCCCGATAGTGCAAGCAATCCAATCGGCATGCTTGTGCCTCCCCCGAAGGCAACGGTCCCAATCGAACTGCGAATTTGCTGACTCAACCATCAGCGCTACGTCGCAAAGCCAAAGTGGCCGCCAGCCTCCGTGAAAAAGAAAATGCAAACAGATGAATCGAAGGTGATCCTCATCGGAGGGTAATCTGACCTGGACGCCGTTCAACGAAACCAGATGGGAATTGCGCAATACGTCTTCGAACGATCTCTCGTATTGAGGATAGAAAGAGACGTGCGAATCAACGCAATACGCTCGTTCGCTTCCCGCCGGCAGAGCATCACGCAACTTCTGCAAGTGGTCCGGGCGAACCCATAGGTCGATGTCGCCGTATGGTCGCAAACCAGCGTCAGGATATAGGCGCGCTAATCCCCAGCCTTTAAAAACAATTGGCTCAACACGGGCGGCGTGTACTCGTTTGAAAATGTCCTGCGTGTTGATTTCATGAAACGCGGCCTCAATCGCGTGTTGATGATAGGCGTCCTCCAGGTCCGCAAAGGGACGGGTGGTGGGAAGGTCAGCCGATTGAATGCGGCGCCAGGCGAGGGCTGCCGTGCCGGTCGCCAAGAGCAAGGGTGACACCTGATGAACTTCTTCCGCCGAGATCGAAAGAGGTTCCGGAACTGGCCGCCAGGATCGTTCCAACACTCTCGCGATCAAGCGGGCGGGGAAGTGGTTGTTCATCATGTTCAGATAATGCGATTGGGCCAGCGAACGTCGCCACACGTAAGCCTATTTGCACTTACATACGGCCTTGTTTGGAGAGAACACGCAATTCTTATTAGTGGCTACATTGTTGTTATTCAGGCACGGACCATTAGGACACGGCGGGGCGAGCGTCGGACAAAGGGCTGAAGGAACTCCGCTGCCCGCTGCCTGAGCTGTTGGCGCAGCGATCATTGTCACGATTGGTAGGGCGATCGCTGTAGCAAGACCGGCACGCATTAACGCCCGACGCGAAAACCGACGGGGAAAGCTCACGCCCGACGGTTGCTGCAACAGATGCGATGTTTCCAATTGACTAAGGGCCAGCCAAACGATCTGCTCGTCGATCGGCGTTTGCAGGTCGCTTTCTAATTCGGCCGTCAATTCCGCAACTGTTCGTTTACCGTCGCAACGTCGCCAAATTCTTGCCGCCGTATCATTTAAACAGAACGCTTTGTGACGTCTCAGGTCATAGACCAGCAACTCGCGGGGAATCCGTCTGGTAACCAGATCAGCCTTCCGCGCCTTTGGCAAAAACCTTTGTTTCGATGGTGTCATCCTCAACTCAACTTGGCGGCACTTTTCTAAGGGAGACTCTCTCCAGGATTGTCTCAACTACATCATCGGCTTCGCCGCGCACGCCCTTGAGGACCGTCGCTGAGCGTATGGCGTTTGGCAGACTCTGGAGCGCGAGTTTGGTTTGCGACCGGGCCGAGACCGTACGTGCCAGCAGTTCCAGAACTCCGTTCCCTTGCGATAACTCACGAGGACGCCATTTGGCGCCGCGCCGGTAACTCGTCGAAATAACTAAAGCAAGGGCGATTGGAGCTGAACCTGGCACGCCACCTAGCGAAGCTATATCGACCCGACCGCCGTCGATTTCGCCTTCCTCTCGCACGCCTAGCGGAAGAGCAAAGGGATGGACCAGGCCGTGTTCATCGATTACCGCGTATTCATCCGAGTAGTACTTCGCGCCCGCCTGAACCAGCTTCGTCACCAGCGTCGTCTTGCCGCTAAAACTTCGTCCCGAGATCAATATCGCCCGGTTATTCCAGCTCACCACACCAGCGTGCACGAACGTGCGCCGGCGCGCCCGTTTTGCCACTTCCAAGCGCAAAAGGGTTTCAAAAACATCCAGCACACAGTCCGGGTCCTTCCCGCGGGCAAACCTACTAGCGTCGTAATAAGCAAGACTAAGTCGCTGAACTTTCGAATTTTGTTGCGCGCCGCCGATTACCAATGAGAACAGATGGTCGACAATTGGCGAAGCTGCAGGTTTCCATCCCGGCGGCAAACGATCAAGTACTTGATCCATAACCCGAGTGTCGGTAACTCGCACACCCATGCGCAGTCCGAACGAACGAAATGCAATTCCTGCCGCCCACCCGAGGCGGTCAAGTTTCATCATTCAACTAGAAGGTCGCTTGTAGCGCGGCAAGTTCTGCATGATTTTCCATACGCTCCACGACTGGCCCTAACCACACCGCCGGGAAAGGCAAAGAGAACTGGGCCACTCTGCCTTCGAGGAGATGAAGCGCAGCGGCGGCTGGCTCAGTCATAAGATTTGTAGTAGCCCGAATAGTAGTCGTCTGACGTTAGGTCGAGGTAATTCAGCACCACGCCATAAACGTTGGCCCCCATCGATTCCAGACGCTCTTTGACGCGCCGCACCACATTGCGGGAGCTGCGTTTGCTGTGAACGACCAGGACCACCCCGTCCACCAGCGTGGCGATGACACTCGCGTCGGCAAATGAACTCGCGGGCGGCGAATCGATGATTACGTGATCGAACATTTTGGCTAATAGCTCGAGCGTCACGCGCATCTTGATCGATCCCAGGCAATCGGCAGGGTTTGCCGGTGTCGGCCCGGCGGCGATTATTCGCAGATTTGCCATTGGCTCATGAGTTAGCATCAGCGATTCAAAGTCGGCCTGGCCCGACAAAAATGTAGTCAGTCCTTCGTTATTGGGGAGGTTAAAATGCTTATGCAGCTGAGGCCGCCGCAGGTCGCAATCCATCAAGAGGACGCGCGCACCACTCTGAGCCAGCGCGATCGCAGTATTTACCGCCGTAGTCGTTTTTCCTTCGAACGGACTTCCCGAGGTGACCAGTAAAGTGCGCGGCGCACCGGGCGCGCTGAACAATAAGGACGATCGCAAGTGGCGATAAGCTTCTGCGCTCGGCGAACGCACGTCTTCGGTCAACACCAGAGGGCTCCAGCGTTGTCGTCTGCCGAACCCGTCGAGGACTCTACCGGCCAACGACCGAGTGCCGTTCCCGGCGCCTATGGGAATCATCGCCAACGTCGGCAGGTCTGTGTAGAACAAGATGTCTTCCGCGGTGCTCAGATTGGTTTCGAACTGACTCATCAGAACTGCCAACGCCAAGCCGGCCATTAACGAAATTGCAAGCGCCATCGCAATCTTGCTCAAACGCGGCGGTCCAACGGGCGCCGTAGGGACTACAGCCGGAGTGACGATTCCCAAATGAGTGTTTTTGTCGAGTGACCTAACCTGCATCTCAGTCTGGCGCTGAAACAGCATGTTATTAACCTGCCGGTTCGTTTCGATCTGTTGGTTAAGACCTGCTAATTCGACCGCGTCCGCAGACTGATTGTTCGCGACGCCTTGCTCTTTGAAGTAGGCCTCGCGCAGCTTGGCTTCGCGCGCGGCTGCGGCCTCAAGTTTTGACCTGAGCGCATTCATGGTTTCCTGCCAGCTCTTCGCGATGTCCACGCGAACCTGGCTAATCTCGGCTTCGAGTCTCTTAACATCAGGCCACTCAGGCGTGTAGACCTGTAGCAGCGACTCTCGCTTCTGCTCTAATTGACGCAGATTCTTGCGCAGGTCCTGAATCTCGTTGTTTTCACGTAAGGCCGACAAGGTGGTGGGATCGCGCGCCAGTTTCGCGGTCTCGTAAGTAGCTTCAAGATTTTTCCGATCATTCTCCGCGTCGAGCAATTGAGAACTCAATTTGCTGAGCCGATCCGTTGTCAGATCTCTCCCTTCACCTTTTTCCAGAGGCAGATTATGGTTTCGCAGATACGTCAGCCGGTCGTCTTCTTCCTGTTTAATCTTTGACTGCAATTCGGCAATTTGCCGGCTGAGAGTCTCTGCCGCCGCTTGCGAATCCCTCTTTTCATAATCGTTACTGTCGACGACGAAGGTCTTTGTCAGCGCATCCACAATCGCCGTCGCCAGGCGTGGATCCGTATGGGTCATGCTTACCGTCACCAAACTAGTCCCAGCTACAGGCTGGACCTTAAGGCCGCTGAGCACCACAGCGACATACGGCTCGAGTTCATTCATACGCGCTTGAGTCCGTTCGTTGACGTTTGGCGACGTGCGCGGGGCCGTAGATTTCTCGGCAGCAGAACTTGCCGGCTTCCTGAAGATCGCACGAAAGCGAGCCAGCCAATTATCATCGTCAGGAGAATTAAGAATAGCCGGATTGCGATCGAGGTTTAGCTGCGCTACGACTTTCCGAACTAATTCCGGATTGCTCAACAGGCGGATCTGGGTGTTTTGATAATCGTAGTTATTCTCTCGTTGGATCGTATTATCCGCGGCGTAGACAAGTTCCCTGGTATCTAACTGAAGCGTGGTCGTGGCTTCGTAAATCGAAGGTAAGCTGAGGGCATAAAGCGCCGAACCCGTGGTCGAAACGACGATAATGGTTAGGATCAACCACTTGCGTTTGAGAACGATCGATAGGTATTCGACAAGACCTCGCTCTTTATGCGGAGAGCGCGGTTTGCGGACCGGTTCCGCAAGGGAAGTTTGACTGACAGTTACCAGTTTGGTGTCGGGTGAGTCCATTAGACGCCGCCCTCAGAGGGAAGTCGATCGTGGCGACACGGGGTATGCTTGATTCTACTCGTATGATTGCAACTTCCGCAACCGTCCTGGATATTTTCCCATTTTACCTCTGACCATAAATGGCGTGCTCCATTCAAGGTGGGCCAGCCTGAATCACTCTATAGCGAAAGTTCCTACCTCACGCCAGGCAGTAGCTACGCTTTTATTTTGACGCTTCGTTCTTCCGCTGGGCCAGCAGCCGACGCGGAAGATTCAACATCGTCGAAGATCAAGGCTGCGACCATAAACTGGCGACTCCCGCATAAGGCCGTCAGCATCAGTAAGACTGTGGATTACTGCCCTAGACGAGAATAATAGACTTGCTGGAATTAAGGGCTGGCCACCGGCTTCTCGCAGCCGGCTGCCATCGATGAAGTCGAATCTAAGATCTCTTCCCAAATCCCCCGCCGCTGGGCGTTTCAATCCGCACGCGATCGCCGGCTGCCATTTCCCAATTTCCTTTGGAACGTAATTTCCGTTTCTTGCCGTGGCGATGAATGAGGTAAGTCCGCCCGCATTCACCATCTTCGCCACCGGATAATCCGTAGGGCGCGCGTTTGCGGCGGTCGGCCAGCAGCGCCATCCGCGAATCCGCCAGGGTTTCAATCTCACGAATCGTGCCGTCGCCGCCTTTCTGTTTTCCTTTGCCGCCTGAGCCTTTGCGAATTCGATACTCGCGCACGCGCAAAGGGTAAGCGTACTCGAGCGCTTCAGCCGGCGTGTTGAGGCTGTTCGTCATGTGCGTGTGTGTCGAGTTCATCCCGTCAGCACGGGGCCGCGCGCCCATGCCGCCGGCGACTGTTTCGTAATAAGAAAACTCGCGGCCGGTTCGTGGATCGATACCGCCAATCGTCAGGTTATTCATCGTGCCCTGACTGGCGGCCGGAATCCGATCGGGAACTGCCTGGGCCAACGCTTTGAAGACTGTGTCGACGATACGTTGCGACGTCTCGACGTTGCCGCCGGCAACCGACGCGGGATGCGCCGCGTTGACGACGGTGCCCGGCGGCGCGGTGACTTCGATGGGCTCCATCAGGCCCGCGCTCGCGGGCACATCGGTCGAAACCAGACAGCGAAAGCAGTAGGAAACCGCGGACGCGGTGATGGCTTCGACGGCATTAATCGCACCCGCCACCTGAGGCGAGCTGCCGGTGAAATCGACGACGGCGCGCTCACCTCTGATCGTCAACCGCACTCGAATCGGAACCGGGCGATCACTGATGCCGTCATCATCGAGCGCGTCTTCGGCTTCATATGAACCGTCAGGGATGGCTGAGATTGCGCGGCGCATCATGCGGGATGAGTATGCGATGAGGTGTTGCGCGTAATCACTGACTTCCTGTTTGCCTCGGCGGGCGACGATTTCCAACAGGCGCATCTCGCCGGTCTTCAACGAACCAATCTGGGCCGCGAAATCGGCGCGACGTTCATCGCTGCTGCGGACGTTGTTGAGGATCAGCTTCATCACATCGTCACAAGTTTCGCCGCCGCGAACGATTCGAATCGGCGGAATCCGCACGCCCTCGCCGTAGACATCAGTGGCGAGTCCCATCGAACCCGGCGTCGCGCCGCCGATGTCGGCGTGATGAGCCCGGTTCGCCACGAAGAACAGAGTGGCCGGTGGTCGGTGGCCAGTGGCCAGTTTCTTTTTCTTGCCGGTCACTGACCACTGACCACTGACCACTGGCGCAATCAGCGTCACGTCGGGTAAGTGAGTGCCTCCGGCGAACGGGTCATTCACCGCCACGACGTCGCCAGGTTCGATCGTGACTTCGCGCAGCGCCGCCGCGACCGCCATGGGCATCGAGCCGAGGTGCACAGGCATGTGATCGCCCTGTGCGATGACCCGACCGGCAGAATCAAAAACGGCGCATGAATAATCGCGGCGCTCTTTGATGTTGGGCGAGAACGAAGTGCGCCGCAGCGTCACACCCATTTCTTCCGCGACCGAAGTGTAGAGCGCGCGGTAAATTTCGAGGGTTATCGGGTCGAACTTCTTCATCGTTGCTTCTAGATTTCCGCGGCCGCCTCGATTAATAAGTCTCCCTGCCGATTGATCGCGGCCTTCGCGCCGTGAGGAATCAATGTGGTGCCCGAATACTCCGTTACCACGCACGGCACCCGCAAGCGCGCGCCGGCGGTCAACTCCTCTCGCCGGTAAACGGCTACGCGAATCTTCTTTCGTTCGAAATATGCTTCGACAAAACTATGCGGCGCCGCGGTGATTTTCGATGATGAAAACTTCGGCTTCGGTACTCTGAGCTGATCGACTGAGCCGCTTGAGCGTAGCCGGGCGCTGACGATTTCAACGATATTCGCGGGTTGCGCATAGCCATACCTCGCGTGATGTGCTCGATGAAAAGCCGCGGCGATATTGCCGGCCGTTTGTTTTATCTGAAGCTCGAACGACTGGCCTTTGTATCTGACGGCCAGCGATCGCTCATGCTTTTGCTTTCGATCCGGAAAGCCTTCATCAAGCAGAGTCGCGTGGGCCTGCTTTTCCATTTCGCGGAATACTTTTTCAAGCTGTCGCTGTGCCTCTCCCTTTTCAGCCAGCATCACGGTGCGGCTTTGTTCCTTGACGACGTCAGCCGTCAAGACTCCATTGGCTGAGAGCGCGCCGGGCGATGCCGGAACGAGTACGCGCGGGATGCGCAGTGCGCGCGCCAGGTCGACTGCATGCAGACCACCGGCGCCGCCGAAGGGAATCAAGGTGAAGTCGCGCGGATCGTATCCACGCTCAACCGATACGTGACGAAGCGCCCGTTCCATGTTGGTGGTCACCACATCCAAAACACCTTGAGCCGCTTCGACGCGCGATACTTTTCGTTTCGCCGCGCGAGTCATGTCGGATGCCAGTTGGTCGAAAGCCCGACGCGCACGGTCCTCATCAAGTTTGAATTCACCGCCCAGCAACGTCGCGCCCGGGAAGTGACCGAGCACGACATGCGCGTCAGTCACGGTCGGCAAGAATGATCGGCCGTAACACGCCGGACCCGGATCGGCGCCGGCTGATTCAGGGCCGACGCGCAACGAGCCGCCTTCGTCGACTCGCGCAATCGATCCGCCGCCCGCGCCCACGGTGTGAATATCCATCATCGGAATCGCGACCGGCATAGCCGCGACCATCGATTCATTTGTCAGGCGCATGCCTTCGCGATCGCAGAGCGCGACGTCCGTTGACGTTCCGCCCATGTCGAACGTGATCAGATTTTCGAAACCGGCTGCGGCAGCGACGCGTAGTGCACCGACGACTCCGCCGGCTGGCCCGGAAAGGATCGTGCGCACCGGTTCGTGCGCGGCAACTCGCGCCGAGATGCTGCCGCCCGATGACTGCATCACCCGCAGGTTGAGGCCTGAGACCTGCGATTTGAGATTCAACTTTTCCAGACGATTCAGATATCGGCCCATTAACGGCTGAAGATAAGCATTAACCACGACCGTCGAGGTGCGTTCGTATTCGCGATACTCCGGCAGAATTTCATGAGAGACGGAAACCGGTAGGTTGAGCTGCTTGAGGGCGGCGGCAATTCTTTTTTCGTGATCAGGATGAACGAACGAGAAGAGCAACGAGATGGCGATCGACTCGCAATCTGCCTTCTGAATCTTCGTAATTAGCTTTTTCAGATCAGCGTCACGTAACGGCTCGATAACTTCGGCCGAGGCGACTACGCGCTCTTTAATTCCAAATCTCAACTCGCTCGCGACCAGCGGCGGCGGCTTGATCGCGTCGAGGTTGTAAAGTTCGGGCCGCGCCTGCCGACCAATTTCGATCACGTCTTCAAAACCCGCGGTCGTTACCAGGGCCGTGCGCGCGCCGCGTCGTTGCAACAGCGCATTGGTTCCGACCGTTGTGCCGTGAATGACTTCGATCGCTGACGTCGTACTGATTTCTTTCGCAATTCGCAGGAGCCCTTCGGCGATGGCCCGCGAAGGATCATCGGGCGTGGAAGCGACTTTGAAGATGCGCAAATCCCGGCCGGCCTGGTAGACAAAATCAGTGAAGGTTCCGCCAGTATCGATGCCCACGCGGACTGTGTTTGTCTGATTACGCGATCTTTTAATGGTGCGTCTGCGCAAAGGATTTTCGGAAAGCAGCCACTATAGTCACTGAGGAAAACGTTGACAAGAAAGCGGCGATGCCACTATATAAGCGCCGCGGTTAATCGATCAGAATGGAGTGACCATGAAGAATCTATCCCGACATCGAAGCGTGCTGGCGCTGGCCTTGCTCGCCGGCATCGTGCTTGGTTGCAAATCGACGACGACGTCAACCTCGTCGACTTCCAACTCGAACAGTAAAGAAGAATCGTCAAAGAACACCAACAGCAATTCAAACTCGAGCGCGAAGACGACCAGCGCGCCCGCTCCGGATATCGCCGGCACCTACAACATCACCGGCACGAATCCTGAGGGCGGTGGCGTGTATAAAGGCACCCTCAAAGTGATCACGCGTGGCGACGTCTATCAATTTCAGTGGAACGCCGGCACTCAGTATGACGGCGTGGGTGTGCAAAACGGCAACATCATCGCCGTCGCTTACACGACGGGATCCGATGGTAAAGGCTGCGGCGTAGTCGACTATGACATTGCCGGTGATGGATCGTTGAGCGGGAAATGGGGTTACTGGGGCACGAACGACGCTGGAACTGAAACGGCGACGCGCACCGGCGGCTCGGGCCTGATCGGCGAATACGACGCGACGGGCAAGAACCCCGACGGCAAGCAATACAAAGCTCATTTGACTGTCGAGCCGGCCGGCAATCTTTACCGGTTTGCCTGGAGCAATGACACAGACGGCATCGGCATCAAGCGCGGCGATAACGTCGCAGTAGGCATTGGCGGTCGTCGCTGCGGTTTTGTGATGTACCAGGCGCAATCAGACGGATCGCTCGACGGAATCTGGGGTGGGGGCGGCAGCGATAAGACGGGAACTGAGAAGGCGACGAAGCAATAGCTCGGCGCTTGGTGCGGCTGGAAAGAATTGAAAATTGAAAAGTGAAAATTAGAAATTTCAAATGTCGCTTCGGGCGCGAATATGACCTCGGAGCGGAGTTTCAATTTTCATTTACTGCTTTCCGCGTTTACCCAACGCCTCGACTCATTCGATCGGCGGGCGGTGTCAAGAACGACCTGCGTTTGATATCCATCTTCGAACGACGCCGCTCCCGGCAGAGTGGTTTGATCTTCGCGTAATGCTTCGACGATCTTGCGAGCAAAGACGGTGAAGCCGCGCGCCCAGCCGTTGTCGCTCATGCCGGAAGCCAGTTCGCCGCGATCGATATCAACCTTCTTCCAATCGCCATCGCCGACCTTTGATTGCCACAGCTCGCCGTCTCCTTCGACTTTCAACGCCCCACGTTCGCCGAAGACTTCGAAGCGATGAAGCGGCGGACCCGCTTCGACCATCGAAATCGACACGTTGCCCGTGGCGCCGTCCGTCAAATCATGGTCGCTGAACCGCAACAGTAAGTTCGCTTCATCGTCACTGGTGACCGCGCGCGACTTGCCTTCATGATCCTTTCGCTCGCGGACATGCGTGGCCAGATCGCAAGTCACCTCGTCAACCTCGGTCGTTAACATCCAGCGAAATCCGTCGATGATGTGCGAGGCAATGGCTCCGAGCGCGCCGCCGCCTTGTTTCTGATCCGACCACCAGTTCCAGGGACGATTTGGATCGGCGCGCGAGTCCGATCGGAAGATGACGCTTGCATGTTTGATCTTTCCCATCTCGCCACGATGGATCATTTCACGCATCTTCAGACGACCCGGCAGAAAGCGCAGCTCGTGATCGATGAGCCCCAACAAGCCTGTGTCACGCGCGCGATCGGCCATGCGCCACGCCTCCTCGGCATTCATCGCCATCGGCTTTTCGCACAGAACGGCTTTGCCATGATCCAGCGCCGCCAAAGTCATCTCGCAGTGCGTTACGACAGGTGTGACGATGCTGATTAAATCAAGGTCATCCCGAGCGACGAGTGACCGCCAATCGGGTTCGACATGCGGGATGCCGAACTCGCGCGCAACTTCCTCGGCGTGTTCGCGTCGCGCGCTGACAATCGCCGTGACCTGCGCGTTCGGGCAATTCAGAAAGCCGGGAATCTGTGTTGTTTTCGCAAAGCCGGCGCCGATTATGCCGATCCGGATCTGATCGTGAACCATGGTTCCAGATTATTACCTAACTGAATCAAACATTTAAATGTCGATCGACTCGTGGCCTGACCGCAGGGGCCTTGAATGGCGGTGCGACCCTGTCGGCCATGCGACTTGCTGAATCAATTCCGTTATGAATTTTACGGCCAACTCGCCAGTGTGATTGTGTTACAAGAAGGACGCAAATAATCAATTGTCAGAGGACAACGCTTGACTCAAACATTTCGCCCCGACATCGAGGGCCTGCGCGGCGTGGCGATCCTACTGGTTGTTTTCTATCACGTGGGGCTGCCTGGGTTCTCGGGCGGCTATGTGGGCGTGGACGTATTTTTTGTCCTCTCCGGGTATCTGATTACCGGACTGCTGGTCAAAGAGATCGAGGAGACCGGTCGTCTGCGCCTGACGAGGTTTTACGGCAGGAGGGCCAGGAGGCTATTACCCGCGCTGACGCTGACGGTGATGGTCACGTGTGTAGCGAGCTTTCTCTTGTTGAGCCCGGTCGAGCAGACGGACATTCTTCACAGTGCGCTCGCAACTGTCGCTTATGGAAGCAACATCTATTTCGCAAAGGTCGCCACCTTCTATTTGAGTCACGCCAGCGATAGTAATCCATTCCTCCACACGTGGACCCTCTCGGTCGAAGAACAGTTCTATCTCATGTGGCCTTTGCTGGTCTTGCTGACGCTGAAAGGTGGCCGTCGTCTGCTGGTCGCAGCCATGCTGTTCATCTTCATCTCGATGCTGGCGCTGGCGATTTGGTTAACGCCCTTCAAGCAGCCGTGGGCTTTCTTCCTCTCGCCTCCGCGCGCCTGGGAATTCGCGGCTGGAGGAATTTGTGTGCTGCTGGTTCGCGAGACGGGATTTACAGTTCTGCTGAGGTGGACGGGTCTGGTGGCGACAGTCGGCGCGGCTTTTCTCTTTACGCGTCAGACGGCCTTCCCGGGAATAGCGGCACTCCTTCCCGTTGTGGGCACGGCGATGGTGCTGCACTCCAGTGATGCGAACGATGGCGCCGGCAGGTTGTTGAGTTCCGCGCCGCTTCGATGGATCGGAAGACTCTCGTACTCATGGTACCTCTGGCATTGGCCCATGCTGGTGTTGGCCGGTTCAGTGTTGGGCGCACTCTCGCCGGGCGTCAGGGCTGCCTGCGCTCTTCTTTCATTCGCATTGGCCGGGCTGACCTATTGCACGATTGAAAATCCGATTAGACATAACCGATACCTTGCCAAACGGACCGCACGATCGTTAGTGATGGCGGCGTGTCTTGGTCTGCTTGGTTTTACGGTCGTGATAGTTTGGCGGACCGCACTGACGCGAGCGCTCGCTTCTCCTCAACAGCAGGATCTCGCCTATGCGGCGACGGATCGTCCTGAGGTTTATGCCGCTAAATGCTTTCAGGGTTTCTATGATGATGTGCCGCGCCCGTGCAGCTTCGGTGAGGGGAAAACAGTCGTTCTGTTCGGCGACAGCCACGCGGCGCAATGGTTTCCAGCGCTCCGGGCACTCAAAGGTTGGCGCGTAGTTACATTCCTGAAAGGTTCCTGCGCAGCCGCGGACGTCAGTTACTACAATGCCTCGATCAACAGGCGCTACACCGAATGTGAAGAGTGGCGAGTCGAGGCTATCGATGAAATCGTTGCCCTTCATCCTGACGCCATCGTTATCGCCAGTTCCAAATTCTACGTGCCCGGTTCAGTGCTTCCGCAAATCTGGGAGGCGGGGACGCAACGCACGCTGGCTAAACTGGTCCAGTCTGGCGCACGAGTTTACCTGATGCGCGACATACCCAGTCCGCAAGTACGCGTGACTCCATGCTTGTCAAAGGCCGCATGGACCAGCTGGTTCGATCCGAAAAGATGCGAGTTTGAACGCGCCATGGGTTTGCCCGAAGATGTGCGGAGAGCTGAACAAGCGGCGGCGGTCAACGCTGGCGCGCAATATCTCGATCTGACACAACTCATCTGTCCGGACGCTCAGTGTCAGCCTAGATCGCATGGGCAGATAATATTTGACGAAGGGAATTACCTGACGGCGACGTTTGCCAGATCGCTCTCGGGAGTCTTCGAGGACGCCCTGGGCGGGTCTGGTGAAAAGCAAAAATGATCTGGCAGCGCAAATTGGGTGACTTCGATAGATTTCCATTCAAAATATTTCCTGTCATTTGCAGTTCAGGGAAATTCCCTTGACAGTGTTGTTTCATCGTCATAGAGTGGCCTTCCTTTAATCAAAAGGAATTACCGATCAAAGGTTGGATCTGCGTTCCGTAAGCCCCGACAGAGTTCATTTCACACCTCTGTAGTCCTTACTTGACTCGAAATATCGCGAGGGAGAACCGTTATGCGTCAATTGTGCTTCAGTACCCCAGCCAGAAGACTCGCTTGCCTGGCGCTCGTTGGACTCGTGGGATTCCTGATCCTGCCTGGGTTATCAACGTCGGCAAATAATTCCTCGCGCATGGTGCGGCGTCAGGTAGATGATCTACGACAAGATCAGCAACCCGAATTTGTGACCAATAATTATAAGCAGACGAATCTCGTCTCAGATATTCCGGGTTTCGCTCAACTTCAGGATCCTTTGCTGGTTAATCCCTGGGGCCTGGCACAGTTGGCGACCAGCCCGTTCTGGGTTGCTAACGGCGGCACCAGCACCGCCACGCTTTACGGCGGCGACGTTGGCGGCAGTCCGTTTTTTAAGAATGCCTTGAACGTCACCATTCCCGGCGGCGTTCCCACCGGAGCCGTCGCCAATGGCGGCACCGACTTTGTGATTACCTCCGGCGGCGGCACTGGTCCGGCCAGATTCATGTTCGCTTCTATCACCGGGAACATCGTCGCCTGGAGGGCGGGGACTGCTGGCAGCATTGTGGCGAGCCACCCGGGTCACGTCTATACCGGGCTCACGATAGGTAACAACGGAGTGGCGAACTTTCTTTACGCGGCAGACTTTGCCAATAAGAAGATCGATGTGCATAACTCCAGCTTTGCCCTGACAACGCTGGCCGGCACCTTCACGGACCCGGGCATTCCGGTGGATTTTGCGCCCTTCAACATTCAGAATCTGGGCGGCACGCTCTATGTTGCCTATGCGAAGATAAATCCGGCCAACGGCGAGAGCCTTCCCGGACCAGGCAATGGATTCATCAGCAAGTTCGACACGAACGGAAACTTCCTGGGCCGTTTGATTAGCAACGGCCCGCTCAATTCGCCCTGGGGGTTGACAGTTTCTCCCGCCGGTTTCGGATCGTTTGGAAACGCACTCCTGATTGGCAACTTCGACGACGGCAAGATCAACGCCTTCAACATAACCACGGGCGCGTTTCTGGGCACACTCAATGACGAGTTGGGTAATCCCATCATAATCCCCGGGCTCTGGGCCATATCTTTTGGCAACGGTGTGGGAGGCGGCGATACCAGCGCACTCTACTTCAACGCTGGTTACGACGGTGAGAGGCACGGGCTTTTCGGTTCACTTAGATCTTCAACTCCGGCGCTAACGTCGGTCCAGTTTGGCGGCCCCAGTGCCAGTGTCTCTGAAACCGCCGGGAGTGTTGACATCAACGTAACTCGCACGGGTGACATCAGCGGCACGTCGACTGTTAACTACGCCATCTTTGACGGGAGTCCACCGACGCCTCCCGCCACTACACCCATGCCGGCTACGCAGGGCAAGGATTATTTACTTGCCGCAGGCACGCTCACTTTCGGGCCCGGGCAACTGAGCAGGACTTTCACAATTTTCATCCCGGACGATGGCTTTCAGGAGACTCCCGAGACGATTAACCTGGTCTTGAGTAACCCAACCGGCGCGGCCCTGGGACCGCAGCGCACGGCTGTCATAACCATTACGGACAACGATACGCCGCCCCCGGCGACCAACCCGATCGACGACGCACAGTTTTTCGTCCGCCAACACTATCTCGATTTCCTGAATCGAATACCTGACGCGAGTGGTCTGAGCTTCTGGACGGGCACCATCACGACTTGCGGCGCCGATGCCCAATGCACTCAAGTCAAGAGGATTAACGCCTCTGCCGCCTTCTTCCTTTCCATTGAGTTCCAGAAGTCGGGATTGACCGCTTATCTAGCGCCCAAGGCAGCGTTAGGTGCGATCCCGCTGTACGGACGGTTCGAGATTGATACCCAGGCGCTCCAGCGAAACCTGGTTTTCGGCTCACCGGGTTTTGACGCGCAGTTGGAAGCAAACAAATCGGCCTTCTTCGCTGACTTTGTGACGCGGCCGGAATTTCTGACGAAGTATCCGGCAACGCAAAACGGGTCCGACTTTATTGATGCGCTGATTGCTACTATCCAAACCAGTTCGGGTGTGAACCTCACGCCGAGGCGTCCCGACTTGGTCAACGAGTACCTGCTTGGGGCGAGCCAGGCGGAGAGTCGTGCGCGCGTGGTTCGTAAGGCAATCGAGTATCCTGAGGAGATGGCGGGTGAGTTCAATTCGGCCTTCGTCACCATGCAATACTTCGGCTACCTGCGACGCGATCCGGACGCGGCGGGCTTCGCCTTCTGGCTCAGTAAGCTGAACACTTTCAATGGAGACTTCATTAAAGCCGAAATGGTCAAGGCGTTCATCACGTCCGGGGAGTACCGCCAGAGGTTCGGGAACTGAAATCGGCAGGCCTTGAACCGTCAGAAGGATGAGAGGCAGATGCTTCTCATCCCTTTTCTTCTGACACTGGTCTAAGAACATCCGCTACCGCGAGATGGTACAGACCTCATGACCCACCGATCGCGTGCTCCGAGAATAACAAGCGGCGACGCCGCCGCACTGCTCCAAATGAGACTTGAAGCATTTCGTTGCCGCGACTAGACGCAATTCCTTGCCGCAAGTTTTGCCAAAATCTAAGAAAACCGCATCGGCAACTCTCCGGCATTTCATCGTTTTGGACGTTTACATTGCCGGAAGTGCAAATTGGAAGTTAAGTGTTGCCGGAAGTTCAGACTACGGTTTTGTGGTTTAAGGCCCGGATAAAGCCGCCACCTCATGGCGACCTACCAACCATAAACAGCCTCCGACGCGAGAGACTACAACTTTCTACCCGATGAAGGTCCGGCTAAAACCGACTTCCTTACTGCAACGTTTCAACCTCGTCGAGATTGATCGTGGTTCGGAAACGACCAGAGCTTGCCCGCGTCGGTGGGGAGGTGGAAAATCGCATCTGCCATTCTCGCTCGCTCGTTCTGAGAATCTGGCGACGATATTCCTGTCTCGCCACGCGGTGACGATGATGCTACTGCTCTCAAAATTCTGATAAGACGTGCTCGGGATGTATTGCCTTCCGCCAAAGACGCGGGGGCTATCGTACCTACATCGAGCGTCCTTTAGAGACCAGTTGACTTAAGGCAAACGGCAAGCTTAATCCGCGTTCAGGATTTCAATCGGAATGGTTTCTGTTAGCATCCCGTACACTGTCTTTTGGCTAACGGTAATTCGAAGGGGCCCAGCTCTGCGTGGAACCTCAAGCTTTATCGAAAACGCTCCGTCGCTATCAGCCGCGAGTTTCTCAGTTATCATCTGATTTCCCACCCAAACAGTGATCAGGTTATTTTCCTTACCTGGAGACGCGAAACCTGAGCCGCGCAGCGTTATGGAATCGCCTTGTTTGACTACCGCCATATATCCCGGAATTTCTTTGTCTACTTTTACGACCGGATTGTAGTGCTCATAAGCCGGAGAAAGCTTCAGAGTTGGCGGCGGTGGCGCGACGTAGTTTTTGAGATCAGCCTTCGTGAGCATATCGGATCTGAAAAATAGACTCGCCGGAATATCTTCCATGCGAGGTTCGGTGGTAATCAACGCCTTAATCTTTCCGTACTCAGTGATCAGACCCTTCACGATCCTATTTGATTTTTCGACTTGGTTGATTAGAGGATGCATTTCCGTGTCCAAGCTTGAAGCCTCGACGAACTTAAGATTCTCACTGCCTTTTGCATCCGCGTTGAAAGTGAAAAGGGAATTCATGTCAGAGACAAAGACAGTTAGATTCCGGTCATTGAAGATTTGTAGATTCTTTATCGCCCCCTTTTTCAAAATATCGAGTCTGCAGGCCGGGCACTTATCTGGGCCTAAGCTACCGATGGGCACGTTTGAGGTGCCGGTCGCGGGATCGGTTACTACAATTCCCGTGTCAATGAAGATATAGAATGGGTAATTTACAAACCTTCTCGAATTGAACTCCCACAACCCTCTGGCGCTGCTCCCGAAATAGACCATCCCATCTCGCGTGAATCCCATGCTGTTTACATAATTAATCTTTCTGGAACCTTCAATTCTGTTCCACGACTCACCGCTATCCCGGGAATAGATTATTCCCGCCTCGATGGTGCCAATGTAGATTTCGTCGTTGTTGTACGGATTGAAACAGATTACCTGTGCTTGCGACCCGACATATATATCGTCCACGTAAAAGTGCAGACGGTTACGGTTCGCTACCGGATCGTAATCTGTTATCAAACTCGTCAATAATGGATCCGTCGTCCAATTGGCCCCGCCAGTTGTGGACTTCTTCATTTCATTCGTATCCACATCAGCCGCTATCAGGAAACCCGGATCGCCAGGCTTCGACGCAAAGGCGCTCTTCCACCAGTATTCGAACATGTATCCAAGGTTTTGAACGCCGCTCAGCGGTAGGGGCGTGGCCATTGCAGTGGGGTTCGCCGCTGTACCGCCCAAAGTGATTTTCATGAGCCTTTTGGTTTCACGGCCACCAACCCCGCTTAAATAGGGTTGATACAATACGGGAGTGTTGTCCGGCCGGTAGCTAATGGAAGGTGCGTTAAGCAAACCCAGCTCGCTAGCCGATGGCGAGAGCCTGTAGAGGAGTTTCCATTCGCCGCCGGTCTGCGGCGCCAGCCAGTAATCGTTGCCCTTGCGGGCCAGGATGCTATCCACGCCCATCATATTGAAGTATCTGAAGTAGACTCCCTCAACACCCTGTTGGAATAGAGGCTCAAAGGATGTTGTGACGGGCACGTATCCGCGACCGTAAAAACCCAGGTACTTATTGTAGTCGTGAAGAGAGAGCCTTGCCTCGGAGTCAGTGGTTGTGGGGCCATTCAATTCGAGGTTTGATGCCTCAGCCATAGCGGTAGGCTCGTGCCACGATCTCCCGGCATCAGGACTCCACACCACACCGTTATGCCAGGTCGCCAGGTAGATATCCGTCTCCGTAAAGCCGCCCCTGAAAATAGACTGGACACCGATCCCCTTCGCCTCCAGTCCATTCATCCCCGCTGCGCCTCCACCGACGTTAACCCAGGTGGCAGTAGTCGGGTCGGAAGGAATCTGAATGCCGCCGTCACCAGCCAGCACATATGGTTTTCTGGTTTCCGGATGAAAAAGAATGTCCTGAGGATCCTTATGTCCTACCCTTAAATGTTCGGGCGTTGCCGCGGACCAGGCCCTGGTGTTGCGAGTATCTAACTGCATTCGCCACAACTCAGTGCCGTCGCCGACATAAAGAGTGAAGGTGTTGTCGTTTGGCGGGTCGCCAACGGTGGCTTTGACAAACGGAGGTTGGTTTTGGCCGGTTCGAAATGTTGAGAGGCTGTTCCACGAGTGGCCATTGTCCTCGGAGTAATGCAACAGTCCGAACATAGGATAAAAAAACAGAATCTTTCTTCGCGTCGGCGTGATTGCCAGTGAATTTGAACTGGGGCCAACGTTAGGTGGAAGCCCGGTAGCTAAATGCCAGGCAGCGCCTCTATTGTCAGTCCAATAAGTTCCTCGCGCCGTGCTGACAACAAAATTGTCCTTATCAATCGCCAGGGCAGTTTGCACCGTATTTGGCGGAGTGGGCGGCGGCTCTCCTTGAGAATAAACCAGGCGTAGGTCCCAAGTGCTCCCCTTATTGTGGCTGATCGCCATTCCGCAATCAGTGCCCACGATCACACTGTCCGAGTCTGGTATCCACGACGCTGAATACGCTCCCGCGTTCTCGACGCAGCTTGAACCTCCGATCGGCGGACGTATCGGTCGGTTGCTCCAGGTATGCCCCTTGTCCGGGGACAACCAGATTCCGCTGGGTTGGCGAATGGCGGTGTTACGTCTAGCGGTGACGAGAATTCTGGTTGAGTCGCGCGGGGCGAAGGATACGCTGATGATCGCGTACGCCGGCAGCGAATCGATGTGTCCCCAGTGTTTCCCAGTATCCAAAGACTCAAAGAGACCTGACTTGCCTCCGCCCGCAAACACATGATTCGGATTGCCTGGTTCATAGGCGAGACTGCCGATATAACCACCCAGGTGGCGAACTTCAACCGAGACCGGTCGAACTTGAGCGTTGACATTGACGAAAAGGAACAATGCGATGATGTGAAGAACGTGCTTTCTCATGATTTTCTCCCTTCGGATTTTCAAGATAATGATCGAGCCTCTTTTCTTTTGCGTGGGGATCCACTTTGACACTCGTTCCTTCTTTTCACTTTCTTTCCCTTATCGAATGTGAAAAATCCCCCGCTGCCCTTGCCAACAACGAGACCAGGCAAACCAGCAACAGATCCCCAGGCGCATCCTGCGAATGAATCTCGCCCAGTTCGATCAGGCGGTACACGAACCGTGCTCCCATTCCCGTGAGGGCCGCCGCGTCTTCAGGCGTGACCAAGGTCGTCTCGGTGTTACAACCTGAGCACCAGCCCTCCACCGAACGTCCCCATCTGTTGACCACCAGGACATCATCGATTTCGACGCTGCATTCGGTTCTGATACTTTTCGCCACGTCGTCTCCCGCTGAGAATTTGTTGCGATGCCACAGGCGCCCATTTACAATCTCCGCTAGATCACCAATACCGCGTGAGCGTCTCCAGCAAAGCTCAGTGGCCGTACGGTCGCCTAATCTATGCGCCAAGTACCGAATCGGTCTTTAGAGCCCGATTAAAGATTTCTTAGAGAATCATTTGAGGGTTTATGAATAGGCAGGAAGGCCAGTTATATGAGTTCGGGCCCTACCGGCTGATTCCTGCCGAGCGCCTGTTACTCCGCGATGGCGAGCCGGTGGCGCTCACGCCGAAGGCCTTCGAGACATTGGTCGCCCTGGTGGAACGCGCCGGACATCTGGCCGAGAAGGACGAGTTGTTAAAGGTGGTGTGGCCTGATTCGTTTGTAGAAGAATCGAATCTTGCCCAGAACGTCTTTGCCCTGAGACGCGCTCTCGGTGAGAGCAAGAAGGGTAAGCCGTATATCGAGACGGTTCCGAAAAGAGGCTATCGGTTTTTAGCGAGCGTTAGGGTGATTGAGGATCGTGGCGACGCATTCCTCGTGCGGCACCACGTGCGTGCGGCTGCCACACAGGATAGCGGACAACGAACGACCACGTCGCCCGAACATGGTAGTTCGATCGCACCGGCAGAAGTAGAAACAAGAGACGCGGCAGCACGTACCAGTTTGATTGCCGAGCTGGTTAACCGTCACAAGTATGGCGCGGCGATTGTTGCCGGGCTGCTGGCTGTGACGTTGGTCGTCATTGGCTATGGAGTTGTTAAGCTGATCGGTCAAAGACACAGGCTGCCGCCGCTTCAATCCGGAAAACCAGTAAGACTGACTACAACCGGAAGGGCCACGCACGTCGCCATCTCGCCTGACGGCAAATGGGTGGTGCATGTGATGAACGACGGTGGGAAGCGCAGTCTTTGGACGAGGCAGGTCGCTACACAGAGCGACGTCATGATCGTCGCGCCCGC